>Ga0209324_10000011_pt1 | contig 118819 bp, 157 predicted proteins | sample Rifsed19ft3_FD_184015 | JGI IMG/M metagenome (GOLD analysis project Ga0209324, IMG submission 184015) | Soil microbial communities from Rifle, Colorado, USA - sediment 19ft 3 (version 2) | ecosystem: Environmental > Terrestrial > Deep subsurface > Rock core/Sediment | place: Rifle, Colorado...
GTTCCATATCGAAAGCACAGAGCTATGAAGAAATCGGTGAATACTGGGATACCCATGATCTCGCCGAGCACTGGGAAGAGACAAAACCTGCTAAATTCGAAATCGATATCCAGTCTGAAACCACATACTATGCGGTCGAGAAGGAATTATCAGATAAGGTTAAGGCTTTTGCTAGACGTCGCGGTGTATCGCCAGATACGCTTTTAAATCTGTGGTTGCAGGAAAAATTGCAGGAACAGAATGCTTGAGAAAGTTAATCCTGTGACTCTAGAATTGCTTCGATAGGCGCAAGAAATATAAGAAATATGATGCAATGAGGTAAATGCATGTATTTTCTCAGCAAGTCTGCAATCGCTTCATTTAAGAGAGAAGTTTTTGAAACGCCTTTATCTTGAGCAAGGTTTACAAATTGTCTGATTATGCGAAATAGGTCAAATGTCATGAAAACCATATAAACGTTGTGAACCTTATAACGTAACTTAGACTAATATGATATATGAGAATATATGAGAGAAAAAATAAATGTAGACAACCATATAGTAACTGTAGATATAAGTTTATGGACAGGTAGACTTCAAGTAGAAGTAGATGGAAAAAGAGTTTTTAATTCTTGGAAAATGTTATACATGTCTATCATATTGGGTCTAATTGCGGCCGTTTTACTTATAATAGGTATAATAATTTGGTATGATCTCGGATATATGATGGGCAGGGATGGATTAAAACCATTATTTCCGGTATTATTGAAATAATTGCAGAAATACAATCCTTACAAATTTTAGATATGCATATACTTACACTTTAACAATGCATCAAAACTTAACTCTGCAAATATTGACTATATCGTAATATATCCAGAGTATTAATAAGCATTATTTGTAATAATATCACTTATGTTAAAAATAATAGAAAGTAGAATTCAAACAAATTATATGACTAAATGAGGAAAATATGATATGAAAAATAAAAAATAATAATGAACAAGGTTGCAGGAATTGCATTTTCAGTAAATTGATTGATACAATTCTATTTTGTCATGGCTAAAACCATAGCTAAAAAATCCGAGATGTACGGGGGTTTGCCTATTGGGTACTATGGTAAGTGCATCAAATAAAATAAAAGGAGAAGAAAATGAATAGAAGAGTTGAACCAGGAATGAAATACTTATTGCTAATATTTATGTTGGCAATAATGATTCCGACAGCAATGTCGGCAAATAATACGACAGTTGCCAGGCCAGCTATAATTGGTATCGAATCACCAGCCATTCCAACTGTGACTGGTTTTGTACCACCGACTGATGAACCGTTAGCACCACCATTAGCACCACCTACTGATGAGCCGTTAACACCACCATCAGCACCACCTACTGATGGACAATCTGACGCTGACGAACCACCAATTGATCTGACAAACGAGCAAATTCTAGGAATCAAAACTTCGATATCAAGTGAGATAACAACTAGTACTGAAAATATCAACAAAATAGCTCCTCCAGAAGAAAAACCTCTGGCTGAGACTACGACGACTGAATTTCCAATCCAAGGTGTTTCAAAACCTGCGTCTAAAGGATTTTCATATAGTAGAAGCCTATACCAACAAGTTACTGGCCTAGAAGACTATTATTATAACTATGGAGGCTATATAAATATATTTGTAACAGTAAAGAATTGGTATAAACAATATTACCCAGGTCTGAGGAATTATGATATTGCCCCTATACCATATTCTAGAACGTATGTATATTTAAAATATTGGAATCCATATCAACGTCGATGGTTCCCATTTGATAACCAATATAAACTTACAGAAACCAATGGAGAGGCAAATTTTGGATTACGTCCAATTCCATATAATTTCCTTAATCGGTACTCAACGAGGTGGATGATGACGGTATATTCTTATTCAGCAGACGATGATGAATATACATTTTATACCAAGACATTTAATACATATAATTATTAATGTTGTTTAAAAAAGATATAAAATTAGATGAACTGAATAAAATTTTATTTTTTTCTAAATATCAGGCGGGAGTTTTCTACCTGATAGGAAAATAATAAGAGACAGAAAATAAATAAGAAATTGATAAGTAAGAAATTACAAAAATCGCATAAATTGTCAGGTGCTTCTATAATAATCGTTATTATTCTACATGCATAAAAAATATATATTATTGCATCATATAAATGTTATATATTAACAAATTGACAGAATGGGGGATTTATTAATGGTATATAATTTCAAATTGAGAAAAAAATATGACTAAAAAAAATAAAAAAAGAAATAAAAAAATAGAAGAAAAACAGACTCAGGCTAAAAAATATTTATGGCCTTTTGAAATTCGAAATGAAATAATAATATTATTTCTATTTATCATTTCTTTAGGTTTAAGGTTAATATATATGAATCCAGGACTTTTTGAGTCCGATTCTGTTGGTGTTGCAATAGCTGTCGAAGAGACATATAAAACCGGAAACATGCGTGGTACTTTCAATGGTAGATATGGGTCAACTATTATAAACCTGCTAACATATATTCCATATCATTTGATTACAGGTATAGAAAGTGCAGAAAAGACAATAATATTGACTGAAATATTTTTTGCCAGTTTTAGTGTCATCATTCTATTTCTATTCCTTCAAAGAATTTTCGATAATAAATTCATTTCATTGATTGCAGCACTTCTTTTTTCCATTAGTCCAATATTTTTATCTGTAACAACTTATGGAAATGCGATAGGATTAGAAATATTTTTTATATTAGCTTCTTTTTATATGTTGGCAGATTTTCATAAAACCAATTCTCGAATTAGACTTGCAATGTCATCGTCATTTATTGCATTTTCGGTTATGATAAGAGAGTCTGCTTTGATTTTTATTCCTTTTTATTTTTTATTTTATTTAAATCCAGTTATCAAAAATAGTTTTACCAAAGATAATGGTAAATTTATATCTTTCAATCAAGAGGTTTTTAAAAGTAGAAATTTGATTGCGGCTTTTATTCCCTTTTTATTAATTTTTGGCGCTTATGTATATTATTTTTTCTACAATATATTATATAAAACTTTGTTCATTCCTGACGATGGAAGCGGAAAGATTGTTGAATTCTTAGGATTTTTCTCTATAGTATTTGAGAAATCAATTAAAGATTTAATTTTCGATTTAAATATTTTAGGAATAGTTCTTTTTATTGGAGGATTAATAATTTTTTGGAAATCATTTGAAAATAAATTTTATTTTATATTTTTCTTATTGTGGGCTGGCCTGTTTTTATATTTTGGAAATACGTCAACTTATAGTCCATATTATTTGGCAATAATTTCAATTCCTTTTTTTGTTTTTATATCAGTATTTCTGAATTATCTTTATAAAGAAAACAGAATTTTGGGAATTATATGCATAGCATTCATCATATTTCTACTGTTTGCACAGATAAGACCCATTCTTGATTATAGACATAAATTTTCAGGTGAAAAAGAATATGCATTATGGGTAAAAGACCAAGTACCGTCTGATAGCAAGGTGATTGTCATGAATGATGATGTATTTTTCAATTATTATGGACATTTAGATACATTAGGTCATCCAATAGGAGATCCTGAAGCAACTAATACATTGATGAAAGATATTAATTCATTACTTAAAAATGGCACAAATATGTATATTGTTGATTCTGCATATTCATATGATCCTGGACGTATATTTTTGATTGCATTGTATCAAAACTTTGATATAGAAGGAGTAGGAATGCATATGGTTGAAGACTATCATAAGGCGACGATATTGGATACTAGATATAACGAAGGTTTGTATAAGATCAATAAAGTTATAACACCAGAAGAATTACTTGAAAAAAATATAGTATATAAAGCTAACATCAGTAGAAAAGGATTTGGGATTTATTTTGATTTTACAAATACTGATAAAACGCCTTTAAGAAATTCAAGTATAAAAGTTGAGGCAATCATTGGTAACGACTATTTTACAAGTCTAGATTTTATTGGAGATATTAATCCAGGTGAAACAAAAGAATTGATGTTAAATCAGAGATTAGCTACTCCAATAAAAATTATGGTATGGAATGAAGATTTAAATTCTTGGATGATAGTATATAGAGGACAAGCGACAGGACATCCAACATAAGACAGAAAACTGTCAAAAAAAGGCAAAACTTTAGAAGATATTAAAAAGAACGGAGGAAAAAATATGAAAATTAGATTAGTAAGCATTGCAATAGCTATATTGGTAGTTTATGCCATGCTTCAAATAACATCTGCAACATCACCAACACCAGCGATAGGAACTGTAACTGTTACGAATTTCATACCCATACAGGTTAGGAACGTTAGTGGCAATACGATTATTGATTTCGTGCAAAGTGCTAACTTAGTAGGAACTTTCACAGGTACTACGACAGACATTGGGACAATAATACAATATCCCACGGGTGATTTTAACTTTAAACTTCGACATACATTTACTGGCACAGTGAATGACAAATCTGGTACCATGGTTATTGAAGTCAATGGTAAAGGTGAGGGAGGAGTTCCTGGAGGTAATCTCCAAGGTCAATTTGTAATCCTCAGCGGCACAGGTGAACTTGTTAATCTCCATGGATATGGAAATATCGATGGTATAGCAGGAGATGGTGGTACTTATTCTGGGCAGATATCCTTCGACTCCAGGAAGGAGAAATGAAATATAACTAAAAAATTTTTTTAGATAGGAACATATACATATGACGATGTTCCTTATTATTTTCTGACTAAAGTGCTGATTAATAGCTGGTATAAAATAAAAAGAGAGAATATGTGGCCATTTAAGAAATATGAATTTAGATGAAGATGTAATGGATAGCATCGTATATAGTATTATGGCGATGCAATTGTGCGAACTGGTACAGTTATCAAGTCCTGTAATTCTTGACGAAGAAATGGGACTGTTTGAAGTTCCTGTAGTACTCAAGTTTAAGATGAAAAAGGAGTAACATGGCAACAGAAGTGGAAGTAATGGAAGCACAAAAAGATGCAGCAAACGTACAGTACGACTACTGGAATACGAGGAGAAAAGCAGCTATTGCAGAATATGCATACTGGATTAAGATGAAGGAGTTGTTAGAAAATGTGCGGTGAATTGAGCAAAGATGACATATGTAAACTTGATGACCTTATTGTCGCTACAATCGTACCGGCTCTATACGAAGACTTTGAGCTATCTCGCGATGAAAAGCTGAAGGCTGTAGAATACCTAGCTGAACAGTTAAAGGCTAATGTTGTCGACGAAGAAGGAGAGATGTGTATTAATTGTAGAAATTGAATATTCTATATAATAATAGCAATTGCATTACTTTTCAATTTGGATGATCCTGGTATGTGCTATTGGCGGAGTACCAGGTGCAATATTGGTGATAATATTTCATGCATGGTAATATGGTGATATACTACTTGGTCGGAAATTAAATAGAGAATTAAGGAGGTATGTAATGAAAGAAAAAGAAAAATTGAAAAGATGTGCCAAATTTTCAGTATTGACAATATCAATTTTACTATTATTGTCAATAATTGGCATAAATAGTGTACAGGCTGTATCCAATGCGGCTATGGCTGTTGACACAACTGTAGACCATAAAGAATTAAGAAGTGGTGGTGCTGTTACACCAGACACATCTGTAATAAGTCCTGGTCCTGCATCTGGAATAGAAACAGTAAGGCATCCTAGAGTTGGTCCTAATATAAGGGTCAATGCTCCACAGCAAGGATTTCCGGACGGATTATTAGGAAGGAGCGAGACAACAATTACAAATGTAGGAAATGAGCGTTTAGTTGCAGGATTTAATGATGCACAAGGCTTTTGCGGACCGCCATTCGGTTCTGCTTGCACGCCTTCACCAAATCCAGGTCTCTCTGGATACGCATTTTCGACTAACGGGGGGTCTACATGGACTGATGGTGGTTCACCTCCGGTGATTAATCATGCATTCACTAGAGGAGATCCTTGGCTCGATTCTGGTGGTGGTACTGTTTATTATGCTAATTTAGTAGTTGATGACACTAAAAAAGACATTTTCGGAGATCCTCAATCACTTGGAATAGGTGTTCATAGAGGCAAGTTCAAAGACAATAAGTTTGTATGGAACGACCTTCATACATTCGATTCTCCAAATAATACAATAACACCTGACAGCGATTTCTATGATAAAGAAGCTATTGCAGTATCAAAAGATGGAAGGAAAGATGCATATGTTTCACTAACTAACTTCCAGGCATTGTGCGGCATCCCCCAGTTTGGATTTGGTCAAATTGAAGTATGGAGAACACATGACGGAGGAAATACATGGCAAGGTCCGGCTATAGCTGGTCCTGAGGCATCAGATTCTGTGGCCAGTTGTGGTAATACAGGAACATTGCAACAAAGCTCTGTACCAGCTATTGGTCCTAACGGAGAATTATATGTAGTATGGCAATATGGTCCTACGTTCACTTCTACTACATCTACAGATGCAGATATCATTGTTGCACGTTCTTTGGATGGAGGCAAGACATTTAATGCTCCAGTAAAGATTGCAGATATCAATTCTATGCGTCAAAATCCTCCTGTTGGATATAACAGAAATCGTATTAATGATCATCCGAGAATTGCTGTTGCCACTTCAGGTCCTAATAGAGGTAGAGTATATGTCACGTTCTATAGTGCGGTAAGTCCTGTGAGTACGGCGACAAATGAACAATCTCTGGTATCTTCACAGATATTCTTGAGTTATTCTGACAATAAAGGTAGAACATGGAGTAAACCCAAACCTATTGCTCCAGCGTTACCTGCTACAGGAATAAAAAGATTCTGGCCTGTTGTAACTATTGAATCAGGAGGAAATGTAGACGTGGTATATTATGAAAGTCAAGAAAAGCAAGCAACTCCTGACCCAAACGATATAGAATGTAACAATGGAGGTAGAAGCGGAAAAGCAAGTTCTCTTGTAGATACATATTGGGTACAATCGACAGATGGAGGTAGGACATTTAAATCGCCTATAAAAGTAAGTTCTAAGACATCAAACTGGTGTTCGACAACAAGTAATATGGTTCCTAATTTCGGAGATTATATTGGAAGTGCCAGTGGAGGAAATCACGTTTTCTCTGTTTGGGCAGATGGAAGAAATGGTATTCCTGATGTGTACTTCGCCAGAATTGCTGGTACAGGATAAATAAATATATAGAAATTAAAATTTAATTTTTTTTTTGAATATAGAAATCAAGAAAGAATTGACGCAACACTACTGGATAATGCAGTAGATTATCCAGAACTTAATTTGACAACTCTGTAGGTTCATGGGCAGGGAATTGCATTGATATTTGTCTCCTTAGATATCGATTATATAAGAATATATAGCAGGTAAAAATAAAAAAATTGAGTAAATGTGAAAGCGAATAATAATGACCATAATGAAAACAAAATTCATTTGTGAGAATCGATGATACAAAAAAAGAAATCATGATGAAGTTTGAAACGAAAGAAGAAGCCATTGCAAATAAAAAGAAAGGTGATAGACTATTTTACGATCCCTTCATAAACGAATATTTTATAATCTCACCAAAAAAATATATTTGGAAAGAAGGTGAATTTGAAGAAAATTTCATAATGATGCCAGAAACTATTGAAGAATGTATAGCACTTCGTTCTGGTCATTGTCAAAATTGTGAATATCTCCCACATAGACACGGAAGTTATAAATTTTGTCGGAGAAGATCCCTTCTCTCAAATAGGGAGAGAATGGAAATTTTTTAAAAGAGATTTAGATATGGCCCAACCAGATATCAAATGAAATCCAGCAAAGACTTGTGAACCAATTTTTTGATGAAACCCATATGGCAATTGTGAAATTATTTGGAATGAGAAGATAATGAAAAAGAACAATAAACTTAATAATAATATTGTAATATTATGTATAGATAGGCTTCTGAAAGGGTCAAATCAAAAGCTCATATATAAATTCCTTGATAAAAACAAAGATATGAATAAAGGATTAAGACTTTATACAAACGTGTAAATATGGATAATAATTCCGATAAAAAAATAAAGTGATCAGATTATGAAAAAGATGATAATTGTGATGAGATGAAAACATGGGAGAAACTGGAGATTTTATTCTGGGAGTGGCTTTTTTTGTTTTAATTAATTTAGCGATTTCCCAATTTTTTACTTTTTATGATGAAGGATTGGTATATTTTAAATCTGACGAGGATAAAGCTATCCACTTTTTTGACAAACATGGACAAAGTTATAGAAGACAACTTTCTTCTGAAGCTGTAACGCGAGCGTATGCAGCCGAAGGCCTTGGAGATTATGGTAGTAGAGCAATTTTAATGGCACCAGACCTAATTGATATGTTAGATGACAATACAGGACTTGCTGTAAAAAGTGGCGGTCCTTTCGGACCTGAACATCAAGTAGGTGTTACTTCTGTGAATAACTATGTATTGTCTGCTTTACGTAGAATTACAGGCCAAGATTTTGGATATAACGAGACAGAATGGTATGAATGGTGGGAACGTTGGTGGCTTGACAATAAGGTTAAATTTAAAAATTGTGATCAAGAGACAATGGGAATTATTAGAACTACCAAAAAATTTACCGTTTGTTCGAAAACCCCAGTTGATCCCTGAATCATCACATTGCTGGATAAATGATTAGGAAAGTCTCATGGGCGCCATAAGGGTTATGTAATTGAACTCAGAATCATATGAATAAAATCTCTTTGGTGGACAATCGCTGATAAAGATGATATAGAAATTAGTGGAAATACCGGAATACTAATAGATAAGATAAGACATTCTCAACAGATTATAGTATTGACACGAGGTCCATATTCACTATTTAGCTTGACAAGGCAGATTGGTAATGAAAAATGTGGAATAAGGGCACATAAAACCTATGACGAATTGTACAGATAGAGATGTGGCATTCATTTAATGAGCTATGATGTGTCAAGAATAAATATTATAAATTCACCAACTGATATATACGATAAAAATATAAAAATTAGCATGGATGTAGATTTCTGGATGCATGAAATGCGGTCCTGAAGGACAAATGAAACTAATTGAACTAAGAAAAAAATAAAGATATAAAGAGAATGACAGATGATAGAAGGAATAAATGTAGATGAGGAATAAATGCAGATAAATAGAGGAATAAAAAAGTTAATAGGATAGGATTTGATAGGATAAAATAATTCCTCTAGTACTATATTACATGCTTTAATAATATATATTGATTTTCCCGGATTATGCCCTAATTATACCCCAATTAGACCCTAATTAGACCCTAATTAGACCCTATTAGATAATGATAGGAAGAAAACATAAAAAGTGGGTAAAACAAAGGAGATAATAAATATGCAGACTGTATCAAGTGTGAAATGGAAATAAAGCTAATTGACTTAGTAGAAGATAAGTAAGCGCAAGGAAGTTTGGTAGAAATAATAAATCCTTCGATTGTGTCATTTACTACCGAGGAAGAGGGAACATTTCATGGATATATGTGTGACGGCTGTTTAATTGAATTGCAGGATAAAAAAATTATAGAAGCTGGGCCTGAAAAAAATAAGGAAGAGTTAAATCGTCCCGATTTCTGCGACTCAAAATTAGACAGTATATTAAACGAGGAAGCGATAAATTGATGAAGAAACGTGACGATGATGAGATGAGAGCATTTATTTTAATTACAAAATGTCAATTCGAAAGAGATATTGCAAATGGAGATTTTGAGTTTGTTGATGATAAAACTATAAGAGTAAGGATACATTGCTAAATTGATAACAAAAGTCGCTTACTGTAAGCGGATGCCAAAAACCCAGAAGGAGATTATGATCTTCATAAAGCTGTAATAATATACCAAAAAACACTTATGATACTGAACGAACGAATGCATAAAAGAATATGAACCTTAGATATTATGACCAAACCTTCTAAACCTTTCAATTATATAAGAGCAAAAGGTATAACTCGACATGCAAGGAATCAGGGAAACTTGATTCATGAGGATACTATCATACTACTTAAAAAAGAAGCGGAAAACACATTATCAGAAGATGATATCATGAAGTTTAGATTACTAATAGCAAGAGAACCTGTTATTAAAAAAAAAATGAAAGAAAAATAAAAGATTAGAATAGATAAAATACAATTCTAACAAGATATCCTAGTATAATAACATCGAACAAAAACGTAGATAATTGACAGCTTAAAGATTACGCCTAATTGAAGCTATAAAACTCGCAACAGAATATGACAGATTTTCTCAAAAGAACAAGTAGAAACGGAATGTGAAAATTGTGGAACTTTATAAACAAGGATTAAAACTTTGTTCCGCATAAGAAAATTGGTATTGGAGGTAATTCGAAAGACTCTACATAAGACTATTCTGTTCCATTAGAACAAGGATTAAGACAAAAGTGTTTCTGAAGAATGCTTTAGCACATTTCGAATTAGAGATGTTTCCATTAGAACAAGGATTAAGACCATTAATTCTTCTAATATTTCTGGAATAATACCTTTATATATGTTGGTCTAATAAAGTTTCCATATAACATTCCAGATTCTGATTCCATAGTTGTTAATGACAATGATTAAGAATTATTGGCCCAAATATATTTAAATGGGAGTTTTAACCATTAAGATGCAATTCCATTAGAACAAGGATTAAAACTTTATAAGTTATTACAAAGATGTATCTGGGAGAAAGTAGGAAAAATTCACAAGATCTGATGCTTATTAAATCTTTTTGAGTCACATTTCTTTTATTTTTCTTCCGTCTGGTTCCTTTCTCGTTGTTTCTTGTTGACTTGAATTAAATTATGTAACTATATTAAAGGATACTAAATAAGTCAAATGAGGCATATAGCAAAGTTCGAGAGAGTCATCTGTAGCTGGTTGGGAATAGTAATGACAGGTTTAAATTAAGAAAGATTGTTAAGAAGTGATACTTTATGGAACTAAAAATCTCATTTGACAAGAATAAATGGAGGAGAAATGAATTCAGATAATAAAAAATTCGATGAAATTATATTAATAATGAAAGGTTTAAAAGAATTAAAAGATATTGAATTAAAAAAACAATATGAAAAATTGACCAGATTTGAAAATGTAGAAGTTCTTCTAAAAAATATAGAACTACAAAATGAGAATATAAAGGAACTAAATGTTAATATATTGGAATTGATAAAGCAAAATAACCAGATAATTAATAGATTAACGAGCATAGCGAATTCTAATTGGGCCAATATGGTAATAATATCAGTTGGCTTATTAATGGCTAATTATAGCTTTATTTCTGCGATAATAAAAAATAACAAAAAATACATTTGGAAGTAGATGTAATGAGTAATTTAAAGTTTTTGCCAGACTTCAGAAGATGATATGAAAATTGAAGATTTACCATATTAAAACTCCAGGTGATAACTCCGAAAATGGAGAAAATTGTAGAATGTCTAAAATTATAAGAGACGCAATAATATAGAAGAATGAAACCTATGAGTGACTATAACAAGGATAAGGAGAAGGACCCAGTTCGAAGAATCATTGAGCGAATGGGAGAAGTAATAGAAAAGTCAGAAGGCTTGGAGGTATCCAAGGCAATTTCTTCAATGTGCCATGCTTCAGAGGTCGACAATAAGAAAGGCTATTTCGTAACGCTTGATAAGAGATTGAAACCGTATGACTACCATGTAGATTATCTTCGCAAAATGGCAAAGCTTCGGTACAACTATGGAGAAGAGGATGCAAGGTTCCGAAATATAGTAGCGGACATACTGGAAACCTGCGAAGTGGTTGAACTAGATGCAAGTCTCATTCCCATAGTCGAATCCACGAAGAATGAGATATTTTACAGAAAACTTTTCTTTGAAAGAGTCCTGATAAATACGGATTTGCGCGTCGGGGAATTCATTTTGAAAGGAATAATGATTATTGACAGAATGGCACAGAAAGAAAAAATTGAGGACTGGATACTCATGACTTCAGCCTTGCATAAGGATACAGGATGCGGAGTCCTAGTCGTTACTGCATTGATAGAGAATGTTACATCAAACTATGGCGACGAGTTGATCAACAGCACTGTCGAACAGATACATGAGTGCCTTCGAACAATGGCCTGCAATGTCGTGGATATGGTGGAGAATAATGATGCTGATATTGATATTACAAAGATTGTCCCGACTGTCAAGCAGCAGGCAAAAAGAGATAAGTTAAGCAAACTGCATCTTCCAACTAGGATATATATTAGGCCCAGGGCGCATTTCCGCATAGTCCTGGATGAATTCAATAAGACTGAGAATGAAGAACAGGAACATAGGAAGATGACTCATAGATTCAAGGTAATGGGATATTGGAGACACTTCAGAAATGAACGATATTCTAAAGAGGTAAGGCAGAAGCCCAGATGGGTGAAACCACACTGGAGAGGAGAGGGGATAGTAGTCCGGAAAGTGAGAAAGGTGATGCCATGAGCTAAGAGATTTTGTTTTATATATGTAGAATAATTATGAAGATATTTGCAATATAAACTTTTAGGACCAATTTTGGTAGATAGAAGATCCATTACTTGTGGTCCAGAATGTCATGAAATTTTTGTAGAATTCTTCGAGGAATAGTCGGTAAATTCAAGGAAATCACACTATTGGAAACTGGTATATCTTATAAAGTGCCTACACGATTAGTTATTGAAGATGGTATCAAAGGTGAAGATTTGGAAAAATTCCCATTATGGGATGGAAATAATTGTAAATGATATAATTCATGATAAATAAATGGAAATAATTAAATGAGCAAAGAAGAATCAAAAGAAGAACTGGAACTGTTAAGAAAGGAGATAATAGCCAAATTTGAAGGCAAAAATGTATCTGTATCTTCTTTATATATAAGATAGATAAAAAGGCACTTATTATATCTGCAAGAGATATGACATATGCAGAGCGCAAAAAAATATGAACAAAAATAAAAGTTCCATATCGAAAGCACAGAGCTATGAAGAAATCGGTGAATACTGGGATACCCATGATCTCGCCGAGCACTGGGAAGAGACAAAACCTGCTAAATTCGAAATCGATATCCAGTCTGAAACCACATATTATGCGGTCGAGAAGGAATTATCAGAGAAGGTTAAGGCTTTTGCTAGACGTCGCGGTGTGTCGCCAGATACGCTTTTAAATCTGTGGTTGCAGGAAAAATTGCAGGAACAGAATGCTTGAAAGAATTAATCCTTTGACGCTAGAATTGCTTCGATAGGCGCAAGAAATATAAGAAACATAATGCAATGAGGAGCTGTTCTTGATATGGCGAAGGGCGCATATTTTTACTGGAGTTAGAAAAATACGCAGATAATCTCAAATTAAAATTGACCATATCGACAGTTTTAAATCCAAAACTTCGAAAGTTCAAGGGATTTTCGCACGTTTGTTAATATTGTGGAGAAATTATGTGGCCATTTAAGAAAAAAGGTGTTAATATCCAACCTGGAGAAGGCAAATATTTTTCTTTGGAAATTCCCAAAGTAGAAATAGGAAATATTGTACTAAATTATGATGACGAGTATGGAAACAAGTATGAAACAATAGTCCTAGTTAACTTTAAAGAAAAGAAAATACTGAGACAAAGTTATAATATTATCAAACAAGTTAAAGATATTCAAGAAAAAGATAGACCAAAACTTGTTATTGACGAAAAAGATTTAGAAAATTATTTAAAATCGCAAAAATGATGGAGACGATGGCAAATAAAGACCGCGCCACTATAGGTCAAAATGAGAGATTTCCTTTATCAGTTTTGATATTAAATCCTGAACAGACAGGTCTTAAGGTTGGGGTAGATGATTTGGCATGGGCCGGAGTAGGATTAAAAATTAGTCCAGTTTGGTGACATACAGCTTACCAAACGTAAATTATAATCTTGGACGACCTGTAAAAGCAGGGGATTATAGTACTACGACAAATAATGCTCATGTAAGATTATCAGACTATAAATATTATTTTAGTGTTTGCAAAATGACCTTTAGCGGAAATGTTCAGATAGGAGGGGCTTTATTGCCTGATGTTGGCTCTTCATATTATGATTTCTACAGTGTATATTGTTCAGATATTACTAGCGACCTTTATTTAGGAATTCATCAAGATACAAATGCAAAACAAGTTGACGGATATTCTTTGGTTATAAGCAATGAAATAAATCCTACTCCCACTATTATTCCTGTCCTGGCCCAGAAAATCTGGCACTTAACAAACCCGTGACTGCATCATCAACAGAAAATTCTGACCTTTCTCCAAACAAAGCTATAGATAGTTCTTCTGATACACGTTGGTCCAGTAACGAAAAAGATCCACAGTGGATCAAGATAGATTTAGGTAAGATTTATACGATTTACAGTGTTAGACTCAACTGGGAAGATGCTTTCGGTAAAAAATATAAAATCCAGATCTCCAAAGATGGGTCTAGCTGGAAAGATATATATACGACATCAAATGGAGATGGAGGTATAGATGATATAAAAGATCTTTCTGGAAAAGGTCGCTATATTAGAATGTATGGAACCAAACGCGAGACTCAATGGGGTTATTCCCTTTGGGATTTCGAAGTTTATGGAAAACCTGATACTATAACATACGAAAACCCAAGTTCCAGTAAATCAATAGGCAGACAATCAAGAAAAAGGAATTAGAATTCAAAAAAAAACGATTTTTTTATTTTTTTTTCAAATGTTGAAATCTGATTTTCACTTTATGCGCAATCTGAAATCGAGTTCAAAATTAGAACAATCACATTTGTAGTACAAAAAAGAGAAAACAAATATAAGAAGGAGGTGAGAAACATGGCATAATACTGATATGGAAGCAAAGATAGTTCTGCACGGATATGGTCATAAATTGGGATATGAATAGATACGAAGAAAAATTGAAATTAGAAATGATAAAGAGGTGAAAAATATGGGAAAATATCTGAACATTTGGGAACTTGATTTAAACAGAGTACCTGAAGATCCAAAAGAACAATTGGAACTTTTTACAAAACTTCAAAATATGGTAAAAGAAGATATGGAAAATGGTCCAATAAAAGATTTTGGAATGTTTCTAGGTGGAGATAGTGGATATACAATTGAAGAAGGGACAGAAGAAGAAGTCGCCATATGCGCAATGAGATACTCTCCATTCGTCAAATGTAAGATACAATCTGTGATATCAACAGAACAAATAGATGACATTATGAAGAAATTCGCAAGTATGTGATATAGAAAATATTTTTTTTATTTTTTTCTAAAGATCAAGTGGGAAACTAACTTGGTCGGAATAAAATAAAGATATTAGAAATAGAAAACTTTACAATAAAAGCCAGGATTCTAAATTAGGAGAAATCTATAATGACCTTGGCTCAGTATACATAAAAACTGGCGATTATGAAAAAGCTAAGGAATTTTTCAAAAAAAGCATTGACATTAAAATGAAACTAGGAGATGATTACGGTCTTGCACAAACATATAATAACCTTGGCTCATTGTTTTCAACATTGGTGATTTAAAAGAAGCTGAGGAATTATTTAGAAAAAGACCTAAGAGGAAAATTACACTTCCATTAGAACAAGGATTAAGACATACTTTCTTCTTGCCTTTCAAAAGCGCTTCCGCTCAAATTAAAGAGACCCATTAGAACAAGGATTAAGACTCATCCAGGCAACTGAACCGAAAGGTCCACTATCTAACATTACAATGCGAATTTTCTTCCTTTTGAACGAAAATTTTCTTTTCCTATTAAAGAGACACTTCCATTAGAACAAGGATTAAGACCGATTTAAATATCGTCCATTTAGCAGCAATCAAGTTCATTAAAGAGACACTTCCATTAGAACAAGGATTTATACTCATAGTTTGCTGAAAGGATAAAATGACATGTATTACATTAAAGAGACACTTCCATTAGAAGATTAAGACATTAATTGCCTATCTTACCTCTTCCTTGGTATAAGACTAAAGAGACAATTCCACAAGGAGAAAAATATGCCACAAGTAATGACTTTTGAAAAGCATAGAGTACTAAAAAATATACAGATACCGAAATTAAAAGAGATATGTCCAAAAGAAAAATCGTACTATAGTAATGGTACATTTTACATGATATATAAAGATGATGATAATACTTTTCCAAATATAGGAGAAATAGACGAAAAATTTAGTAAAATATATCGAAATGTGAGAATAAGATGCTATCCTGCGAAAAGAGATACACTCTATATGATTGAAAAAATTATGTTCACAAATATTGAGAAAAGAGCAATTTTTGCAGATCTTGTCGAAGAATTATCGAAATTACACAATACAGAAAATAATAAAATAAAAGAAGTAAAAATAGAACATGATAAAATAGAAGAAATCTATAATCGATATAAAGAGAACTTTTCTAATCATTGTACGTTTTATAAATTTTGTTATTATTGGTGCGGTTTGTGTATAGCGTTAGACTTTAGAATTTTTAAAGGTAGACATACTGTAATAAAAAGAAGTCTTATAGTGAAAGATGCATTAACATATCTAAGAGAACAGATAAAGAGAGAAAAATTTGGAGATTCATGGGATGATGTGGTAAAAAAAATAGACCCCTCTGAAAGAATCACAGATATAAAAAATATATACGTAAGAAGACATGAAAAGAATAAAAATGGTAAGAAAATAAAAGTAGAACCACATGTAAGACTTGATGTTACTACAGAATGATCTTTGAAGAGAACAAATTGATGAAAAGTTTTGTATCAGACAATAATGAAAAGTAAAACAATTGATGAGAGAAAATTTATGAAAGAATACATAAGGATACTAATAAATGGAGAAGAGAAGAATAGAATTCCAAAAGATATAAAGAAAAATATGAGACAAATAATCAAAGATCAGACCAAGAATATTGAAGAGTTCTCAATAAAGATAAACGGAAGAATACCACTTCCTAGATGTATAAAAAATATGAATAATGAAGTAGAAACAATAGAAATATCTGAGGCAATTATCAATCCAAGTTAATGATGAATGTAAAGTCAATACTTAAGAAAAAATGTGTAAGATAACGAAATTTAAAACAAAAGAAGAAGCTGTTGCAAATAAAAATAAAGGAGATAGATTATTTTATGACCCTTTTATTCAAGAATATTTTATAATTTCTCCAAGAAAATATATTTGGAAAGAAGATGAATTTGAAGAAAATTTCATAGTAATGCCAGAAACTTTTGAAGAATGTATGAAACTTCGTTCTGGTCATTGTCAAGATTGTGAATATTTTTCCCGTAGACTAAGTTATAAATCTTGTCAGAGAAGATCGCTTCTGTTAAATAGGGAAAGGATGGAAATTTTTTAATGTAAGAAGAAAGCAAATGATATAGCGAGTGATAATTCCTACTCGATCGGAGTGACAATATGAGCCACAATATGATCATCATGCTGTATATAAGAAAAACTGAAAAAGAATAGCCATCTAATTCATGAATCCGATAATGTAATATTGATACAATCGCAAATTTTTGACAAAGATATCAGACGAAATTTGTACAATAAAAAAACGTATTATCAATTACTTCTTTATATATCGCATTATTTCTATCATGAAAAGTTTAAATACTTTAGCAACATATTATAACAAGGTATCATACAATATGGTGTAATAGGAAAAGTGGTAATAAAAAAAGAAAAGGAGGCGACTTTTGGGAGGAATTATAGGCAAAGAAGAAAAAGAGAGAATGGAAAAAACCAAGAAAGAAAAGAAAGGAAACAAATAGACAAAATATATTCCTACAAAACCATATGAAAAAGCAGTTCTGATATTGTAAATTGAAAAGGTAAGCCTACAGAAGAGACTTAAAATAACTACTGATTATGAGTGTGGCAAATTAACAATCATGTAAATCTTCCAGGTGGTTTAAAGGAAGCGGATATTGATGGAGTGAATGTACAAAATTTAGACAATTATCGACCGCTATGGAGGATAAAAATGAATGACTCAATGAAAAAACACTGGAAAGGATAAAAATGAATGACTCAATGAAAAAACACTGGAATGAAATTTATGAGGCATTAGATGTAGATGAACTAACATGGTACGAAGAAATACCTGAGCAATCCATAAAATTACTATCTAAATGTCATATTATTGAAGATGAAACCATATTGGATGTTGGGGCAGGTGCATCAACATTTGTTGATTATCTTGTTAATCAAGGATTTAAAAACATCATTGCTACCGACATAAGTGAAATTGCCCTGAACAAATTAAAAGAAAGATTGGGTAAAGAAAAAGCGTCCTCAGTAAGATGGATTGTGGATGATATTACTCAACCAATCCATATACAAAATTTGAGAGATATTGCAGTGTGGCATGATAGGGCAGTTTTACATTTCCTATTAGAAGAAAGCCAGCAAAGCATGTATTTATCGACGCTAAAGAAGGTAATTAAAACGGGAGGCTATGTTATTATCGCTGCATTTTCATTAAAGGGAGCGAAGAAATGCAGCGGTTTGGATGTTAAAAATTATGACCAAAACATGTTGAGAGAGCTTTTGGGAGAGGATTTTCGTCTGCTTGAATATTTTGATTATACTTATTATATGCCTTCTGGTAAGCCAAGACCATACATTTATACACTATTTCAAAAAAATTAAGTTATTGAGTTGTACCAACAATGGTCTCACATACTGAACTTTGTCATATAATTTTTATCTGATTTTAAACGAACTGCTATGATTAACAAAATGTTTTCATTGATTAGAAAAAATGTTTAGCCTTTGCCCTAATGAATTCCAAAGAAGAATTGCGAACCATAAGTGATGAAATCCATATAGCAATTGTGAAATTATTTAAAATTGGAATGATAAAATTATGAAATCATGGCTATTTCTTTCAATTAAAGACCTTTCAAAGAGAAAAAAAGAAACTGCTATGGTTATATTCGCCATAACAATTGGTGTAGTTGGACCAATTACTACAACTGCAATCAATAATGGGATGCGAGATGCATTTGTGGGAAACTTTATAGATGTTGTAATAGGACATATCCAACTTCAACCCAATACCGGAGAAATAGTCATAAATAAGTCAGACAGTACAGTAGAGAAGGTGAGAGGGATACCTGGAATAAAAGGAGCAGCTCCTCGAATTATAAGTGGAATAGAATTCATTACTAAGGATGAACGTGGATTTCTAAACATTGTCGGAATAAAACCTTCAGAAGAAGAGAGAGCATCAACTCTTGTCAGTAGCATTGAACGAGGAGAATTTCTGGATGACAAGGACAAAAACGAAATTCTCATTGGTACAAGTCTTGCTGATGAGTTTAATGTGGATATTGGAGATAAATTGACAATGCGATATAGGGATGAACCTACACAACAATTCGATATTAAGGGCATTATAAGTACTGGAACATGGGATTTTGACAGATTTACAATCGTAGCACCATATAAAATTGTTCAAGAATTTGTTCATAAAGATGAGGCGAGTTATATCCTTGTAAGGCTCGAAAATCCTTCTAGTTCAAAAAATTATAAAACTTTGCTCCAGCAAGAGACCACTCTTCAAAATGTCAAAACATGGCAAGAACTTTCGGCTGGAATGGCAGGTACAGTAGAAGTTTTAGGTTCTATTTCTCTAGTGACATCTATAATATCAATATTCGTAGCAGCAATTTCTATTAGCCTAATAATATATACCACTGTGAAAAATAAAATGCGACAGATTGGAGTGATTAAGGCAATTGGAGCAAGGAATTCGATGATACTTAAGATATATTTAGCAGAAGCTATCTTTTTAGGTATTACTGGTACATTAATTGGCACGGTTATCGGACTTTTCTTTATAAACATTCTCAACAGAAATCCCATTATTATGACTCCTGTAGAAGGAGTGAAACTCATACTTAGACCATGGATTTCTCCTTTGTCAATACTTGCGGCAGATATTGCAATTCTTATCACATGCGTTATTGGAGGTACATATCCGGCAATAATAGCGGCGAGAACGAATATAATTAAAGCTATATGGGGTGGATAGTTTCGAAATAATCTGGTAATATTCGAAATTAATGATTTTGGTTAAAATATTATAGAGGAATGAATATGATATAAATATAAAAATCAATTAATATGGAAAAGATAATAGAAACGAAAGAATATAATGAGGTGAAACAAATGGCAGGACTAATGGATTCTCAAATAGGAAGTAGTGTAATTAAGATAACAGATCAGACTATATCATTTATCCCAACATTGGTTATGGTAATATTGCTAATAATTGTTGGATGGTTATTGGGGAAATTTTTAGGAAAGATAGTTGCAACGATATTAGACAAGATAGGACTCGACGATCTTATAGATAAAACTATGATAGGAGATATGATTAAAAAAGGAGGTATTAGTACAGTCTCTCTATTCGATACTATTGTAAGATGGTTTATCTATATCGTCTTTGCAATAATAATAGTGGACCTACTGAAGATAAATGTTGTTGCCAATTTTATAGCACAGATAATACTTTTCATACCTTTGATAATTACAGCATTGATTGTAATTATAGGAGGCTTGTTGATAGTAGATTTCATTGCAGAAGTAATAAGAAAAGTTATTGTAGCTATTGGAATTGACGACAAGATAAATGCGTCTTCTATGGGTAATGTATTGAAGAAAGGTAATATATCAATTTCCGGATTATTAGCCGGTATTGTGAAATTATTCGGTTATATAATAATATTTATTACTGCATCAGAAATATTACAACTTAGAATTATTACAGCATTTCTGGTGAAAGTTATTGACTATATACCGCATGTATTCACTGGAATTTTGATATTGATAATTGGATTTTTATCTATAGACTTGGTAGTAGATTATCTTCAAAATACATTGAAGGAAATGAAAGTAGAAGGTGCAGAAATAGTTCTACCGGCATTGAGAGGATTCCTATTGTTATTAGTAATTCTCCTAACTTTAGATACATTATTGATCGATACGAGCATATTCTATACATTTCTTGGTCCCCTTGCATGGGGATTGGCAATAGTAATAGCTTTCAAATGGGGGGTTAAAGAATCTCTGGTTGCATACGCACGAGAAAGAAAGAATCTATAATCAAGATTATGGATATTAATTTTTTTTTGAAGAAATAGAAATAATAAAGAGGGTTAGATATGCAATCTAAAAAGATGACACCAAAAGAATATGAACAATTGTATCTTCCTAGATTGATAAAAGAGAATGAAAAATCAATAGAATGGTTAAGATTTAATAGTTTAAGCACGACCAAGAATTTCTCATCTGGTTATATTGCTACTGTGATTAATCAACTTAAAGAATATGAAAAATATTTTTTAACTTATGAATCTTTATCCAAATATTTGGCTAATGCTGGACTATCACGAATGTCAATGGAACTTACAAATATATTATTTGGCATTCGTGATGCGATTAAAAAATATCAACATACATACCAAGATGCATTAGCCGTAGAAAATTGGAGACCACCAATGCCACCATTCTTTTGGTAGATTAGATTTAGAAAAAAAAATAGGAGACAATATGAAAATAGAAATAGATTTAGAAAAACTTGTGAGCAGAATCATAATAGATGAAATACTGAACAACTCTTCACATCTTAGAAAAGAGGTTAACCGTATTTTGGAAAATGATGATTTTAGAAAAATTTTAGCTGAACAAGTTAAAAATAGTATAAATGAAATTATAAGTTCAGAAGATGGTAAACAACAATTAGACAAAAATATAAAAGATGAAATTCTGACATCAGACATGATTCAAAATGAAATAGAAGAAATTCTAGAGAGCGGCGAATATCAGAAAATATTGGAACAACGCACTAAAGACTGTATTCGAGAGGTAATATTTTCAGAAGAAGGTAAAAATCAAGTCATGGATAAGATCAAAGAATATCTAGAAAATTATGAAATTGATTATAATGATGAATTTAGTGACGAATTGAATAAAGGAATTTCAGATATTTTGATAATGACGATAAGAGATTCATTAGAAAGATTAAAGAGCAATATTCGATAAATATAATATTTGCTTGAACAAGAACAGATGCAGTATAGATGCAGTATGGAGGAATTTTTTTGAAGTTGAGAAATAAACTATTAAGGGATATAATGACAAGAGGTGTTATAACGGTATCGATAAATGATAAGGCCAAACATATTGCCAAACTACTAAATGATGATGATATTTCAGGAGCTGCTGTCGTAGGAGACGAAGGTAAAATTGTTGGTGTAATATCTGATATGGATATAGTTAAAGTAATAGGAATAGAAAATTGGGAGAACTTATCGGCAGAATATATAATGACACCTAATATAGAAACCGTAGAGCCTACAAATACTATAAATGAAGCTGCAAATATAATGAAGCGAAAGCATTTGCATAGGTTACTTATTCTCTCAGAAAGTGGAGTTGGAATATCACAAAAGCCAATTGGTATATTGAGTATTAGTGATATAGTCAGAGAGGCTGCTAGAGATTAGATTACTAATATTTAAATTTTGACCTTATGAGAAAACCAAGTACATCAAAGTATGTAGGAGAACAATATGAGACTAAGAAATAAAATATTGTCAGTACTATTGGTACTGATATTGACAGTTTTGACATATGCCGCTATTGCAACAGCCAATTTTGATTCAACTGGAAACATAGAAAAAAATAAAATGAAGACAATTGAGGTTAGCGGAACAGGTACTGTTAGTATTGCCCCAGATGAAGCAATCGTGGTCATTGGAGTGCAGACAAGATCTGCTGATGCTCTTGTCACACAAAAAGATAATGCAGCCAAGACCGAAAAAGTCGTCAATGCACTGATAGCTGCTAATATTGCAAAAGATAATATTGAGACATCAAGTTACACAATGTACCCAGTGAGGGATGAAAAAGGTGAAAACATAACAGGTTACGTAGTTTCGAACGAATTGAAAGTGACAATTAAAGATATCAACAGAACCGGAGATGTGATCGATAGGGCAGTGGAAGCAGGGGCAAATGAAGTTAATAGCATACGTTTTACTATCTCTGACGAATCACAGCAAAAAGTTAGGGAACAAGCCCTAAATAATGCGGTGAAGGCTGCAAGATTAGATGCAGACAGACTCGCCAGTGAACTTGGTGTGACAATAACAGGTCCCATACAAGTGAGCACGAGCGGTGGTACTATCACAACACCGATTTCTTTTGATATCAAAAGTGCAACAACTCCAATATTACCGGGAAGTGTTACTGTTTCAGCATTTGTATCAGTGACATATGAGTTTGAATAATAAATGATAGAGATTAAGCATAGAATAGAGAATAAAAAAAAATTATAGATTAATAACAATAATATGTAAATTGATGTATAGAAAATGATGTGATTAAATACAAGTACTTATAGATTTTGTTTTTTCTAAAGACTTAGCGGATATATCATAAATCTACTCAGTCGGAATTTAAATAAAGATATATATTAGGAGGTAATGAAATATGGTCAATATGTCCAACAAAAACGACTTGAGTAATAAATTGAAAATGAGAAGGAATCGACATGAGAAATAAAGTTCTCATTGGATTTTTACTCATTATATTGCTTTTGAACGGAGTATCAGCAGAAACATTTTCGGAAGAATTTTTAGAAACATGCATAGGTTGTCTAGATGATGTTGCTCCACAAGCAGATCCTGTCATCAACGCTATTAGCCTACCTGCGGGAAGAGTTAAGCTTACAATCGACACAAAAGTCAGTCCTTATAGAGGCATGGGAAGTGTGACATGTATTGGAGGTTTTCTATATTCAGATCTTTCTGTAGATCTTAAGGCATGGCCTGATAGTTATACAGGACTCATACAGGGTACAATTGTTGAAAGTGATATATCGCCGTGCCCAGAAGGTGGAGAACATAGAGAACATTATGTAACTATATTAAAATTGAAAGAGCCTATAAAGAATTTTAAAATATCTATTCCACCATCTATAACATACAATAACCTTGGACCAAAATATCAATATGGACAAAAAAAGGTGATAACTGTTTCATGGGAAGGAGTAGAAGATTGTCCTATAACTGGTAAATATAAATGGTTTAATGGTCGTACTGTATATATTCGTTCTGATAATACAATAGAATCTTGGTTCGAAAATACTAATGAATGGTATGGTACATGGTCAAAATCTGGAGATGTATATACTCTTAATTGGAGAAACGATGCAGGTAATAGTGGTGTTGATACAGTTGCCATTTCTGATGATTGTCAATCTATCTACGGTTCAAGTTCTATAGGTTTCAGCGTTGGTGGAACTAAGACTACAGATATTTCAAGTGATGGTACTACTACAGTAGCAACCAATCCTGTACCTACAACATTCTCTACTACACCTAAGGCGACAGATTCAACAATTGATCCAACATTTGGCCCGACTGATACAACAATAGGACCAAAAGTGATTTCAGATACATGGAACAAGGCGTCTGTAAATAATAATCCGACTTGTAAACCGAGCTTTACCATCTCAGAACCATATATGATCACATATATTGATACATACCACTGGAACTATGGAAAAGGTACAAGTGCTGGAGGTACTATATCTCTGAAAAAGGATGACGGCATCATATATGGACCATGGAACGTAGAGCCTAAGCCAGGCATGGGAGATGTGCCTAACGCATGGTGGATTGTGCATCCGAATGAGGTATTACCTGCCGGAATATATACTGTGCAAGACTCAGATGTTGCTACATGGTCTCAGAATCAAGGGTCTAACGGTTGTGGATTCAGCAAGGTAGAAGGCAGTGTATATAGACAAACAGTAACAACATCGACTCCTCCAGTAACAATGACCCGTGCACCGATAGTGACTCCTGTGGTAATAACTACTCGTGTGTCTACTAATTTACAGACTCCTGCGATAATAACGACTCGTACACCGATAGTGACTCCTGTGGTAATAACTACTCGTGTGTCTACTAATTTGCAGACTCCTGTTATTAGTACACCAATGGTAACTTATATTCCAAGCATGGGAATCGTGGCAGTAGTACTAATTATCCTTGTGGTATATTTATCAATAAGAAAGAAAGGATAAAATATATTTTGAAATAATAGACTTTTGCTAAAAATAATTAGAACAAGGATTAAGGATATCCCTTCCGTTTTTCATTTCCGTTAGAACAAGGATTAAGACTTCGTCAAATGTTCTTAGGCGCTGGGAGAGTGTCAGGAACTACTTGTGGATTTAATTTGTAATACTATCATCATACGGTAGTTGAGATATTAGAATAAATTTCCATTAGAACAAGGATTAAAACTTTGATGACCCGTGTGGACCAAATGTCACATCAATTGGTTGAGAATAAATTCCATTAGAACAAGGATTAACAAAAATCATAGCATAGCGATGTTTTTATGCTTTTGAATCTTAGAACAAGGATTAAAACTTTGATGACCCGTGTGGACCAAATGTCACATCAATTGGTTGAGAATAATTTCCACTAGAACAAGGATTGACAATTCCATTAGAACAAGGATTAAAATATAATCTACGTAGGAAACGATGAAATTTTCGATATAATTTTTTCTTTCACAAAATAAGAGGAACCAATGGAATTGACAAGGCGCGAATTTATAAAAACGGCTGCAATTGCAATGGGATCAATAATAATTCCAAAAGAGTTAATTAATAAGGAGGAAAATATGCCAGATAGAAAATATATAATAGAAACCAGGAGATATATAGGAACAGATGGCAAGGCAACATTTGATAGATGGATCACATCGGCAAATGTAATAGAAATAAAACAAAATGACCAATATTTAATATTTTTTCCTTTAGAGGGAGAATTTGTCGGTAAGAAAATATATATACCATTTTCGAATATACATATTGTTAGAGAATTGTAAATTAAGAGAATTGCAAAATTCCAATTATTATAAATGTTTATAGACAATAGATTTATGGATATATATAGAACATGAAAGTAGAGAGCTACAGAAATGCTTTCGAATAATTTATTCGAGGCACATTACTTAGTATGTTTATAACTTATCTGCGCTTAATCCTGCTTGTCTTAATTATATCGTATTACATTCGGAGGAATTATAAGCGTGTTATTGTTGTAAATATTATATATATGAAAAATAGGATAGACAATTTGATATTAAATAAGATGTTAGATGAAGAAAGAAATCCAATTTTACCATTATATGAGGATGATAAATTGACAAGAATAATATATATTGAAAAATTGATAGAAATATTTTACAGTTTAGAAAAGGGAGGAGATAAAAAATTTGCAACGAGTAACATTGAATAGACATTTATTTAAATTATGTGAACCGTCATTTTCATGAAATCCAGAGGTAAAATGTGAAGATCCAGAGGTGAAATGTGAACCAACAAATGTTTAAAATCCAGATAGAAGATAAGATGTGAATCCATTCATGTGGTGAAACCCATAATATTACTGAGAGCTAAATTAGCATATGTAGCCCAAAGAAGCATTGCGAATTATAGAATAAACACACAAATAAATTCTATTTTGAAATTTAATAGATATGAATAAGCTATCAAAAATGATCATGTTGGCAGTTAAGAAATCCTCTTGTAAATGCTATTATTATGGAAATTTTAGATGTAGATTTAAAAAATCATGCAACTTTCCGATTTGTAAATTTTACACGACTAATGTACCTGAAATGCCAATAAAGAGTAGAAAAGAATATCTACAAATTAAATACGACCAAGAAGACAAAAAATTAGGAATCACTGAAATCTTAAATAAACGAATTAAGGAAAAAATATGACAAAAATATTAATAATAGGACTTGGTAGTGGAGGATTTGCTGCTTCCCTAGCAATAAGAAGAACCGATCCAGAAGCACTTGTCACAATTGTTGAAAAAAGGACGTATGATATGTTTTCACCTTGTGGCTTGCCTTTTGCGATAGAAGGAATTGTGAAACTTGATGATTTAAAATTCTCATTACCAGAAGATAAGCAGATTACAAAATTACTTGGTCATGATGCTATAAAAATAGATCCTACAAAGAAGAATCTTTCAATTAAGAATATCAAAACCGAAGAAATTACATCCATTCCATATGATTCTCTTATAATTGCTATTGGTGCAAAACCTTATATTCCACCAATAAAACAAGAAAATATTGATATCGATAATGGGGTATTTGTTCTCCACGATATTGAAAGCGCACAAAAAATTATAGATTATGCTAAGAATATAGAAGGTGTGCCAAAAAGAGCAATTGTTATTGGTGCAGGACCAATTGGTCTTGAAATTGCTATAGCTTTGCGTAGAAATAAACTTGATGTTGTGGTTGTAGAGATGTTTTCCAATGCTCTACCACGTTCTCTTGACCCAGATATGGCTAAATTAGTAGAAAAATCTCTTGAAGATGAGAATATAAAATTATTTACTAATAAAAAAGTAGACAGTATAAATGGTAAAACAGTAGAGTCTGTTATAGTCGGAAATGATACCATCAAAACAGATATGGTTGTTCTAGCTTCAGGAGTCAAGGCAGATCTTGATATTGCAATAGATGCAGGAATTAATATTGGAAAATGGGGAATTAAAACTAATGCAAAAATGGAGACAAATATTAAAGATATATATGCAGCCGGTGATTGTATAGAAACAGTGAGTCTAATAGATCATAGACCTACTATGATGCAACTTTCTTTTGCAGCTTTCAGACAAGGAATGGTTGCTGGAACAAATGCTGCTGGAGGATACGATACTTATGAGGGAGCATTATCCACATTTGCATCTATCATTGGAAATGTTGAAGTGGCTGCAACTGGTTTCAATGAATTTTTTGCAAAATCTGCAGGATTTGAGACTATTTCTGGAAAAGCTCAAGGAAAAAACAAACCTGTTTACTATCCTGGATCTAAAGACATTACAGTTAAAATTATAGCTGATGCGAAAACTGGAAAAGTTATTGGTGGGCAAGCTATTGGAGAAGGAGCAGGAGCAAGAATAAATACAATTGCTCTTGGTATAAAATGTGGCATAGATGTTTATTCTCTAAGACAAATAGAAATGGCATATTGTCCTATGATTGCTGAAAGTTACGATGTACTGAATAAAGCAGCAGATTTTGCAGTAAGAAAACTTGAAAAAAATAGATGATTATAAATATGCAATGATCTAATATTTTTATTTTTTCTAAAGATCAAGTGGTGATATAGAGACTGACTTGATCGGAATAAAATAAAAGGAGAAACAACATGGTAATAATGACATACGAAGGTAATGTGACCATACAGATAGATGAAGATAAATGCATCGGAGCCGGAGAATGTGTAACAGCATGTCCAGTAAGTGTTTTTGAATTGATTGACGGTAAAGCTCATGCGGTTAGAGTAGATGATTGTACTGAATGCTGTGTATGTGTTGACGCTTGTCCGACAAAAGCCATTACACATAGCTCCTGTTAATGATTTGAACGAACATGGAAAGTGATGATGAATGACATGAAGAAAGTATGAAGGTGAGGATAAATGAGGATGAAAATCCTCTTTTTTTAAATGGAGAAAATATATAATGGAGAAAATAGGTACATGATAAAATGGATAATATTTGATGCAATGGGAGTTGTATTTGTTGAAGGAGATGATGTACATAAACATTTAGTCCCATTTATTCAAGAAAGAATTCCAATATCAAAAGAGAAAATTTATGCCACATATAGGAAGGCGAGTCTTGGAGATATTAATGCTGTCGAATTTTGGAAAGATATTGGTCTCGAGGATGAATATCCTTCAATAGAAATACAGTATCTTGAATCTAGATCTGATCTTGACAAAGGATTTTTACCAGTTGCTATGACATTATCAAAAAAATATGAATTGGGACTATTATCTAACGATATAAGTGATTGGTCTACATATTTAAGAAAAAAATTTGCGATAGATTTCTTTGATGTTGTTGTAATAAGCGGGAATGTTTATTGTCGCAAACCAGATTTAAAGATTTTTGAGAGATTTTTGAATGATGCAAATGCAAGAGGAGAAGAATGTATTTTCATTGATGATAGAATTACTAATCTGATTGCTGCTCATTCTACAGGCATGAAAACAATTCATTTTGTTAGAAGAGACGACAAATCTGATTTTATTCCTGATAGTTTTATTACATCTTTTGATGAGATTGAAAGTGCAATAGAAGAAATTGTTAAATTGACATAGAAAATAATGTTAATCCTGGTCATGGATTAAAGGAGGTGAACAATAATGTTGAAGAATGCTGATTTCAAGTCGCCAGAAGACATGCCAATAATTTCTGGAGGCGGTTTTGGAGCATGTGCTACATGTAATTGTGCAGCATTTCAAGGTAACGGAAATATCTGCGAAAGATGTGGTCATGCCTTCAAAGAACATTGGTAAATAATTCTCAATTAATAATTAGATAAAATTGTCTCGGTGGTTTTAACCACTGATACTATTTTTAAATAAAAACAAAACAAAAATTAAGAATGATGAATAAGAATGAAAAAATTAAAAACAACAACCATGAATAAGAATGAAAAAATTAAAAACAACAACCATGAATAAGAATGAAAAAATTAAAAACAACAACCATGAATAAGAATAAAGAAAAGAAAAAGATAGATGATCATGATAATGAAAGATATACTATCAAAAGTGCTATCGAGAAAGTAAAGAATGATGCAATGACTAACATTATTCTGATTAGAAATATGAAAAATTTAACGATAGAACAGAAATTATATCTTGCATATTTCTGGGGTACGAGAGAAGGTAAATCGACAATTTTAGATTTTGGACAATAAAATATATTTAGAATGATACTAATAAGTAATTGACGAATATGATAAAATTTCAAGATATAAAATGCAAATTAGGATTTCATAAATGGAAATATTCAAAACCATTGACAATATACGATGTATCTCCGAATCCATTTGACTCTAAATATGATTTACCTAAAAGAATATGTGAACATTGTAAATATGAACAAGAATGGCTTCCTGGATATGGAGGAAACGAAATAGGTTGTTGGCTAACAATAAAGAAGTTATAAAATGGGAATACATTATATGTCTTATTGTGAAAAATTAATTCTGGAATAAGACATGAGCTTTTTAGGTATTGCCCAAACAAAGATTAATTATTTTAAGAGATGGTTATAGAATATGCGAAAATTGTAAAGAGAAACAAAAATGGCTTCCTGGATATGGTGGTAGTGAAACAGGTTATTGAATGATAATCTATGAACTAATATGGTATGTATAAAACGTACAAAAACCGCAATATATCGATACTTAAATCGCACGTTTTCTAGCTAAGAAAACTATAATATATATAAGCTCATTATAGGTATGCTTGTGCTACTGTTAAAATAGCATCAAAACATTTTTAGCAGGATGAAAAACTTCGACGCCAACAGAATCTACGACAAAATCAACAAAGTAGACAACGACGCCAACATAATCTACGACAAAATCAACAAGTAGTACATGCAAAATATAAAAGGAGAAGAAGACAAACGTGACTGAGAAAATAGACAAAATAGATCTATATAGCGATAGAGGAGCAAAACTCAAGTCAGGCGTGGAATTAAAAGCCATAAGCCCGATGAAGAATACCGCTATAAAGAAAATAGTCACCGGCATAAAAAGAACAGCAGCCGTTGACTTAGCAGGAATTGAAAAAACCTTAGCTACTGGGGCGCTAGGCGGTAAAGGCAGAAAGGTTCCAGGAGTAGAACTAAAACTGGATATCGTAAAGAACGCATCAAAGATCCAGAAGGCAGTTGCCGATATGGTAAGGGTAGACAGCGGAGATGACACCGTTGTGAATTCCTTAAACGGTGGAAAGCAGTTAATCGTTCAGGTTCCATCCGCAAGAATCGATGTAGCGGCAGAATATGTATCATCGTTGACTTGCGCAGCATCAGCAACTACACAGGCAATAATCGATGAGTTCAACATTGGAATGTTCGAATCTCCAGCAGTCAAATCCGCAGTCTGGGGACAATACCCACAGACGCTTGATATGGTAGGTGGAAATGTAAAGTCAATTGTCGAAATCCCACAGAAAGATGAAGGCTTTGACTTTACATTAAGAAACGTCATGGCAAACCATCTTGCGGCAACATGTAAAAAGAGCGCAATGAATACGGCAGCACTTTGCTCAATCCTTGAGAATACAGGCGTATTCGAAATGGGCGATGCAATTGGCAATCAGGAAAGACATAGATTACTGGCATTCTCATACCAGGGTTTAAATGCAAACAACCTGGTTTATGGGACAGTAAAAGCACTGGGCAAGACAGGTACAATTGGTACAGTTGTCCATGCATGCGTCGAGAAGGCAATTGAAGACAAGGTAATCAGCACAGATAAGAAATTTGCATCTGGCTATACAACCTATAAGACCAACGATGTCGGAAAGTGGAATGCATACTGTGCAGCAGGCACACTTGCAGCAACACTCGTGAACTGCGGTGCAATGAGAGCCCCACAGTCAGTATCAGCAGTATTGCTGTACTTCAACGACTTAATTGAGAAAGAGACATCACTCCCAGGATGTGACTTCGGTAAAGTACAGGGTGCAGCAGTAGGATTCTCCTTCTTCTCACACTCCATATATGGAGGCGGTGGGCCAGGAGTATTCAACGGCAACCACGTCGTTACCAGACATTCAAAGGGTCTTGCAGTACCTTGCGTGGCAGCAGCAGTTGCTCTTGACGCAGGTGTTCAGATCTATAGCCCAGAGAAGACCTCAGGATTAGTAGGAGATGTCTTCAGCTCAGTAGATGAATTCAGAGAACCAATCAAAGCAGTAGCGGGGGCCGTATAAGGAGAATTGAATGGCAAAAACTGCTTCAGCCACGGGTAAACAGATCCAGATCAAAATATTTCCACAAAGATTATTACAGCCTCGAACTGCTGAAAAGCTCTTAAATGAGATAGACCAGGTAAAAGGCGTAGTAAGAATGCTAATCGGTGGCAAAAACCTTCCCAGGAAGGTCACGTGCGGTCCTGGAACAGGGGCGGATGTTAACCACCCTAACATGGAAATAATCCATGTTGGCGATTGTGCATTCGAGTTGCATGTCATGGTAGGCGAGATAATCGTCGAATTAGATAATGAAAGTGGAAAGGAAGAACTCAGAAATGCATGCGAACGAACGCTGCCCTTTTCCTTTGAATTCAAGCAAGGTCACTTCATAAAGAAAAAAGCTACTTTGACGGATTACGGTAAGTATGGGTTCAAGAGCAAGACTGATGAATCTATCAATCTTGAAGACGAACGAATACTCGGCCTTATAGACCCACATGCAAAGCCGGAAAATAACCTCTGTGTTATTAATCCAGAGGGAGAGAAATGATCAAATGATCAGTTTATTCACGAAGCAGAAGGAACCGATTCAAATCAATTAGGAGGAAAAAAATATGGCATATAAACCACAATATTATCCTGGCAATACATCAGTTGCTAAGAATAGAAGAAAACACATGTCAAATGATGTAGAGAAGATGCGTGACATCTCTGATGAGGATTTAACAGCTATACTGGGTCATAGAGCACCCGGTTCGGATTATCCAAGCACACACCCACCACTTGCAGAAATTGGTGAACCAGAATGCTCGGTAAGAGAAGTCGTTACACCAACACCAGGCGCAGCAGCAGGTGACAGAATCAGATACTCACAGTTCTCTGATTCCATGTACAACGCTCCATCAGTTCCATACTGGAGATCGTACCATGCAGCAATCAATTTCAGAGGAGTTGACCCAGGCACACTGTCAGGCAGACAGGTCAATGAAATGAGAGAGAGAGATATGGAAGAGTACACCAAGAGACAGGCAGAGACCGAAATGACTGACTGGGGTCTTGCAGGTTTAAGAGGCTGTACAGTTCACGGACACTCCCTCAGATTGCAGGAAGATGGTGTAATGTTCGATATGTTGGACAGGCGCAGACTGGAAGGCGGCGTAATGGTGATGGACAAGGACCAGGTCGGTGTACCAATTGACAGAAAGGTCAACCTTGGCAAACCAATGAGCGAGTCCGAAGCTGCAAAGAGAACCACTTTCTATAGAGTGGACAATGTAGCCTTCAGAAGCGATAAAGAAGTTGTCGAACATGTACAGAAAGTCTGGGAACTGAGAACAAAATATGGCTTCGTTCCACAGGCGTGAGGTGAGCTAAATGGCAGAACCAAGATTTAAAAAAGCAATGGAAACAAAATATACAAAAGAATGGGGAGCAAATAAAGTCGGCTCCACAGCTAAATCAAAAATAACCGATAAAAAGACCAAATACCTCAGACTTGGCTATCAGCAGAACCCAAGAAAGGTAGAAATGGCAAAATGCGGAGCGGCAATCACCAAGAAGAGAGGATTGCAGGCTTATGACCCCAAGTTGCACTTAGCAGGCATACCCATGGGTCAGAGGCAGTTGACCCCATATACAATATCTGGAACAGATATCGTTTGTGATGGTGACGATCTTCACTTCGTCAATAATGCAGCAATGCAGCAAGAATGGGATGATATCAGGAGAACATGCATCGTAGGACTTGACCTAGCACATGAGACTCTTGAGAAGAGATTGGGCAAAGAAGTAACTCCTGAGACAATCAACTATTATCTGGAAGTTTTGAACCATGCAATGCCTGGCGCAGCAATCGTTCAGGAACACATGGTTGAGACACATCCTGCATTGGTAGATGACTGTTATGTGAAAATATTCACAGGCGATGAGACCCTTCAGGATGAAATAGATAAGCAGTTCGTTATCAACATTGATGGCGAATTCCCCGATGACCAAGCAAAACAGGTCAAGGCAGCAGTAGGCAAGACTAGCTGGCAAGCAGTACATATACCGACGATAGTCACAAGAACTGAAGATGGACCAGGAACAAGCCGCTGGATGGCAATGCAGGTCGGCATGACCTTTATCAGTGCATACCACATGTGTGCAGGTGAGGCAGCAGTTGGAGAACTTGCATTCACAGCCAAACACGCAGGACTTGTCGAAATGGGTGATATGATTCCTGCTCGTAGAGCAAGAGGTCCAAATGAGCCAGGAGGAATGTCCTTCGGTCATATGGCAGATTGCATCCAAACCTTAAGAAAGAAACCAGATGAGAAAGAAGAAGCTGTATTGCAAGTAGCAACAGCGTCAAGTATGTTGTATGACCAGATATGGCTTGGTGGCTATATGTCTGGTGGTGTGGGGTTCACAATGTATGCAACTCCTGCATACACCAATGACGTCCTGGACGACTACTTATACTGGGGCTCAGACTATGCAAAGAAGAAATACGGTGGCTATGGAAAAGCAAAGGCGACTATCGAGGTTGTTAAAGATATAGCCACAGAGACCACACTCTATGGTCTTGAGAGCTACGAGAAATATCCAACCACACTTGAGGACCACTTCGGAGGTTCACAGAGAGCAACAACCGTTGCGCTGACAAGTGCTGGAGCTGTTGGTCTAGCAACAGGCAATGCACAGGCAGCCTTATCAGGATGGTATCTGAGCATGTATCTCCACAAAGAGGCACATGGGAGACTCGGATTCTATGGATACGACCTGCAGGATCAGTGCGGTGCGACCAACGTATTCTCACTTGCAAGCGACGAAGGATGCCAAGCTGAACTTAGAGGTGCGAACTATCCCAACTACGCAATGAACGTAGGACATCAGGGAGGTTATACATCAGGATGTGTTGCAAGTGCCCACGCAGGACGCGGAGATGCTTTCTGTGTGAATCCACTGGTCAAAGCGGCCTTTGCAGATGACTTGATGAACTTTGATTTCGCAGATCCGAGAGCAGCATTCGGCAAGGCGGCACTCAGAGAGTGGGACCGCTGTGCTGGTGAGAGAGCATTTGTCATCCCGGCAAAATAGGACTTAAGACATAAACTAAAAAGTAGGCGTAGACAATTATGCCTACTTTTAAAATTTTTTAGTTATAATAATAAAAAAAAAATATCTAAAAAATCTAAAAAAAACATCATCGCTGGAATCTAAAAAATCTAAAAAATCGGTAACATCATCGCTGGAATCCAAATAGATTATGATCACCATTAGCGATGGTGAGGGGAATGGAGAGGTCAGCCACATATTTTTTTATCTCCCTTCCCAATTTTACAAGTTCTGTCAATGAAAAATCAAAAGACTAAAAATGAACTTGGCATTAGATAGGGATTGGATTGAAATTATTTTTTAAAAAAAAATTTTTTAAACATAGCATGAGCTATGACGCGAAAGTGGTTCAGACAGATTCATGAAAAAATTTAGATAATATAAAAATCAGTGTTGTCAATTACTTCTTGCTATATCGCATTATTTCTACTAAGAAAAGCTTAAATACTTTAGCATCATATAGTTAATGCACATTATTGAAAATATATGAGGAGGGGATGACACGGTTCTATATGAAAATATCAAATTGACGAAAAGATAATATGAAAAACAATAATTCGTAAATCGAATGTTATACTAAATCATTTTTAATTAAAAGACTGAGGTAAAAAATGTCGCACAATGATTTCGGAAAATTTGAAGAAATGATGAATAAAATGTTTGAAGAAACATGGGGAATATTTACGAAAAGAAGACCATTGATGTCTATTTCTGTCGAAAGAGCTATTGAAAAATATAGGGGATATAGAACATTATCTCTGTACGAGACAGATAAAGAAATCTATGCAAAAGTTGAATTACCTGGACTAAATAAAGAAGATATTGAGATAAATCTTACTGAAGATAGACTAGAAATTTCGGTTAATATACACAAAGAAGAAAGAAAAGAAAAAGAAAAGGAATATATATATAAAGAAATATTCAGTGAAAACTATCACCAATCAGTATCTTTGCCAGGTCAGATAGAGCCCAATAATGCCAAGGCATCATATAATAATGGGATATTAGAAATTAAGATGCCAAGAAAAGTACTCATAAAAAGATCAAAGTTGAAGATTGAATAATTTTTAATTGAAGATAGATCAAAATTATTCATGTTGACTTTTTCACTATATCAACATGATTAATAGCTGAAGTGAAAATATGTACGACGAATTAAGAAGATTTGAAGAAGAAATGAATAGAATGTTTGAAGAAATCTGGAGAAGACCATTAAGAAGAGGGCAGTTGATGCTACCAGAGCAGTTGATGCTACCAGGAGAAAGAGTCTTAGAAAAATTAGGAGGACATAGAAGGCCATATACAGATCTAATCGAATCAGAAAAAGATTTGACAGCTACAATCGAAATGCCTGGCTTAAATAAAGAAGATATTAAAATAAATATTACTCAAGATATGTTAGAAGTATCTGCTGAGACAAAACACGAAGAGGAGATAAAAGAAAAGGATTATATATATAAAGAAAGACGTGGCGAAAGTTATCATCGTTCAATGTCACTACCATCTCAGATAGATCCAGATGGTGCTAAGGCATCATATAACAATGGTATACTAGAAATTAAGATGCCAAAGACAGAAATTAAAGAAAAGAAACCATTGAAAATTGAATGAATAATTTATGCAGGTGCCATTGTAGGCATCTGCCCAATATAGATATATAAGACAAAGGTAATACTGCTCCGATAGTGTAGCACGGCCAATCATGTCAGGTTCTCATTCTGACGACTGGGGTTCAAATCCCCGTCGGAGCTTGTCCTCATTACAATAATAAAATTTCGACTTTGCATCGGTAGTGTAGTGGTGATCATAAGAGGTTTCCAACCTTTTGACATGAGTTCGATTCTCATCCGGTGCATTACTAATTATAAAAATTGAGGTTTGATGGAAAAAGTGTAAGAAGTTGAAAATTATTTATGTTTTCAATAGCAGATTTTAAATCATCTAGCATAACTATAATTCATGGTCCCAACACACAAGAAATTTTATTTAAACTTTTGATAGAATCAATTATAAATTTTGACAAAGATGCTCTCTTCATAGATTGTCATAATAGTATAGATCCATATAAATTGGCAAGAATAACTAAATCATATAGAAAAGATCCAAAAGATATTCTTTCCCGCATACATGTCTCCAGAGCTTTTACAGAATATCAAATGGAATCTATAACATATAGCCTGCAAGACGCCATTAATAGGTGGAACATTGGTTTATTGACAATATCTTATATGACCTCTCTATTTGAAGACAAAAGATTATTTGAAATTCTGATAAATCACATCAAATTGCTTACTAAGTCATTTGATATTGTGACAATTATTACAAGTTTTGGAAATGAGGAATTTGATAAATCGCTTACAAAAAATGCTGATAGGATTATTGATATCAGAAATCATTAATAAAGAGGTGAAAAAATGGGCAGAACAGTGCCCAGTTTTAGAATGCAACTTGAAGAGATAATAGAAGAACTTTCGACATTTAGGCGAGCATTGTATGGAGAGGATAAGATCATTTTCGACAAATTGATGAACATGGCAAGGAAGCATGCATCATCTGGTACGATATTACCTACTTTAGACCCGATAAATGTATTATTTCTTTCTATTCTTATAGAACAACAGAAAGAATTAGATAAAAGAAATGAATTATTTGGTAAATTAACTGAAAAATTAATGGAAGGACAGAATGATATAAAGGATCTTACTCTGAAAATATTAAAAGAACTAGAAGAATAGTATTAATGATAATTGGAAGTTAATAAAGCTCTAATAACATGTTCCTACTTGATGTCAACTATAATCAAGATAAAAATGAAATAATAAAATGGTTTAAATTGGATAAAGGTTGGAAATGCTTGCACGAAACATTTTATCCAAAAATTTATGTCTCAAAAGGTGATATTAAATTCTCAAAATTTCATAGATTGATGACAAGTTTGCCATATGTAAAAGATGTATATGCAGACAAGAAAAAGACATGGCTAGGAAAAGAGTATGAAAATGTATTATGTATTGAATTAGAACAGAAAGAAGTTTATAACACTGCATCTATGCTCGAAAAAAGAGGATATCTGTTATACAATGTTGATATCAATCCTGTCAGACAATATCTTATAGATCGCAATATATTTCCTATGGCAAACATGAAATCAGATAATGAATTAAATGATGACCAATGGGACATAGATTATAAAATACATGATATAGATTGCAGAATTCTTTCTACTTTTCCAAAGAAAGAAAAAGGCATTGTGACAATAGAAGATCCTATATGCAAGATAACATTAGGAGATATCATAATAGATGAAGGAAGTGAAAGCGATATTTTAGAAGAATTTTATTTTACTTTGATCGGAGAAGATCCTGACGTTATTCTGACAGAAAATGGTGATAGTTTTGAATTGCCGTATTTGATCCATAGATCGTTAGAACATGGTATAAATCCAAATTTGGGAAGAGATGGAAGAGATAGAACTTTATATTTTAATAGTGAAGATAATAATAGAATACATGATGAGGGCCATTCTTATTTTAGCTATGGAAGGATTTATTATAAGCCGAAAAAATATACACTATCAGGCAGATTGCATATAGATAAATCATCATTCATGTACAGAGAGGGAGGAATGTCAGGATTAATAGATCTTTCAAGACTGACAAAAATTCCTTTACAAGAGATCTCTAGATTGAGTCCTGGAAGTATTGTGACAGCTTTGCAGGCAAATCAGGCCATGAATGAGGATATATTGGTTCCATGGAAGAGAAATTTTCCAGAGAATTGGAAAACTGCAGAACAACTTCTCATAGCAGATAGAGGATCTCTAGTATTAGACCCAAAAGTTGGAATACATGAAAAAGTTGCGGAACTAGATTTCGCGTCTTTATTTCCGAATATTATGGTAAATCATAACATAAGTCCAGAGACCATACTTTGCGATTGTTGCCGAGATTCCAGAAAGAAAGTACCTTTTATAAATTATAATACATGTGAAAAACGTATAGGACTTATACCAAGAGTTCTTAAACCATTAATAGAAAGAAGGATGGAATATAAGAAAAGAAAGAGAATTGAAAAATTGGAAGATAAGTCTCAAGAGTATGAAAACAAACAAAATATTTTGAAGTGGTTACTTGTTACTAGTTTTGGTTACATGGGATATAACAAGGCAAGATTTGGAAGAATTGAATGCCATGAGTCGATAAATGCATATGCGCGGGACATATTATTGAGAACAATGGAACTTGCAGATGGAATGGGTTTCGAAATATTGCATGGTATTGTAGACTGTATATGGGTAAAATCGATAGGAGGAGAAGATCCTGAAAAATTATGCGATCTTGCTAATAAAGAAATAGGTATTCCATTAGAATTAAAAGGTATGTTCGACTGGATAGTATTTCTGCCCAACAAATCAAATAATAATGCCGATATGCCTATAGGCGCATTAAATAGATATTATGGGCTAAAATCTGATGGAGAATTGAAAATAAGAGGTATAGAGATGAGAAGAAGTGATACTCCTTTGTTGATAAAAAACTTACAACGTTCTATGCTTCAAAAACTTGCAGAAGCGAAAACTGCTAAAGAATTCCATTTGAAAATAAAAGAAACTATAGATATATTAAGAGAATATAAAGATAACATATTTAATAATGAATGTTCTTCGAATGATTTAATATTTAATGTTAGAATTTCCAGAAAATGTGATGAATATACGCATTTCAGTAATCAGTTAGCTGCATTGAAACAATTTAGGGATGAGAAAATAGAGATAATGCCAGGACAGAGCATAGGTTATATGATAACAGATCACAAATCGAAGGATTATAGAAAAAGGCTAAGAATTTATGAACTCATTGATGATGACACAAATTACGATAGAATAAAATATTATGATTTTTTGTTACATGCAACAGAAAGTATTTTACTACCGTTCGGGTATACTGTCAAAAGGTTGGACGAGATACTTAGATATAAAATTCAGACTCATATCAATGAATTTTACTGATATAAAAAAACAATAAAAAAAATGGACAAGTGCAAATTACTCAATATAAAAATGCCTCTCGATCTTATTTGTCCTGCATCATATTATGGTAACAGATTCATCTGTTATAAAGATTGTGGCTTTTCTCCATTAAGAAAGGGGAGAAAGAAGATAAAGAAAATTGCGCAAACAAATTTAAATAATTTTCAATAGGAGACTTATGACAATAAAATTGATTCCTCCAGAAGATGTATATGATGAAAAAGCTGATAAAAAAATAGAAGATGATAATATCGAAACTAAAAAACGTTTCGAGTTTATCATCGACTTCTTTCATAGGACTAATCCTAATCCTACTTCTGAGCTTAAATACAATAGTCCATACGAATTGTTAGTAGCAACTATATTATCTGCACAGAGTACTGACAAACGTGTGAATATGGTAACACCTGAATTGTTTAAAGAATATCCTACACCTGAAAAATTGGCCAAAGCAAGTCCTGAAGATATTTTTCATCTTATTAGTAGTGTAACATATCCAGGAAATAAGAGCGGATATTTGACCAATATGGCCAAGAAAATTGTGCAAAAATATAATGGAAAAATTCCAGAAGAAGTTGAAGAATTGCAAACGTTATCCGGTGTAGGTAGAAAGACAGCACATATTTTAGCCTCAACATTGTTTAATAAACCTGTTATTGCTGTTGATACTCATGTATTTAGAGTCGCGGAAAGAATTGGTCTAACAACTAATGCAAAAACTCCATTAGAAAGTGAAGAACAGCTTGTCATGCATTTACCCAAAGAAGTGATATCTAAGTTCAACTATTGGCTAGTTCTTCATGGTAGATATATTTGTACAGCCAAGACTCCTAAATGCTCAGAATGTGGGATAAAAGATGTTTGCAGATATTATCATACAGCAGGCATAGATAAATAATATATAAAGAAATATCATACAGCGGTCATGGTTGAATAAATATTCATAAGGTGATTTAAATGGTTAAAATAAGATTCTCGTCAGCATTAAGCAATGTAACACATACACGCGAAACGACATTTGAATTAGGGGATACGACTGTAAAAACAGTTCTTGATAAGCTTGTCCAGCAGTTCGGTCCTGACTTTGAGAAGCGCATACTTGACAGGGGCGAAGTACGAAGGTTTGTGAATTTGTACGTGAACGGCGAAGATATAAGACATTTAAGCGGTCTTGATAGCCCTGTAAAGGATGCGGATGAGATATCAATCCTGCCTGCAGTAAGCGGTGGATAAATTTTTTTATGAGCGTCAATGGATATTAAGAATTTGAAATTCGAAGACGGACTGGTCACTGCCATAGCCCATGATCATAAAACAGGGAAGTTCTCATGGTCGCATTTATGAATAAGGAAGCTCTCCGGTCATGGTTGAATAAATAATATATAAAGAAATATCATATATATAGGAGATGATAAAGAAAATGGTTAAAGAAATGATAACATTGTGTGACATCTGCAAAGAACAAAAGGCTAATACAAAATGTTTCTTATGTTCTAAAGATATATGCACGGACCATAATTTTGGTGGAGACAACTCATGCTTTGTAACAAATGTCCAAGTATATAATGATCGAGTATTCGTTCTTAAAGTAGAAAATACATTCATAGATTGTTGTCCGATTTGTACAGAAAAATTAAAAGATTTGATGAATAAAAAAAGAGATATCTTTGAGAATAAAATAGAAGAATATATGGTAGATATGAAGGATTGGTTGCTCAACGAAATTAAAAAAAGTATCTAATGGTAGCACAATAATTTGAATTATATTTTAATTGGAACTAATATTTTTTATTTTTTCTAAAGATTAATTGAGAAATTGATTGATCGGAAATTAAATAAAGAATGAGGTGATATTTGAATGGACAGAGTAGTACATTTCCATATGCCTGTGGAAAATATGGAAAGGGCGGAGGAATTCTATACGGATATATTTGGCTGGAATATTCAGAAGAATGATCCTGAATATCAACTGGCGATGACTGTAGAAACAGATGAAAATGATATTCCAAAAGAACCTGGAGCGATAAATGGAGCCTTGTATAAGAAAGATTCTCCTGATGAGCATCAAGAAATAACAATAGAAGTTTCTTCTATAGATGATTATCTAAAAAAGATAGAAAAATCGGGAGGTAGTATAATCACTAATAAGACTCCTGTAAAAGATTTAGGTTTCTATGCAGAATTTCGTGATACAGAGGGAAATATTGTAGGTCTTTGGGAAAATATTGAATCAAGGTGAAATATGAAAAATGATATTCTAGAAAAAGGAGCAATTATACAGAGAGATAAAGAAACATATGCTGTAGCACCTCATATTCCAGGCGGTATTATTGATCCTATTAAATTGAGAAATATTGCAGACGTGGCAGAAAAATACGGTTCTGTAATAAAGATTACATCTGCACAGAGGATTGCGATTGTTGGAATTCAAGAAAGAGATATAGACCAAGTTTGGGAAGAACTGGGAATGAAGCATGGTGCTGCAATAGGACTCTGTGTACGAAGTATTAAAATCTGCCCAGGAACATCTTTCTGTAAAAGAGGACAACAAGACTCCGTTGGAATAGGACTAAAACTTGATGATATATATCATGGTATGGATCTACCATTCAAATTAAAAATGGGGGTTTCTGGTTGCATGAATTCTTGTGCTGAATCTGTTATAAAGGATATAGGACTTATAGGAACTTCTAAAGGTTTTAGATTATATGCGGGAGGAAGCTCTGGAATAACTCCAAGACTAGGAGATTTAATAGCAGAAGAACTTTCTGAGAAGGAATCATTAGATCTTATTGACAGGATAATAAGCTTCTATAAAAAGACAAATCAGAAAAAACGTCTTGGAAAGATAATTGATGAAATAGGTCTTGAAAATTTCAAAAAAGAGATATTATAATTCATAGAGATGGTGAGATTATGTGTTTAGTAGATTCTTCAACAAGTATAGATATTGATTCTGCAGAATTAGGAGAAAAATATCAGTGCATAAATTGTAGTACCAAATTTAGAGCATTAGGAAAGAAGATACGCTGTCCTTCATGCAATTCTTCGCAAGTAGAGAAAAATCAAGATTAGACTTTATCAATTAGCCATAATAAAATTAATTCCATATATATATTGCGAACCATTCAACTTATGGAATCCATGCAATTTTTGTAAGCAAATTCAATTATATAATACGAAACCATTCAATATATGAAAACCATTTGTAATTTGATAGTTTTAATTTATATGAGAACCCAAACAATATATAACGAATTGTTAGATAACGATGAAACCCATATAACTGTTATGACTAAAATGAAAAGATTTTGTGTAATATGTGGAAAAGAATTAGAAATAATTTTAGATGAAAATTCCAAAATAATTGGTGGAGGGTGGTACTGGAAGTTTTCTACTGAGAGTCAAGGATTAGATTTTGTTCCTGGGACAATAGAAGACCAAAAAGAATATTGGGAATGTGAAGAATGTTGCAATGATGAAGATTAGTTTTTGCAACATTAATATTTGAGAAGGTATAAAATATCAAGTCATCAATTTGACAAAAATTTGAGGGATATATGTAAAGAATTAAAAATAAAACGATGATCGAAGGGATAATTTTCAGGAGATGAAAATATGCCGAGATCAATATGGACAGGAACATTACAATTTGTGTTGATAAGCTTTCCTGTCAAATTATACAAGAGTACAAGCGACAAGGGAGTAAGCTTTAAAAATCTACATGCAGTATGCGGAAATAATATAAATTTGAAAAAATGGTGCAATGTATGCGGACAAGAAGTGCTTGCAAATGAAATAAACAAAGGATATCAAATAGGCAAGAATCAATACGTCATATTTGCAGAGGAAGAGATCGATAATATTCTTCCAGAAAATGCAAAGACAATAAAGATAGAGGCTGCCGTATTTGCTGAAGAGATTCCAGTTATAACATATGATACGTCATATTTTATGACTCCAGACAAAGGAGGAGAACACGTATACAATTTATTATTAAATGCATTGTCAATAAGAAATAAGGTCCTTATTGGAAGAATAGTTATGAGAAATAAGGAACACTTAGTTTCAATCCGTCCATATCAAGATGGTTTATTATTGAGTTTGTTGCATTTTATTGGAGAAGTTCGTGATATTCATGAGGTAATAGCTATCAAAAATAAACCTGTTGACAATAAAGAGCTTGAACTAGCAGTCAGTCTAATGGATCATTTAACAGGATCTTTTGATAAGATAGATCAAGTTGACAAATTTAAAGAATCAATAGATAAAATGGCTGAGATGAAGGCAACTGGACAATTAATTACTATAGAACCAACGAAACCTGTCAAAGAAGTAAGAAATATTATAGAAGGATTACAGAAAAGTATTGAAATAGTAACTGGTGCAAAAATTGCAGAACCTCCCATGGTTATTTCTTCTCCGGCAATAACTCCAAAAGAGGATATTCAATTATTGAAGATGCCAGAAATAAAACCGAAAGAAACTGTAAAGGAGCATTTGGACAAGATGTATGGAATCACAGATGAAGAGATAGATAAATTAATATTGGAACAAAAGATAGAGGATGAACAAGATAGAATAAATACACTTAGAGAATTGGTCCACTATTTATCTTTTCAAGGTTATGTTAAAGAGCATAAAAAAGAATTTGAAGGAATTGAAATAAGTGATGATTTCAAATCCATAATAATATTAGATAAAAATTATCCGAGAATAAATATTCCAATATTAAAGAAGATAGGTATCGTTGCAGATCATTACGGAGTATTGATTTATATAAAATCTTCAAATAAGCAAGTTATTAGAAAGGTACCAGACAATCCTTTTAAATTTTAAATAATAATAATAATAGACAAATTTTAAATTTCAATAATAATCAATTCATGCTGCCAGAAAAATTCCATTTTTTGGATGTAAAACCTGCTAAATTGTCCATTCTTTCAATAAAGGATAAGATCTTCCAAAGAAAATTAGATGGAACAGCGGTAGAAGTTTTTATAAACAACGATATTAGAATTTTCGGTAGAGGCGTATTGGCATATGGTATTGCATCCGAATATACATCGAGATTCCCAGACATTATTAAAGAACTTCAAAGACTTAAAATTCCAAAAAACACAGATTTTGTAGGAGAACTTGTTGTTGTAGATCCTAATACAGGTTTTGAAAGTTTAAAATTGGTTCAAACTCGAACACAAAGAGGAAATAAAATAGAGTTATATTCTAAACAATATCCTGCTCTTCTAATAATATTGGATGTTGTAATGGTAAATAGAAGAGATGTAACTGGTTTAAATTATTTAGATAGAATAAATGAATTGAAATTATCTCTCGGCGAAATAAATAATTGGCAAAGTGGACATGTATTTTTTATTAAAAATGAAACCGAAGTTGATTGGGATTTCATTGAAAAGAACAATCTTGAAGGTATTGTCGTAAGAGATGCAAATGAAAAGTACAATCGTGGAATATGGAAAGTAAAATTGGTAGATACAGAAGATGTTTATTGCAAAGGGGAATATAATAAATCTGATAATACAAATGAATTTAGAAGTTTAATTTGTTATCAATTATTAGAAAAGCGCAAAGATAATAAACAATTAACTGAAGTTTACGTGGCTGATGTTGGCGGTGGATTCACAGATAGGGAAAGAAAAGAAATTCAAAAATTGCTTGACTCAGGCATCATGAAAGAAAAACCATTAGTATTAGAGATCAAGACATTAGGGAGAAGACCGTCATTGAGATTTAGAAATCCCACATTTATCAGATTTCGTTTTGATAAACCATGGAGGGAGTGCATCATCAAATAAATAAGAGACCTTCATGCAGTAGATGATTCAAGAAATATAGACTAAGGAGAAAATTAAATATGAATGAACCAAAAGGACCGTTTTGTCAGAGTTGTAGTATGCCAATGTTAAAGCCAGAAGATTTTGGCACGGATGAAAGAGGAAATAGAGTAAACAACTATTGTCATTTCTGTTTCCAGAAGGGAGAATTTACAAATCCAGATATAACATTAGGTCAAATGACAGAGATAGTTGTAAAAAATATGGTAGAAGAATTGAAAATGTCAGAAGACGATGCGAGAAAAATAACAGAGTCGTTTTTGCCTAAACTTGTGAGATGGAAAGAAAAAGAGTCTAATTAAATTAGATTGCTGACCTTCTATTTTACAACGATGAGAAAGCAGTTGTACCCCAAATATGAAAATAGACGATTACAAAAAATTATTTAGGCTAGAACATGAAGAAGGTTGGTTAGACTATAATGTATCATTAGCTAAATGTAAGATTTGTGGAAAATTAATATTTGACAAATATATTATAAAGAATTGGTATAATTTAAATAGCGACCAGCGACAAAAAATATTTTATGCTACTATCAGATTTCATATCAATAGATATCATTCTGAATTTATACCACCTAAAAAAATAAAGATACTAGAACAAGATATTGCATTGGAAAGAGCACTTCATTTTTTTAAAAATTTCCCTTTTAGACCGTATATAAGAGAAGAAAGTTTAAATGAGAAAACACCATTGAAAGTGTGGAAGCCAGGAACCATTAAAATGATCGGTGACAAAACTACCGAAAGATAATTGATAAAAGCAAAAAATGAAAAAAAAAAGAAAAAATAAAACAATGAGCAAAAAATGAAAAAAAGAAAAAATGAAACAATGGGCAAAAAATGAAAAAAAAGAAAAAATAAAATAATGAGCAAAAAATGAAAAAAATAAAAAATAAAATAATGAGCAAAAAATGAAAAAAATAAAAAAATAGAATTAATGTAATACAGATAAACAGCAATATATACTGTCAAATGTTTACAGGAGGTGAAAGAATGTTGTTCATATTATGGTTCAAATGGGCACCGGAATGTACATCAAGTCTAATGGAGCTTTGGAAAGAGTTCGAATATCCAAAAGAAGTTAAGTTAATAGGTAGATATCTGTTAATTGGCAGACATATATCTGTAGCGATATTCGATGCTCCTGATGAAGAGGCAATATTGAAGATAACATATCCATTTAGAGAACTAGGCGTACCTCATATTGCCCCAGCAATGCCACTTGATGATGCAATTGAAATGATAGAAGCACTATAAAATGGAAATGGTCTCACATACTGACCAATGTTGTCCTTTCCATTTTTTATTTTTTCTAAAGATCAAGTGGTGATACACTGTGATATACTAACTTGGTCGGAATTTAAATAGAAAATTGGCATCGATTTATCGATAAATAGGAGAAAAAATGAAAAAACATAAAAAATTCAATCTAGATAAAGTCTTTGTACTGGCATTGATGATGATATTGTTATCATCAATGAATATAGCACTTGGATCACCAAACAATGTTCCTGTGTGTGGGAAAGAAACTAGTGGACATGTCAGATGTTTGTCTTATGTGATTTCTGATGATCAAGGCAAGGCAAAAGCAATGATAACACCATCAATTGGATATGGTCCTATCAATTTACTCAGCGCATATAACCTAGGAACAGGGAGAGCCAGTACAAATAAAATTATAGCTATAGTAGATGCATATGACCAACCAAATATATATTCTGATCTGACTACATACAGCAATCAATTTGGAATACCATCATTGAATCAGTGTACAGTTTCATCAAACACATCGTCGTGCTTTCAAAAAGTAGACCAAAGAGGAGGTACTAACTATCCTGTTTATGATCCTGGATGGGGATTAGAAATTTCTTTAGATGTAGAAGTCGCACATGGAATATGTCAAAATTGTAACATATTACTCGTAGAAGCAGATTCCAATAGTTATGCAGATATTATGCAAGCATTTGACACAGCAGTAGCAATGGGTGCAGATGTAATATCTAATTCATACGGTTCGGTAGAATTTTCAGGAGAGACTAGTCTAGACAGTCATTTTAACTTACCTGGAAAAGCTATAACATTCAGTTCTGGAGATGGAGGATATGGTTCAACTTATCCAGCAGCTTCTCCATATGTGACAGCAGTAGGTGGAACAACACTGCAAACCAATCCACGTAGGGAAACTGTCTGGAATGGAGCAGGAAGTGGTTGCAGTATCTATGAACCTAAACCATCTTTCCAAAAGGATACTGGATGTGGTTCTAAGAGAACAATTGCAGATGTATCTGCAGTGGCAGATCCTAATACTGGAGCTATCATTTATGATAGTCCCCTTGGAGGATGGTTCCAAGTTGGAGGTACAAGTTTGTCAGCCCCTATTATTGCAGGCGTTTATGCACTAGGAAAAGGATTTAGTGGTCATGGGAATGCTGTACCTTATACAAATGTAAATTATGGAGTCAATCTATTCGATATAACAAGTGGGAATAATGGTGCTTGTGGCGGTTCTTATCTTTGTACAGGAGTATCAGGATATGATGGTCCTACTGGTCTAGGGGCACCAATAGGAACTGGAGCATTTGAAATTTCTCAAACGACAACTGGCTTAACACTATCAACCCCAAATGGAGGAGAAAACTGGACAACCGGCTCTGCACATACTATTTCATGGAGTTATACTGGAAATGCTGGCTCTACAGTAGAAATAGACTTATATAAGAGTGGTTCATTGAATAAAGTGCTTGCGACAGGTATTTCTATAGGAAGCGGTGGAACCGGTTCTTATAATTGGAATATCGATCCTGCAACAATAGCTGGAAATGATTATCAAATAAAAGTCATCACTGATCTAGGAACCACTGATATGAGTGACGCGAGTTTCACAATCAGCACAACTCCATCCAGCATTAGAATAACATCTCCAAGAGGCGGAGAAAATTGGCAGGTGAGTTCTTCTCGTACTATTTCGTGGAGCTATACCGGAAATCCTGGTTCTAGAGCAAAAATAGATTTACTTAGAGGTGGCTCGCTAGTAAGAAATATTGTATCTGATATCTCTATCGGAAGTGCTGGAAGAGGTTCTTATCGGTGGAGAATAGGACAATTCCCCAATGCAAATAATTATCAGATAAGAATTACGACTAACACTGGTTATACAAGTACGAGCAATAATTTCAGAATAAGACGTTAAAAAGAAGGACGTTAAAAATAATAGATAAGACGTTAAAAAGAATATAAGATTTTTTATTTTTTCTATAGGTCAAGCGGTGATATGATAATGCACTACTTGGTCGGAAATTAAATAAATAATATAATCTTGGGCAGGGAGAAAATATGAAAAACATATATAGAATCTTGATTATATTGATTGCAATAATGATATTTGCAAATATTACAAATGCTCTAACGACAAATTCAACTGTAATAGATACAAATACTCTAGAATATAATATAAAGAAAGACAAAATAAAGTCTCTATTTCAGCCAATAGATATAGATGCACGCAAATATATAGATGGTAATAAATCTTCTAAAGAGCTAAATGATTTAAGTGACTTTCAGATAAAGAAGAATAATAAAGAATTAGATGAAATAGTAGACGAATTGCAAAGAAACTCAGGAAAATTTTTAGACGAAGATTCTAAAGAAAAATTCAAGAGACTTATAATAAAAGAACATTATAATAATATCGAACGGGAACTAGAAATAAAAAATTTCAAGAAAACTACTAGAGAAACGAATATAACTAACATTGTACCAACTATTTATAGAAGAAAAGATCTTAGAGAGACCGTTTATTCTATAAGTCTACCTGCTAATACAAATTATCCAATACGTATCTTTGCTCAGGTTAGACCAGATATTTACGGAGGGAAAGGAAAAGATAAAAATAATAATCCATTTAATACAAATGGGAATAACAATCTGCACCAGATTAGTGTTGAAAATGGTAAGAACTGTATCCTATCTACATGTAATAAATATACGAAGTACACATTGTACTTTAATGATGAAGACCATCCAGATCCTACAATAGATTTATTATATGATTATTGGAGACAGTTTTATTATGGTAGAACTCAAGATATCGAAAGTTTTATCATTACGAATGGTGTAATAAACTTTAATGATATATGGGATAACAATAAAGCTTATGCAGAATTTTATGGACAACATGGAACTATAACTAGAAATTATGCTCCCAATTCAAGGATATTTATAAGTAATGTATGGAATCATGCAATGGATACATTCGACAAAAATCCAAATATAGGAAAAATTTTATGGTTAAGTTAGTAATTTATGATCTAGAAATGAAATCATGAAATTAAATGTATATATTGTACTATTGATAATGATGTTGGCAATAATTTCAATAGGCAATAGCCTGGTGGCGATTATAAATCCCGAGACATATTTTTTTGGTAATAAATTAGGTGGAACACCGGCTACAATATATTTATTGATAAATAGTTTCATTTGCGGCATAATTATATATACATTATATTCTGACAATAGATATAGTCTGACTTTATCTTTGTTGTATTTTATATTCAATATATTTGAGTCTTTTATTACTTCTGTGACAATATTTCACGAGTATAGACCATCTATTATTTCATTATTTGGATCAATTTTGACAATCTTTATTTATTCTAAAGGAAGCATATATGGGAAGTTTTAGAGCTGGTATAGCATTTGCAAGCTGTCCGAAATGCTATTACGAACACTGTATTGTAGAAGCATGGGATAGAGATTACGAAGGAATAGTTGAGACATATTATTGTTTAAATTGTAATAAAGATAGAGCAAATCTATTTTTAAGACAATATCTTCAAGATAAAATATGGAGACAAATATCAAGATTATCAAATTCAATAGTTCAAAATGAAGAAGAGAAAGTCGCATATAAAATTATGGATATATTGAACTTTGATGATAATGGAAATTTTCCAAATAGCGAGTTACTCCGTAAATTATCAGGGATAAGAGAATTTAATCTAAAAGAAATATTCAATTTCAAATTGGTAAAAAAGAAAGTGTATGAAGACTTAAAGAAAGAATTTGAGGAATAAAAATGTAGAAAAATTTTGGAAATAAATAAATAGAATTAAAATTACCAATTGATATATTGGTATATTAGAGAAGGTAAGCCTTCTAAAATTAAATAAAGGAGATGTAAAATATGAACTATGAAGAAACATTGAAAGATATAGAGAAAATGCTTGGAATGGTTCCAGGCTTCATGAAAGCATTGCCAGAAAATGTTCTCATTCAAGAATGGCCTCTTTTCAAGAAATATAATTTTGAAGAGACAGAGATACCTGCCAAATACAGAGAACTCATGGGTTTGGCCGTTGCTGCCAATATAAAATGCCCTTATTGTCAATTATTCCATAAGGGGTCAGCACAGATGAATGGTGCTACAGAAAAAGAATTGGCAGAAACTGTATTTCTTGCAAGTTATACAGCAAGGTGGAGTGCCATAATTCATGCAGAACATTACGACTATCAGAAATTTAAAGATGAGTTTGAAAAGATAGGTGAATATCTACAGAAGACGATGAAAAAGTAAAAAAGACATAAAAATAAATAAGGTGATTAAAATGTTAGGAGAAATGATTGGCGAATTAAAAGGAAAGATTATTGGAATGAGAGTTTTGCCAATGGAATGTTGTCCAAAAATAGAATCTTCATTCCAGGATGTTGGAAAAATTCTTGGTGTGGATGTGACAGACACAGGAACATTCTGGTCGCTCTTCAAAGAAGATGGAGGTATCTACGGCGAAGGTCGAGGAATGTTAATGACTAATGATGGAGAGATTGCCACCTGGAAAGCCCAAGGAATAGGAAAGATGAAAGGAAAAGCTTCAGATTATAGAGCATCTGTTTTTTTCAATACATCTTCTAAAAAATTGGCACGTCTAAATGATATAGTAGGAATTGTCGAATATTCTGTAGACGAAGAAGGAAATACATACGAAAAATTATGGGAATGGAAATGATAGAATGGCATACTTACTTGTTAGACACAAAGTAAAAGATTTTGACAAATGGAAATCTGTCTTTGATGACCATCTTGATTTTCGTAAATCCAGAGGAGAAAAAGGAGGTCGTTTATTCCGAAATATAGATGACCTTAATGAAACCATTATCATTTTCAAATGGGACAGCATTGAAAATGCCAGAAAATTTACTGAATCAGATGATTTAAAAAAGGCAATGCAAAATGCAGGTGTTGCTGAAAAGCCAGATTTTTATTTCCTTGAAGAGGTTGAAACTTCAACATAAACCTCTTCAACTTTTTTGAGATATAGTCTTGAGATATAGACATGAATTTTTTTGTTTATTCTAAAGACGAAATGTAATTAGAATTGCATTAGTCGGAAATTAAATAAAAAAATATGAAGAGGTAAAAATATGGCAAAAATAGTAGTAGTGTATCTAAGCACATCCGGAAATACAAAAAAAATGGCCGATGCGATAGTAGAAGGAGCGAAATCAAGGAACATAGATGCAATTGCAATGAATTTTCATGAGGTGAGAATAGAAGAAATCAAATCGGCAGATGCAATAGCAATAGGGTCTTCAACATTCTATTATAAAGCATTGCCGCCCATGGAAAGATTCATTGAAAGTCTCGAAAAAGCAGATGTTACGGGCAAAGTTGGTGCAGCTTTTGGTTCTTATGGATGGAGCGGAGAAGCTCCAATAGAGATTGCAGACAGAATGCGAAAACTTGGTATGGAAGTAATAGATCCTGTATTACGCATTCAATATCAACCGACAGAAAAAGATCTTGATGAATGTAAAAGACTTGGAAAAGATCTTGCGGGCAAAGTAAAAAAGACTGCTGAAAAACCTAAAGCAGAAGGTCGTCCAAAAGCAAAAGGTACGCCTCTAGAGGATATTAAAATGGGAGAAGGCGGCCACTGACTGTCAAAAAGAGAAAATATGAAAACAAAATATGTATGTCTATTGTCGATCCTAATAATATTGATATCAGGAATAGCAATGGCAATCCCACCAGACCCTATAAAAGTTCATATCGTTGGAGACCTTATACTTACAGATGGTTCAAGCATTCATGTAGAATCATACGGTAAGGGAACGGCTACAGCTTTGGCTGGAAAAGCGGTTATTACTCCACTTTTCATTCCTGGCAATCCAGTATACCCACCTGCATTAGTAACTGATATTGCTGGCCTTACAGATGAGAACAGTATATCGCTCAGTGGGACATTTCCTCAATCAATTCCAGGTAACCCAGTTATCCCAAATCCCTTTTCAGGTATTACATTCACGATTAATGCAGATATATCTGATGAAAGCATTTCTATTATATCAGAAGATGAGAGATTAATAGGACGGGGCATTGGAAAAGTGATGATAAAGAATATGGAAATTACCTGAGTTTTTTATTTTTTACCATCAAAAATTTCTTGAAATTGAAATCTAAATAATTCTTAGATAGGAAATATAAGAAATTAATATATATGTTTAATAATTTAGGAGATAAAAATATGAAATATGATAGAAAATTATAGCGAAGATAAAGACAGCATTTTAAAAGAGAGAAATAGTGATTAAAAAAGACAAAAAGGAGAAATAAATGTCAGAAACGGAAAGTATGTTCTGTTACCAATGTAGTCAGACGGCGAGAGGAACTGGATGTACCGTGAAAGGGGTATGCGGAAAGAATGCGACTATTGCTAGATTGCAAGATAATCTTTTGATAACAGTCAAAGGAATAGCCCCGTATTTATATCACGCAAGAGAATTAGGATATTCTGATTCTAGTATAAGTGAATTTATTGAGAAAGCTTTGTATTCCACATTGACAAATGTTAATTTTTGTGTAGAAGATTTTGTTAATCTTGCTATAGAAGCAGGCCAAAATAATTTAAAGGCTATGAGAATGCTCAAAATAGCACACATAGATACATATGGAGAACCTCAACCAACAAATGTGAAAACAGGGACTGTAAATGGAAAAGGTATTATAGTAACTGGTCACAGTCTCAAATGCTTGGAAGAGATTTTGAAACAAACAGATGGAAAAGATATAAATGTTTATACTCATTCTGAATTACTACCTGCTCACGGATATCCTGGTTTAAATAAATATAAACATTTGGTTGGAAATTTAGGCAAGTCCTGGGATGACCAAAGAAGAATATTTTCAAAATATCCTGTTGCAATTTTGGGCACATCTAACTGTGTGGTCCTTCCTAAGGATGAATATATAGATAGAATGTTTACTACAGGAGTTGTAGGACTACCTGGCGTTGCTCATATAAACGGTTATGATTATACTCCTATTATAGAAAAAGCTAGATCTCTTCCTGATCTTACAGATACACCAGGAGATACAGTCCTGACAACAGGATTCTCTAGTTCCATAGTTTTATCATTAAAAGATAAGATAATAAAATTGGTTAATGAAGATAAAATAAGTCATTTCTTCCTTGTAGGAGGATGTGATTCTCCAGTAAAAAATATGGAATATTATCGAGAATTTGTTCAAAAATTACCAAAAGATACAATAATATTGACTCTTGCTTGTGGAAAGTTCAGGTTCAATGATTTAAATTTAGGAGATATTGAAGGTATTCCGAGATTGATTGATATTGGACAGTGCAATGATGCCGTTGTTGCCATTGATATTGCAACAGAATTTGCCAAAGTATTTGGAGGCATGGATAAATTACCTTTGACACTAATTATCAGCAGAATGGAACAAAAAGCTGTATCTATATTTTGGACTCTTCTTTCCCTCGGCCTTAAAGGAATGTATCTAGGCCCGAATATGCCAGCATGGGTAAATGAATCCATAGCTAAAGTATTAATAGATAATTATGATTTGAAACTAATAGGAAATCCAGAAGAGGATATCAAGCAGATTTTACATAAATAAATAAGAATTTTTATAAATAAAATAGGTGAAAAATATGAATACAAAAATAATAGAAGCCTTGAATAAGGACCGTGCCGATGAATTATCTGCGATAATTCAATACATGAAACATCATTATGAGGCGGAAGGAATGGAGAGCCCTGGAATCATAGATTTAGCAAAAGATATAGCTAAAGATGAGATGAAACACGCAGAAAGGCTGGGAGAAAGAATTAATTACCTTGGAGGAGTACCTACAAAGAACGTGTCTCCAATATTCGAAGGAGGAGATTTAAAAAATATGATCAACGATGATCTGCATAAAGAAATTGAAGCAATAATGCAGTACAAAGAGCATATAAAACTTGCTAAGGAAGAAGAAGATTTTACTACAAGATTGATGCTTGAAGAAATCTTGAGCGATGAAGAAAGGCATGCGGACATATGGGAAAAAGTACTAGGATTAAGGAATGAATAAGAATAAACAAAAGAAAGTATCATCATACTGATCCAAATATAGAAAGATTCCAAATATAGAAATCAGGAGAAAATATGAAAACAAAATATGTATATATAATGTCGATATTAATAATATTGACATCAGGTATAGCAGTAGCGATTCCAAACACAGATGAAAAGACATCTTGCCACATAATTAATGCTAAAGGAATTGGCCAAGATCTTGGCAGTGGCAGGACACAAGCTGATATAATTGGAGGCGGACTTTTGCATGGAACTACAGAAGGTAATTTCGTCATAACAGGCTTCGTTGGAACTGTTGCATCGTTTACAGGAACGGTTGTGTTCACAACTAATCATGGAACACTGACTGTGACTGTTACTGGCATCTTCGATATATCAAACGGGAAGTTTGATGCAACTGGTTCAGTTACAGATTCTACAGGAAAACTTGACGGAGCAACTGGAACTATCAATCTCCAAGGAGTTGAGGATTTGACAAATGGTAGTTTCGTAGAAGATGTTACTGGAAGGATATGCCTAGATTTATCCCAAGATAAAGAAAAATATTAAATAGAAATTTTTAACTTTTTTTATTTTCAATTAGAATAAGGATTAAATCAGTTATTTTCTATGTTGGTGTATCTTCTTTTTGTTTCGAGATTCCATTAGAATAAGGATAAATAAAGTAAATACCCAATTCGTATTGTAAAGGTAATCAATGAAACCATATCTTGGTAAAAGATTCCATTAGAATAAGGATTAAAATTTTCTATGTTGGTGTATCTTCTCTTTGTTTCGAGATTCCATTAGAATAAGGATTAAAATATATGAATATTTCTTAAACAATTTATAGACACGATCATCAAAATCCAATAGAACAAGGATTAAAATATATGAATATTTCTTAAACAATTTACAGGCATGATCATCAAAATCCAATAGAACAAGGATTAAAATATTGAGGAAAAATGAAATTTTTAGATAATGAAAACGTTATTAATGACCAGAAAGATATTTCAATGGCAGCATTATTGCATGATATAGGTAAATTCTGGCAGAGATCGTATAAAAAGTATCATCGAATCTCACATGAAAAGTTGAGTCAAAATTTTGTTAAGACCATTGGACTTAATGTTCAAGTTGAAAATATGGTTTTGTCCCATATGGGAAAGGCTGGTCTATCATTAAATTCTAAAGATAAATTTTTTGCAGAAATTATAAAAAAGTCTGATATCTTTTCATCAAAAGAAAGAGAAGATAGAATAAATGGAACTGGAGACACGAAAGTTGATCCTCTTGTTTCAATTTTTTCGAAACTAAAGATTGATGAGAAAAATAATACCGACGAGCATTTTTATCCTGTAAATAAACTTGAACTAAAAAATTTATCATTTCCTATGAAGTCAAAGAAAGATGTGGCAGGAAAATTATGGAATAATCTTGAATATAGTTACAAGAAGATATGGGAAGAGTTTTATAATGACATCAAGAAAGTATCAATTGAATATTTAACTGTTGATACTGTCTGTCATATATTGAGAAAATATACATCTTTAATACCATCTGCGGTATATAAATCATATCCTGACATATCTCTATTTGATCATAGTAAGACTACTGCTGCAATTGCACAATGTCTATATCAATATGTGCAAGAAAAAGGTGAAAATTCTATAAACGACAAAATAAGATATTTTACTCTTGTGTCAGGAGAAATATCAGGTATTCAGGAATTCATTTATAATATATCATCACCACAAATTTTAAAAAGAGGAATGGCTAAGAGATTCAGAGGAAGATCATTTTATACTAATCTCCTGAATGAAAACTTGGCAAGAATCATAGTTGATAGATTAGATCTTGCTGAAACAAATATTCTCTGGTGCGGTGGTGGACATTTTCTAATAATTACACCAAATACTGATAAAGCAAAAAATATTTTGGATGAATACGAAGAAGAAATAAATAAATATATTTTTGAAAAATACGGAGATAGACTTTTTCTCTCGTTGACATTTCAACATGTATCCGGAAAGGACTTGGACAATTTTGCAATATTGAAAGAAAATATGATTTATAATAATACAAAAAAGAATAAACAAAAATATTTAGATCGACTTGATTTAATATTCAAAGATGAAGAGTCTATTCCCATGAATATATGCAAAATATGCGGTTCTATATCAAATGAATATATATGTGAAAAATGTGATAAAGATGAAGATATAGGAGATAAGATTACAAGAGCAGACTTCATAGTTAGAGTAGTTATTAAAGACTCAATAACTGATTCAATACAAAACGAAACTGATATAAAAAACGAAACAATACAAAACGAAACAATAAAAGATTTTGATATTTACGAATTTAATACTGGATATTTAATATTGAAAAAAGAAAATTTATTAGAGAAAATAGAAAAAATCCATGAGAAGTCATCAAAAATCCAGGTATTTTCATTGAACAATACTGATTTCTTGGATAATGATATAATTGGAAAATTGGAAGAAAAAAACATTCATGTATCGTTTGGATTTTCATTTTTTGGGAATACAATCCCTTATCATGATAAATACGGTCCTTTAGATTTTGAGCATATCGCAAAGATTAGTAAAGGAACCAAGAAATTAGGAATGCTCAAAATGAATGTAGACAATGTTGAAAAACTTTTTGAAACTGGGCTAGGTTATACGAGTATTTCTAGAATATCAACGTTGAGCTCATTATTAGATATTTTTATATCTGGATATATTAATGAAATAATGAAAGAATATTATGTTCTTCATGATGTATGTCCAGAATGTAGAGAAAAAGTTGAATACATTGAATTATCATTCTCAGAAAATGTGATCAAAGTTTATAGAGAAAAGGAAAGAGAAGGAAAAATTGAAAAAGTATGCAACCAATGTATTGATAATGATAATAAAATTCCTATTTTATATACTGGATATTCTGGTGGTGATGATATATTGATTATTGGTCCTTGGGATGTAATAATAAGATCATCTAAGGAAATAAGAGACAGATTCAAAAAATATACATGTATGAACACAGATGTCAATATATCAGCAGGAATATGTATGTATGGCCCAAAATTTCCTATTGACAGGGCTACATGTATGGCCGATGAGATGCTAGACAAATCGAAAACTTTAGGAAAAAATAGGATATCATTATTTAATGAGACAGTAACATGGGATCGTTTTGACAGATTTAAAGGATATGAAGAGTTATTAGAATTTGCAAATAGATTGGAGTCGTTAGTAGAAACAGAAAAAGTGACACGTAGCTTTGTTTATTCATTGTTCTCTCTTTACAGACAAAAATTTGGAGATATTAAAAATTCTGAATTTGAACATAAGATGATTGCAAGGATAGAAAGAAAGAGATATGAGCATATGCTTAAATATATGTTGGTTCGAAATGTTAAAGATAAGGCTATTAGAGAAGAATTGGATAAAAAGTTAAATGCAGATAGAATGTTTCCATGGATAGAGATTCCGGCTAGTATTGCAATCTACAAAATGAGACAAAGATAAGATTTAATCAATTGAAAGATCTTGGATGATGGTAGAATGAAATTCATTGATGAAGAGGATAAAAGGATATTGCAAGCTATTGGGATTTTGATATCCCAAGCTAAGACAATTCGAGAACAGATAGATGGTTATTTTGTAAAGGATGGGAAAGGTGAATATGAATCTACTCAGGAGATCCTGGATGTGATCAGGATGCATATTAGAGGGGAGTCCCCGGATTCAATAGGAGAAGCGGTATTTCAATCTGATGGTGAGCCGGTGAAGAATCTTCTGCTGGTGTTCGGGCTAAAAGTGGAGGAGGAATACAGGCGAATAGTGAGAAATGGGTGAAAATATTCGAACATTTATCAAAACAGGAGACAAATAAATGAGGAAAAACTATAAATATGATTTTAAGACCGACAAACCAAAGAAAGTTGATACATATGTACCATTAGATATGAGATGTCTTTCATCAGGATATTTCTCAGATGCAGAAAAACTAGAACTTAGAGAAGATATTATAGGGCCAGAAGCAGAAAAGTTGGCAAAAATTATGGCAAGTTTAGAACCAGAATTGACATCAACACAATTGAGAAAATTTTTCAATGAGGTCCGTTCTATAGAGGAACGTTTAAAAGATGACAAATTTCAAAAGGCTCCTATCATTTTTCTAAAATCAAAAGTGGCTTATTCTGTTGGAAAAAAGACAAGCAAGATACCTAAACAATTCAAAGATTTTATCGATGCATGTGTTGACAAAATCAATGATGAAAAAGATTTTTATGGATTCGTAAAATTCTTTGAAAGCGTAGTTGGATATTTCTATTATTATAATGAAGAAAATAAAAGGCAGGGATCCAAATGAGATTGTTAAAACATAAAATAATAAAGGGTGAAATAGAGTGTATTGGTGGTGTTCATATTGGAGGTTCTTCAGATACTATGGAAATAGGCGGTATGGATAATCCTATCATAAAAGATCCTATAACAGGATTTCCTTATATTCCAGGCTCTTCCATAAAAGGTCGTGGTCGTGCTTTACTTGAATTGAAATACGGATTAATAGAAGAAGATGGTAGTCACCATAAATATTGTGGTAATGATAATTGTTTCATTTGCCGGATATTCGGAACAGTTGCAGATTCGAAAAGTAAAATTGGTCCTGGAAGATTAATAATCAGAGATGCTCATCTTACAAAAGAATCTATCGAAATATTAAAGAAATTAAAAAGAGAGAAAGGTCTACCATATTCAGAAGAAAAATATGAAAATGTCATAAATAGAATAAATGCTACAGCAGTCCCGAGATCTATTGAGAGAATTCCTGCAGGGATCAAATTAAATCATGAATTTGTCTATAGCATTTATGATACTGAAGATGGAGGCAACACTGATATAGAAAATATCAAATATATCAAAGAATTTCTAACAGAAATCCAAAATGCGACTCTTGGTGGATCTGGACATCGTGGATCTGGTGAGGTTAAATTTGTAAATCTCACAATATTTGATACAGAGGATAAATCGATGCTTGATTTTGACATTGTTCCAGAAGGAATAGAAAGTAATTTTGAATTTGAATGAAAATCAAAAATGAAAGTCAAAAATAGTCAAAAATATTTCAGGATAAACTATGAGACTAATTTTGGAAACGATTACTCCAGTTCATATAGGAAACGGTGAAACAATTGATCCATATGAATATATTATCACTGACAAATTATATAAAATAAATCTTTGGAAATTTATTTCATCTCTCAATTATGAAGACAAAGAAAATTTTTTAAAGATATCATCCTCAGATATGGTTGAAACACGGAGATTTATAAAAGAAAAGGCAGATCTTTCAAATGGTTCAGTTTCAAATGTCTCGGAATATTCGATGAATGTTAATCAAGATGCATACAGAATCTATGCTGACAAGATAGGAGACCCAAATAATCAATTATCAATTCAAACTTTTATAAAAACGCTAGATAGACCATTTATTCCTGGAAGTTCTGTAAAAGGTGCTATTAGGACAGCATTGCTGTTTTCAATGGCTGATAAGCCTATTATTGATACAATGAACATTCAACAAAATGTATTTAAATTTAAAAATCCACTAGAAGATCCTTTCAGAGCTTTAACAATAACAGATTCCATACCAATAGATGTTGACAAGATGTTGATTTGTCCTATAAGAACATATGCAAAAAATAAGAAAAAAGGTAATAAATTTGAGGAATCTGGATATATAACATTGATTGAAGGAACTGATTCTTTTTATACAGGCAATTCTGTAAAAATATTTCACAATATAAATATTGATCATAGACTTCAAAAAATGATCAACCTTATTGATATAAATACAGATAAAATTGCCTCTTCTTGTAACGAATTTTCTCAAAGAATAATAGAAGAAGAATTGAACTTCTATGAAAATTCTGATAGTTATGCATACGATATTTATCAAAATTTTGAAAAAGATTTATATAATTTAATAAAGGAAAATAAATTTATGTTTAGATTAGGCTGGGGATCAGGATATAACTCTTCGACTATAAATCTTGCAAAGAATATACCAGAGTCTAAAGTCTCTAGACGCCTTATTCGCAATGAGTATCCTCTTGGTTGGGTCAAAGGCAAAATAGCTGTATAGATGAGAATTATTTATGAAAAGAGGAGATGAGAATTATTTATGAAAAGAGGAGATGAGAATTTTTTTATGAAAAGAGGAGATGAGAATTTTTTTATGAAAAGAGGAGATGAGAATTATTTATGAAAGAGTTATTGGTTCATATAAGACCTATATCTGACTTTCCAACAGTACATTCTGACAGATTGTTTGGTGCAATATGTGTTGCAATAAAAGATTTATATAGCGAAGAAAAATTGGTAGATTTGATCGAAAAATTTGAAAAAGAACCTCCATTTCTATTATCTTCGATTTTTCCTTATGTAAATCATGAAGGTGGTAGAACATATTTCCTACCTAAACCAATAGAAGATATTAAGAAAATCAATGACCACAAGAAATACATAGATAATTATAAAAACATTAAAAATGTAAAATATATTAGCGATGAAATCTTTAATTCTTGGACAAATGGAAAGATAGACGAGGCATATATTTTGAAAAATATCGATAAATATAAGATTAGAACATGTCTATTATTTCCAAAAGATAAAAAATTAAAATTTAATATGGTGACAAGCGACATTCCTAGAAATAGAATAAATAGATTGAATAATTTATCAGAAGATATATTCTATTTTAATGGTAAAAATTATGACAATATGAGCCTATTCTTTATTATAAGATTTTATGATCAAAAATACGAGGAATTATTAATAGAATCATTGAAATTTTTGAGGGACTATAGAGGATTTGGAAAAGATTTATCTGTCGGAAAAGGAATGTTTGAAATTCAAGAAATTTCTGATAATAAAATTATTAAATCCATGAAAGATAATAAACGATTTATAACATTATCTAGATATATACCTTCGATAGATGAGATAAATATGTTTAGAGTTAGAAAAAAGGCTTATTATGGAATAGTATCTAAAAGAGGTATGATCCCTGGAGACAAGCCAAAAAAACAGGTACATTTTTTCACTGAGGGGTCGACATTTCCTAATATTAAAAATATAGAGACAGCTAAAGCTATTTATGGAAAAATGGTTTGTGTACATGAAAAGGCAGTAGAATATGGATTCGCATTTAATGTGGGAATGTTATATGAGTGATGACAGTAATTTTGTTACAATAAATACATCTCTTTTGATGTTACATACAGATAAACCAATAAAGGAAGATGCCAATAAACTGAAAGGATATATCGCAAATCAGTTTAGAGACTATCCCATATTTCATAATCATTATGGTAATAGATGTTTATTTACTGATTCTAGAATTCAATATAAGATTATAAACGGTAATGGATATGTTCTTGGCATAAAAGAGGGAACAGAAATGATAAAATTATTATCTGACATCAAGGAACTTCATCTTGGAAATAGTATTTATAGTGTGAGACCAATATTTTGCGATAAAGAAGAAATACTCATGAAAACCGATGAATTAATTCAATATGATTTCAAATCACCATGGGCCGCATTTAACGATGATAACTATGAGATCTATAAAAGACTTTATAAGGCTCAAGATTTTACAAATATAAAATTATTCCTCAACAATATTTTAAGAGGAAATATGATATCTTTATGTAAGGCTTTTGGTCTATATATAAAAGGAGAGGTATATGTACAAACTAGATTAAAAAAAGTAAATCTTGTATATAAGGTAAAAAGACCTGCATTTATAGGAGAATTCAGAGCAAATATTGCAATTCCAGATTTCTTTGGTATAGGAGGAAAGGTATCTACAGGTTTCGGAGTTGTAAAAAGAAGATTGGATGGTGATCATTATTTAGGAAACACCTCATTCCACTTCTTCTAAAGGATGTCCTCATTTAGAATATTAAAAGATTCCACTAGAATAAGGATTAAAACAAGATACAAACGTGATAACTGTCAAGACTTCCTGAAATTTAACAATTTCCACTAGAACAAGGATCAAAATGTAAATTTCTCATATGTGGGACCATATGCAGGGTATAAGTCAGATCTGATATTGTCAAATTCCACTAGAACAAGGATTAGAAAATTCCAACAAACAGTTCTTTGCAGAGATTTTTGACTTCCATTAGAACAAGGATTAAATTGCACTTTCTAGGATTATGCTCTGATAAATCTTCCATTAAGATGTGAAATCAAGACTTCCTCATATTCAGGATGATCTGATGAGAAGCTTTTGAAAATTATTAATGTTCCAATAGAATAAGGATTAAAATGGAATATCTTCACGATGATCTGATGGGAAGATATTGAAAATTATTAATATTCCACAGCAAGGATGAAATTATACTGCCTTCTAAAGGATGTCCTCGTTTAGAATATTAAAAGATTCCACTAGAACAAGGATTAAAACTTTCATTCACAGATTCTTCAATCTCTTCTGTACTATTCAATTCCATTAGAACAATGATTCAAGAACTTCCATAACAAGGGACTTCGCAATTCCCTATTTGGAAAACCAAAATGGTGATCTTATTTTAGCCATGAGATTTCCATTAGAACAAGCTGGCACAACTATTCGCTGAGTTGTTTTCTCGGGGGACAGCATAATGAGAGCATTATATCTTCACGATGATCTTAATGGAAGACATAAGTCCATTAGAACAAGGATTAAAAATATACCAAGAACCCACAAGGAGAAATGATAATAATGCTCAATATAAACTAATCAAAACAGGCTACTGACAGATTAATTTTATTAGTTTATCATACGATACTCATTCGCATCTTTAAGTGTCTATAAGCATCGTAGCAGTTCTGCAATAGGAAGCTTTAAATATCTTAGCATCATTTTACAAGAAGAATAAACAAATTATATTTGATTCAAAATAAAGATGATAAGGAGATATCAAAAATATGATGAAAAATGTAAATACGATGATGAAAAGAAAATCGATTTTGATAGCTTTAATAGACAGTACCATATTACCATCATTGAACTTTTCTTTTGAACAGGTTATCACAGGTGGAGCTGGAGCAGGCTTAAATAATCCTTCGAAAGGAAGAAAAGTAGATTATTATCTAGATCAATCTAAAGATAAAATAGATGTTGACAGAGATAATTTTAATATATCATTTTATAATAGAAAGCAATGAATGTCAATAGAGATTGTATTTTTATTGATATTTTACTATTCGATGATTTGAGATATTTTCATCATTCGATGATTTGAGATATTTTCATCAGCCATTATTCCGTGCCATCATTCCATTATAATAAGGATTAAAAACGCTGAAACCAACGATGTTTTAATACCTTTCCATTAGAACAAGGACATGAATATACAAAATTACATATTTGGTATAGATGTAGACAATACTCTTACCGATACCAAGCCATTTTCCATTGATAATATGGACTTAGAAGAAACTAGAGAAATGATAAGAAATGCCCCTTCAAAAAAAGGCATTGAAATTTTATCAATATTAGACTTAAAAATAGTAATCATAACAGGAAGAGGTGACTATTTCCACGGAGATACGATTTATTGGCTAAATAAAAATGATGTACCATTTGTCAAATTGGTCACAATTGATAGAAATAAATATAAGTATAGATTTGACATCAACGAATATCTTAAATACAAATTGGATGCATATTTGTCCAATAGAATTAATTTCTGTTTGGAAGATGACGATCGTGTCATCAATATATTAAATGATTATGGAATCAAGACAAGTAAAGTAGAAAAAGATTTTAAGAAAGCATTCTTCAATCTTTTTATATAATTATATTATTTTTAATTAATAATGGTCATTATTCGCAAGTGCGAATTTGATATAAATAACAAATGAGAAAAAACAAAATAAAACAGGAGATAAAAATATGAGTTTGGACTTAACAAAAGGACAGAGAGTTGAATTGACTAAGACTCACCCAGGATTAAAAAAAATAAAAATAGGACTTGGTTGGGATGTAAACCCATCTGGTGGAAAAGCGTTTGACCTTGATTCTTCAGTATTCATGTTAGATAACAATGGAAAACTACTATCATCAAAAGATGTAGTTTATTTCAAAAATTTGCAACATGAATCCTGGTCTGTTATTCATAGCGGAGATAACCTCACAGGTGCAGGAGAAGGAGATGATGAAGTAGTAACAGTCGAATTTGACAAAATTCCATCCAATATAAGCAAACTTGCATGTGTCATAAATATATATGATGCAGAAAATAGAAGACAGAACTTTGGAATGGTAAATAATGCGTTTGCAAGAGTCTCAGATGAGACAGGAAAAGAACTCTTAAAATATGAGCTTGCAGAAGATTATAGTATCGAAACTGGAGTAATTATATGCGAAATATATCGTCATAACGGTGAATGGAAATTCTCTGCTCTTGGACAAGGAATCAAAGGAAACCTCAATGACGTATCGAAAGGTTTTGGACTTAATGCATAAAAAATAGGGGACAATAAAAAATGACTTTAAATTTGAGCATAGGAGACAATAAAAAATGACTTTAAACCTGAGAAAAGGAGAAAAAGTAGAATTAACAAAAGGAAATCCAAATTTAAAAAAGATAAAGATAGAACTAGGTTGGCAGACTAATAAATATGACGGTGGTCGTGATTTTGATCTAGATGCTAGTGTATTCCTCTTAAATGATAAAGACAAATGTATCAGAGACGACGATATAGTATTCTATAATAATATGAAACATTTATCTGGATCAGTGATCCATAGCGGAGATGATAGAACAGGAGGAGGAACAAAAGATAATGAAATTATAACAATAGATTTACCAAAAATACCTCAAAATATAGACAAAATATCTGCAGTTATAACAATATATGATGCAAATATAAGAAGACAAAATTTTGGATTGGTGAATGATGCTTTTGCAAGAGTCCTTGACGATACTGGTAAAGAAATCCTCAGATACAATCTTGGAGAAGATTTCTCAATAGAGACGGCAGTTGTCGTCTGTGAGATATATAAATACCAAAATGAATGGAAATTTGCTGCCGTAGGATCTGGTTTTGCTGGAGGACTTGAACAAATTTGCAAAAATTATGGACTGAATGTTTAAAAAAATTGAGATATTTTTAGTAAAACGGCTCCAGAATTATGAACTGGAGCCATTTATATTATTGGCGGGATTTAAAATGAAACACATACTGGTGATAAAAATTGGTAAATGACTTATTATTGTGGACAGGCTTCTTAATAATCGTATTTGGACTTCTAGCATTCGACCTTGGAGTATTCCAACGCAGGTCACATGCTGTAGGTATGAAAGAAGCCATTATAATGACAATTTTCTGGATATTCATATCATTGATATTCGGTTTTGGAATATATGCATGGTTTGGAGCTGATAAATCATTTGAATTCTTTACTGCATACATAGTAGAAAAGTCTCTAAGTGTAGATAATCTATTCGTATTTATGGTAATATTTGCTTATTTCAATGTAGATCTAAAATATCAACATAAAATCCTTTTTTATGGGATCATAGGAGCATTAATAACCAGAGGCATATTTATATTTACTGGGATAACACTGATAAATATGTTTCATTATGCGATTTACATATTTGGAATTTTTCTTATCTATACTGGATTGAAATTGCTAAAAGCAAATGATGATGAAAAAGTTAACCCGAGTCAAAATTTTGTTCTTAAACATGTTGGCAAATATCTACCAATAAAGAAAGATTATATAGGAGGACAATTCATAGTAAAAGATAAATATAATTATTTTTTTACACCTATATTTATTGTCCTATTAGTAATAGAGACCACAGATGTTATGTTCGCATTTGATTCTGTTCCCGCAGTATTATCCATAACAAGAGATCCATTTATAGTATATACTTCTAACATATTTGCTATATTAGGATTAAGAGCATTGTATTTTGTCATAGCAAGAATTATGCCAATGTTCTACTATCTGAATTATGGTCTTGCCGTAGTGTTGACATTTATAGGGTTTAAAATGTTGACTTCAGAATTTTATAAAATTCCGACATTTGCATCATTGGGAATAGTTTTAGGGGTATTATTGATTTCTGTTGCAATATCTCTAATATGGAATAAAGATAAGAAAACAGAAAATTTAACAGAAAGTACAGAAAATTTAAAAGAAACAACAAAATATATTAGTAAACCAGATTAAGGAAAAAATAGACATATGGTAATGGTACTAAAATAGACATAATAGAAGGAGAAAAAATATGAGCTTTTATAATAGAACACTAACAGTGATAAAGGCCAAAATAAATAAATTAATAGAAAAGGTAGAAGACCCAAGAGAAGCATTGGACAATTCATACGAGAAGCAGTTAGATTTGTTGACTAATGTCAAAAAAGGCATCGCAGACCTGACATCAGCGAAAAAGATGCTGGAGCAGCAAAAGAACAAGTTATGCGAGTCAATATTTGATATAGAAGATCAAGCTAAAGAAATATTAAAGCAAGGTAATGAACCCTTGGCAAAAGCCGCTTTAGAGAGAAAGATCACAACTCAAGAACAAATAGATTCATTGATACAACAAATTAAAAAATTGTCTGCAGATCAAAATAAATTGATTGAAACAGAGAAAATTTTAGAACTTAAAATAGAACAATTTAAGTCTAAGAAAGAAACGATGAAAGCACAATATAGCGCAGCAGAGGCTCAAGTCAAAATTAGCGAATCTCTAGGTGGAATTGGATCCCAAATTGGAAATGCAGGAGATGCTATGCGTAGAGCAGAGGACAGGACTCAAACTATGGCTGCAAGAGCATCTGCTATAGATGAGCTTACTGAATCAGGTGTGCTTAATGATGAAATGGATAATAGAAGCCATCTCGATAGGGAGTTGTCAAAAGTTAGAAAGAAATCTATTGTAGATAGTGAATTTGAAAAAATGAAAAAAGATGTTTCAAAAAATAAAGATTAAACATCTCAATTCATTGAAAGAAAATAAAGGTGAATATATGGGATTATTGGACATATTCAAAAAAAGTAAAAAGGTTGATGTAACAAAGGTAGAAAATAATTTAAAGACAGTAAGCCAAAAAACTGTTTCTAAACAAACTGAACATAGATTGGATCTAACAAAGAAAATAGACAATAGTTTCAAAAAATTGAATCTTGACAAACCAGAAATACTTTCAAATGCATTATTTCTTCTTGATGTAAGTGGAAGTATGGATGATCTGGTTGACAATATGAAAAAAATTGATCACTTAAGAGATGTAATGAAAAATTACCAAGATGCAAGAAAAATTTGTTTTTCTAATAAAATATATACTGATGGAAGTATTCCAGAGCCAAATGGTTCCACAAACCTTGCAGGAGCACTGAGATACATCAAAGACAATGTAGATAAACCAAATAAGATAGTATTAGTCAGTGATGGAGAACCAGACAATGAACTTGATGCATGGGAAATTGTACAACAATTAGAACTCCCAATAGATATAGTTTTCATTGGAAGGAGTAAGAGTAGAGGCGAATTGTTCATGCAAAAATTGGCGCAAAAGACAGGTGGAGAGAATTTTACAGTTTGAATGAGGATTACCATTAGAACAAGGAAAGATATGAAAATATAAGTCCATAGCAAATCTAAGGTGATTCCATTGGAACAAGGATTAAAATAGACGATTCTCAACTGTATTTCTGGATATAATTTTCCATTATAACAAGGATTAAATTTTAACAAATCCTGAAGTTTGATTTCCTTGCATAAAATATGCATACCTTAGTTTTGGATTTTTCATTCAATTACAACAGAAGAAGATATGAAATAGGGACTTATGTATAAAGTAATGAGGAGGAATTCTATATATAACAACAAATAAATCGAAAAACGTATGAATAGCCTTTCAAAGAAATAAATCAGGTATAATAATTAACCAAATAAGAGGTTTAATCATGAAAGTAGAAGAGATATTAAAAGTTGTAACAGAAGAAATCGCCAATATGATCTCCACGAAAACCGTTATCGGAGAACGTATAACTATAGAAGGAAGGACGATCATACCCGTGACCAAAGTCTGTTTTGGTTTCGGAAGCGGAGGCGGAGAAGGCAAGGGAAAAAGTATAGGAGAAGAAGGTTTTGGAGAAGGCGGAGCTGGCGGAGGTTCGATACAACCTGTAGCCTTTATTGTGGTATCCAAGGAAGATGTAAAAGTATATCCATTAAAAGAAAAGGGTATACTGTCACAATTGGCTGAAATAATTCCTGAGATAATAGAAAAATGCAAATGCTCAGAAGAAGATAGTAATAAAGAGGAAAAGTCTGGGTAATATCTGAAGCTATCGGCTCGATGATTACTTTAATAATAGCCAGTTCTGCTGTGCTGACGCTTGTCATAGCTGTTTCCAGTGAACATCTCTTTCAATTCGGTCAGATCAACAATAGATCTTAGAACGGCAAAGACCATTCAGTACCACCCACCGGGAGCCTAGTTGTCATCTGTCAAGCTGAGACGTCAAGCTAAAGCTCATCAAACTGGAGCATACAGCCAATGTAATTATTTAACAAATGCAGATATTGGTTGATAAGTCAAATAAAAAAGAAAAAAATATGCCTTTATTGAATCATGACCCCAAAGAAATAACGATGAAATATTCCTGAAAAAATGTTATAACAGATGAGATAAAAAAATAATGCGAGGTTAAATAATCATTATACAATTCTCTACGACGACTGAAAAAAAGACATTACAACATTATATTTATTATATGTACAAATTTTATGACAAATTTAACATCACTTGAGAACAAAAGATTGATATTTGTCGGAGGCAAGGGTGGAGTTGGGAAATCTTCAACATCATCTGCCATAGCCCTACATCTTTCAGAAAGAATAACACAAAGTGGACAACATGGAAAGATATTATTATTTTCAACAGATCCGGCCCATTCTATAAGTGATTCGTTCTCCATTAAAATTGGAGAGATACCTACTCGAATAACAGATACATTGGACGCCATTGAAGTAGATGTAAACCAATTAATGTATGAATTTAAAGGTGAACATAAAAATGCAATTCAAGAATTGCTAACCAAGTCAGCCAATTTAGACGAAAAAGAAGCAGAACGTGCAATAGAATTAGCAATACCTGGAATAGATGAATTTATGTCGCTGGTAAAAATATCAACTTTAATAGATAGTAACACATATAAGACTATATGTGTTGACACTGCTCCTACCGGACATACATTAAAATTATTATCAACACCTAATATTGTCAATAATTGGTTGATATTCTTTTCTGGTTTGCATAATAGATATAAGGGTATTATGAGAACATTTATAGGAACAGATCCAAAGAATATAGATGGTTTTATAAAAACTTTGTCAGACAATGTCTACAGGTCATATAAATTGACTACTGACAAAGAACAAACAGAGTTCCTTATAGTTACTATTCCTGATTTAATGGCAATAGAAGAAACAAAGAGACTTATCATAAATCTGTATAGTTCTGGAATTAAGGTCAATAATATAGTTGTTAATAATATTCAGCCTAATAATGATTGTGTCTTTTGTCAAGCAAGAAGGAATCATCAAAACAGATATATAAATGCGATTAACATTATGTACCCTGACATAAATAAGATATATATGCCATTATTTAGTACAGACGTAAATGGCTTGAATCATTTGAGAGCATTTGAAAATATATTATTTAGTTAAACCAATGGTTAAGAGGGTGGAAATGCATAAAAATATATACAAATTGAAAAAAGAAATATTTGAAGCTGTGATGAACAATATGGAAGAAAAGGACATAGAAGCTATTATCGAAAGGAGCGTAAACATGACCCTAAGATATGTGGATACGCAAGTTTCAACACATAAATTTTTCAAAGACGACTAAAATAACGATTAAATATGGCTTTATGAAAGGTGATTGTATATTAATTGTTGCGGGAAAAATCGATGAAAAAAGCTCGTATGAAAAATCAGAAAAAGTATTCACATTTGCTGAGTGAATTTTTAAGTAAGATATTATAATTTCTGATATATTCAAAATTCTTTATCAAAAAGAATACTGAATATATATACTGATTAGATAATTATAAAAAATTAAAATAATAGAGACAAGAAAAGTTTAGGAGAAATAAAGATGAACGCTAAAACAAAAATTTTGATAGCGATTTTTACTCTGATATTACTGGTAACATTGGCAGTTGCTGACATTCCACCGCCACCAGTTAATCAAAATTTCGGTATGTACGATACAGCAGCGATTAATTACAGTGAGATCATATGCAGAGGTTGTCATAATTCCACGTCCAATCCATTGACAGGTGGTGTGCCAACTAGACATCACAATCTTGTTGTAAATAGTGTGACAAATCCTGCCACAAATCAGCCATTTCAATGTACAGATTGTCATCCATCAATTCCAAGTCTAGGAAATGCAATATTATTGGACAGAAATTGTATGAATTGTCATAATAGGACGGCTTTCTGGGGAAATTCCGTTGGAGCACGTGTAGGTGGTTTCACAGGACCTCATCATAATACTACACAGGCACAGGTAAGAGATTGTAAATTCTGTCACGGTGCATCTGTGGATAATTATAACGATGGACATTATATTCCGTCTAATCCTCCAGACAATATGACACCCAGTGCAACTTACAAAATCTTTAATAGAACTTCTGGGAGAGTATGGGAAGGTTGTTTTGCTTGCCATGCTGAAAATGCATCAGCAAGTCCACCGATTTTCTTTACACAAATGATTCCAAATCCAGTAGATGGAAAATACAGTTCCGCACCTGTACCAACTGGTGCTAACAATGTTCATCATCTTGAGATAATTGCTGTAAACAATCCACCTGGCGTTTATCCAGGAGATGAGTGTACATGGTGCCATCCAGATATGTATGATGTTATTGCTATAAGAGGATGTGAATCTTGTCACAGTGTGAGGTCTATCCATAATATCCAGTATGATTTTGCAAATACCAGTACAAAACTCGGATATGGTCACATAGGCTCAAACAATTCTTCAGATTCGGCTAACCATTCATGGGACTGTAAGGGGTGCCATGCGTATAATGAAGGTGATGTAAGTCCATTTGCAGGATCTATTATCCCAGATATTCGGTCGGTAACTCCAACTGTATTTGAATTCAATACTCCGACAGTTTTGACTCTTACTGGTACTAACTTTGTACAGACTGGTTCAACAACTTTTGTGAATATAGATGATACCACGAATCTAATTCCAGATACTATAATAAATGGACAGATAACTGTCACAGTAAATCTGGCAGAAGGTAACCATTATATTAAGGTTGTAAAGACCGACTCTGTAGAGAATTTACCTAAGCCAAGCAACATTAGACCTATGACAGTTATAAGTAAAGTGACAATAAAATCTGCTCGTCTTCAGGGAAATGGAGTCATAAATATCAAAGGTTCAGGATTCGGAACTATGCCTGCAACAAATGAATATGTCACAATTGAAAATGCAGGAAATGTATACTATTCTGATAGTATTATCTCCTGGACTGATACCCATATAAAGGTAAATAAAACCACACTTCCGGCAATACAAGGAGACATAGTAACAGTAATTACAACAAATAGTGGTGAAGCTTCAGCTACGATCACGTAACTCATTTTAAAATAAAAACTTTAAAGAAGATAATTGGAAAATATTTGGATATATAGGTAAATTACTATGGCAAAATTACAATCTGACAATTTGACTCTTGAGATAAAATTTTCCAGGTTTGAAAATGATTGGATCGCATATGAAATTAGTTTTCTTTGGAAAGATAAAACAATCATAAATGATGAAATTCTCAAAAAAGGGATTAGAAGAAAATATGGAACTTTCTTGGCAAATGATTTCGAGAAAGATTACTTGATAGAAACAATAAGAAGAGTTCTTGATACTAACAAACCTGAATATTGGGAGCCTGTCGAACCAGATGCCATAATAGCTATATATCCTGAAATTATCTTTCCATTTTTAAATCATTGGATTCCAGTTGATGAAAAAGAACATAAAGAACAAGATGTCCTAGAACTGTCAGAAGATGAAAAACAGTATATAACCAATGAAGTCTTTACAGTTATAGCATTTATTGACAGATATGAATTTGAAGACTGCAAATCTTATTCTTCAGAAGGAATTGCATTACACTTAATAGTTACAAGAGAAGATTTAGAAAAATTTGTTTCAGATCTGAAAAAGGAATATGATAGTCTATAACATTTCAGATGACATGCGATGATGATTCAAAATACGATGATGATTCAAAATGGGTATAAAAAGCAAAACTATAGTAAGAAGAGAATTATTTGATTCTCTTAACTTACCAGAAGAGTTTATAATTAGAGAATATAAAAAAGCTCTCGCAGAAAAAGGGATAAAGATTTCAAGTAGTGAAGTGCCATATGGAGACATGATATGGTTAGGACAGCAAGGAAAGGTTGTAAGACTAGAGAAAAAGAGACATGGCATATCTGTTTTTAAGATAATTAAAAGAGAATAATTAGATATGATATTTATGAAAAATATTATCAAAGTTTTGAAGAAATTGAAAAATTAATTGATATTATAAATCTTTTCATCAAAAGGAGAATTGTAGATAGAATCTATGAAATTTGATAAGATATTAGTTATAGACATTGAATCTACCTGCTGGAAAGAGCCTCAAATAGAATATATCAGTGAAATAATAGAAATTGGTATATCTTCAATTGATACGAAATCTGGAAATGTTCTCGAATCTAGAAGCATCATTGTAAAACCTGAAAAATCTACAATATCTAAGTTTTGTACTGAATTAACAACTCTTACACAAAAAGATGTTGATTCTGGAATATCTTTTAAAGATGCCTGTGAGATATTAGTTAATGAATATAATTCTAAAAACTATGTATGGGCTTCATATGGTTTTTATGATAGAAATCAATTTGCTATTCAATGCAAAAGAGATAATGTAGAATATCCATTGTCTAATGCACATATTAATGTCAAATTGTTATTTGCATTGAAATACTCTCTAAGAAGAGATGTTGGAATGTCAAAGGCTCTAAAAATATTAGGAATGCCTCTTTTAGGAATTCATCATAGAGGAGTAGATGATGCTATGAACATAGCTAAAATATTATCAAAAATACTTTTTGACAAATAACGATAAATAGCGAAAAATACCAATATAAAAATGATATGGAATGAAAATATGGAAAATATGGAACATTACAAAATAGAATGGAAATGTGGTAGATGCGGAAAAATATATGATACAAATCAACTCATATCGTTGGAAAAAATTAAATTAGTTGAAAGTGATAATGATCCTACTAGTCAACACGGATTTACACCTGTTTGCGAATGTGGATATATATTTCATATAGATAGATGGAGATTAAATGACCAGGTCAAGATAAAGGTCGATGATAAAGAAATAGAATGCATAATTTCTACTGTTTTTCTGGAACTAAACAATAAAATGCTGAATGGTAAAGATGAATATTATGAAACTGCAATAATATTCCCTGGAATCGATGAAGAACATAAAGATATAGAAATTTTAGAAAGATATGAATCAAAGGAAGAAGCCATAGGAGGTCATAATAGAATATTGAATCTGATAATTGAAGGAAAATATAAAATTGAAAAAGTAACTTTTCTTGAAAAAGAAGAAAATAGAATTATATTTAATGAATAAATTAAAGATTAAAAAAGGAGAGATAAAATGCCAACAATAGAAGCGTTAGTTCCTGGAGGAAAAGCTACAGCATCACCTCCACTTGGTCCAGCATTAGGACCTCTTGGTGTAAATGTGAAAGCAATTATAGACAAAATCAACGAAGATACCAAAGCATTTAATGGTATACAGGTTCCTATCAAAATTTTAATAGACGATAAGAAACAATTTACAATACAGGTAGGTACTCCACCAACATCTGCATTGATAAAGCAGGAACTTAAAATAGAGACCGCCTCAGGAACCCCTCATGAAAAAATTGTAGGAAATCTGACCATTGGACAATTAGCTAATATAGCAAAGATGAAGAAAAGTAGTAGTCTATCAAAGAATATGAAGAATATTGTTAAAGAGATAATTGGTACATGTCTATCAATGGGAGTCACTATTGAAGGGATGAAAGCTAAAGAAGCAACGAAAGCAATTAATAGCGGAAAGTTTGACAATATATTTTCAGCAGAGTAAATAGGGAAGTATGACAAAAGCAACAATCAAGTTTTTATCGAAAAGACGAATTATTCTGCCAAAAGAAATAATTGAAGCGTAAGATTTACATGAAGGCGACTTCATAGAGATCGATGTTAGAAAGATTGAAAAACCAAAGGTGGCAATATGATAAGAGGAAAAATCGACATGGATTATACTTAATAAGGTGAGTGATGAAAATGCCTGCATCAGCAATAACAAACTATAGATCATTTAGACCATTTGGTATATCTAACTCTTATGGTGAGGCTATATCGAAAAAAGACAATGATAATAAGATATTATGAAAAAAATAAAAAATGATATTATTGATGCACACAAATATTCCGCAAATCACAAAACTCTTCTATTAAAAGATAAAAAATGCGGTTGCTTTTTCTGTATGAAAATATTTCTTCCTACAGAAATTACTGACTGGATTAAAGATGATGTTGACGAAACCGCAATTTGTCCATATTGTTGTATTGATGCAATAATTGGCGAGTATTCTGGTTTTCCAATAACACAAGAATTCTTATCAAAGATGCATGATCATTGGTTCAAGTTTTAAATTCATATGATTCAGAAAAATGTGTAAAATTTTTAAATCTAAAATTCGCTACGACGAAATTATTTATTATCTGAAATATTTCAAAGAGATAAAAATAGAAAATGATGAAATTTTTCTATTAGTAGAAGAGCTTACTAATCTTGCATATCCAACATATGAAGATCAATATGACAAACGTTGGTCATATTTTTATATTCCTGTCGGTAAATGTAAGACCATAGCCATTCCAATAGGTATTGCAAAATATAAAGAAGAATTCTTTGTATATGTACAATCATTTGGCAATTTCCATATCAAAAAAGGCAATATAAAGACAGAAAAATTTTATAAGAATATATTCACCGAGATATTGAGATTTATGCCGATAGTAAAAAAACACGAGAGTATTCTAAGAAAAATTGTTCCATATGAAGTGAGAACAGGAAGGATCAAGGGTTATTATATTCTTGATAATTTGCTTTCTCAATCAGAAAAGAAAACAATTTTAGATAATTACAAAAGACATATCGAAAATAATTTTCAGATAAAAGAAATATCTCTTAATGACTATATGAATATAGCTGCTATTTGTTACAACGCGGCATATAAAGATGAGGCTAAAAATTTATCTCCTATTGAATTATATAAGAGATGGGCAGATGGGAGAGATGGAGGCATGCTTTCAATAAAAGATTGGAATAGTAAAAAAGAATTTTCTGAATGGTACGACAATGGACAATTAGGGGGTCATCCTTTTGAGATAGTATTCAGTTGGCATGAACATGGTATACATTTATATCCACCAGACAATACATCTCCATTCTATATTATTAGAGTCACAAATTATGCATATGCTATAAAGTTTATAGAAATGGTCAAGAAATTGATAGAAATGAATATTCCATTCAAAGCAAATAATCTTGAGAATGTACTCGATTTCCTTGTAGGAGATACTTATTTTACAGTCAACAAATTTGGTAATCATGATTTAAGATATATAACATCGAAAGAATATAGACATAAATATTTCCCATATATAGAATGGGACGAGATAAAAATCGTAAAATGGAAAAATGAAAGTAAAATGGACAAATGAGAGTAGAAATAAAAAATTTGTAAAAAAATGAAATTATTGTGATAAAATGACCGTCGGAACGCATTTAATAAAAATAAAAGGTACATTCGATAAAAAAATATGGGGATACGAAGATGAATGGGTCAATGAAATATTTAAAGAATATATAAAAACAAAGATCAAAAATGAAATAGATAGTCATTATAATCCAAATCTTGAATTTGTCAGAATAGATGATAATAAAATTGAGGTCTGGATATATATTAAAGCTTTGTCACTAAATATATCTAGAGATATTATTGAAAAATGGCTTATTGATCACATTCATGAAGATGGAATTGATATCTATGATCTTGAAATAGAAAAAATGATTTTTGGAGAAAATTATGTCAGAACTTAGAATACTAGAAAAATCAGGAGATATGAAAATATCTTGGAATAGTAGAAATGATGAAGAGGTTGCTGCTGCAAAAGAAACATTTGACAAAAGAATTAAAGATGGATGGTCTGCATTCAGAGATAAATTTGGATCTAAAGGAGATAAAATAAAAATATTTGATGCAGATGCAGAAAGAATCGTTCTAGTTCCTCCAATTTCTGGTGGTTAATTCTGGTCGATAATAATGACGGATTATTTATATTGTCATCATATTCTGACGGATTATTTATATTGTCATCATACTCAAAACGAATGTCATACATGCTACGGTTCTACAACAAGCACCTATGGCCATTGTTCTACAAAAAGCGCCTATGACCATTGTTCTACAAAAAGCGCCTATGACCATTGGAACTATTTCGACACAGCATCTACAACCTCAATATATGATAGAAAATATTATATAGATAGTCCTTATGACAATTCAGTATATAAACCGACAGATGAAGAATTATTAAGATGTCAAGAAGAGATGACCAAAGCTGCAAAAGCGGCAAAGAAAGCAAAGGAATATGCAGAAGAAGCTGCAAGAAATGCGAGATTGTTACTGACAGATTATTTAGACAATGACAATACAAAAAGATTACTAAATAACGAATCTTTGGTAATTCCTTCGAGGTTATTTGATGATATAAAATACCATATTCCGATATCAAATGGCAGGATTAAGGCATGGAAAGAAGATAAAATAATAACTGAGTTATGTTTATCAGTAAAAGAATCTAGGAATCTACCATTGGATGATGTTATATTGACAAAATTATTGCATATCATTAACGATGAAGAGAATTTTTTAAGAACTGCTAATCATTTTAATATGCAGGAAAACTTAATGTCGAGAATGACCCAATATAGGATTTGAAATAGTATAGGATTCGAAGTTGGAATATTTTGTAAAAAAAAAAAGATACTACAAGATGCTTTAAGACACATTCATCGATTTGTACGTATATATACATTTACAGCTTGCCGTGATTAAGTCCTACGCATTCTTATTATATCGCAATACATTCGTATATTTAATAAGCAATGTCTTAGCAGTAAATTTTTTTGTTATTAGATTAGATAGGAAAATTGGAATTGTTACTATGATAGAATAAAATTGGAATTGTTACTATGATAGAATAAAATTGGAATTGTTACTATGATAGAATAAAATTGGAATTGTTACCTGATAGAAGATTGATGATTATGATAGAAGATGGTAATGATATACCTATAGGCATTCTAATATCAATGCTAATATATACTATATATTTAATAATATTGGACAATTTGATTAATTGGTTAGATAAGTCCTTAGATAATTGGATAAATAATTGGATAACATTCATCATATATTTTTTGCCTCTTATGATTTTATATATTGAGATTCCAATTGTTTTAAAAAAATCTAATAATTGGCAACAATATTTTGGTCAATTGCAATTATCTAAATTGAACAGATATTTTAGACTAAGGGGACAATAAACATGACAAAAATAGAAAAAATGAATAACGATATAAACAAAAAATTTGATGTGAGAATAAATATATTGAAGGCAGGCGGATGTTGGACAGTCAAGACAGAAAAGGGCTGTCTAATAGAAAATAACAAAATGAAAGAAATAAGAGAATATATTCTCATGCATTCGGAAGAATTAGAAGATGATGATATATGAAATTTGCAATAGTAAGTAAAAGTAGTGATATATCAAATATTGCTAAAGTACTTTCAATATTTGATTTTGACATAGATAATAATAAACCAGATTTTGTTATAACACATGGCGGAGATGGAACAATATTAATAGCAGAACGTAAATATCCTGGCACACCAAAAATAACTATTCGTGGAAGTGATAGGGGATTCAAGTGTAATTATTCTGAAAATGATTTAGAAGATGTCCTTATAAAAATTGATAATAATACTTATAAATTAAAAGAAGAAATGAAACTTCTCACAACATTCCAAGGAAAAAAATATTTCTCTCTCAATGAAGTACAAATTCATAATTCTTCTCCAATTAAAGCTATAAGATTCTCAATAGGTATGGATATTTCATGGTTGTTTGAAGACATAATAGGCGATGGTGTTGTAATAGCCACACCATTTGGTTCATCTGCATATTTCTCTTCCATCGGAGGAGAAAAATTTGACAAAGGAATTGGTATTGGTTTCAACAATCCATATAATTTAAGATTGAAACCTATAATAGTTGATAACGGATTTGATTCTGAGATTTGTATTAAAATACTTCGTGATGATGGATTGTTATTATTTGATAATGATGAAAATTTTATAAAGGTAAAAGGTGGTGATGAAATAAAGATAGAAAAATCTGATATTACTGCAAAATTTGTAATTTGATTTCAAAATAATTGGATAGTAGTACAGACTGATAATGATAGGAAGAGGTAATATGAATTCATTTGCAGTTGTGAGAGCGGATGATATAGACAAAGTTCGAATTGCTCTATGTGATCTGGTAAGATATGCACATTTGACATTTGATGGCAATGCAAAAAAGCTTGAGCCAGCTTTAGCAGACAATATTCTTGTACATGTTATGAAAAGTCCCTTAAGAGTCCGTTGTGATGCCGCATGTATTGTATCACTAAATGAAGGAGCAAGTGCGGCTATAGGAAGGCTGAGAAAGATTCATCCGCCAGCACACGTTATAATAGTATCTCAGAGACATGAAATATTTTATGAACTGATAAATTATGTACATTTATTGCCTGAAATAAAAACGGATTTGGAATGGAATACACGCAACAGATATGTATATTCCAATAAGACAAATTAGAGAAGAAAATAAATATAAAAACGGCTGACAATACAAATATTCTGACCAAATAATAATCATGAAATCTTTTAGGAGATTGAAATAATGCCAGAAAAAGAAAAAGATATCAAAGAGATAATAAGAGGATTTATAGGAAAAAATGTTATAGTAGCAATTAGAGGAAAAAAATCATTAAAAGGAAGATTAGAATCTGTGACACAATATGAATTACTTGTTACAGTAGCACATGAACCTATAGTAATAATGAAACATGCAATAGATTATATTGAACTTTCTGAGACACCACAATAATATTTTATAAAATTGTTTCACAAATAAATCAAATAGATATACTGGTATTTGCGCATAATCCTGCCCAATATTCATCTGTAAAGTGCGAACAGAAATATATCTATTTGATTTTTAATTTTTAAAAAAAATTTTATTTAGAGATATAAAAATGAGATTTAGATAATGAATTGAAATCTGCTAGAAATTGAAAAATATGATATAAATTTGATTGCATGACTCTTATGTTGGAAACACTTTATCAATTAGAACCAAATTTAATTTCTATTGAAAGATTTATTGTATTTTTTGCGATAGTAATATTTACACTTATAATAAGAACAATTATACTATACATAATATATAAAAAAATTGAACTGTTGAGCGCAACGCAATATAATGTAATTAACATAATAACAAATGCTGTAAAAGATCCTTTGGGATATTTGATTTTGACTCAAGGGTTTTATATTGCAATCATTTCTCTACAATTACCTGATAAAGTAGGAGGCTTTGAAATTGATTCAATTATACATGCATTGTATATTTTATCGATTTCATTTATAACATTATATTTTGCTTTTAGAATCATAGATATAATAGGACTTTATATTGATAAAAAGGTGAGAAATACAGAAAGTGCTATAGATGAACAAATAGCACCTTTGCTCATAAAAAGTCTTAGAATAGTTGTTGCCTCTATCGGAATCCTATCTATTCTTAATAATTTTGGTTATAATATAACATCTTTGATAGCTGGGCTTGGTCTTGGTGGTTTGGCATTTGCACTTGCTGCACAGACTACGATAAGTAATCTATTCGGTTCTGCAACCATATTTTCTGATAAACCTTTCCGTATCGGTGATACTGTTCAGATAGGTAATATCAATGGTACAGTAGAAGATGTAGGATTTAGAACTACTCGGATTCGTAGATCTGATCAGGCATTGGTCACTGTGCCAAATAGCAAATTTGTCAATAATGAGATCATTAATTATTCTGCAATGAATAAACGCAAAATAGAGTTCTATTTGAAATTAGAATATGGTACATCTATATATAAGATAAAAGACACAGTAACTGGCATAAAGAAAATTTTAGCAGATGATAATAGATTTGATCAATTGTCTTGTATAGTGAGATTTACAGATTTTGGAGAATATTCACTTGATGTATATATATATTGTTTAACAACGACAGTAGACTTTGTAATATTTCTGGAAATAAAAGAAGATTTGAATATAAAAATTATGAGATTACTTGATGAACTAGATATTAGATTTGCACGGAGATAAAATGTCAGGCTTTTATGATGAAGATGATGATAGAGAAATACAAAAAGCAATTGCAGATCTTGCAAAATCTGTTAAACAAATAAAAAAGAAAAATTGGGAAAGATATAAAGATATTTTTCCTGATTTATATGCAAAAGAATTTGGAATCGATCGTTCGATTAATCCTCAGATACAGAAGATAATGGATAAAGAACAAGAAAAAATTTCCAATATTCAAGAAAAAAATATGTCACTGAAAGATGATATAAAAGAATTAAAAAAAGCAAATAGAAAAAGAAATAGACAAATTGAAAAGTTGAATAAGGAAATTGGTAAGAGAGATATAGAACTCGAAAAGAGGACTAAAGTAATTGAAAATAAAAATAAAGAAATAATAAGACTAAAAGGGAATACGAACAAGAAATTATTGGAGAGATAAATGAGTAATGTAGTTGTTATTGACTTTACGGCAGTATGGTGCGGTCCATGCAGAATGCAAGAACCTATAATAGATGAATTAAAAAAGGAATTCGAAGGAAAGGTAGAATTTAAAAAAATAGATGTGGACCAGAATGGAGAACTTGCTGATAAATATAATATTATGGCTGTTCCTACACTAATCATCGAAAAAGATGGAAATATTTTTAAAAAATATGTTGGACTGACAAAAACGCAATCATTAGTGGATGCAATTAATAATGCATTAGAATGAACAATCTATATATGAAAATTATTTTATCAAATATAGAAAGACGAATGAACAATATATATATGAAAATTATTTTATCAAATATAGAAAGACGAATGAACAATATATATATGAAAATTATTTTATCAAATATAAGACGAACGAACAATATATATATGAAAATGGATCAATTAATCAGGGAGTTTTGCTGAGCATATCGAAGACAAAAGTGTATTAGTCATTGATAGAAAAATAGAGTTTACCGATGCTGCTACATTTACAGATATTACCATAGATTTCTCAGAGATGACAAGAAGAGTGAATTTAAAAGTTCTGACCCAAGAATATGATTTTAGTCAAAGTTTCAATAAAAAGAGTTTGTATTTATTATAATTATTAATAGTGCAATCTAGCACATTTTCTTTCAACATCGCAGTATTTCTGCATAAGAAAGTATTATATAAGTGTGCAACAATGTTAAGTATGTCTTAAATTTGTGATTAAATAGTTCTAATATTTTGATGTCAATAGAAAATGACTTAGCATATTAGCACGATTTTTGGAACAATTCTAAGATGCAAAGACAAAGAAAGATAAAGGATTAAAAGAATATGGATATATTCGATATATTAAAAGCAATATCAAAAAGAAAAATAGAATTCATACGTGAAGGTATGATAGAAAGAGATGCCTCAAATATGGCAAAATTTGTGGTATCGCAAGAATATCACGTATCACTACGTGATATTAGAAAAATTTGTGGGGCGTAGTCCTACTGATTCTAGAATAGGACATTGAATAGAATGAGAATAGAATAAAACATAAGTAGAATAGAATATGGCAGATAAAATTGAAGAGACAAAAAACATTGAAGAGATTAAGAATAAATTTAATGGCAACTTATTTAATACGTGGATAAGTAGCTATATGGCAATATCGAAAATGTGGGAAGAATCATATATAAAATTATATAAACCGTGGCTTGAGTCTACAAGTATACTGATCGAAAAAGCAATAGAAGCATCGAGAACAAATTCTCCAGAAAAGTATAGAGAATTTTATAACGAATGGACAAAAACATTCCAAGGTAGATTAGAAAGAATTCAGGCACCTAGTTTGGAGACTAATAGAAAGGCATTTGAAAAACTTTTGATCAATGCAGAGAGATCAACAGATATTTGCAAATCCTGGGTAGTTGAATTAGAAGAAAATTCTAAAAAAACAAGAGAAATCCTATCTGAAAATCCAGACTCTGCAAAATACAAGGAGGCATATGATCTCTGGATAAAATCTTATGCTAAAATATTTGATGGATTATTAATGCTCCCATTCAGAGAAAATATAAGGGATATGTTTGAAAACTTTACTGGCATGCCAGATATATATTCTGACACATTCGTAAGGATTTCAAAATTGTGGAATGATTCATACGTTAAGTTGTACGGAACATGGGCTGATGCTTTAATTGATCTATCTAATAAATCAGAAGATATATCCAAAGGTCATGTTGGTCCAGATGCATATAAGGAATTTTATTCATTATGGATAAAAATTTACCAACAGACATATGGAAGTTTCTTTAATATTCAATCAATACAAACTCCAAGAGAAGGAGAAGAACAATTAAAGACTGCATTTGAAAATTTTGCGCAGAGTACAACAATATCTACTAATTTGTACAATTCCTGGGTAACAACATTGAACAAACTGTCAGAAAAGTCAATAGAACTTTCAAATCAAACCTCCAATACAGATACACAAAAAGAGATCTGCGCATTATGGGTTAGAGTCTATCAAAAGGCTTTTGACAGCATATTTGAAAATATGCCTGTAGCATCAAAGGATATATTGGCCCCTGTGAAAAATGCTGCAAAGTTATATGTTGACATGTTGACAAATATAACAGATGCATATAAACAGTCAATCGATAGAGCTACCAAATCTTAGACGAAAAGTAGAAAAATTGATAAATACAAAATGGAATAAAATCAAATATGGATAAAAGGCTTCAAATATGGATAAAAACTCAGAAGAAAAACTGAAATTGGAAAAAGATCAACTAAAAGTATCTCTAGATATGACAAAGGAATTTTTTGATTTGTGGACAAAAAGTTACCAATCCACATTTGGGAAGCTGGCACAAGTGCCAGCTTTCGGTCCAATTCGCGAGAAACAAGAAAAGATAATGAAAAGTATGCCCATATATACAGATCTATATACAGCTTGGATTGAATCAAATATCAATTTTCAAAGTGTATTTACAGAGGCAACAAAAAGGACATATGAGAAAACAATAGAACAGTGGCCAAAACTGTCTGATATAAAAGATGGAAAAGGATGTGTAGATCCAGAAAAGTTCAAAGATTTATATAATACTTGGCTCGAGGCATATAGTGATACATTCAAAGAGTTTATGAAATCTGAACACTTTGCATCTGATATGGGAAAATTGACATCGGTTTTCATGGATTTCCAAAAATATAATAAAGAAATTATTGAAGAGAATTATTTGAAACCAAATAATCTTCCTACAAAGACTGAGATCGACGAGATAAACAAGGAATTATACGATATCAAGAAAATTGTAAAAGAACTGACAAAGAAGATACAAATACTATCCAAAAAAGAAGAAATAAGAGAATCAACAGAAAAAAGCGAAGAATTAGGAAAAAGCGAATTGTCTGAAAAAACAACATCAGAAGAGGAGACTTTAAATGAATAATTTAATACCCGAAAGTCATATAAACATAATAGATAATGACTTTAACAAATTCGCAAAAGGAATGGAGATACTATTGAAATCTCCTGATTTCTCTGTCGGCACAACTCCTTCTGAAGTCGTATATACTGAAGACAAGATGAAACTTATTCACTATATGCCAATAACAGATGAACAATATTCGATTCCTGTATTGGTAATATATGCACTTGTCAACAGATATTATATATTAGACCTTCAACCAGATAAAAGTGTAATAAAAAAGTTGTTGAATGATGGATTCGATGTGTATGCCATCGATTGGGGATATCCGTCTGGGCCAGACAGATATCTTACTATAGACGATTACATTAATGGTTATATAGACAATGCCATAAACGATATTAGAGAAAGACATAAAATAGATAAAGTGACCCTAATGGGAGTATGTCAGGGTGGTACATTCTCAATTATTTACTCAGCCCTGCATCCTGAAAATGTAAGGAACTTGGTCACACTTGTTTCTCCAGTAGATTTCAATACAGACAAATGTGCGTTGAATATATGGGCAAAGAATATAGACATAGACAAAATAGTAGATTATTATGGTATAATACCTGGAGATTTCCTAAATGTGGCATTCTTACTTTTAGATCCTTTTAGACTATTGCTCGACAAATACATAGGAATGTTTGACAAAATTGATTGTAAAGATGATGATATATGTATAAGGAATAATGAAGAAAATATGAGAAATTTTCTAAGAATGGAAAAATGGATATTTGACAGCCCTGCTCAGGCTGGAGAAGCATATAGACAATTCATAAAAGATTGTTACCAAAAGAATTTGCTAATTAAGAACGAAATGGAAATTGGAGGGAAGAAAATCAATCTAAAAAACATAAATGTGCCGCTGCTCAATGTCATGGCAGAATTTGACCATCTAGTTCCAAACGAAGAAAGCAAACCTCTTCTAGATGCTGTATCAAGTATAGACAAAGAGGAGATAATTTTTCCAACAGGCCATATAGGCATATTTGTGGGTTCAAAATCCCAGAAAAATGTATGCCCATATATCGCAGAATGGTTGAAACCAAGATCTAGTCGAGTATAAAATTATATATAAGATAATGAAAAAATGCAATTAATAACTTAATGAAGAAATAATAAAACAACTATAAACAACTAAACTAATAATAAACAACTAAACTAATAATAAACTTAATAATAAACAACTAAACTAAAATAAATAATTGACGAGATTACAATGAGATTGACTGATAAAGTAGTTATTATTACTGGTGCAGGCAGTGGGATAGGCAGAGAAACAGCGAAACTTTTTGTGAAGGAGGGTGCGAAAGTTGTCGTAACTGATATAGATGAAAAGGCTGCAGAAGAGACTGTAAAAGAGATAGAAGAATTTGTAGAAGATGATCCTTGCTGTGCTGGAGATGCCTTCTATATGAAATTAGACATATCTAATAAAGATGAGGCTAGACAAGTTGTCCTAGAAGCCATAAATAGATATGGAAAAATAGACATTTTGATAAATAATGCTGGAATTATTCAAGACGCATTGGTAACAAAAATGACTGATGATGATTGGAATAGAGTAATTGATATAGACCTGAAAGGTCCTTTTCATATGGTGCAAGCGGTTGCCAACGCCATGATAGAGCACGGTACTGGGGAGATAATAAATGTGTCCTCCATAGTAGGTATATATGGAAACATTGGACAGGCTAATTATTCTTCTGCAAAAGCAGGATTAATAGGTCTCACAAAAACCTTGGCAAAGGAATTAGGAAGAAAGGGAATAAGAGTAAATGCGGTAGCGCCAGGATTCATTTATACACCTATGACAGCAAAATTACCAGAAAAGATATTAGAAATGATGAAAGAAAAAACTCCGTTGAGAAGATTGGGACAACCAGACGATGTCGCATATGCACTGTTGTTTCTAGCATCAGATCAGGCCAATTTTATAAATGGAATTGTACTTCCAGTAGACGGTGGATTGGTAATTTAAAATTCAGCGTTTAACAACATATATGATATACAAGGACTATAGATTCATAAATGAAAAAGTAAGAACAGTAATTGTAGACGAAGATGGAAGGATATTAAATAGAAATCCTATAAAAGAAGAATTGAAGAAATTAGAAATTGTTAAATATAAGAAACTATTGTATTCTGATAAAGAGTTGATAGAAGCTTTGAAAAGGTTTTATGAAGAAAAAGGACGAGTACCAATAGAAAATGACTTTGTAAACAATCCTAAATATCCTTGTTATCGCATATATTCAAACCGAATTGGATGGACTAATGCTATAATTTTGGCAGGTATATATGACAAAAGAGATATAAAGAAAAAATATACAGACGAAGAATTGTTAAATAGTCTAAAACGATTTTATGAGAAAAATGGTAGAGTTCCTGTGGCAAATGATTTCAATAATGACCCTAAATATCCTAGCGACAGTACAATAATTATACGTTTCGGAACATGGAATAATGCAATCGAAATGGCAGGATTGTCTGAAAAAAGATTATATACTGAAGAAGATTTGTTAAACGGTATATGGCGATTCTATAAAGAAAATAGAGATTTGGAGGTTTTCAGTTACTATGCTTATCAGAGATTTGGAGGTTTTGCTAAAATTAGCAGGATTAGATATTGATACTTTATATAAAAAAGGTCTATTAAAACCTGAAACAAATCAACAAAAAGGGAGGTTGTTTGAATTGATCATATTGTACCATTTTGAAAAAAATCCAATTGATTTGTCTGGAAATAAATATAATAGTTCCTGCGATGGAATATGTCCAAACGGAAAAATATATGAAGCGAAAAGTTCGAAATTATATCATGGAGAAAATTGGAAATATAATATTCGCAATAAAGAAAAAGAAAATATAGAAATATTTTATTTTGGAGGTTTCAACGAAGATTATTCGAAATTATTACATGTTTGGAGAGTACCAGGAGAATTGGTAGAAGGAGAAGTATTTTATATACCAATAAAACGCAGCGGAAAATTTAATATAGAAAATATAAAAGAATTTGAAATTACAGAAAAAATTTTAGAAATTCTAAATGAAAAATTCTCATTTTTAAATGAGAAAATATGATCAATCGTATATAAAATTTGTATACAAAAGAAATATAAGTGACTAACAATGGTTGAATACATACATATAATGGTAAGATGTTCAAAAATTGGATGTCCACGTTCAATATTATATTGTTATGAATGTGACAATATGAAAGATATTAAAAATGGAATATTGACATGCGATTGGAACGATAAAAAAGTTGAATAAATTGAAAAAAGTTGAAAACGTTGAATAAATAAAGTTGAATAAATTGAATCTATAATAAGGAGATTAAAAAATGAGTATTGCGATAGTATCAGCAGTTAGAACGGCAGTGGGAAAATTTGGAGGAGGTTTAAAGGATTTTACTCCTGGAAAACTTGGTTCAGTAGTATTGAAAGAAACGATAAAAAGAACTGACGTAACATCTTTTGATGTAGACGAAGTGATAATGGGAAATGTTTTGTCAGCAGGACATGGTCAAAATATTGCAAGACAGTCTGCTATAATAGCAGAAATTCCAAAACATGTTTCTTCGTATACAGTAAATAAGGTTTGTGGATCTGGACTTAAATCAGTTATCCTTGGAGCACAATCAATAATGGCAGAAGATGCGGAAATAGTTTTAGCAGGCGGAGTAGAATGTATGTCCCAGGCACCATATCTCATTAAAAAGGCACGTTGGGGTGCGAAGATGGGAAATGATGAACTTGTAGATTCTATGATTTATGACGGACTTTGGGATATTTTCAATAATTATCATATGGGAATGACAGCAGAAAATGTTGCCAAAAAATTTAACGTCACAAGGGAAGAACAAGATGAATTCTCAGCGAAAAGTCAGAACAAGGCTGAGAATGCTATCAAGAATGATATTTTCAAAGATGAAATTATACCAATAGAGATCCCTCAACCAAAACTCGATCCATTGAAATTTTGCGTTGATGAGTTTCCAAGATTTGGAACAACCAAAGAGATCCTTGCAAAATTAAAGCCTGCATTCAAGAAGGATGGAACTGTAACAGCAGGAAATTCTTCGGGCATCAATGATGGTGCAGCAGCAGTTCTTCTGATGAATGGAGAAAGAGCAGAAGATGAAGGTATGGAGACATTGGCTACGATTGAGAGTTACGCTTCATATGGTGTAGACCCTGAATTAATGGGTATGGGACCTGTTCACTCGACTAGACTAGCATTAGAAAAAGCTGATATAGATATTGATCAAATTGACTTGATAGAATTAAATGAGGCATTTGCTGCACAATCTATTGCTGTCATTAGAGAACTAGAATTGAATACTGATATTGTAAATGTAAATGGCGGTGCGATAGCTCTAGGTCATCCGATAGGAGCAAGTGGTTCTAGAATTTTGGTTACATTATTACATGAGTTGAAAAGAAGAGACTGTGAATATGGTCTCTCGAGCTTGTGTATCGGTGGAGGTCAAGGCATTTCTATGATTGTGAGAAGATATTAGAAATCATGAATAAGAATAAGAAAAATTATACAAGACACAAATAGATTACAATCGGGAGATGGGAACCATGAATGATGTACACAAAAAACGATTGGAAGGAAAGGTGGCACTAGTTACTGGCGGAGCGAGAGGAATAGGTAAGGCAATTTCAATAAGACTTGCAGAAGAAGGTGCTGATGTTGGAATTGTTTACCAAAGTACAAAACAACATGCTGAGGATGTGTCAAGGCTAATAAATCAGATTGGTACTATGGATGAATTAGAAAAATTATCTATTACCATAGATCAGATAGATACAAAAGAATATGCAAGTCAAATATCAGAGTCCATTGACTCTATAGGTAGACATTCTTATATATGCCAGGCAAATATTAGTGACCCAGAACAAGTTTCTAACATGGTCAATGATATCATAAAACAATTTGGTAAGATTGACATACTGGTAAATAATGCTGGAATAGTAAGAGATAAATCTTTTGTAAAGATGACACACGACATGTGGAACGAGGTTCTATCTGTTAATCTGGACGGAACTTTTTATTGTACAAAGGCTGTGATTGGAGGAATGTTAGAAAGAAAATATGGGAGAATCATAAATATATCATCTGTTATTGGAAGAATGGGAAATCGTGGTCAGGCCAATTATGCCGCTTCAAAAGCAGGTATGATTGGTCTCACACAGTCTCTAGCAAAGGAATTCGCGAGTAAAGGAATAACTGTTAATGCTGTGGCTCCTGGATTCATAGCGACTGATATGCTTAAAGGTATCCCTCAGAATATAATGGATACTATCTTGTCACAGATTCCTCTAGGAAGATTGGGAAAACCATCAGAAATAGCAGGTGCAGTAGCATATCTGTGTTCAGACGATGGAAATTATATAACTGGACAGGTAATTGATGTAAATGGAGGTCTATATATATAATTATAATATAATAATATCAAATGCATTTTTATTTTTCTATAAGTCTGACTGTGAGCTACCCTTGCAACTTGCAATGAACTACTGGACTGGAAATAAAATAAAAATGTTAGTATAGGTTCATTCATTATTGTATGACAAAAAAGAGACAAAAAAAGAGGTGTTATTATGATGAAAGTTAACATTGAGATCAAAGCAGAACACATAGATTGGAAGGAATTAGTTGTAAAAATAACTGATGCAGTATCAGAAGAGACTACAGATATATCGTCTGTAGATTTCTCATTCGAAGAAACAGAAGAAGAGATAGAATAAATTAATTTTTTATTTAATTTTTTAATTTTTCTATCAAATTCTATAAACAAAGGCATAAAATATACGAAGCGAGGTAGGGTAGTCAGGATATCCCGACATAACCCGTAGATCGTTGGTTCGAATCCATCCCTCGCTATTAATATATAAATGGAAACGATGGAAATATGAGTAATAAAGAGTGTGAATATTTTTCAGAAGAAAAATGTATAGTTGCTGATTTGATTAATTGTGATTGTGAAAAGGATGATTATAAACAGTGTTTGAGATATCGTCTTTCTCTCATTCGACCTCAAATAATGCAATTGCGATAATCTGCGCCGATTTTTATAGAAATGAAAATAGAAAAAGTAAGCGTAGATTTTGGACATATTATTCCTGTGTCGACTGTAGATTGGTACAATAAATCGTCTTGTGTTATTTTTTTTAACAAATGCCCTTTCAGATGTACATGGTGCCAAAATCATAAATTATTAGAACAGACAAATATTGTTGATATCAACTCTATTAAGAATAAAATAGAACAATCAATGAAATTTGTAGATTGTGTTGTATTTTCAGGAGGAGAACCCACTTTACAGGAAAAGGCTTTGGACAAACTTTTAAGATTTTCAAAAAGAAATGATTTAATGACGGGGGTTCAGACAAATGGATATTATCCTCTGGTATTGAAAAGATTAATAGAAAATAAAATTATAGATAAAATATTTCTTGATATAAAGACGTCTCCTTCTAACATGACTAAATATGAGTCAATAACAGGTATAAATGATGCATATAAAAAAGTTTTTGAATCATTTAAGATTATCAATATGTCATATATTACAAGCGAAATAAGGACAACAGTTTTCAGGCCTTATGTCAATGACATTTTTGAAATAGCTGTGTTTCTTGAAAAGAACAATTATAGAGGCGCATATGTACTCCAGACTGGTATTCCAGAAAATGTTCCAGACAGAGAACTAAGAAAAGAGAAACGCATTTCTATTGAAAAAATGAAAAAGATGGCAAAGGATATTATTAATGAAACCGGACTTACAGTAATATATAGATAGGACTGTTTTTGACATATGAGAACTAATGTCAATAATGTCAAAGACTGGATTGAAGAATTAAAGAAAAGAGGGATAAGTGAATTTCAATTCAAAGATTTACCAGATGATCTTAAAAAAATTGGATTGATAAGAAAAGCAAAAGTTCTGGACAAAATAAAAATGAAGAAAAAGATAAAAAGTATAATAGTTTGGAAGTTGGAATAGATGATGAGCAATTGATAGTATGCTTTTTTTCCAATAATTATTTGATAGTATGCTCTTTTTTCCAATAATTATTTGATAGCGTATGCTATGAACTTTTTTCCAATTATTTGATAGCGTATGCTATGAACTTTTTTCCAATAATTATTTGATAGCGTATGCTATGAACTTTTTTCCAATAATTATTTGATAGCGTATGCTATGAACTTTTTTCCAATAATTATTTGATAGCAACTTTTTTCCAATACTGTTATAGACTTATGCATGCTATTGTTACAAAATTGTAATAATTGAGGCAAAATTTGTTATTGTCCTAACAAGGTTGCGATAGTATCAACAATAGTCGCCTTTATACATGATTTAATATATTTATAAGTCTTAGTAGTATTGTAAGCTATGATTTATCTATTGTTTTGTGAAAAATGACAAACAAATATCTTGGAGGTTTTTGCGACTTTGATTTATTATGATTAAGGATTTTATGATTTTAAGCAAAGCTTTAAATAGTATCAAGTCGTTAGTACACCTGTTATGTACCCATATATATAGTTTACGTATATAGAAAAGTCTTAACAGATTTCATAGCAGAGCAGATCACTATTCGCCAATAAATGGCATGTCGTAATATATAACCATGAAAAACAAGCAATAGAATCGAATAAATGAAGTGACACAAAAAGGATAAATATGGAAGAATAGGAGGAATATGGAAATAGGAGATAATTGTACAAGGCAACAAACTCAATACAACGAAGGAATATTCTTTGCAAATTCGACTGCTAATGGCTGTACACAGAGAACATGCCCTTGTGAAATGTGGATAAATTGCAGACAATATAATATTGATAGGCTGAAAGATCTCCATCCTTCAGATTCTAATAACGAACTTCACAAGTGGTATTTGACATATTTCAAAATAAAATATGAATATGCAGATTTTATTGGCAATGGGTGACATAACATGAATATTATCCCAGAATGCAATCTTGGGATTGAAAAATGCAAGAATGGAACAAAGGAACGTAATGCCATATTTCTAGCTACGGAAGCAGACTATATGCTTTATTACCAAACAACAGTTCTACCGTATCCGAAAACTTTGTTTGGACATATGAATTTCAACAATAATGCAGCAATAATAAGAGAATAAAATATGACAAAAGAATAAGCGCAAGCATTCTTCTTTGTCATTTTTCAAATTTGGAAATCTGTCTTCTCAGAAAATTTATTGTCCAAACATATCTTTTTATCTTTTTTATATTTTTTAAATCAGAATCCATACTTTATGGATATTTTTTAAATCAGAATATTTTTTAAATCAGAATCCATACTTTATGGATATTTTTTAAATCAGAATCCATACTTTATGGATATTTTTTAAATCAGAATATTTTTTAAATCAGAATATTTTTTAAATCAGAATCCATACTTTATGGACTTTTATCTTTTTTGAATCCATTGTTATCTTAATAATTCAAAGCATTATCGTGGATGCTAAGGCATTGTTATCTGTTTTGTTCCATTTGCTATACTACAGCATATCTACATACTCAATGCCATCTACATGTCTATATTGCCAAACTATTGTCAATTAGCTTTATTGCATTAGCAATACATATAACATCTTGAGGATTAATTTAAAAAACAACTCAAATTAGTCTTCCAGAGAAATAAATAAAATAGAGGTGAATAGCATATGAAGAACAGAACCAAATATATAATATCAATTGCAGCAGCAACAGGCTTTGTGAGTTCTGCTTATTACTATCCGGCAGAGACTTTCATTGTTGCTACGGCAGGATGGTTGTTCGCTATCCCAGCAGCCTTTATTGTGTATATGGGATACGGATTTGTAAAATATATGAATGAAAGAAAGAATACAATTGTAGTACAAACCAAACCAAGTGAAGCTATGAGAGCTATTGCCAGAAGAGAGGCACAACTTGCAAAAGAGAAAGAGATGCTTCTCTACGAAGAATATCGCAAATAAATCAATGAATTCAAATATAAAGAGCAGAGGTAGACAACAATAACATGATACCCATGACTAAAGAAAAATTTACTACAAGAGACATTCAAATGGGGACAAGTAATGAAGGCATTGATACAATTCTGGAAGAAGTTATTAAAGACAAACCGTCTTTCTGGAAAACTATCATAGAAGAGCATGTTTTAAGCTGCTACAATATGGTTACGATCCACAAAAATTATTTTGAGGATCTTTTAGCAAATAACATGCCTATGGGAGATATAATGATAGAACTTAAAACAAGAAGAACTATTCAAGATATACCTATAAAAGAATTATTACAGACAATAAAAAACATCTATGAAAATTCCAGAATTGTAGATGCTGTAGAAATAGACGATGAAGATATGATACTGTATCACAATTATAGAAATCAGGAGGCGATATACAAGTTAAAAAAAATTATTTTATCCCTTTTAGAAAATAGTGGACATTTGTATGATGCAAAATCTACATCAAATATGATCATATTGAAACATAAGCAGAATATAAATATAGATTACACGCATAATACAAATGTAGATTGCAAGTAGAAAAATCCAAAGCAGATAAGCTAAATAAGGAAATACTATGAAAATACCAATAAAATCAATAAGAAAGATGATAATCATATTATTGTTTATATTCTTTATTATGAACAATCTTATGATGACATCTGCAAAGAGTGAAATAGAAAGAGATATTTCGTGTTTCCATTGTCACTCAACTGAAGTAGAACAATTTCAAATGAGTGTACACTCGACCAATATTTCTTGTATAGATTGTCATGGAGGTGATATGACTGTCAAAGGTTCATTAGTATCAATAGATGCTATGTCTAGAAATTTTACAGGGATACCATCGAGGACTAATATAACGAACCTTTGTTCAAGTTGTCATAGCAAAACTGTTGATTTATATAAAGATAGTATACATTGGAATAAATTAACGAGTGGCAGAGAAAATGCGCCATCATGTTTGGATTGTCACGGTGCGCACAATATTCTTTCATATAAAGATCCACGTTCTGTGACATACTTCGAGAAAGTTCCCCAATTATGTGCATATTGTCATGAGGATCAAACTAAGATGCAAGCATGGTACTATGGAATAGAAACCGATAGATTTGATACATACAAAAATTCATACCATTATAAAGCAATTAAGTTAGGAGGAAAAGAAAAGAGTTTTGCTACATGTCCAGATTGTCATGAGAACCATGATACAAAAAATGAAAGTGACCCTGGTTCAGCGATAAACTCAGCGAATCTAGTAAATACATGTGAAAAACAGGGATGTCATTCTGCACAGAAAGCGTTGATCTATGGAGGAAAGGTACATGAAGGACAATCTGTTTATCTACCAACAACGAAAATAGACCTGAAAGCACTTGTGACCTATTTCTATATCGCAATGATTATATTTGAACTTTCCTTTACTTTTGGACTCATTGCTATGGGAATTTATTCACAAGTTGACATAAAGAAAAGACATTAATTTTAAAGATAGAAAAGACAATAAATATAAATTAGGGAGATAAAATGTCTGAATTACAATTCAAGAGATTTACACTAAATCAAAGAATACAGCACATTATATTCTTTGCGACATTCATCCTATTGGCATATACAGGATTTCCATTAAAGTTTCCTGACGAATGGTGGTCAAGATGGATGATTGCATCAGTTGGAGGTTTTGATAATAGGACATTTATACACCATGCTTCAGGACTCATAATGCTGGGCGTGAGTATATATCATGCTGTATATCATCTTATTCTTGAGAAACCTCGCTACGATGTATTGTTCAATTTTCAAGACGTTAAAGACTTCTGGCAACAAATTCTATATTCACTTAAAATCAGCGATGAACATCCAAGGTTCGGAAGATACACTTGGAAACAGAAATTCGAGTATTTTGGAGGTGGATTTGGAGCAGTTATTATGGGATTCACGGGAATGTTAATGTTGAATCCTTTCGAATCTATGAAATATTTACCTATTGGATTTGTTCAAATTGCCAATTTGTTCCATACATGGGAAGCTGTTCTTGCGAGCATAGCGATATTCATAGGACATTTCTATGATGAACATTTTGGAAAATTTCCAAATCTGTCCTGGTTAACTGGAAATATTTCTGAAGAAGAGATGAAACAAGAACATATTTTAGAATATGAAACAGTAATAGCTGATTACAAAGATAATAATAAAAATATTATTAGAGACAATCCAGGATTGGAAGGATTAGATAATGCAATAAGACATAGATTAATAATAGCATTGTCGAAAACGATATTCACAATATTCTTCTTGGTAGTATGTCTATGGATGTTGTGGATATCATATAGTACATTGATGGAGGCCGTGACCCTATATGTGATCTAATTTTTTGAGAAAAACGAAAATTTTTTATATAATTGTGACTAAAAATTGTGACTAAAAATTGTGACTAAAAATTGTGACTAAAAATTGTGACTAAAAATTGTGACTAAAAATTGTGACTAAAAATAAATTATATTGAGGATAAGAAGTTCCAAAGGAAATAAAGTGTACTATCTTTAATGGAGATGTAGATATGAATAATGAAGAATTAAATAATAGCAGGATTTATAGCAATGAAGAATTGAAATTGATCACTCGTGCAAAAGATATGAATATAGATATATCTTTTACATTATTAGAAAAGAACATATGTAATTCTGGTTCTAATGGTGTTTGTTGTAGACAATGTTTAATGGGTCCATGCAACACAATATATGGAAAAAGAAAAGGAATTTGTGGTGCTGATGCAGATACTGTCGTCGCAAGAAATTTACTTATGATGGTGGGAAGAGGGGTGTCTGCTCATGCTTCTCATGCTCTCCATATGGCATCATCACTTCTTAAAACTGCACAGAGTAAGACATCATATAAAATAAAAGATTCTGAAAAATTATTAGGCATAGCTAAGAAGATAAGAGTAGATACAACCAACGGAATTGAGAATACTGCCATCCAGGTTGCGTCTGTAGCAATTCGAGATATTCTAAGTGATGCAAAGTCTATGATATTTGCGAAATCATATTTTCCTACTATGACTTGCGGAACAATTCCTGGTTCTGTTGGAAAAGAACTTTTGGAAGCTGGTCATGAAACATCTATGGGTACAATGGCAGATCCAACATCTCTTATTCAACATGCGGCAAGACTCGGAATCCTATTTCATCAAGAATTGGATTTGGAGTTCTTAATAAAGATAAAGTAAATATTGTCGTCCATGGTCATGTTCCACTCATAGCCGAAAAAATTGTTGAATGGTCTGAAGATAAAGAACTTCTAGAAAAGGCCAATTCTTTTGGTGCCACAGGAATAAATGTAGTAGGCTGTTGTTGTACAGGAAATGAGATATTGATGAGACACGGTATCCCTCTTGTAGGGAACAGTTTGCAACAAGAACTTGTCATCATGACTGGACTTATTGACGCATTTGTTGTAGACGTGCAATGTATATATCCAAACATCGAAACTGTAGCTAAGAATTTTCATACAAAAATCATCACTACTATGGAAAATGCCAGAATTACTAATACGAATTATATTCCATTTAAAGACGAATGTGCAAATGAGACTGCAAAGAGAATTTTAGATATTGGGATAGAAAATTTTCTTGAAAGAGGAAAATTAAAAATAATAAAAGAAAATAAAATAGGTCCATTTATATCAAGAGAAGAACCAAAAGAACTCATGGGAGGATTTTCGGCTGAAATATTTCTTGAGATACTTTCCAGATTGAATCCTGATGATATGTTAAAACCACTGATAGACAATATTATATCTGGAGATATTTATGGCATTGTCCTATTTGCAGGATGTTTAAATCCCAGAGTTTCAGCATATGAAAGTCATGCAACAATTGCTAAAGAATTAATAAAGAAAAATGTGCTAATAATAGCAACAGGATGTGCTGCTGATGCGTGTGCAAGAGCAGGGTTATTAGTATCAGAGGCTTCACAAAATGCAGGAAAAAAATTAAATAATATCCTCAGTATACTCGGAAGAACTGCAGGTCTTGAAAAACCTTTACCACCAGTATTGTTTTTTGGAAGTTGCGTAGATAATTCTAGAGCCATTACTCTTATCACGGCTATTGCCGAGAAACTTGGAGTATCAATAAAAGATCTTCCGATAGCTGCATCAGCAGCAGAATGTATGACAGAAAAGGCGGTTGCAATAGGAATTGGAGCGGTTGGTCTTGGAATTACTGTACATGTTGGAGTACCTCTTCCTACTATCGGAAGCCCAAATGTGACAACATTGTTAACACGAGAAGATGAATTATTTGGAGGAAGGTTTATTTATGAGAAAGATCCTATAAAGGCATCTCAACTACTATTCGACCATATTAAAAAAGCGAGGAAGAAATTGGGTCTAACAATAGATACCCAGTCTTTGGAACATTTAAAAAGTGCAGAACAAATGTTGACAATTCAGATTGTCTAGCACACAATTATATATAGTTATGCCGTGAATCATTATTCAATAAATAGTGAAAAAATGGAAAATAGAGCAAAAGAGGATAAGCGACTATGCACGATTTTTGTGCATAGAAGATATATAGCTAACATACAATAATTCTATGGAGATGACTATATAATATTAGATTTATAATGATTTACAATTATATAATATTAGATTTATAATGATTTGTCTTATTTAATGAGTTATAATATTTATAATGAGCTATCATTAGATATGATTTTAAAAATAGAAATTAGAAAAACGATTTAGAGTTACAAATTGATACGCACCCTTACAATACAAACATCTAAAATTTATCGTTTAATTTTTTTAATATCGTGCTTTTTCTAGTAAGAAAATTTTAAATACATTTGCATCATAGTATGTATAGTATTGTTTGTATTGACAATGATGGGATTAGGCAAAATTTACCAATAGAAAGATCGATAAAAAAGGGAGCATTGGTTTTTTCTATTTTTCACGAATAGATACCTGTCACATGACAATATGAATATTTTTAAATGGAAGACATCGGGGATTAAACGGATATGACGACAAAAAATATATCTTTAGATAATGAATACCTAAATAAGCTAAAACCTTATATAGAGAAACATAATGGAAATTTTAGTTCTGCTATAAGAGAAGTAATTGATAAAACAGAAAAAATAGTTGTTCCTGATAATTCATCCTGTATATATGATCCTATTCTAAACTGGCTATTAGAAGAAGTACACGGAAGGCTTATTCCGGAGAATATACTTAATATGATGATTGACCCATTTTTGATACATAATCTAAATGACCTTAACAAATATATTAATAAAAAGTTATCAGATCTTGATTGGAAAGTAACCATTAAAATAAACCATAGTATTACTGTATATCCATATTCTATAGTGATAGATGTCATGGGAGAGTCATATAAAATGAACATAGTAACACTTATGATGTCCCAATTTATAATACAGAATTCTCCTGAGCCATATTTAATAAGATCTGTAATGTCCTTTGGAAACCATGTAACAGTTGAGCTATCAAGTGCAACAAATAAAAAAGAGGGATTTAAAAGCTTGATAACTTTTTTTGGAGAAATGGAAGAGACTATAAATGCGATAAAAGACCGTAAATCTTTCTGGAATCATATGGTAAATAGACATGTAATAAGTAATTATCAAATGGTTACTATTCATAAAAATTATTATGAAGATATATTATCAGGGAAAATCCCAATGGGAGAAACAATAATAGAAATATTGGCTAAGAAACCAATACAAGATATCCCTCTTGGAGAATTGCTTCCTCTTATCAAACATGTATATGAAGTTTCTGGGGTTGTGGACAAAGTTGAAATTCGTGGTAGCAATATAATATTATTCCATAATTATAGAAATAAAGATGCAACTGAAAGATTAAAGAAAAGTTTAATAATGTTATTGGAGACAAATGGTCATTTGTATGATGGTAAGAATGCTACAAATATGTTAGTAATAGAACATAGACCAGATGTAGGCACAAAAATTAATCAAATAGTAGAGAGGTTAAAGAACAGTAATAGCAAACTTGATCAAGAATTGGTAATATTCATGAAATATCTCAAAGACCTAAGAAATATACATGATACTCCTATGTCTATATCTGTTTTAGGTAGGAGAATCGGAACATCATTGATTCAAGAATATGAAAAAGAAAATGATATTAAAAAATGGGATTTGGTAAATTTTCAAAAGGCTTTTACTGCTATAGATTCAAAAATTCATAGAGAAAGTGAGTGGAAATTGGAAGGAAATAATCTTTTGTACAGAATAAAAAAGTGCGATATTGTTACAGAAGGAGATACATTTGATGCTTATGTTTGCAGAGCTGCAAGGGAGGCATTCAAAGGTGCCTTGGGCTATGCATTTGGAAATAGAGCAGAATTGTTCATTAGAAGATTGGTAACCCATGGAGATAATCATTGTGAAGTAAGTATTAAATTGCCATACTAAGAAATCATAAAATTTTTCATGATAAGGAGAAATCATAAATGACCAAATCTACAATAGAGAACATAGACACTATAAATGTAGAGGAAATAGCTACAGATAAGCTTGAAGAGATTCTTAAAGGTGTCAATAAAGAAATAGAAAAACTTGAGAAAGATAGATATATAATATTGTCTGAATTAGCTAGAAGAGATTAGATAAGATTAATTTTAAGAGAAAATGTTTATAGAATTTTTTAAGTCAAGTGAAGAAACATATCGTAGAAAAGTATGTGAGGCAAGAGAAGCTATTAAAGAATATAAAGGTAGAGATGCAACTGAGACAGAGATAGAAGATTATCTACTAACAGAGGTTTCATATAATTAAAATAATTAAAGAAGGAGATTTCATGGATAAAGAATTAGAAAAAGGCATAGATATTTATATAAATCATATCCGCAGAATGGCAAAATTAACTGATCAACAAATGGAAATGTTAATGATTCATAATAGTGACAAAATTTCTCTTGAATGTAATCAAAATAAGATTGATGTTATAGAAAAACAGATTAAACATGTAAGACAAATGCAGAATCTAACGGATGATCAAATAAAAGACATATTATTGAAAAACAATATGCATGAAATACTTAGAGAAGGTGCAATAAAAAGGAATTTGAAAGAAATAGCAAATGCAGCTAAAGATATAAGAGGTGATCCTAGAAAATTTGCAAGGAAAGTAGATATACTTTGAAATTGAAAACCTAAATTAAATTATGAGTCCTTCACCGCCTGAAGACCAATAGGAAAGTGCGAATTTTGATTTATGAAACTATAAAATATTGAATCTATGAACTCCTTGAAAATCAAAATATATAAATATTCAAATAGACAAACTTCTGGGATTATCTGGTCATCTGTTAGATTCTGCATTTGCATATCTTTTTTGATTATTGATAGCATTGACAACACTATCGAGCTTACGAACATTTTAAAAATGTTTAGTAGACAGATTATGACAAAATAATAAAAGATAATGAAGATTTTGAAAAAATTTATGAAATTGTATTGAAAAAATGAAAAAAATGGCTTAGATAGATATGGAAAAGACATTAATAATTGAAGGAGAAATGATCCATAATGCTATAGACCATTTCTTCTTACAGAAGCATTAAAAAGAAAGAAGATAACAAATTTTGAGGCTGAAAATATAGTTATGACAACATATCGTTATGACAACATTATCGAGCTTATTAAGATGCGCTATGACATCTTTTAAAACTAAATAATATAATACCATTAAAATATGTCCAGCATTAAAAGAGGTGCAATATGACATATTGCGAATGCTTTTAAAAAGGTTAGTGTACTGTGTCAGTAAATTTGAGTATTTCTGAATTTTAACTCAATAACCATTATAATCCATTTTTTGATTGTATCTTTATGAAAATAAATTGGAGACAAAAATATGGTAACAGACAAACAAAATTTTATTAACGTAATGAGAAAATTTCATCCAGAAAGATCAATAGAAGATATAGAAAAATCTTATATTTCCTATTGTGAATTAGAAAAGAAACATGACGAAGAATTTAAAAAATCTAGACATTTGTCAAGTGGAACAGATAAAATAACATTCAAGCCTTGGTCAGATTTCGATGTAGTTGAGGCATATGCAAAATCTCCTCACCCATTAAAATCAGTAAAATTAGGATATATGTATAAAGGCGACTTACCATGCGGCTCTGAATATGTGGAAAGTTCGACTGTATCCACTAGGATTTCAGAAGAGGTTTCTAAAAAAGGTGGTATTTCTATTGAGATTATAAGTCTAGATGATGCTATTAAGAAAGTTAAGAAAATAGATTGGTCAAAAATTCCAATTATAAGATAGCTTTTTGTAAGACTTATTGTATTGGAAATATTTGACTCTAATTTAGATATATCCGGCTTTTTTTAAAAATATATAATTCTAGGTTACTTGCTGGTCAGATATTGAGAAATTTGGAGATTAAATATGGTTTTAACGCTTGTTAAAGAAGATGATGTAAGATATAATAGAGATAGATATACAATAAAATGTCGTCTTTGTGGAAGTTATAAAACAAGAGTGAGAGTTAATGGAGAGCCTATATGGATTAAAGATAAAAATTCTAGAGGAGAGTGGACAAATCATTTCATATGTTACAGTTGTACATATGAGATTGATAAAGTATGCTGCAAATGTGGACGTGATACCTATAATTGCATAAGATATTATAATAATAATGGTATGTGGTCAGGAAATTTTATATGTGATTATTGTACGAGTAAAGATGTAGATGAATATAGAAATAGAAGAATAAGATTAAGAATAGGATATGGCAACGGTTCTGTTGGAGATACGATAATATCAAAGATACTTGAAATACCTGCCTGTAGTATATATGCGGGAGATTTAAAATTACCTTTTGGACTGATACATGGATATTATGGTATAATAGGTGTAAAAATTTCAAGTTTGCGTAAAGGAAAATGGGATTTCTGCTCGAATGGAAGAATTTCTGCAGATACATATTTCTATTTGGGATTTAGTAGCGACTATAAGAATATTGAAATTGTATATATTATTCCCAGTGATATAATGCACTCCAATGGAAGATTTTGTGCTAGTAGAAATTCAACAAAATATTTGAAATATAAAGTTGATAATACACCATATAATGATGTCTATCATGGTATGAATATTAATATTGAGAATGAAAAATGATTCGATTTTTATAAAAATATGTACATATGTTGGTCCATCAGGCAAAATATATATATGCTGCCTAAGCACATACTACAAGCTATCACTTTGCATCTTTTCTGGTCGATATTTGTCCAGTCGAGAATTTGCAAAAATGATAAAAAATATGATTTGATAAATCATATAAAAAAGGGATGAAAACAATATGTTACAAATTATAGACAAAGATGAAGTTGCAAAACGCAAGCCATATAGATTCAGCTATGAAGCTATAAAGAAAATGGCTATGCGAAAAAAAGAAAGAGAAATAAAAAAGATGAAGATAGCTACAAGCACAGTAAAGATTAATAGTCTTGTAGAAGCAATATAAGGCTAATGGAGATAATTAATGTTACTAAAGATAGAAAATAAAAACAGGTGTACAGGAGGATTATATTAAATGGTTGTAGATAGAGAGATATTAATAGGTAGTATTCTCTCCATCGATTTTTTTGAATGTTGCTCAAGGAAAATATTGGGAGAATGGACATATGTATTTATTTGACAGGGAATATATATGCCAAAAAGTATAAGAGACCAAATGGACAGTATGTTTGGTATAAAAAGAGTTAATGGAGAATATGTTTCAAAAAAAGAATATAATGACCATAGAAAGAAAAGATATATCGAAATATTAGATAAATGGATTGACAAACAAGAAAGTTTTGAAGAGAGACAAATTAGATTAAGAAAAATAGATTCCTTCAAGTTAGCCGAGAATCTTGAAAATATTGACAAGAAATTTTGTACTGATATAGATAAATTCGTCCATACAAACTGTTTAAACATAAAAAAAATTAATGACGAAATAGCAATTTTTGATAATAGACTAATGATTTTTGAAATTGGACGAAATATTGTCCGTAATTTCATTTTAGATAGAACTACTTTTCTTATTAGGTCAAAAGCTTTATATATTCCTAACTTTGAAAATGAGAGTGAGATAAGTAGATGGTTTGGAAAAAATTGCAACGACCTCTGTCTTGGAATATCATTACACAGAAATCGACATTCTAAATTTCGTATAAAAGGTTCTGGCTCATATAGCAGAATTGATCATATATGCAAATTCATAGGTGGGATTTTTAACACTTACGATTTTCATTATTGTGAAGATAATAATTATCGTCCATTTTTAAACAGATATATGGATGAAAAACAGAATTTGATATATAATCAATTCTATGAATTTATTGAAGCAGATTTTATGTTTATAGAATTAGAATATATGTCAAGCAATTTTGTGAGACACCTACATCCGAATATTGTTGACATGGTCATTTGCTATAAAAAAGACAAAGACCTTAGTGTCCCAGTATTAGAATTAGGAATAAATCGTGATATAAATGGTTAATGATAAATTTCATGAAAATGATACATTTGACGAATGGTCATCCAAACAAGATAAAAATAGTTTAGAATTTAAATCTGTATTAGAGATCCACAAGGTGTATCACAACTGGAATTTAGAAGAGATCAAACAACATATACCAATATTCCTATCTAGACATGCAAAACTTGTAAGAGATACTAGTAATGATCATCCAGATCTGACTATTGGAGATATCGAAACATTTATTTATGATTATGTGGAAATATGTAAAAAAAATAAGAATATATATATAGAGTTATTCGGCTCTCCTCCCATAAATATAAATCATTTATCAAAATGGAATTCGACTATAGCAAAAATATCCAAGATTATATATGAACATCCTGGAGGTGGACATATCGAAGGGCCAAAATATAAACCAAAGGATGACCTAGGACACTCAAGCTTCTATGGATTTAGAACAGGAAATAAGGTACGAAAAATTAGAGCAGAAGAACAACTCGGAAGAGATATAACAATAATTCGAGATGATAATAAGCACAGATTTGAGACCGAATCTGACCTTCTTAAAGAACTTGTTTTCAAAGGAATTGAAATATACTCGTTGATAAATAAAGACAGTTTTTCCGAAGGAAGAGAAATCCTGTTGAGCATGGAAAGAAAGAGAGCTGAAGATAAAGAGCTAAGTAGAATACAAAGAGAAGACGATATTAATAGCTATCTCAATGTTAGACTGAAACGCCTAGAAAGTATATTCGATATCAAAAATGAAGAAGATATGAAAATATCATTGAATGCATTTAGGTCTGAAGTTGATGAATATTTAAAAGAGAATTTGACATATTTTGTCGGCAGTATAGATATGAAGATTCTAGTAAAACATATAATTATAAATAATAGAGATTTGGAAAGAATATTGAGAAAACTTGAAGACAACATGCTGATCAGTAGAGAATATGTAGATAGCATAATCAAAAACGGTACAGTTATGCCTTTTTTTAATGTAGCAAAAGAAATAGATAAGATATAGATAAGGCTGTTATTTTTTTTTTACTTTTATGACTGTCTAGAAGAATTTAGTAGAGCATAACTCTGTAAATCGATGGAGATAGTAGAGTCGCCTCAATCCTGCGCGGTTTCGACATTAAATCTTTTAAAGCCTCTTGTAGCTCTAAATTTAATCAGAAGCTTTTATGACGCTGCTTGCCGTGTGGACTTGTGGACACTTTTGTTAGACTGTCCACAGACTCTCTAAAAATCTCCATTTTTCCTTTGGGACAACTCTTACCAAAGCGTCATAGTTTTTTTCTTTTCATTCCAAAATGAGTGTTCTAAACGATATCTTTATGGTACATCCTAAAAGAACCAATTTCTTTGACAATTTCAAAACGACATGACAATATTATATCAGACAATTTCAAAACAACATAACAATATTATATCGGACAATTTCGGTGCTATTCATTCATTAAAAATCTGCATTCTATTTAGCAATGCAATATTCATTATTCATACATTTTTAATCTATTTTCACTGATTCTATTTTGACTATTTTACTATTAATTCTTTAGCTTTATTTTGATTCATGCCGAAATTCTGCATAGTATATTAACTCTATTTTTACTCTATTAACTCTAATAACTCTATTAACCCTGTCTTGATTCATATTTAATATACTGAAATTCTGCATAAATTCTGCATAATATATTAACTCTATTTTTACTCTATTAACTCTAATAACTCTATTAACCCTGTCTTGATTCATATTTAAAATGCTGAAATTCTGCATAAATTCTGCATAATATATTAACTCTATTTTTACTCTATTAACTCTAATAACTCTATTAACCCTGTCTTGATTCATATTTAAAATGCTGAAATTCTGCATAATATATTAACTCTATTTTTACTCTATTAACTCTAATAACTCTATTAACCCTGTCTTGATTCATATTTAAAATGCTGAAATTCTGCATAATATATTAACTCTATTTTTACTCTATTAACTCTAATAACTCTATTAACTATGTTTTGATTCATATTTAAAATGCTGAAATTCTGCATAATATGCTGAAATTCTGCATAATATGCTGAAATTCTGCATAATATGCTGAAATTCTGCATAATATATTAACTCTATTTTCACTGATTCTATTTTGACTATTTTACTATTAATTCTTTAGCTTTATTTTGATTCATATTTAAAATGCTGAAATTCTGCTTAATATGCTGAAATTCTGCATAATATACTGAAATTCTGCATAATATATTAACTCGCTATATTAAATTGAGATAATTCTGGTACAAATGATTATTACAGACAAAATCTATATGTGTCGTAAAAGCATACAATATAGATATAATGCTATGCACAAATCTGATAAATACTTAATAGAAATCGAGGTTGAACTCATTGGTTAAGAGACCCCCAATTAAAGGCGGCAGATACAAGGAAAAAAGAATCATGGGTGGTATTCTTCACAATGTAATAACACAAAACGGCAAAATTGTTGAAGACCTGGGGCCTGTTAAAAAAGATCAAAAAGATCAAAAGTTAGAAGATTCTAATGCTTCAGAAGACAAGTCTACTAATGGGTTACAATTAGTAAAAGATGACGAAGTTCGTGGAAGATCATCTGGTATAACGCTTGGAGAAGTTAAGAAATCATCAAAAAAATCTAAGGTTACATGGGAAGATATTTTGGATAGAATTCCTGAACCAAACCCAGACAGACAAGAAGAAAATAAAGACAGACCAAATATAGTTTTCACACCAATTCCAGTCGATGATCTAGATAAAAATAAATCACCTCTAGATGCAGAACTTCCAAAAGAAGTAGAACTAGAACCAATAAAAGAAGTAGAACTTCCAAAAGAAGTAGAACTAGAACCAATAAAAGAAGTAGAACTTCCAAAAGAAGCAGAATCATTAAAAGTAGAACTTCCAAAAGAAGCAGAATCATTAAAAGTAGAACTTCCAAAAGAAGCAGAATCATTAAAAGTAGAACTTCCAAAAGAAGCAGAACCAATAAACCTTCCTGAAGTTCCCATTATTCCAAAAGAAGCAGAACCAATAAAAGCAGAACCAATAAAAGCAGAACCAATAAAAGCAGAATCATTAACAGAATCATTAAAAGCAGAACCAATAAAACTTCCTGAAGTTCCTATTATTCCAAAAGAAGCTGAACCAATAAAACTTCCTGAAGTTCCTATTATTCCAAAAGAAGCTGAACCAATAAAACTTCCTGAAGTTCCTATCATTCCAAAAGAAGCTGAACCAATAAAACTTCCTGAAGTTCCTATTATTCCAAAAGTAAAAATTAATATCCCGAAGAGTGTTCAAGAAATGCCCATTCCAGGTATAACATCAATGTCGATAAAAAAACCAGATATTAACATTTCTGGGACCTTTCAAAAGGCAGACAATGTCAGGCCCCAACAAGTTATAGAAAAACCTAAACCAAAGGAGAGAAAATCTATGGCAGAAGAACTAGAAGCAGAATTATTAAATGAAAGAAAATTTGAAGAATGGATAAAGAAACAAAAATTTCGTGAAAATTTAGAAAAGGCGGCAAGATTTGCTGAAGAAACTAAACAGCAATTTGAAGAAAAAATACCTGAATTATCTGAAAAGATTGAAGGAATAACTGGCGAAGTAAAAGGTGTTGAAAATAGGCTTGGTACAATGGACAAATCAGTAGGAGAACTTTGTACTGGAGTCGACTGTATTAAAGATGATGTAAAAAAGTATCAAGAATCACAGGAAGCATTAGAAAAATTGGTACAAGATAGATTCCAAGAATTAGGAGAGAAAGTGCAGACTCTTGAACATCCAACTTTTACATGTGAAAATTGTGGAGAAAAAGTAATATCTCCATTGTCATCATTCTGTCCTAATTGTGGATCACCTATACATAGCTGGAGCGATGATTCAGGAGAACCAATAAGAGGTTGGACACCATATTGGAAGAGAATGGGAAGAAGCACTCCTCAATAAATCCTTAAACTATCCTTTTCAGTCAGGAATTATTATGGCAGAACAAGATCCTAATGTTCAAGAAGGTGGTACACAAGAACCTATTCCATATGTAACTGCAGAAATGGCTTGGGAAATGTCTAAGAGAGCTGCTGCTGAGGCCAGAGAAGAAGCTATTAAAGATGCACAAGCTCAAATCCAAAATAATAGAAATAATAGAGATGTTGATTATGATGATAGAAAAAGAAAAAAGAGAAGAAGAGATGATGACGATGATGAAGATGAAGATCTTGTAGGTTTCAGCCCGAAACTTGTAAAACAATTGCAAACGACTGTTGGAGTATTTAATACACTAAAGGATTTTGCATCAAATCCAATGCAAAAAGCAATTGAGGATAGAATTGGAGGTTTGGCTGCTGGAATAATTGAACAGGCGTTTACATCTCCAAGAGGTCCTCCACCAAAAAGAGATATGGTTGATACAATATTAAATTCTCAGATGGCTTTTGGTCTAGGACAAGGAATGGGGAGTAGAGCTCCAGAATTAGTAGAAAGCCTATCAAGAAGCTTTGGCAGAGAAAAAGCTGAAAATATGATTGAGGGTATGATAGGCAAATATTCTGGAGAAAGAAGAAAAATTGAATCGGGAAATAGTGACAAATCTCCAAGTCCTGAACCATCTCGTCAACCTCCTGCATCACCAAAATCTGATGACCAGTCAAATATAGAACTATTATTATCATTAGATCCTAACAATCCTGAACATGTAGCTGCATATGCAGAATCTCAAGGCGGAATAAGTATAGATGTAGCAAGAAAGATGCTAATGATACATCAAGATGACATAATAAAGAGAATGAAGTCTCAAGGAGCAGATACAACAGTTATTGAATCTCAAAGGGGTTCTAGAGTTGATAACGTTCGGTCAACAACAGGACAAAACGGATCTGTTCATAGAACAGATACATATTCTGATTATAATTCATCGTCTCCTGTCCAACCGGGTCAACAAGTTCCTCCTGAGGTACAAGTTCCTTCTGATGTACAAATTCCTCCTGAGGTACAAGTTCCTCCTGAACAACCGGTACAACATGTGCCTCATGTACAACAGGTACAACAAGTACAACAAGTACAACAGAATAATCCTATTCATCAAATCCCTGTTCAAAAGAATCCAATTCAGCAGAATTCTCCAAATATGAAAGACGATTTGCACAATATGCAAGATGATATGCAATACATGGAACCAGATTTAAATTTTAGACCAGAACAAGAATACACAGAATTCAATGATATAAATTCTCAAGAAAATAATTCCGTTCCTTCCAACAATGAACAGGTTACAATGATGAAGGCATTTGCAGAAGATATTGGAAAGGTGATGGGAGACGTAATTGGTAAAATAGAAAGTCTTAACAATACAGTATTTAATTTACAGAATGAATTAAACGAGGTCAAGAAACAGAAAACACAACCTCCTCATGAACAATATATCGAAGAATCTAAATTTAAAGATCTTGAAGAATTGAGTCCTTTGACATCTGTTCAATATAAACATCAAAAAGATGTAGACAAAGAACATAAATCATCTCAAGATTTCTTCCCTGAAAAATTACAGGACATTCACGATTTTGAAAAGGAATTAGAAGAAGAAACGCTGCGTTCGATACAATTAAATAAAGTAGATATAGTACCAAAAGTAGATATATCACCAAGTGTAGTACCAGTAAAAATAGAACATCCAAATGTTGATATATCACCAAGCGAAGTACCAGTAGAGACATCATCAAGCGAAGTACCAGTAGAGACAAGCGAAGTACCAGTAGAGACATCATCAAGCGAAGTACCAGTAGAGACATCATCAAGCGAAGTACCAGTAGAGACATCATCAAGCGAAGTACCAGTAGAGACATCATCAAGCGAAGCGATAGAAAGAGCAGTAGAAGAGGAAGTGGTAGATACAGTACCAAGAGAAAGTGATGTGCAAAAAGTAGAGATCATTAAAAAACCAATTATGTCCATGAATAAAAAGAAAATTAACTACTCATTGAAACAAAAAGAAGATGTACAATCTGAAAATAATATTTGCGAAAGTGATACCAATGACAAAAATAAAAATGACGAGAGCGATAAAAACAATTAATTCAATGAAAATAAAATTCAATGAAAATAAAAACGATGAATTCAATGAAAATAAGGCAGAATGATATGGAGGAGCTACATGGCGTATAAACCAACCAGACCAATATTTAGACAAACAGATGAAGATATAGAAAGAAAAGTTAATCAGAGATTGGATGAGCAAACCAGATCTCTTAAAGAAGAAATTACAGGCAAGATTGAAGAAAGAACAAAACCTCTCGAAGAAATAGCCAAAAGTTTTCAAGAAGATAGAGAAGAAAAACTGAGAGAAAAACAAGAAAGAGAGTTGCAAGAAAGAGTAAATAAACTTGCTGATGAAAGAGCAGATAAACTTGCTGATGAAAGAGCAGATAAACTTGCTGATGAAAGAGCAGATAAACTTGCTGATGAAAGAGCAGATAAACTTGCTGATGAAAGAGCAGATAAACTTGCTGATAAAAGAGCAGATAAACTTGCTGATGAAAGAGCAGATAAACTTGCTGATGAAAGGGCAAAACGCATAGCAGAAGAAATGGCTACAAAGTTGGCTGATGAAAAAGCTAAAACACTTGCAGAAGAATTAGCAGTAAAATTGGCGAATGAGAAGGCAGTCAAACTTGCAGAAGAGATGTCTGTAAAATTAGCCGATGAAAAAGCTATAAAATTAGCTGACGAGAGAGCTGCAAAATTAGCCGATGAAAAAGCTAAAACATTGGCAGAAGAAATGGCTGCAAAATTAGCCGATGAAAAAGCTAAAACATTGGCAGAAGAAATGGCTGCAAAATTGGCCAATGAGAAGGCAGTTAAACTTGCAGAAGAGATGTCTATAAAATTAACTGAAGAGAAGCTGAAACAGTTAAATGATGAGAAGACTAAACAATTAGCACTTCCAACTCCATCGGCAACAGTAGCGATCACTGCTCAGACACCGCAAGCTCCTCCAGTTCAGACCTCATCTCCAGATACATCATCTAAAATAGCAAAGATGATTGAAGAAATTAAAAAAAGAAAGGCAGCAATTCCACCTCCTTCGCCGGTTTCATTACAACCTGATGGACATGTACATACACAGATTCCTATAATTAGTCCAGATCAAGCTGTAGATGATGGAATAGCATGTCCTACCTGTCACAAGGGTCATGTTCATTCAGTCGAGACAGACGGTGTAACATATAAATGTACTGGTCCAGATTGTGGTAAAGAATATGTAATGGTAGATAAGACAGCAGATTATAAATGTGTAAATTGTGGAGTTCCAATAAAACGTCCAGAGGATGACAAACTAAAGATGGATTCCTGTCCCTTCTGTAAGGGAAAGAAAGCAGTAAAATTTGATTGGTCAAAAGCATGGAAAGTATCAAAACCTATAATGGCAATTAAGAAATAGATTTGAAACACAAAATAAAGAAATATTGGCCACAAAGAAATAGAAACGAGGTGACCAGCGATATATGTTGAAGGATCTACAGAATAGCCTAAGCAAACATCATATCGCAGTAAAAACAGATCAAGTACAATTAATTAGAGATACAAAACTATCTGTTAAAGATATTGGAAATGGAAACGAACCATTAAATCTTTCTTCCAGAGAAATTAGAGAAACAGATGCTGCATGCAATATTGTGAGCCATATTTTTCATTCCATTGATATGTGCATTAAAGAAGATAAAAGTAAGGTCAAATTAAATCTATTCGCAAAATCATTTATTAAAGGAATATTGACAAGCAATGTTAAGACTGGAATTGATGACTTCATTAAAAATATGAATAATCAAGACATAAGAGCTTTGCTAGATGACATTCAGAAAGAATTGGACAAAAGAAAATGACATCTATGGAATTCGTGGACACATTAAGTGATGACGCCATTTTTGCTATAGAAAATATGGTCAATCATCATATATCTGGGAATTATCAACATGTGAGAAACATAATTCTTGGATATGATTCTAAAAATGATATGTGGATAAGTAAATATGGAGAATATATGGCAAAGAGACACAAATACAACATATCTCCTCCAATATATTTTCTACGTAACAGAAATATAAATAAAGAATCTAGAAATACTTTTAATAGAGACACTTTTACAAATAACAATGGAATGTCATTTTATGACGAAGAAGTCTACGAATATATAAGAATTTATATGGATGATAGTGTTAAGAGAGTGTTAGAAGTTTTATTTACTTTATCGAGAAATGTTATCGACTACAGGGACATAGTTGACATGATAATTACAGAATGGAATGTAAATAATGTTAAAGATGCGATAACATTTAATAGATCCTATGCAGAATATGACATATGTGGGAATCTTCATTATTACAAATTGGAAATTAGAAAAAACCCTTGGGAAGATTTTAAAAAAATAACAAAACATAGAGGGCTGTCAATAAGAGATACATTCAAAGATGCAGTAATATCTTTTTTGGAAGGTAGAACACATATGATAAAAAATGGTTACTGATTTTGTAGACATGGTATGCAAGCGACCAGGACAGCACCAATTCAATTTGATGTTAAACCAATATCTGGTTCTACATTATCTCTTAAATTTTTGGTAAAAGGATCTAGAGATATAATAAAGATAGATTCACGTATTGTTATACATTTCAAGAATGCTATTCATAAAAATATGATAGATATGATAAGTTCTGATATATTGAGCGTAACAACGTATACCGAAGATAGAATATTTAAAGTATTAGTAAATGTTCCTGAATTTAAGACTTATACCAAATCTTATATAATTTTCTCAGTAAATCAAAATGAGAGTTTATACAAGAAAGTTTTCATAGAAGATATAACTATAGAATTTTTATCTAGAAAAATAGATGGTCCAATAGTTGAAGAGATTTCATTATCAAAAACAAGAAGTTGTACGACGATTGAAATGATAGATCAAATGATATGTCAATATGATAGAGAATTGCCAAAGGACCAAAAGAAAAGAGTTTCATACATATATTCATTATACAGTCATGATAGTTTTCATATTGTCGCTTCAAATCATATTAAGTATTTAAGATATTGGCATGGATATAAAAATAGTGAACATGAAAATAGTGAACATGAAAATAGTGAACATGAAAATAGTGAACATGAAAATAGTGAACATGAAAATAGTGAACATGAAAATAGTGAACATGAAAATAGTGAACATGAAAATAGTGAACATGAAGATGAATATAAAAAAAATGATAAAAATAGTGAACATGAAGATGAATATAAAAAAAATGATAAAAATAGTGAACATGAAGATGAATATAAAAAAAATGGATATATTGAAATAGAAGAAATAGATTGGTCTCAAATAGGATGTATAAATTGGAATGAGAAAAGAAGCATATTGTTACATCCTTTTCTGTATCCATTTGCTTCATCTGAATCTTTTGCACAAAATTCAAGAAATTTTGCGAAATTACTGAGCATGAAAAATAAGATAGGAGGATTTGATGTTGCAGATTCTAGCATGATTTCTAGATTAGCAGTTGACCTTATTAATAAAATTGATCTTATGATAGTCCCGTCAAGTTTTTCTAAATATGCATATGTCAATTCAGGAGTGACTATACCAATAGAAGTTTTGCCACACGGAATTTCAGACGAATTTTTGATAGATAATCGCGTAGATATTGACAACATTATTACTAATAATATTAACATAATTGGATTAAAGAGAGCCAAAAAATATGGTAATATTCTCATTTTATATTTTTTGGTTCATTCAGAATATAGAAAAGGTGCAGATATAGTAGCTGAAGTAATGAAAAGAATACAGAAGAAATATCCAAATGTTTTGCTAGTAGTCAAGAGCGGACATGATACAAAAAGGATATTCAATAATATTGATCATATTTCGATAACTGGATGGTTGGACGATAAAGAATTAAAAATGTTATATGATATTTGTGATATATGTATATCTCCATCCCGTGGAGGAGGTTTTGAACTAAATGCCCTCGAAGCTGCATCAAGAGGGATTCCAACATTGGTAACAAATGGAGGTTGTTTTAAAGATTTGATAAACTATTTTATTCCCATTCGTTTAAGTAATAAAGTTGTGCAACCTCTTCCAGGAAATACTGTTCATATAGGATATGGCTATGAAGTTGACAAAAATGATCTAGAAGAAAAAATTATAGATACCATAAATAGATTAGAATATTGGGAACATCATTTCAAGAATAACTCGAAAGAAATCAGAGAAAAGTATTCATGGAGAAATATTTCTAAGATATTAGACGGATATCTAAAAAGCTATGGGTTTGTAGAATAATGGGTTTGTAGAGCAATAAAAAGATATACATTTTAGGATATATTCATGACTACTAGGAATAAAGGACAATTAAGGATAGGTAAATCAGGATCGATTAATATAGAAAGCGCTCCTCAAGAATCTTCGATAAAAGTTAAAATAGGACTATCTGGACCGATTTCCATAGGAAATATGGCAGCAAATAAAGAAAATGAATTAAATAAAGAAAGATTAGAAAATATTAAAATAGAAGATAGAAAGAAAGAAATTCATGATAGTGGATCAAATAAAGCGATATTAGAAAATATCAAAATAGAAGATAGAAAGAAAGAAAAAATATATGATAAATTAAAGAAAGAAAATGAACGATTAAAGAAAGAAAAGGCTAAAAAAGAAGAGATACTAAAAAAGAAATGGTTAGAAATCATTAACAAAAAGATAGATTCTAAAGAAGAGACAGAAAAGGTTTCTAAAAAAGATTCTAATGTAGAAACAATTATTAGATTTGCGAATAAAATAGATGAATTTAATATATCAGTTCAAGACAATAAAGTTTCTGGTAGACCTTGGCATCATAGATTGGAAGGGAACTGGTGGCAAGGAATGTCAGAAAAAGAAGCCAGGACAATAATAGAGTCTGGTCAAGATCTAGATAAATTACAAAATGAATCTGGTCAATCTGAAGAATTAGAACATTCTAAACAGATAGAAGACTCTCATATAGAAGATTCTCAAAAAGAAGTTATACCAGAATCTCAAATTCTAACGATAAGTGAAATGATAGATCAGATGAAAAGTCAATATACCAAAGATTTACCAAAAGATATAGAAAAAAGAATATCATATATATATCCACTAGATAGTACACATAGTTTCCATATAGTGGCAGTGAATCATATAAAACATTTAAGATATAAACATACTTCAGAGAATAGATATGTTGAAATAGAGGAAATAGATTGGTCACAATTATCAAATATAGATTGGAATGAAAAAAGAAGTATATTGCTACATCCATTTCTATATCCATTTGCATCATTAGATGCATTTATACAAAATTCAAAAAACTTTGCTAGATTATTGGCCATGAAAAATAAGATAGGAGGGTTTGATGTAGCTGATTCTGATAGAATATCTAAACCTGCAGTAGATTTAATTAATAAGATAGATCTAATGATTGTTCCTTCAAATTTTGTAAAAGATACATATACCAGTTCAGGAGTGACTATACCAATAGAAGTTTTGCCACATGGTATATCAGATATATTTTCTAATGATAATATTGTCAATACTGATAATGAAAAAATAATGAGAGTGAGAAGATTGAGACAAAAAGGAAAGATTATGATTTTATATTTTTTAGTTCATTCTCCTCATAGAAAAGGTGCTGACTTAGTAAGAAGAGTCATGAAAAGAATTCAAAAAAATAATAGTGACGTTATTCTAGTTGTTAGAACAAAAAAATGTGATTATTTTTCAGAAATTAAATCCATTTGTATAGATTCATGGCTAAGTGATAATGATTTAGTAGCACTATATGATTCTTGTGACATATGTTTATCTCCATCGCGAGGAGGAGGTTTTGAATTAAATGCTTTAGAAGCCGTCTCAAGAGGAGTCCCTACTCTAGTACCAAATGGAGGGTGTTTCATCGATTTAATGGATTATTTTATTCCAATTGGTCTAGACGATAAAGTCGTACAATCTCTTCCTGGAAATACTATTCACATAGGATCAGGTTGTCAAGTAAGTATGGATGATTTTGAGGATAAATTGATAGATGTAATTAATAGATTAGATTATTGGAGAGAATATTCTAAGAGAAATATTAAAGATATTAGAGAAAAATATTCATGGAGAAATACTGCCAAAATGTTAGATGAATGTCTAATGAATCATGGATTTATTGAAAGAAAAATATAATGAAAGAAAAATAAAAGAAAAATATAATGAAAGAAAAATAAAAGAAAAATATAATGAAAGAAAAATATAATGAATATAATAGTCTATGACTAATAGGAATATTGGACAAATAAGAATTGGAAAATCTGGTCCTATAGTCATAGGAGGAGGTAATGAACCTCAACAGTCTTTGGAAGTACAACAGTCACAAATATCAGAAAATAATTTTAAAGAGGAAGATTTAATGAGCAAAAACTCAACCTCTAAGGATAAACATAAACATTTCAAGAAAAAAATTATCAGATCAATAAGCAAAACAGATAAATTTAATCTATTGGTAGAAGACAACAAAGAATCTGGTAAATCGTGGTGCGAAGGATTAGTAGGTGACTGGTGGTGGGGTATGACTGAAGAAGAGGCTAGAATGAGGCTAATAGAAATTGAGAAAGCATTTGAAACCAATTCAAAAAAATTAGCCATAACATCCATTGTACGAAATGAAGAACGGAATGGATATCTAAAAAAATTCTTGAATTGTTGTCACAATTTAGAAAAAATCCATAAGGACATAATCTATATATTTATAGAAGGCGATTCTTCAGATAATACCTTTGGAGTATTGAAAAATTGGTTAACCCCAAAAAAGAATTATATATTAAAAAAAGTAGATAGAAAACACCGTCCTTTTGCTAAAGATAGAAATCCGAGACGTACTATATATTTTGCAGAATTAAGAAATATGTTAATAGATTTGGCTCTTTCTATACCAGAAGTCTCAGAAATTTTGATGATAGATGCAAATTATGGATGGAAAGGCGATTTAATTTCTTCATTAAGAGAAACTGATACAGATATAGCAGCTCCTTTGGTCGTGAATCACAAGCATCATGATGGAAAATATCTTTTCTATGATACATGGGCATTTAGAAAAGATGGTAGACAGTTCTCTCAGTTCTATCCTTATGTTAAAGGACTTGATTCAGAATCTTTTAATTTAGATAGTGTTGGAGGAGGTTATTTGATAAAGAGACGTGTATTAGAACAAGGAGTTAGATACAAAGGAGAAAAAGATTGTGAGCACGTTGGTTTTTGTACAATGGCCAAAGATATGGGGTTTAATATCAAAATAAATCCGAAAATTTATATAAAAAAAGGTGGACACGAAGAATAATCTAAAGAAGTGATAATCTTGAGCGAGAAAAAACATAAGAAAGATGAAATATCTAAATCGAAATCAAAGTCTAAAAAGAATGATGCTGACGAATCAAAGTCTAAAAAGAATGATGCTGACGAATCAAAGTCTAAAAAGAAAGATGTTGAAAGAAAATCAAAATCTAAAAAGAAATATGTTGAAAGAAAATCAAAATCAAATGAGATTTATGAATTTGGCAAAGGAAAAGTAGAGAGCTTTGATAAATTGGTCAAAGAAAATAAAGCTTCAAATCGAAGTTGGTACCATGGCCTAGATGGCAAGTGGTGGTGGGGCATGACAGAAGAAGATGTGAGAACTAGATTGGTAGAAGTCGAACAAATTCTTGGAAAGATAAAAAAAGCTGATATAGAGACCAAAACTGATGATATAAAAGATATAAAAGCTGATATAGAGACCAAAACTGATGATATAAAAGATATAAAAGCTGATATAGA
>Ga0209324_10000014_pt1 | contig 108109 bp, 111 predicted proteins | sample Rifsed19ft3_FD_184015 | JGI IMG/M metagenome (GOLD analysis project Ga0209324, IMG submission 184015) | Soil microbial communities from Rifle, Colorado, USA - sediment 19ft 3 (version 2) | ecosystem: Environmental > Terrestrial > Deep subsurface > Rock core/Sediment | place: Rifle, Colorado...
GGTGTCTCATTTGTCTCATCCGCCTTGGCGAGCCTTCGGCGAGACAGGTTTTTGCTTCAAAACCTCAAAAATGATGTAATATAATCAATCCCTATTTAAATTAGGTAAAAGACTAAGGAACAAGGTAACCCTCCTTCGCTAAAGCTTCGGAAAGGCAAGAAGGTTATAGACCAGTGTGGGGAGCCAAATTAAATGTTTTAATTTAGTTAAATTTACTAGAAAGTAAAACAATGACGACTTTTTATTTAATGAGACATGGCGAAGACAAAGACAATGCCGCCGGAATTTTAAACGGTCGGAGAGATGAGCACTTAACAATGAAAGGGATTCAACAGGCAAAAACAATTGCGCAAAAAATTAAAGATTCAAATTTAGCCATTGATGTAATTTATACTTCACCATTACTTAGAGCCGTTGAGACGGCCAATATCGTGGCTGATAAATTAAATTTAGTAAAGCCGATAATTTTAAATGATTTAGTTGAAAGAGAATTTGGCGTGATGACGGGAAAGCCGGTGAACCTGGTAGAAAAACTCTGCACACCTAAGATTTTAAAAATAGACGGCACTGTTTATTTTTTTGAAGCGGCGGCGGCGGAAACATTTCCTCAGCTTAAAATCAGAGCCCGACTGCTTTTGAATAAATTATCTAAAAGGCATTCTCGAGGCAAAATCCTGTTAGTTAGCCATGGTGATTTTGGTAAAATGATTTATGCCGCATTCTATCATTTAAACTGGCGTAAAGTTTTGAGTATGTTTTATTTTGATAATGGCAGTGTGGTGGAATTGTCTAAAAAAGCTAATTTTAAAAAACCGGTAGTTTTTAAATCAAATTAGGCTAAAATTTGTGAAATAGAATATATAGATTATAATTAATTTAGAAACTAAATATTAATGTTCCCGCCGGATAAGCGGGGATAAAGCCCCGCCGAAAATACGGACGGGGCAAGGAGGGGAAATGGATGCTGGGGAACCTACTAGTAATCTTGAGGAACAAACCCCAACTCCTAAATCTGGAGGCTCAAAAATTCTTTGGATTATCATCCCAATTCTTATTTTGGGCTTAGCAGTTTTAGGCTGGGGTTTTTATGGTGGAATTAAGACTAAGAAAATTGCCACCGAAGTTGAAAGTAAAATTGCCGAAAACGAACAAAAATGGCAAATTGATGAATTACTTAATCCAACCGAAAAGGTTAATAGTGCCGAAGACGTGGCAGCTCTGAAAGCTGACTACCAGGAAGTTTATGACGATTCAACCGCCGGGTTAGCAAAGCTTGAGACGCTAAAAGGAACCCGAAAAACCGCCGCCTTGGAAGCTGATTTGGCGCGTTTTTATCAATTAACGCAAAAAGCCAGCGGCAATGCGATTACCATGTTGAATTATTTGCAAGAAATGCAAAAAATTAGCTCAAGCTTTCCAACCGTTGATGCAACTGGCGTGGCTGAGTTAAAGACACAGCTGACGGCTTTTAAGGCCTCAGTTGACAAATCATTAGCGACTCTAAAAACCATTAAAACCACACCTTCATTAGAAGCGACAAACAAGAGTATGGTCACTGGTTTAACACAACTTTCCGGTTTATTGGGTCAAGCAATTACTGCTTTGGATAATAATCGTCCAGATCAAGTCCAATCATTGTTAGCTGGTTTTGCCACCTCGGCATCAAGTTTTGAAAGTGTCAAAATGCCAGATCAAACCGCGATGAAGAATGATATTGCTACTGATAGCGAGGTTGCCGAAATTAAGAGCTTAATAACCTCTATTAAAGCTAAGGTCGCCACTTGTAAAACGGTGATCTTTACTTTCTAAGATATCAATAATAGCTTTGAAATTATGTAAAATAGCTTGAAATAGCTTAGATTTTGTGTTAAAATGAAGATAGTGAGAGACTTTTAAATTCTCAAGAAAATTAATTTGGGCCCTATCGTCTAGTGGTTGGGACGTCCCGATAAACAAAATGACGTTATCGTCTAGTGGTCAGGACGTCAGGTTCTCAGCCTGATAACCCGGGTTCGAATCCCGGTAGCGTCAAAAAATTTATTATCGGGATAACAGGGGTTCGACTCCCCTTGGGGCTACCAAATTAATAATTTTTCGAGAAGGCAATAGCTCAAATTGAAGCTAAATTCTCAAGAAAATGAATTTTAGCCTTGACAGCCTCAGAGGCTGCTATATAATAAATTTGAAGCTAAAGACTCCTGAATATTCTTTCAGGGTAAAGCTAATATGGTCGAAGCTTTCCCGAAACTCCAGTTTATGCTTTCGGGAAAAACCTCGAAAGGAGGATAGATGTCAGAAGGATATTGTGTAAAGTGCCGCAAGAAGCAAGAAATGCAAAATGCTCAAGCTATCACCATGAAGAATGGTAAACCGGCGATGACCGGAACTTGCCCATCATGTGGTACCAAAATGTTCAAAATTGGTGCAGCTTCCTAATTCTCAAATTACAGATAATAATAAAAAGCGGTCGCTCAAAAAGTGGCCGTTTTTTATTATTATGTGCTTCTTGACAAATGTTTAATTTAGGAGCATTTTAAAGGTGAGTAACAGTACATTTACAACTCGAGTTCATCGAGGGGGCAACCTAGATGAAGCTGGTTGGTCGGTGGTTCTCTTTGATGATGTTATTGTTGGTTTTTTGCATGAACTCACGCCTTGAAGCGAAAAAATTTGAGATTCAAGCAGAAATTATGGTTGGCCAAATGGTGGCGGGTGATTTGGAAAATCAATTCGGGATTTCTGATAACCCCGAATTCAATGCCGAAATTCAAAATATTGCGTTGCAATTAGCGCCGCTTGCCCAAAGAGAAGGTATTGACTATCAGTTTAGAGTCTTGAATACCGACGAAGTTAATGCTTACGCGGTGATGGGCGGTAATATTTATATTAATAAAGGTTTACTGAAAGCCTTGGGTTTTGCCAGTAGTGAATTTAATCCACTTCAAATTTTGCAACAGATGTTTGGCGGCGGTGGTAGCTTGCTTGAACCAATTCCGCCGGCAAAGGACGAATTGGCGTTTATTATGTCGCATGAAATTACACATATAAAACAAAAACATGGTGTTAAGCAAGTATTATTGAGCATGGGTCTTTCTTTGTTGCTCGGAGATGTTGATTCTAAAAAAGCCGGAGGAGCGGCAAAATTATTAGTGGCACAATTACTCACTTCTGGTCGGAGTCGTGACGATGAAAAAGAAGCTGACAAAAAAGGCGTTGAATTAATGGTTGAAGCTGGATATGATCCAGCGGCAGCTTTGGCAGTAATGCGCCGAATTGAAACCTTATCATCTAATCAAAAAGAATTGGGTATTGAGGGTTTGCTTAGCCGTCAACTGGCGACTCATCCGCCAACTTCAGATCGGTGCGAAGTTTTAAAGGATAATTTGATAAAGTCCCTGACAGGTTTAACCTTTAAAGCTGATATTGCTTATGCGGCAACACAATATTTGAATGGTCCTTATAATTATGACGACCCTGCATGGTCTACCAAATTTGAAGATAAAACAAAGAGAAAGATTAGCAATCTTGAATTAGCAAATTCTAGTTATCGTAAAATGGGAGAGGAATATTTAGGTCAATGTACATGGTTTGTGGTGGCGGTGAGAGAGGATAACATTCTCCCAATTATTAAAGGTAAAGGCAATGCTTGGGTTTGGTATGACGCGTTTAAAAATGCAGGATATGGTTGTGGTCCAGAACCCAAAATAGGTTCAATTGCTGTTTGGGATAAAAAGATTGCCGGGACAGGCCATGTTGCTTTGGTGACAGGTGTTAATGGTGACGGAACATTTGAGGTTTGGGATAGCAACTGGAGCGCTTCATTGGATAGGAAAGTAAGGAACAGGGTGGTATACTCGAAAAATAATATTACTGGTTTTGTGTATTGGCCGAATGGCAAAACAGAACCAGACAAGATATTGATTTCTCCAGATCCACAAATTCCAAACCAGCCGCGCAATATAATCGATATTCAAAATGAGCAATTTCATCTTGGAGATAATCAGGCGGATTCAAAAACGATTTGGCTTAAAGAATTCGCTCTTTCAGCTGCAGATTTAGCAAATCGGACCAAAGCCAAATTATCTTTGAAAGTTAAAGGCACCCCGAAAAAAGACCCAATTATTTATATTAACCGTCAAAAAATAGGTTATGCAATCACGCAGACCGACGAATGGGAGGATTTTTCTTTCCCATTTGATCCTAAAATTCTGCAGGCTGGCAATAACTTGATTGATATCGAGACCATTATTGCCAATTTGTGGCAGACCTTTGATGAGTGTGAGATCCAAAATATTCAATTAATTTTTGAATAAGAAGATTTTTTTACCAGCCGTTGCAGGCGAACTCGACCCACTTGCGACGGCTTTTTTTATTGTCTCGATGACGATAATCCCGCATTCCAAGCGTTATTAATAGGAAAGTCTGCGGGATAGTTGACATAAAACTTGATTTTTTGGTAATTATATTGTAAATTATGATTGATTTTAAAACATCCCAATCCGCACACCCTGATCAGCCAAGGAGAGCGATGAACCGTGAAAAACGGACTGAAACTGTTGGCAATATTTACTATCCTCCTTTTCGTTCTACCGATGCTCAATATATGTTGCTCAAAATCAAATAGTATTGTTGGAACATGGGAAGTTCAATCTGGCTGCGGCCCAATTCAAATTAACTTTAATAAAGATGGCACGGGTTCAATGACTACCCCGATTGATAATCAGAACTTTAATTGGAAAATTGAAGGTAATGAGATCGTTCTTGAGTCAACACTCCGCCATAGTAGTATTTCAGGCGAAACCCACACGAATCCAAAAATACAAAGATATCCTTATAGATTAGAAGAGAATGTTCTCACGATTCATTATTCTGATGGGACAGCTTATGCTTTTCATCGCCTTAATTAAGTTCTAACCTATTTATTTCTATTCATTATTGCCGAGAGGCACCAAGACCCAACTTAGCCTTTCGGCTTTTTTTATTGCCTCGACGACGATAATCCCGCATTCCAAGTGTTATGGCAGGAAAGTCTGCGGGATTGTTAATTTTTAGTACGATTTGATAATATCTCGATAAATTTGATAGGCTTTTTCGCCGCGCCAATTTGAGGGGAGGAATTGTTTGGGGAGTTGGGGATCGTCCCGATAAATTTGCGCAAACTCCATTTCTAAAAAATTGGCCACTAAGGGCCAAAATTTTCCTCTTTTCGTGCGATGGACGTGCTTGATAAATTGTTGGTATTGAGCGTTAATTTCGTTGAGTTTCCAGATTTTTTGAATGGTGCTTTTTTCCCGGTCAATTCGATCTGCTTCCGCCAGAGTCATGTATTGCCTGATGCCGAGCTCATTGGAAAGGCGGTTGATGGCGCCCAGGAGCGGATGGGGGGAGATATAGACGCCTTTTTGGATTTTTTTGAAGCTCATTTCCGCTAATTTTTTTTGAAGCTCAAGTCGGTAGGGGCGTTCTTTTTCCGGAAGGCTAAATATCACCATTCGCCATTTGCCGTCCCAGGGATCAAATTTTCGAAATGGTAGTCTGGGCAAAATTCTGAGCCGACCGCGATTGGTGAGGCTGGGAATTTTATGATGATAACGATGGGTAGTGGTGATTAAGCCCCGTTTTTTAAGAATAGACAATTCTTTCTGAAGCGTGGCCAAGGAATATGTAGTTTTATAAAAGCGACGAAAAATTTGCTGCAATTGAGAATAAGAGAGCGTGTAATTGATCTCGGGCAGGCAATAGTTAATAAAAATCAATAATTTTTCTTGTAAACTGAGATGCTGTTTTATTCTGACCATAATTGTATTTTATCTCAAAAGATTAACTTTTTCCAATAAATATGTTAAAATATTATCAACTCAGGAAAGGGTGATCCAGATGAAAGTCCCACGGCCGATCCTCTTTGTCATTATCGGTGTAGTTATAATTGCCGCAACCTTCAGTTTTTGGTTTTACCAAAAGAAAACTCAGGAACGAATTTGCGAACAAGCTTTGGTCACGAGTTGGTCTTCGGTTATTGGCTTAATGGAAGATATCGGAACCACAATTAAGGAAAAAAATCTTGATTTTGCCGATGTTAGCCGATGCTCGAGCGAATGTTACGCCAAACTCAGTGATATGCAAAAAGCAGTGACAGCGCTGGATGAAACGGCAAAATTTGCAAAAACCAAATCTGATTTAGTAGGTATAATCCGAGATTCAATGGATTTGATGGAAGATGTTAAGGATTGCTGTGACCAATGGCAGACGGCGAATTTTCGAAAATTGGAACTGAAGATCGCTTCAATCAAGCAAGTCGCAGAAAGCACCTTTACAACCTGGCCAACTAGCAGTATGCGCGTCAGGCAACCTCAATTAGCATCTCTAAACACTATTCCAACGCAATTTAACAAAATGAGAAACGCCCGCAAACAGACCGCAACTCCTTCCATATTTCCGACTATGATGTCGATTCCGATTAGCAGAGATTCATTACCAGCCGCGGGTTGGGTTCAGGTAATGACCCCATCTCGTCCAAACTTAGAAGTTTGGTATAGCCCAAACGCAAACGATTATTTTCGATCAATGCAATCTTTGCTCAAGGCCTACAAAGGTCTTCGAGGAGACCTCGATGAATATATCGAACGTGCCAAAAAGCAGGGTTGGGTTTATGGCAGTGCTTATAGCCAATTTTATGATCGTGCTTATGAGTCGCGGCAAAATATTTACAACGCCATGAACGGATTGCCAATTTCTCATGGGTTTGGTGCTCAGCATCAAGAGGCTTTAAATTGTGTCCTTCGCGGTCTAAATGCGATGGATGCCTTAAAAGCCGGCGATTACTCCACCTTTCATAATCTTTCTACCATTAATACTAATGCTTTAAGACGAGTTATGAATGAATATGATCTTAGGGGGTGAGATTCTTGAAATGGCAAATCACTACGTTTTTTATTATTGCCGCATCACTGCTTAGTTTATATTTTTATTCTGATAATCATTTGCGAGTTTTGAAAAGTGAAGCGGCGATCGTGCATAATTCCAGCACCGCGCTGCAGGCTCAACGAATGAGCCTGCCGGTTGCTTTGCCTGAACGCGAACTTAAACCGAAAATGACACCACCAGAATCAAATCTTTCGACACCAATGAAAAAAATTACCCAAAAAACCGCACCTCATTCAGCGAAACAAGCCAAACTTAAATTATCATCAGATTATTATCAGATTTATAATCCCAAGGCAGAAGTAGATTATATCTTAGTTAATCTTGACACTCAGCAGCTTCACGCTTTTTCGGGTCAAACCTTGGTGCTGACCGAAAAAATTTCCGCAGCTTCAAGCAATATTAATATTCCGTCAGATTATGATCTTGAAGGTCCTCACAACCATTTTGGAAACTTTTCAGTCATCAATAAAGTTGTTAATGGTTTTAGCCATCAATTCAATTGTCCTATGCCCTATGCCCTGTATTATTTTAAAGGTCATGCGATTCATCAAACCGAACCTCAATATTATCACCTTTTAGGCACCCCAGCCAGCCACGGCTGTATCCGCGAGGGACCCGTGGTGGCTAAATGGTTATTTGATCATACCTCGGTTGGTACTCCAATTAAAATTTTTTCTTCGAATTCAAACTATCAGCGAGAATTAGCGTATTAAGTTCAATGCGACATTCTCGCTTTTTTTTGTTATTCATGATATATTATCATACTCTTTTTTATTTTTATCGTCAAGTTTTTGGTATGATTTAAGAATAATTTTATGAAGTCAGGGGTATTAATTATTGACTTTTTTCTTATTTTAGTGTAATATTTTATGTGACTAAGGAGCTTGTTCCTTAAGCTCTTTAACAACTCAAAAGGAGATGGTCAGGATGAGAAAGTCGTTGTTGTCAATCGCGATTTTTCTTTTCTTTCTTCGTGTGGGTTTTGCTCAGATTGGACCCGAGGCTCCAATTCTTGGCAAGAGCGTATTAGGTCTCAACGGAATAGCTGTTTTGGAAGTAGCTTCTCCTTCTGAATATTCATACAATCCTGCCGCTGTTCCTTTGGCGCTGAAAATATTTAATGAAGAAAAGTATGCTGAAATTGATTACGGTTTGATCAATTTTGCGAAAGGTCCGACCGTAGAAAATACTTGGCAGTATTGTTCTTTTCGAACAAGTCAGGATTCAGCCATGCGTGTAGCTCGATATACCATTAAATCAAATTCAAAACCAATTATATATCTTGGACCAGACCTTCTAGTAAAGTTTGAAGGAGAGACATACGAAGTTACTTATGGAAAGATGTTTTCGGAAAAAGTGGGCTTTGGCGTAGCCGTCGTCCCTTACGAAAACATTAAAACCAAACTTTCAGCTGATAACATACAGCTTGGTGTAGGTGAAGCCAAATCGGATCTGCACTTTAGAGTTGGTGGGATATATCTTATCCAATCGAATCTGAGTGTGGGAGTCGTCTTTACTAAAGACAAAATAAACGCTTCAACCCTTCTTTCTCCGCTTCTTTCAGGATCGTCCGAGCCAATTAATTTAAATGCCGATTATAATGAGAAGTTGTGGACAGTTGGTGTGGCTTGGCAGCCAAAGCAAGGTACGGGGCTATACTCCACTTGGCAAAAGGGGGATATTACAGGTCCAAACCTTCATGAGGATATTGATCTTAAAGCTTTTGGACTCCAGCAATTTTTGAGTCCAAAACTATGTATTAGGGTTGGTCTTTATGATACTGTTCCTGGATATCAAGTTACCTATTATGGTGATAAATGGAATATTGGTGTTTCTTTTTCAAATAATACATACCGTCGGAGTGAAGCTTTTCTCGGATCGGCGGATACCTTTTATATTTGGGCTGGTGGGAGTTTCTGAATTCTATCAATAAAAAATACCCGAGAGAGGTGAAAGAAAATGTATGAAGAAACGAGCCGAATAGTCGTAGTCTTAACAAGTATCATTATTACGATCGGGTTATATTCACAAGGTATTAAGATTTGGAAAACTCGTAGCGCTAAGGATTTTTCCTTTATGCTAATAGTAGCTTTGTTCCTTGACTGGATGAGTTGGTATAACTATGGTTTCATGTTACACGAATGGCCAATAATTCTAATTGGATCACTAAGTTTTCCTGGAGTTGTATTGGTCTGTTCCGGCTACATCAAGTACCGAGGGGGCGAAAATAATGTGGAGTGATTTCTACGCGGAGCTGGTTAACAGGAACATTGGCGTAATTACAGTGGATGAGCAAGATATGTTAAGAAATTCTTGTATTGCAGTTGCTGGTTGTGGTGGAATGGGAGGTTATTCTGCCGAACAATTAGTACGTTTAGGCGTTGGTCACATTAAAATTGCTGATTTTGATAATTTCGAGGTTCACAATATCAGCCGTCAGGCAGGATCAAGTTTTATTACTGTGGGTCAACCCAAAACCCTAGTTCTATCTTCTTATTTTAAGCAGATAAATCCTGAACTTCATCTTGAGTCATTTCCTGAAGGGGTTCAGCCTGAAAACGCGGCTGAGTTTGTCAGGGATGCTGATATTGTTATCGATGCGATTGACTACACTTGTTTGTACAACTCGGTCGTTTTGCATCGTGAGGCGCGCAAGCAAGGTTTGTGCTTGATTAACCCTCAGGCAATTGCTTTTGGGGTGAGTGTTTTGGTTTTTGGACCAGGGACCCAAACCCTTGAGGAATACGTTGGTTTGCCCGAAGGTGCTACCAGAGAAGAAATTGAAAAGTTTATACCACCGATTGAAAAATTTTGTCCTTATTTCCCAAGTTATATAGACAAAAATATCGCCATGAAAGCAGCGACTGGGCAAATTAATATTCCTAATATTATTATGCCCCAATGTTTGGGAACAGCGATAGCTGTTTCTGAAGCTACGATGATGATTTTGGGAAGAATTCCTCAACCTCAAGGGCCAAATCCAAGAATTTTCATCTTGGATCTCCAAGACAGGTTTTTCAAATGCATAGAGTGACAAAGGAGGTGGGACGGAATGCTCGAGTTCCGGCAGGCTAATGGTAGGGATGAATTGATGAAAGTTTTTAAATTGCGGTATCAGGTTTATTGTCTCGAGAAGTGTTTTTTGCCATCATCGGATTACCCTGAGGGTGTTGAAGTTGACGAATTTGATACGGCGTCTGTTCATTTTGTCGCAATGCATACCGTTGATGGTCAGGAATTGGTTGGAACAATGCGTTTAATACTTGATTCGGACAATGGTTTTCCGGTTGAGAAGCATTTCAGGCTAACTAAACCCATTACAAACCGACAAACAACGATCGAACTTTCTCGGTTGATTGTTGCTCCATCGGCAAGGATAATTGCTATTCCTATTTTGATGGGTTTAGCTCGTGAGATTTATTGGTATTGCAATGATCATCAGATTGAGGATTGCTATGCAGTTTTAGAGGAGCCGTTGCTTAAGATGCTGAAGAGGATTAGATTTCCTTTCCATGTGGCTGGTAAGGAACAGTGGTATATGGGTGGTCTAACCCGACCAGCATATTTATCGGTTTCTGAAACGGTGAGAGTAATGGTTCGTAGTAATGCTATATTTAGAGAGTATCTTACTGAGTCAAAGGGCAATCCCATGATTCTTAGTTAGCGGGGCGACTAGCTTCACAAGCGAGTTTCCCCGTTTTTTTATTTTTACAAATATTGTATAATTAATTTAGATAAGGGGGTAAATGAGCTATTCAACAATTATTTTGTTATTTATGGTGATATTAAATGTTGGTTTGGCAACGATTGTTTTATTTAATAATCTTAAAAATCGGCTAAATCAAATTTTTGCCTTTTTTATTTTGTTTGTAGTTTTATGGACAATAAGTAATTATTTTGCTAATTTCTACGGTCCTTATTCTTTATTTTGGACACAAATGACGTTTGCAAGTGCGGTATTGGTCGCATTTACCTTAGTTTATTTTTCATATTATTTTCCAAAATCAGAAAGAAAAATCTCTAATAAAGAACACCTTATAATTACAATCCCAACAATTTTAATTTTGTTGTTATTATTATTCACAAAAACAGTAATTGCCGGTATTACTATTATTGAAACCGGGACTGGTGTTGAACAGGGAATATTGTATTATATTTGGCCTGTCTATTTTTTGTTATTTATTATTTTTACATTTTATAACTTGATTAAAAAATACCGGAATCTTAATAAAAAGCAACAAATTCAAATGAGAATACTTTTTGTGGGTTTATTATTGAGTTTGTTATTAGCCATTACCACAAATTTACTTTTTCCCTTAATCTTAAAAAACGATACCTTAAGCAATTATGGTCCATATTCTACTTTTATAATCATTGGGTTTACAACTTATGCAATTATCAAACATGAGTTATTAAATATTCGAGTAATAGCGACTGAAACCTTGGTAGCATTAATAATATTAGCCTTGATTGTTCAAACTTTATTATCAAAATCGTGGGCTGAGGGATTGATTCGGACAGGATTTTTATTGCTTGTCGCTTATTTTGGTTATTTGCTTATTCGGTCGGTTATTCAAGAAATTGAGCGACGAAAAGAGGTGGAGAAACTATCTCGGGAATTAGAAAAGGCCAATCTTCATCTGCAGGAATTAGATAAACTTAAATCTGAATTCGTCTCGATTGCCAGCCACGATTTATTAACCCCAGTCGCTGCGATCGAAGGCTATCTGTCGATGATTTTAGATGAAAAATTAATCAAACTCAAAAATCCGAAATTAGAAGATTATTTACACCGCGTTTACGATTCGGCCAAGCGTTTGACCCGCTTAATTACAGATTTATTAAATATTTCAAGAATCGAAGAAGGCCGCCTGAGATCAGAAAAACAACCCATTGATATTAATGAAACGATTAAGAGCGTGATTAAGGAATTATCTATCCAAGCGGATAAATATCATTTGTATTTACGATTTGATGAGCCAAAAGAAAAACCAAAACCAATTTACGCCGACGAAGATCAACTCAAAGAAATCTTAATAAATTTAATCGGTAATAGCTTGAAGTTTACCAGAAGTGGTGGGGTAACCATTTCGCTTGAAACTCTTTCGACTCATGAAATTGAGTCAAGGGTCGCAAAACTCGAAGAGACGGCTTTATCGCAAGCCAGCAAACAAGGCGAGATGTTGCCGATGATGGTGGGAACAAAAAGCCGAGTGATGTTAGGTGATGAGCAATTAGTAATCCACGTCAAAGATACTGGCGTTGGAATTGCTGAAGACGAATTGCCAGGACTTTTTCAAAAATTTTACCGTGGCCGCACTCTTTGGACAGTGAAAAAAACTCCGGGTACTGGTTTAGGATTATATATTTCAAAATCATTAGTGGAAATGCACAATGGTCGAATCTGGGTAAATGAATCTCGAAGGGATAATGGTTCTGATTTTGCCTTTAGCGTCCCATTTGTCAAAGACTCAATTATTGTCGGACATCACGAAAAGAAGTTGACTCTTGAAGAGGAAGCAAAGCTAAAACCTTTGGCGAAGGGACCAACCAGGGATTTTTAAAAGTTGACATTTTTAGTGAATCAAATATGATGGAGGTGCGGAGGAAAAATGGTAGAAGCAAAAGCAACAATTTTAATCGCTGAAGATGATTTAACCCTAAGAGACATGTATCAAATTCGCTTGGAAGCGGGCGGTTATCGAGTTTTGGTGGCAGCAAATGGTGAGGAAGCCTTGCAAGTTTTGGAAAAAGAAAAGCCAGATGTAATTTTGCTTGATATTATGATGCCAAAAATTAATGGCTTAGATGTCTTGGAAAAAGTAAAAACTAACCCAGCTACCAAAGCGACCCCAGTTATTATTTTAACGGTCTTAATCCAAGATCAGACTCGTGTTAAGGGATTGATGTCAGGCGCGGATGATTATTTGATTAAATCCGAAACCATGCCTGGCGAAGTCATTAAAAAAATTGAAGAAGTCTTGGCGAGAAACCAAAAAAATAAAACCGAAGAGAAATAAAAACAAAAATGGAAGAAATTAATATTTCCGAAGAAAAACAATCTAAAAAGCCAAATTTTTTATTAAGGCCATTTTCAAGGACTACGAAAATAGTCCTTTTAATTTTATTGATAATTTTTGGTTTAGTTTTTGCCTGGGCGATTTATGTTACGCCGATTGCTGATTCTTTTAACCCTTTTGCTAGCCGTAAAGGAGATCAGGGGGAATTGCCAACCTTAAATGCGGTCTGTCCGTTAAATGGAAGTGCCGCGGCTGATGATATGGTGGGAAATCGTCCTTTTGGCGTCATGATTGAAAACCATCCCGATGCCAGACCCCAATCTGGTTTAGACAAAGCTGATTTGGTCTATGAAGTAGTTACTGAAGGTGGCATTACTCGGTTCTTGGCATTTTTTGGGTGCCAAAACCCAAGCCAAATTGGACCGGTTCGATCGTCTCGGATTTATTATTTAGATTGGGTTTCGGAGTTAAAATCATTTTACGCTCATGCGGGCGGTTCACCCGATTCTTTGGCCGCTATTCAACAACGTGGGATTTTGGATTTAAATCATGCCACTGGTTATTTTTGGCGATCAACAAGTCGAGCTGCACCTCATAATTTATATACCTCATTAGAAAAACTTAAATCGTATGCTCAGAGCCGTCATTATGATTTAAATAAAGCTGATTTCACATTATGGAAATTTAAAGATGATCCGGAAAAATCTGCTCGACCTGAATCAAAAAGCGTTAAAATTAATTTTTCTTCAGCCTCGTTTCTGGTTTCTTATTCCTATAATAAAGAGACAAATAATTGGTCAAGGTCAATGGCAGGCAAATCTCATTTAGACGCGGCGACAGGGAAACAGCTTAAAGTTAAAAATATTGTGGTTCAATATAGTCAAATTGTGGCTCGAAGTGATGGTCGGGTTGATGTCGGCAATATTGGATCAGGTCAAGCTTTATTCTTTATTGATGGCATAGCCTTGACCGGTACTTGGAAAAAAGATTCGACCAGCGCTCGAACTATATATGCCGATTCAAATGGCAGGGAGATTGAATTTTCACGTGGTCCAATTTGGATTGAAGTGGTTAAATTAGGAACAGTCATAAATTATTAATAAATCATAGATAGCTTTAAATTTAGATTTAATAAAATCCGCCAGCAGGCGGATTTTATTGATTGGCAAGCTGATTTCTATTTATAGGGGACGAGAGGATCTGGCCGACCGGTACTTTCGGTGGCGGAAACCGGATTGGTATAATTTCGGGTAGCCTCAACCTTTTTAGTTTCAGCCGTATCTTTAATCGTAATTTCTGGTTTAACGACATCTGGAGTGAAATTATATAATAAATAACCTTGATAACCTAAATAAGCAAACAACGCCATAAAAGCAATCACGATTAAAAATTTTACCGTTTTATTGATAATTGAAAAGCTTGTTTTGGTATTTTTTTCAGTCATTTGGTGGCCTTTCTTTGGTAAACCGAACCATTAATTTTAGCTTTAGTCTTTTCTGGTGTGTATTGTAATTCAATGCCGGTCGCATTATTAATTTGGGCTAATTGAGTTAAGCCTGACAAGAACCTTACAAACGAGCCAAAATTTCCCTCTAATTCGATTTCAAATTTACTTTCATCAACACCACTGACAGTAGAAGTGGTTTTGGTTTTTTGATCAGCGGCGGTCGGAAATTTGATTGAGGTGAGGGTATTTCCTGAACTTTGGGCAAGAGCTTCAGCCTGAGTGGTAAAATTTGTCGAGCTATCTTGAGGTAGATAATTTAGCATTTTATCAATTTTTGGCTTTTTAGTTTCAAATTCTTTAGCGAATTTTTCTAAATCGACTAACTCGTCTTTAGCAATAATTAATTCTTGATTTTTGGTTTTATTTTCTTTGTATTGTTTGGCGAGTTGTCCGGTAAGCGGTTTGACGACAAAATAAAGGACCGCCACAATAATGAAGCTGAAAAGGATCACGACGGTTAAATTTTTTTGTTCTACAGACATATTATTACTCCTCAGATTTGGTGCCGGTTGATTGAGTGGTAGGTGCAAATTTAGCATTTGCTAATTCCGCGATCATTTGAAAAGTTAAGCCACCGCCATCAGGATTAATTGAAGCGGAAATAAAAACCGGATTATTAAATTCATTCGAAGTAGCCAGTTTAGTCTTAAAAAGCATCACCGTGCGGTAACTACCAGCAAAACCGGCAATTTCGATTTTATTTTGGGATTGTTCGTTAATCTTAAAGGTGGTTAATTGGAGATTGCCCGGAGTTTGATTGGCTAAATTCAAGAGAATTTTTTCCCAATCGACTTGATACGCGGAGATTTTTTTAATAATGGTAGAAGTTTCATTATATTTTTGAACTTGAGATAAAATCTGGTCGTATTGTTTACGCTTATTGGCAGCATCATTTATTTGATTTGCAAGGCCACGATTGATGATATTGAAATATTGGACTCCAGAAAAGATGACGATTAAGATTAAAACAACTAACAGGGCAATCGGAGTCATATACGAAGAATAATAAAGACTTTTTCTTTTTGAAATAATTTTTTCTTTTTCTTGTGGCGGGAGAAGGTTGATTTTTATCATTAGTATTGATCCCTTAAAGCTAAGCCAGCCGCTGTAGTTAATCGTAAAATTTGTTCTTGAGGCATTTTTCGCCAGGTTCGTGAGGCGATATTAACAAATGGGTTGGCAATATTGGTTTTTTTGCCAGTCGTTTCGGTTAAATAAGTGGCAATTTCAGGGGTTAATGCCCCGCCCCCACAAAGTCGAATTTCAGAAATTTTACGGGCCGGCTTGGTGCGCGTTTCATAAAATTTAATGGCGTTATTGATTTCTTCAATGACATCATTGATAACCGGCGACATTGCCGCAATTAGATTTAACTTAGGGTCTTTTTTGAAACCCGTTTCTCTTTTAAGTTTTTCAGCTTCAACATCAGTAATTTTTAAGCTATTGGCGAGACTTTTCGTTAAAGTGTTGCCGCCATGAGGTACGGTGTAGGTGAATTTGATGCTATCAACATCGTAAATGCTAATGCCAATGGCGGCGGCGCCAATATCAAGGATTAAAAAGGTACCTTGTTCTCCTTTTTTGGCAATGGCGCGAGCGGCGGCGATTGGTTTGGTCTCAAGGGCGATCAAATCAATGCCAATAGATTTAAAGATTTTAAAATAATTATCGACTAAATATCTTGGGGCAGCCACGATTAGGACATTTAGGCTATTTTGGGAGGCTGGTCCTAAGGAAAACCAATCTAAATATAATTCATTTTGGGGGATGGGAATATGTCGAGCCGCTTCGGTGGGGACGGCAACAGCTAATTCTTCATCAGTCATTTTTGGAATTTGAATTATCTTTGTAAAAACCTTAGATTCTGGCAAACCGGAAACGGCGGTTTTTTCGAAAATACGAGGCCTGGCAGTTCGACAAGCGTTTTTAATCGCATCAGCAATTACCCGATCGGCAATGTCTTTTTGCTGGTTGGCTTTGGCGGGAATATTAACAATATTAAAGGATTTTAAATAATTTTGATTGCCACGTTTTTTTAAAGCCACAATTTTTACGCTATCGTAACCTAAATCAACACCAAGTAAGTTTTCCTGAATTTGTAAAAAACGATCAAATGAAGACATTATTCCTCAATAAATAATCAGCCCCGGATAATTTTTAAATTTTAAGGATAGAGATGCGCCCCTGACCTTTAATACTAATTTTAATTTATCAATAAATGAAATATCTGTCAATTTTTAAAGCTAATAAATTTCGTTCCAAGTTTTACTTTTCATAAGCCATTTACCGCCAGGACCAGTGGTAAAGATGGAACTTGCTAATCCCATGTCATAATCTAAGGTGGCGCTGCTATTCAAGGTGAGTTTTTTACCAATCAGTGATACCACATGGCCATTTGAATTAATGGTAATGCCACCATTTAAGGCATAAAATAAGCCACCGACACCATTGGAATTAATCGTGTTGGCAAAAACATCAGTGCTGGTGGAGGCGAAAAGAATATAGCCTTTAGGATCAGCACTGGTTGGATAAATATTGGTGTTGCTTTCGATTACGACGGTGCCGTCAACAACAATCACCGTGCCTGCCGAGACAAATTGTGGATCGAGCCTGAGGGTTGAATTTGACCTCATCACAAAATTCCCGGTCACATATATGGGACCTTTGAGGGTGGTATCTGAATTTTGGCCAAGAGTTAAATTACCAACAACTTTGCGAGGTCCAAAATCGCCGGTGCCAGTAATAGTATAATCGCCGTTAATTTGATCGTCATTTTCGCTGGCGGCATTTTTCCAAAAATCAATCGTGATAACAGGCATTTGTTGTGATGGGGCACCCGGGTTGGTGGTGCCGGAAATTTCCGGATTTGGAGTGGTAATAGTGGTGACCGCATAGGCATCACCATTAATATGTGAATTTGAAGCCCCGGCAATATGGCCATTAGAATAAACATTACCATTAATGATAGAATTGCTGGCCATTTCCAAGCCCCATTCACCAATTTGGACCGCATAATGGAAGGCGGCTTCTTCTTCAGAAGCTTCGGTGCTGGCAATGATTTGAATTTGGCGTTGGGCGGGAAAGGGTGAAGAAACTGGGTAGTAACCGGTCGAAGTAATGAGTCTTTCGTTCGGATCAGAAGCTGAAGGGGCAACCGTGACCGTAAATTTGCCCCCACCCAGAGCAGTATTTTGTTCGCCGGCATAATTTAAACTTGGTTGGTTGAGGCCCCATAGTGCTTTTTGAATGCCAGATTCAGCTAAAGTAAAAGCCAAATTAGAGTTTTTTAAATTTTTAGTAATTTTTAAATCATAAGAAACAACGGAGATAAAAAGCGTACCAATTGCCATCATAATCACCATAATAAAGAGGACGGTAGTCAGGGCAAAACCAGAATTATTACGAAAATTCTGGCCAAAGATTTTAAAATTTAAAAGTTTGTTTTTTTTCATATTAAATTCCGAGGTTTAATTTCTGTTTGTAAATTAATTGTTTGCGAGCCTTGAGTTGCGGTTAAATCAATGGTGATAATGGAAGTTCCATAAAGCGTCAAGCCGGTGATGTTACTAGAAATAATAGTATCCTCATCAGAGCTAAGAACGGCATCGCTGGTGTCATATGAAACCCAGACTTCAGCGGAATCGACATAGTAGTGATAAATCTGACGTTTTAAATCTGTGCCGGAAAGGTAATATTTAATATATCTTATTTTTTCAAAATTAGAATCTCGAAAACTAATTTCATGTGCAACTAAGGGATTATCTTTGGTGGCAGTTAAAACCGTGGCGATTTCTTCAGTTTCTCTGAGCTCTCGGGAAATTCTTTCCAAGCCAATGCGGGCGTTTTGGGTTAAATCAGTTTGGGCTGAGCCAGTTTTATAAGATTTTTGGCTAACCGCATAAACAGTATAGATTGAACCTAAAATCAAGAGTGAAACTGTAATCGCAACTAATAATTCCATTAAGCTAAAACCGGCTTGATTGAATTTTAAATTGCGACGAGTTTTGGAATTTACGAATTTTTGGGGCAAAAATCTCATTTTATTTACCTTTAAGATAAGTGCTGGTCAGACTTTTTTGTTGGCCACCGTCAGTCCAAAAGACGGTGGCGGTAATTTTTTTCAAGTTCGTTTCTGTTTGAGACTGGACTAAGCCATTATTTACATAGATAACTATGGTTTGAAAATAATAATCATAAAATGGGCTTGTGGTATCACTTGTAATACGGTTTTTTACCTGACTTGTAACTGAAACATATGCAGTATTTTGGATCTTTTCTATTTCACCTTGGAGTAAATTTGAAGCGGTGGTTTCCTTTTCAGAAGTTTTGGTGGCTCTTAAGCCAGCTGGAAAAAGTTGAATAATCGCGGTCGTGGTTATAATAAAAACCAGCAAAGCCAATAAAACTTCAACCAAGGTGAAGCCATTTTTGGCCGGTTTTGAATTTTTTACTTTAAGATTTTGTCTTGATATTCTCATATTAATAGGTTTTAATTTGTCCGACCGGGGTAATTTCAATAGTAATTTTTTCACCAAGATTATTATTTAAGATTATGGTACCATAATTTAAGGGTGCACTCGAAGGTGTAAAAGTAATTTGATTATTGGTAAGATTTACTTGGAAAAAGCGAATCCCACGAGATAGGTTGGTGTTGCTGACTTCTGTTTCAGAGCCATCAACTGCTAAGCGATAATTGGTGTAGCTATCGTTTCCTAAATTAAACCTCACTAAATGCCGAGCTTGAGTGGAAACAGTGGAGCTTTGGGCTTCACGTAGGGCTGCGACCATTTCTCTCGCCGAACCAGTCAACCGATAATGGGGTGCGACTCGAGTCAGGGCCGCGAAGGAAACAACGCTAAGGATTAAAATGATAGAAATTACGACGAGAACTTCAACTATACTGATGCCTTGTCGGAAATATTGATTCATATTTTTCTCTATTTAATAACTTGAACTAAACTATAAATTGGACCTAAAACAGACATCAAAATAAAGGCAACGCCCGCACCCATGACAATCATTAAAATTGGTTCGAGTAAAGTCGTTAAGTTTTGGCTCATATAAGCGACATCTTTTTCTAAAAATTTGGCTAAATTACGTAAAACATAGTCTAAGTTACCCGATTTTTCACCGACCGTGATCATCTCGCAGATTAAAGGTGGAAAATTTTTATCTTCGAAAAGAGAGGCGCCAACCGGTGAACCATTTTCAATTTTAATAGCCACCTTTCTAAGCCCATTTTGATAATGAACATTGCCGGTTAATTCGACTAAGGTATCGAAAATTTCCAAAATTGGCAAACCGGCCGCAGTTAGAGTGGCTAAGGTTCTGACAAAAGTGGCCAAATAAGCCTTTTTTTGTAATTGACCAACTACCGGGGTTTTCATGCTAATCCAATCAAACACAGATTTAATTTCAGGGAATTGTTTAGTCCAACGGTATAAGAGATATAAACCCACCACAATCGTAATTATTAGCCACCAATAATTAACAAATGCATTACTGACACCAACCAAAATTCTGGTGGTAAGCGGTAAAGTGGCACCGACTTCATTAAACAAGCTCGTTAATTGAGGCACCACAAAAATCATAATAATAACGACCACCGCGACCAAGGAAATCAAAATAAAGATTGGATAAATTAAGGCGTTTTTTATTCTTGACATTAAGTCATAATTTTTAGATAAATCACCAGCCAATCTGGTTAATACCTTATCGAGCTTGCCGGATTTTTCGCCTGATTTGGCAATTTGGCTATAAATTTTAGGAAAAATATCGCTTCTTTTTGAAAGTGAATCGGAAAGAGCATTGCCCCCTTTGACTTCTTCGGAAATTTCCGCAATTTGCTCGGAGAAATATTTATTATTAGTTTGATTTTTGAGGGTGTCTAAGGCGGCGACTAAGGGAAAGCCGGATTTAAGCATGACCGCTAATTGTTGAGTGAAAATTACTTTATCGCGGAGAGCGACTTTTTTCGAAAAATAATTTAAAATATTAAAAGAGCTGGTGGCTAAGTCTTTACTGGAATCGGAAAGAGAGGTCACAAAGAGACTTTGTTTTCTTAAAATTTCCGCCGCCGCCAGGCTATTTGCCGCTTCAACCTCACCGGCTTTTTCAACGCCATCTTCAGTCTTGGCGCGATATATAAATTTCATATCAACCCTCTATAATTAATGAATTTTCAATTTATTCTCGAGTCACTCTCCAAACTTCTTCAACAGTGGTAATACCATCAAGCGCTTTTAAAATCCCATCTTGTTTCATGGTGATCATACCTTCGGAAATCGCTTTGGTGGCTAATTCTTGGGAGGAAACTTTTTTCAAGATTAAATTTCTCATCGGTTCAGTTAAAGCAAAGACTTCAAAAATTCCAACCCGTCCTTTATAGCCGATATTATTGCACGCTGTGCAACCTTTGCCTTTATAAAAGACCATCTCGCGATTATCAAGCTCCTTTTTTTCTTTCTCGGGGAGCTTGGCTAATTCTTGTTTAATTTCAGTAAGAATTTCATCGGCAATAGGTTCTTTTTGTTTGCAATGTTCGCAGACTTTACGAGTTAATCGTTGAGCCACAACAGTATTAACCGAAGAAGTGACTAAAAATGGTTCAACGCCCATATCAATCATACGAGGCACCGCTCCAGCGGCGTCATTAGTATGAAGAGTTGAGAGCACCACGTGGCCAGTTAAAGCCGCATGGACAGCCATTTCGGCGGTTTCGAGATCGCGAATTTCACCAACCATAATAATATCCGGATCTTGTCTGACAATTGAACGTAAGCCTTTCGCAAAAGTAAAACCGATGTCAGTCCGCACCTGACCTTGGTTAATACCCTTAATCTGATATTCAACCGGGTCTTCAAGGGTAATAATATTAACACCTTCTTTGTTTAATTTGCCTAAGACGGCATATAAAGTAGTGCTTTTACCAGAACCGGTCGGTCCAGTCACTAAAATCATCCCATGTGATTTACTAATGGCATCGTTTAAACGGGAGAAAGCTTCGCCACGAAAACCCAATTCCTCTAAAGTTAACACGCCACCCGATTTATCTAAAATACGCATGACCGCCTTTTCGCCATAAACAGTGGGAAAAACACTTAACCTAAAATCAATTTTACGTTTATTAACCGTGAGTCCAAAACGACCGTCTTGCGGAAGTCGAGTTTCGTCAATTTTTAAATTTCCTAAGATTTTAATACGAGAAATAACGGCTGGTTGTATCGATTTTGGCAAGGAAACTACCTCTTGAAGCACGCCATCAATTCTAAATCTAACGATGACTTCTTTTTCATAAGGTTCAATATGAATATCTGAAGCTTCGGATAAGACGGCGCGTTTGAGAATTGATTGGACGGCTCGTGAAGTTGGTGCTTCAGCTTTGGCAATATCTTCTTCTTGGTCTTCTTTTGTTTTAGTTTCTTTCTCTGGAGTCGCTTTTTTAATTTCTTGAGCTATTTCAGATTCAAATTCTGAATATTGTTCCAAAACATGACCAATATCTTCTTGGGTCGCTAAGGCTGGTTTGATTTCTGCACCGGTTTTTTTCTTGATAAATTCGATGGCTTGATAATCTTCGGGATCAACCATAGCGACGATTAATTTGCCATTTTTTTCTTCAACCGGAATCGCTTGATAAAGCCTGGCGATATATTCTGGAATTTTGGCTAAAATTTCTTTGGGAATTTTATGGCTTCGAAGATCAACATAGCTAATATCATTTTTTGGTTTTGCAGTTTCGGATAAAGTCGCGGTAATTTCCTTGCGGGCGTTTTTAAAAACATTGGCTTGATTAGGGTTTTGAGCTGCAAGATTGTTGGGGTTAGGAGCGGTTTTTGCAGCTGGATTTGTTGGAACTGGAGTTAAAGTTGTGGGCTCTTTTTTGGGACCAGCAATTGGAGCGGTTTTTACAGGTTCTATTGGTTTTTCAGATTTTGTTGGGGTTGGTTTTTCTGAAGCATCAAGGGTGGGAGAAGAGGTCCTGGAAGCTGATTTTTTGCCAAATAAAAAACCGAAAAAGGATTTTTTAGTGGACGGAGTTGGCGAAGGAGCAACTGGTTTAGACTCAGGTTTAGGCGAAGGGGTAGGAATAGTAGTGCTTGGACTATCAGGGGTAGGTTTTATTTTTGTACCATAATTAATTTGTGAACCAGATTTGAGAAATGATGAAGAAGGTTGATTTTGTGGGGTAGTTTTTGCTGCCAGAGAAGCGGGCGCAGAGGTAGTGTGGCTAGAAATTTTTTCAATAGGTTCAGTTTTGGCGGGTCTTTGGATTGGAATAATTTGTTCACCAGAAATAGGTGCCAACTCTGGTTCAGTTTTAGCAGCTTGCGTTTTGGGTTCAGTATAATCTTTGCCAATCGATTTTTTGAGCGTATAGCTGGTATTAAATGAAGGTTTCTTTTTATTTGCCGTAGGCTGGGGGTTTTGTTGGGGATCGATGTTTTTATTAGAGATCGCACTCGGCGAGAAAGCCCCCAAATTAGAAATTAAAACTTTATTGCCTTGTGCTAATTGCGAGGTCACGACATTAATAAAAGTTCTTACGAATAATTCCGTTTTTTTCACAGGTAAATTTGAATTTGTCGCTAATAATCTCACAAATTCTTTTCTGAGCATTAAAAAACCCTCCTTTTTATTCTTTTATCTCAAATTTCAGTTTGGAATTAGTTTTATATTAAAATAAAACTATAAAGACGGGATTTCAGTTTATCCGCAATGCAGATCTCTAATTGTTTGAGCATCTATTTTAATCGTACTATTTCCATAATTTGTTGTCAAATCTTGGCATTTTTTCAATAATAGTTTAAGATAAAAAGAGACAAAACAAAAATTAAAATATTAAATTTATTTCTATAAAACATAAATTTCAACAGATGAGGGGCAAGATGCTTCCTATTTCTTTGTATCGTAAATGGAGACCACAGCGGTTTGACGAGGTCGTGAACCAAGCGCCAGTGGTAAAAACTCTCGCTGGCGCAATTCGCCATGGCCATATTTCGCATGCTTATTTATTTGCTGGGCCTCGCGGGACTGGCAAAACCACGATTGCGAGGTTATTGGCTAAGGCCGTTAATTGTGAAAATAATAAAAGTTTCGAGCCGTGCAACAGATGCCAGTCGTGTCTTGAAATAAGTGAGTCTAGGTCATTGGATATTTTTGAAATTGACGCAGCTTCGCATCGCGGCATTGATAAAATTAGAGATTTGATTGAAAAAATTAAATTTACACCCGCCCGGGCGCGATATAAGGTATTTGTCATTGATGAAGTCCATATGTTAACTCGCGAAGCGTTTAACGCCCTGCTAAAAACACTCGAAGAACCGCCAGTGCACGCGATCTTTATTTTGGCAACCACAGAGGCTTACAAGATACCACCAACCATTCTTTCACGTTGTCAACGTTTTGATTTTAAAAGATTATCAGTTTTACAAATTTCCCAGCAACTCGAAAAAATCGCCAAAACTGAAAAAATCAAAATTGAAGCCGGAGGTACGGAGTTATTAGCACAAAATTCTGAAGGATCATTGCGTGATGCCATTGGTTTTTTGGATCAGCTTCGGGCAATGACCAAAAGCAATATCACTTTAGCAGACATTGAATATGTATTGGGTTTGACTTCGCAAAAATCAGTCCTGAGGTTAATGGATTTAATTTTTAAAAACTCTTTAAAGGAAGCGGTTGAATTGGTGAATAAAATTTTTAGCAAAGGCTATGAATTGCCGCAATTTGCCAATGCCGTGATTGAAGAATTAAGAAAATTAGTCTTAGCTAAAAGTGGTTTGGAATTTTCTTTTTTAGGCTTAGACGAGGATGAAGAAGCTAAGTTTTCCAAATGGCAAGATCGAGTTAGCCTAAAAAGATTACTAGAAATCATCAAAGCTTTTCGTGGCGTGGAGGATTATTTAAAAACTGTCTCGCAACCACCACTGGCCCTCGAAATGGTTTTAGTGGAATTAATCGTGCCAAACCTTGAAAAAGACGGAGAAACAAGATTTCAGGACAAAATTGTAAAGCCGAGTGTAGATTCGCCAAAATCTGACACATCAAAAAGTAGTTCATCTAAATCAAATTTAAAAATCGAGCACCCAAAACAGAATCTCAAAACCGAGAATCCTCAAGAAATGACGAAATTTATCGAACTTTGGGCGGAAATTTGTGAAAAAGTTAAAGAGGAAAATAGCTCTTTAGCCTCGTTTTTGAAAATGTGCGTGCCATTGCAAATTTTAGATGATAAAATAATTATTGGAGCAAAATTTAAATTATATATTGATAAAATTCACGAAAAAAAGGTCTTAGTTGAAAAAGTGATCGAGGCTGTTTTTGGCCAAGGATATGAATTATCGTGTGAAAAAGTGACTGATCAAAACAAAGACCAATTTCAGCAAAATTCAGATAAATTACGGGAAGCGGAAGAGCAGCTCGAAGAAAAATTAGCCCAAGAAGCGCGTCAAGTTTTTGAGTAATAAATAATTTTAAAGAGGATTAAGTGGCGAGAAAACGCAACCGCACCACCCATGCCAAAAAATTTGATCAAATGGCGGATATTGTCGGCAAATTGCCACCACAAAACATTGAAGCTGAAAAATCGCTTTTAGGTTCTCTATTGATTGATAAAGACGCGATTATAAAAGTGGCGGATATTTTAAAGGTTGAAGATTTTTATCGGGAAACGCACGGCCAAATTTATGGGGCAATGCTGGGTTTGTATGATAAAAAAATGCCAATTGATTTAATTACTTTGACTGATATTTTAGAGAAATTAAAAATTTTAGAAGAAGTTGGCGGGGCAAGCTATTTAGCCACCTTAGCAAATTCCGTACCCACTGCCAGCCACGTGGTTTATTATGCCAATATCATTAGCCAAAAAGGAATTTTAAGAAGGCTTATTGAAGCTGCGCAAAATATTGCCCAGTTAGGTTATGAAGAATCTGAAGATGTTGATGCAGTTTTAGATAGCTCAGAGAGAATTTTGTTTGATGTCACCCAAAAATTTTTAAAGCAAGAATTTGTTTCCATGAAAGATGTTTTATCTGATACTTTTGAGAGGATTGATAAGCTTCACAAAGAAAAAGGCAAAATGCGGGGTGTACCGACTGGTTTTGACGGCTTGGATAATATTTTGGCTGGTTTGCAGCCTTCTGATTTTATTGTTTTAGCTTCCAGACCTTCGATGGGAAAAACTACCCTAGCTTTAAATATGGCCGCACATGTGGCAATTAAATTAAAAATTCCGACCGGAATTTTTTCTCTGGAAATGAGCAAAGAACAATTAGTTGACCGAATGCTTTGTACGCAGGCGGGCGTGGATTCGTGGAAATTACGGACCGGCAATCTTGATGATGAAGATTTTCCGAAAATTGGTTATGCAATGGGGGTCTTGTCTGAGGCGCCTTTGTATATTGACGACGCACCGGTTTTAAACTCGATGGAAATTCGCACCAGAGCTCGAAAATTAAAAGCGGAACATGGTTTAGGTTTGATAGTAATTGATTATTTACAGCTAATCCAAGGTCGAAGTTTTACAGGTGATCAAAACCGTGTCCAAGAAATTTCTGAAGTGAGCCGTTCCTTGAAAGCCTTGGCTCGGGAATTAAACATTCCAGTTTTAACCTGCTCACAACTTTCAAGAGCCGTGGAAATGAGGCCGAATCACCAGCCGCAATTAGCTGATTTACGAGAGTCAGGTTCAATTGAACAAGATGCAGACGTGGTGATGTTTATTTATCGGGAAGATTATTATGACAAAGACACGGAAAACAAAAATATTGCGCAAATAATGATTAAAAAACATCGCAATGGCCCAACTGGCGAAATTGAGCTTTATTTTGTACCTGACCAATTAGCTTTTAAGGATTTGGAAAAAAAACGTAAAGTTGAAGCTCGTTCGTAGAAACATTAAATACAGTAGAAGCATTAAATACATAGGAAAGAGATGAAAGATTTTTTTGATGAAAACGTGATTGATTGGCGAACAATTGATGACTACCAAAATGAGGGAACTTTGGCGGGTTTGTGTATGGCGCTGGCAGAATCTGACAAATTATTAAATTATATTCTCACTCAGCAACATTATTTGGGCAAGAATGTTTATGAAAAAATCCATGAGGCCAAAGGCCGCTTTTCTGATTTGAAAAATTTAGCGCGGGCGCTTGAAGTAAAAGAGAGTATTTTTGTAGAATATGACCAGGAAGTTTCCAAAGAAGATATTAAAATGGCTTTAAAATATTACCGTGAGGCGATTTTAGATCTTACCGAGAACAAAAAGCCAGATTCAGGTGCTTTTGAAAGAATTTCATCCTGGATAAATTATAATTTTATTTTTCATTCAGGTCGATTCAGAAAAGTGGTAATCAGTTTTTTGGTGGCGATTTTCTTATTGATAATTTTAGACGTAACTCATCCTGGCCAGGCAATCGTGCACTTTTTAACAAGTTTGTTATTTAAAGCTGGAAATTGGTTTTTGGTGGCTGGTGTTTTTGTGGTTGGAATCGTGATAATTGTTTTAGGGGTAATTATCTATTTTGAGAAAAAAAACCGAAAATAATAAATTTAGGCTGTGGATAACTCATCAAAAATCAAAATGCAAAAATCAAAATGCAAAATGAAAATTAGCAAAAACGAATTCAGTTTTCAAAGAAAATTAAATTAGCCCCCTTTTAGGTCTTGACAAAATTAAACCCATGGCATATAATGGTATAATCTTCAGAAATGAAGATGAAGATTAACAACTAATCTCTACCGAAAATTTTCTGAAATTGCATCGGGTGGAAGAAGACAAGGAGGGCTTTTTAATACCTTAATTCTTCTGCTATACAACACTACAAAATTGCACCTAAAAAAATAAAAATAAAAAATGAGTAGTTGGTACACTTAAGCTGGATAAAAATTATCTTGCTCAAGCGTACCAACTACCCAAAATAGGGTAGAGATTGGTACAACAGAGGATCGGCACTCGCACCTTCTAAACAAAGGCTTGCAGAGACTGAGTTTTCTCTGAAGGGCCAATAGGTTTTTCGGGGATCATTAGAAGACTGCAGCCTTCCAAGGCGCGGAACGCGCCAAACATTTTAAAAATAGTGGGCGTTTAGTTCCGCGCCTATTCTAACACAAAGCTTGAAGAAAATCAAGTCTAAGCGCAGCCCGTCTCACCTTATCGGTGAGCCGAGGTAAAAAGAATAGGCGCTTTTTTTGTTGCCTCGATAGCAACAATCCCGCACTCCTATCGTTAAGAAAGGAAAATCTGCGGGATATTTGTTGCGAGTCTTTATTTATTCGTAAATTTTTGGTATATTAACCACAAGCTGTTTAATCGCCACACAATCCGAGGAGGTACCGAAATGACCAGCAAAGAGTTTAGGCAGATGATTTTTAACCCTAACATTACTGATGTGGATTTGGAAGAGCGTTTTTACGGAGTCGAAGTTGAGAGCGAAGAAGATGCACAGCAGCTTTTAGAACTGCTTAGAGAGCATCGCCAAGTTACGATTGATATTATTTATGCTAAGAATTTGCCTCTGCCAAGATCTGCTTATGAGCGAGGTTATTGAGAAAAACTATTATTAAATGAGGTGGACCCGTGAACTTTTCCGAGGCTCTACCTCTTTTTTCTTTGCCTAAAAACTGGTAAAATTAGAAAGCAATGAAAGATATTTTGGGAAATCTCAATCCAGAGCAAAAAGAGGCCGTTCTCACCACCGAGGGTCCGGTATTAATAATTGCCGGTGCAGGGTCGGGCAAAACTCGAGTCTTAACCCATCGCATCACTTATTTAATTTATCAAAAAAGAATCAGTCCTCAGCATATTTTAGCAGTTACTTTTACCAATAAAGCCGCCGCGGAAATGAAAAAAAGAATTGCCAAACTTTTAGGTCGAAATGAAAACGACCATTTTCGGCTGATGCCGTTTTTAGGTACTTTCCATTCAATTTGCGTGCGAATTTTGCGCGAAGAAGCCAAAACCTTGGGTTTTAAATCGAACTTTGCCATTTTTGATACCGCAGATCAAAAAACCGTGGTCAAAAAAGCGATGGAAAAATTACAAATTGATCCCAAGCAATATGCGCCAGAATTAATTTTAAATATGATTTCAGGGGCGAAAAATGAACTTTTAACCCCTCAAGATTATGCGAAATACGTGAGCAGTTCTTTTCATGAAATAGTTTTGGCAGTGTATGCTGAATACCAGAGGATCTTGAAAGATAATCAAGCTTTGGATTTTGATGATTTGATTATGAAAACAGTTTGGTTGTACAAAAAATATCCGGAGATTTTAATTAAATGGCAAAAACGCTTTCAATATATTTTGGTTGATGAATATCAGGATACGAACCGAGCTCAGTATATGTTGGTGAAATTATTAGCAGCTGAGCATAAAAATATTTGTGTGGTTGGAGATGATGCGCAGGCAATATACGGCTGGCGCGGAGCAGATATTCGCAATATTTTGAATTTTGAATCGGATTTTCCTAAGACGAAAATCATTAAATTAGAACAAAATTATCGTTCGACAAAGAGAATTTTAGCCGCGGCACATGAAATAATTTGTAAAAATGTCGTCAAAAAAGAAAAACAGCTTTGGACGGAAAATGAAGAGGGTGTGCCAGTGACAATTTTTGAAGCCCAAAATGAAAAAAATGAGGCGGAATTTATTGTCAATGAAATTAAAAGCTTATCTGATGATTCGTCTCCGGTCAGAACTAGTCAGCTTTCGTTAAAAGATTTTGTGGTTTTATACCGCACCAACGCGCAAAGCCGAGCGATTGAGGAAATTTTTCTAAAATATGGTTTGCCGTACCGGATCATTGGCGGGACGAAATTTTATAGCCGTAAAGAGATCAAGGACACGCTAGCATATTTACGTGCGATTTATAATTTAGATGATTTGGTAAGTTTGGAAAGGATTATTAATTTGCCGCCACGCGGAATTACTCCCAAGACTTGGACACAAATTGTGAGTTTGTTTGAAAAAAATGGCAAGGATTTAGAAAAAGTTAAGATTGGTCTTGATAAATTGGAAATAATCAATAGTCGGGCGCAGAAAGCGGTCACGAAATTTTTGGAATTAATGGCAATATTGCGCGAAGCAGCTCACAAATTAAATATTGAAGAATTGATTGATTTTGTTCTATCTGCCACCAAATATAAAGAATATTTGTTAGACGGTACCATTGAAGCTGAAAGCAGATGGGAAAATATCCAAGAATTAAAATCGGTGACGAAGAATTTTAAAAACATGGCACCCATCGATAGCCTGGGTTCGTTTTTGGAAGAGGTGTCTTTGGTAGCGGAAATTGATAATTGGGATCCAAATTCTGAAGCCGTCACCTTAATGACCGCGCATAACGCGAAAGGTTTGGAATTTGCGGTAGTATTTATGGTCGGCATGGAAGAGGGTTTGTTTCCGCACGCCAACAGTTTGTTGGAACCGGCAGAAATGGAAGAGGAACGGCGCTTATGTTATGTGGGGATGACTCGGGCGAAAAAAAGGCTTTATTTGCTTTTTGCCAGATCGCGTTTGTTGTATGGTTCAATTCAAGTTAATTTGCGGTCGCGCTTTTTGGATGATTTGTCCAAAGAATTAATTGATGAAATCAGCCATGAGCAAATTAAACCGGCGAGCCAATCATCGGAAGGGACGGATGTTTCGGTTGATGATATTAATCAAGACCTTGAAACTAATATTTCTTTTACTGATGGTGATCGCATTGAACATGAAGAATTTGGACAAGGTATAATTGTGGAATTGGATGGGGATATCGCGACCGTGGCGTTTGCCGGGGTAGGGGTAAAAAAACTATCTTTGAGTATCGCGCCAATTAAAAAACTCAAAAACTAAAATTTGACAATTTGGAATGCTTTGCTAAAATCAAACAGGAAAGGAGAGGATTATTCTTTCTTTTTTAAACCGATATAAATTTGGAATAGTGCTCACAATATTTTTCTTTTTCTTAGTTTGGCTTGGAATTAGGGGACATCAAAATTCCGCTCAGGTTTTGGGCGCCCAGATTAGTGCAAAGCCAATCATTATTATTGATAATGGTGTGGAAAGTCAATATTTTGTGACTGAGAGCCGGCTTGCGGAAATCTATGATGAAATCGGTTTAAAAATTTATCCAGAAGACCGCGTGACGGTTTTAGTTGATCCGCAACTCGGTTTGGGTACTCAAATTCGAATCCGGCGCGCGACGGCGATTTGGGTCAATGATGGTGGCATTCCGAAAATTTTTCGAACCTGGAAAGAAACTGTAGGGCAATTATTAGACGAAAAACAGATTAAAATTGGGCAACTTGATCGGTTAACACCGTCTTTGGAAACAACTTTGACAGATAATTTAAAAGTTGTGATCGTGAGGGTGAAACAAAAAGAACAAACCGAAATGGTTTCAATTGCTTTTGAGACAAATTATAAAAATGATGCTTCGCTTTATATTGGTCAAAATCGGGTGGAACGAAGCGGGGCAAATGGCAAAAAAGAGGTTTTATTCCGTTTAACTTTTGAAAATAATCAGTTGGTGAGTAAGGATTCAATTAAAGAAAAAATTATTACCGAGCCTACGACAAAAATTGTTTTACGCGGTACCCGTAAAAAAGTAACGGTACGGTGTGCTGGATATAATTTATTGGCTGAGGATGCCGCGGCCAAGAATAATATTGATCCGAATTCTTTATGCCGGACAATGATGGCAGAAAGTAATGGTCACTCGGATTCATATAATCCAGCTGGACCATATTATGGTTTATTTCAATATGCTTACTCTACTTGGCAATTATTAAGTCCAAAAGCTGATTTTGCTGGTGCGAGTATTAGTAACGCGCGGGCGCAAATTTATGTGACGGCTTGGGCATGGGCGCACGGCTATCGCGGCCGATGGCCATAGTTTCGGCTTGGCACTCGAAAACTTTTTCTATATAATAAGGATAGAGTCATTTATTCTTTTTTCATTTTCGAGGATTTATGAAGCTGACCGACAAAAAAGTGCTGGCGGAAATCTTATCGCAGCATCATTTATGGGCACAAAAAAGACTGGGTCAGAATTTTTTGTCGGATTTTGAGGTTTTGCAAAAAATTGTTCAAACCGCGGAGATTAACCATAAAGATTATGTGGTTGAAGTTGGAGCCGGGATTGGGACCCTAACTGATCAACTTTGCCAAAACGCGAGATGGGTAATGGCAGTCGAAGTCGATCCTAATATGGTGAAAATTTTACAAGAAACCTGTGGTCATTATTTAAATTTAAAAATTATCCAAAAAAATATTTTGGGTTTAGAATTGAATCGAGTTTTAGGCAAAATTGCTGAATACAAAGTGGTCGCAAATTTACCTTATTATATTACCCAGCCAGTTTTGCGATATTTTTTAGAAAATGAAACCAAGCCCGAGAGTATGGTTTTGATGGTTCAAAAAGAAGTCGCGGAAAGACTCTGTGCGAAACCGGGCGAAATGAGTTTGTTATCGGTTTCGGTCCAATTTTTTGGCCAGCCCAAATTAATTCAGATTGTGAAAGCTGAAAGTTTTTTCCCAGCTCCCAAAGTAGATTCAGCCATTATTAGAATTAATAAAATTCGCGAAAGATTTCTCGAAGTTTCGCAACCATTATTTTTTACTTTAGTTAAGGCTGGATTTTCGGAAAGACGAAAACAAATTCATAATTCACTTGCGACTAGCTTACAATTAGCACCCGAAACAGTGCAAAAAATATTAACCCAAGCTGAAATCGATCCTACGCGTCGAGCTCAGACTTTATCAATGGAGGAATGGCATGAACTCTACCAAGCCTTTACCAGAGAACAAACCTGAAGAAGAATCTGCATCGTCAAAAAATGAGCAATTAAATGTTCAACCTGATTCGCAAACTCCGGAAAAATTGCCAGAAGAAAAACCAGCAGGAATAGTTCGAAAAGGGATTGATACTACCGGTGCGATTGTAAAGGGCGGGGCTGAGTTGGGAATTAAGGGCGCCGAAAAAGGTGCCGAAATTACCGAAAAAGGTTTTGAGGTCGCGGGTAAAAGTTTGGAATTAGTTGGTAAGGGAGTAGAAGCCACTGGCAAGGGTGTTCAATATGCGGGTAAAGGAGTGGAATACACGGGCGTGGTAGTGGAAGGAGAAGTTAAATCTGGTCTAAAATATCTTTCTGGCATAATCAAGAATCGTCGTGGCATTAAAGATTTTTTCTGGAAATCAAAACGGGGTGTTATCACCGGTAGTGCCGATAATGATCCTTCTGGTATAGTCACGTATACTCAGATTGGAGCAATCGCTGGGTTCCAGTTGCTTTGGCTTTGTTTGGTGGCTTGGCCGTTGTTGACGGTAGTCGAAGAAATGTCAGCCCGCATTGGCGTCGTTACCAAAAAAGGTGTAAACTCTATTGTTATTGAGAATTATGGCCGAGCCTGGGCATATTTGGCGACTTTGATAATTTTAATTTGTAATACTTTTACAATGGGCGCAGACATTGCGGCAATGGCTGATGTGGCTTCAATATTAACTAAAATTCCGGAATTAGTGTATATCTTATTGCTGGGTGGAATATTTTTCTGGTTACTTTGGACCAAAGGTTATCAAGCAATTAGCCGTTATTTGTTTTTATTAACCCCTTTCTTTTTGTTATATATTGGTTCGGCTTTATTTTTAAATGTTCCTTGGGGTGAAGTTTTAAAGAATACTTTAGTTCCGACCTTGGGATCAATTAATATGAGTTTTGCTTTAATTGCGGTGGCATTTTTAGGAACAACCTTAACCCCGTTTTTAATTTATTGGGAAGCAACACAGGAAATTGAGGAAAATAAAACCGTCGCCAAACTTCATGATGAGAGTATTGGGGTTACATCAGGGATGTTTTTTTCGCAGTTTATTGCTTTTTTCATTATTGTCGCCGCCGCCGCGGTTTTTGCTGGTGCAAATCATGAGTTAAATTCAGCCCGCGAAATTGCCTTAGCGTTCAAGCCATTAGGTAAAATGTCATTTTTACTCTATTCTTTAGGGATATTAGGATCTGGTTTTTTGGCAATTCCGGTAATGGCAGCTTCAACAGGATATACTTTTTCGGAAACCTTTGGTTGGAAAAAAGGTTTGGATCAGCCATATTCAAAAGCAAAAGGATTTTATGCAGTAATGATTTTAACTTTAATTTTTGGAGTAGCAATTGCTTTATTGAAATTTAATCCAGTTTTAGCTTTGGTTTATTCCCAGGTTTTAAACGGTTTATTGATGCCAGTTTTGGTGGTGTTATTATTGTTTATTTGTAATAATAAAAAAATTATGGGTCAACACACAAATCGGGTTTGGAGTAATATTTTTGGTTTTTTGGCCTTGATTGTTTTAGTTTTAGCTGATTTTGCCTTAATATTTCAGTGGTTAAAATAACTTTGAGGAAATATGAATTTGGGAACTTTATATATTGTTGCCACCCCGATTGGTAATTTGGCGGATATTACCTTGCGAGCTTTAGAAACTTTGAAAAAAGTTGATTTGATCGCGGCCGAAGACACTCGTCTGACCACTCGGCTGCTATCAAGATATGAAATTAAAAAACCGCTTATTTCTTATCACCAACATTCGCGCTTATCGAAAATTGACGAGATTATTTGGGAATTAAAAAATGGTAAGCAGGTGGCTCTGGTGTCAGATGCGGGTACGCCTGGGATTGCTGATCCTGGTGCCAGCTTGATTTTAAAAGCGCTTGAGAATAAAATAGAGATTATCCCGATTCCAGGAGCGCAAGCAGCCGTCACTGCCTTATCAGTGAGTGGTTTTTCGGAATCAAAATTTATTTTTGTGGGATTTTTACCTAAGAAAAAAGGTCGTCAAACTTTATTAACACAACTTTCGGAAATGGTTTTTGAGGGCGTATTGATTTTTTACGAATCACCATATCGTATTAATAAAACCTTGCTGGACTTGCAGAACTATTTTGGTGACATTGAAGTAGTAGTGGCTCGAGAATTGACAAAGATTTATGAAAGCTTTTATCGAGGAAAAATTAGCGAAGTTGAAAAACAAATTAAGGCTAAGGGAGAATTTGTAATATGCCTCAAAAAAGCTATCAATGCCAAATAACAGGTCGGGTTCAAGGAGTCTTTTTCAGGTCGTATTTAAAAAAACATGCCGATAATTTGCACCTGGCAGGTTGGGCAAAAAATGAGCCTTCAGGTTCGGTTTTACTTGAAGTCCAAGGTGAAGGGGACGCGGTAGATGAATTTTTAAAACTGGTTAAAATCGGGTCTGAAAATGCAAAAATTACTAAAGTTAAAGTTCGCAAAATCCCCAATCAAACAAATTTAAAAGAATTTATAATTAAAATAATTTAAGGTTAAAATGAAAAAATTTTATCTCACCACGCCAATTTATTATGTTAATGATAAGCCTCATATCGGTCATGCTTACACGACAATCGCCGCTGACGTAATCGCGAGATATTATCGTGCCAAAAATAAACCAGTGATGTTTTTGACCGGTACTGACGAGCATGGTAAAAAAGTCGCTGAGGCGGCTGAGAAAAATAAGACGACGCCGCAACAATTTGTCGATGATATTTCCGGGCATTTTAAATCAGCTTGGCAAAAATTAAATATTTCCAATGATTATTTTATCCGCACCACGGATGTGAACCATGTCCAGGTAGTAAATAAGGTTTTACGACAATTATTTAAAGCGGGTTTAATTTATAAAAGTAATTATGAAGGGTTATATTGTGTAAGTTGCGAGGAGTTTAAAACTGATAAGGATTTGGTTGATGGACTTTGCGCAATTCATAAAACTAAACCCGAGAAAATTAAAGAGGAGTGTTATTTCCTCAAAGTCTCAAAATATCAATCGCAGCTGCAGGAATTAATCACCAAAGGCGATTTAGAGATAAGTCCTCAGACTCGAAAAAATGAAATTATTAGTTTTTTGAAAAATGAAAAATTAACTGATGTGGCAATTTCCCGTCAAAAGGAAAAAGTTGATTGGGGAATTAGTTTGCCTTTTGATAAAAATTATACCACTTATGTTTGGGTGGATGCGCTTTTAAATTATTTAACCGCGACAAATTGGCCAGATAAGGATTTTGATCAAGTTTGGCCGCCCGACCTTCAATTGATGGCGAAAGATATTTTGCGAATTCATAGCACGGTATGGCCGGCGATTATTTTAGGTCTTGGTTTAAAATTACCCAAGAAAATCTTTGCCCACGGTTTTTTTACTATTAATGGTCACAAAATGAGCAAGAGTTTAAATAATGTGGTTGATCCGGTAAAATTAGCTGATGAGTATGGGGCAGATGTAGTTCGATATTTTTTACTGCGCGAATTTACTTTTGGTCATGATGGTGATTTTAATTTAGAGAGATTTGCCGAGCGATACAACGCTGATTTAGCCAACGATTTGGGTAATTTAGTACAACGAATTTTAAGTTTAGCCAAAAATAACCAAATTCAGACCATTCCCGATAAGACAAAAACTTTAACCGAGGTTGAAAAAGATTTGGAAAATTTGAAGTTTAAGGATGCTTTAGACCGGATTTGGGAATTTGTGGTGACCGCAAATCAAGAGATAGAACTTGCCGAGCCGTGGAAATTAGCCAAAACCGAGCCTGTGAAATTTGCCAAATTTATTGGGGAAATGGTCGTGAAAATTAGTCTGATTGCCAACTCATTAGCGCCATTTATGCCTAAAACTAGTGCACAAATTTTAAAGCAGATTAAAACTCAGGAAATTGAACCGATATTTCCTAAAAAATAAATTATTTCAGCCAATTTTTTGACCCAAAGGAGGGTTTTTGATTTTGTACCCATTACTGGCGATGCTAAGTAATGTTATCGGAATTGTGGTTGATAAATTTGCTTTATCTCGCCAGAAAATTCAACTCGATGTTTTTAAAGTGACTTTATTTCTATTGTTGTGTTTATTTACCGCAATTTTTTTGCCATTTTTAGGCTCGATAAATATTACTAAAGCCTTAACACCAACCTATTTAATTATTTTTGGACTAATGTTGGTAACGGCAATTGTCTGGAATATTTTTTATTATCAAGGGATTCAAAAAGAGAAACTTTATGAGTTTCAAACGATCATTACTTTTACTCCCTTAGTGACGATCTTGTTGGCGAGTTTGCTCTTCATCGAAGAGAGAAAATGGCAAGTTGAATTGGCAGCAATAATTGCGAGTTTGGCATTAATTTTTGCCCATGTCAGAAAATCTCATTTCCAGATTAGCCAATATTCTGCGGGTTTGATAATTTGTGTTATTTTAACCTCCCTAGAATTAATTTTAATTAAAGTTTTGTTAAATGTTTATTCGCCAGTGAGCTTGTATTTTTTGAGGACTTTAATTATTTTTATCTTTTTTGCGCTTTGGTACCGTCCCAATTTAAATAATTTACCAAAATCAGGTTTGGCTTTAATTGCGGCCTCAGCGGTAATGGGGGCGGCACAAATGATTTTGAAGTTTTACGGTTTTGAATTTTTTGGAGTGGTCTATACTGTGATGGTGATGACTTTGGGACCGATTTTGGTTTATTTGTCTTGTTTTTTGATTTTTAAAGAGGAATTAAAAAAAAGAACTATTTTGGCGGCGCTGGTAATTTTGGCCTGTATAGTTTGGGCGACGTTTCAATAAAATTACTAAATAGTGCTGACAATACAGAATTCTTGAGAACTATTTAGAATTTGAGAACCTATTTTTTCTTTTTAATTTGATGAGAGATTTTTCCGGTCTTAGTCCGATATACATCTCCTAAATCGGAAAATAATTTTTCGACTTTTTTTTCGTCCATATAACGATGCAAATGTGGAGTTAAATTTTCGGCTTTATCCTGCAACTCTGATTCTTTTGATTTTAGTTCTAAATATTTTAAAACGATTTCATCAATACTTCTTTTTTGTTGGCGAAATCGGTCTTTCATAATGGGACAAAACTGTTGAAAATCGCACCAACCACAAAGCGGACCCGGTTTTGGTGCAAATTTTTCTAATGAAATTTGTTCAGCAGTTTTGTTCACCGTTTCTTCGAGCTGTTGGTGATCCTCTTTTTGCCTTTTAGTGCTTAATTTTAAATCCGGTGCTAAAAAATGGAGCGAGAGTTTAACATCGGTCAGGTGGGGCCATTTTTGTTTGGCGGCCCAATCGTACATAGTGAGCTGTAAATTATCATCAACTTTGTCTTGTGTCGGTACCCGGCCAGTTTTATAATCAATGATCTCAAAATGATTATCAGTTATTTTATCAACCCGGTCAAAAACCCCGGAAATGTTATGTTCGCCCATTGGCAAGACAAATTTTTCTTCAATACTGACAACGGCCGGCATGGCTTTTTTGATTCGGGAATAAAAATTTTCCACAATTTTCAGGCCATTGGCAAAATAATTTTGCGCCACTTCATTTTCGGCAAAAATGCTCTTATCGAAATTTTCGGAGTAGAGTTTGATTGTTTCTGCTTGAGTTGGTAAATGATAAACATCTTCCAAAATAAACTTTAAGGTTTCGTGGAGATGATTGCCAAACCACATTTTTTCCGAAGGTTTGGTGGGGAGGCGATCGAGATATTGGAATTTAAACATTAAGGGACACGTTTGATAAGTATTAATCGCAGAATATGAAAGTCTCATAAAATCCTCCGGATTATTTAATAACTAATATCTAATTTCCCCAAAGGGGAGCCTTCGGCTCTAATGCCTAATCAGCCCCCAATGATTAAATGACGAAATGGCTAAAATTTAATTTCAGGCATTAGGTATTTATTAGGTCAATTAGAATAATTAGGTTAATTTTTCTTTTTATTATGTTGGTAATTTTCAATCGCTTTTTTAATACCTTCGGCAGCCAAAACCGAGCAATGCATTTTAACTGGTGGTAATCCTTGTAAGGCATCAGCGATTGCTTGATTAGTTAATTTTATCGCTTCGCGAAGTGGTTTGCCCATAATCATTTGTGTGGCCATGGAAGAGGTGGCAATCGCGGCGCCACAGCCTAAAGTTTCTACTTTAACATCGGCAACATATTCAGTATCTTTACCTTTAATTTTTTTGGTTTTAACCTTAATATAATATTTTGCCACGTCACCGCATCTGGGATTGCCAACGACCGCTTCTCCAGAGGGGTTTTTCATGGCGCCAATATTTTGTGGGTGCATAAAGTTTTCTAAAACTTTTTTGCTATATAAATGATCTATTTTTGCTCCTAATTTAATGAGCATTTACTTTTTTATTTGGTCCAAAAGGGGAGATTTGACGTAACTTTTTAATTATTTTTGGTAAAACTTTGATGACATAATCAATTTCCTGTTGGGTAGTTTTCCAGCCTAAACTAAATCTGATCGAGCCATGAGCCCGAAACGGGTCCTGGTACATCGCCATAATTACATGAGATGGTTCGAGGGAACCTGAGGTACAAGCAGAACCGGTTGAAGCGGCAATGCCCTTAAAGTCTAAATTCAAAATGATTGATTCGCCTTCAACATATTTAAAATTTAAATTTAGGATGTGCGGGACACGCTTTTTAATATCGCCATTAAGTTGGACATCAGGAATTAGATCGATAATTTTTTTCTGCAAATAGTCGCGTAATTTTTTAATTTTTTTCGTTTCCAAAGAATTATTTGCCATTTTAATGGCTTTACCAAAACCGACAATTGCTGGGACGTTTTCCGTACCTGCCCTTAAACCAAATTCATGTTCGCCACCTAAACTCTGCGCTTTAATTGGGGTATTTTTTTTAACAAATAAAGCCCCAATTCCTTTAGTTGCTCCTAATTTATGTCCAGATAATGTCAGCAAATCGACATGTAGCCATTTGGTATTGCAGTTTTCATAACCTGCCGCTTGGACGGCATCAGTATGAAAATAGATTCGATGTCCATTTTTGGCACGGCTTTTATTCATTTTTTCAAGCATTTTTCCAATTTCGCGAATCGGCTGCAAACTCCCAGTTTCATTATTAGCGTACATAATCGAGACTAAAAGCGTATTTTTTTGGATAACTCTTTTGATAGATTCAAGATTGACTTGACCCTGTGGATTGACTCTAAGATATGTTACTTTAGCTCGTTTCGCCTTTTCTAATTCACGGTAACAATTTAAAACCGCATGATGTTCAATTTGGGTAGTAATAATATGAGGAATAAATTTTGAATTTGTGACCAGACCACGAACGGCTAAATTATCAGCTTCAGTGCCACCAGAAGTAAAAATTACTTCATCTGCCTGGCAATTTAAAAAATCTGCGATCGTTTTTCTATTCTCATCAACTGCTTTTCGAGCTTCCCGGCCAAATTTATGGATCGAAGATGGGTTGCCAAATTTTTCTGAAAAATATGGCAAAATTTTGCTTTTTATTTGAGGACGAACTGGCGCGGTCGCCGCATAGTCCAAATATATTTTAGGCATAAAATAAGATTTCCTATAAAAAACATGCAGCCATAAGGATTTGGTTTTTTTCCGTTTGGCATATTATCTCCTAAATGTTATTATAACATAGGAATGAAAAAAGTTAAAGTTTTAGGCAAGCGACTAAAAGGAGCGAAGAATGGCAAAGGTGAGCGTTGATAAAGAAAAGTGTATTGGTTGCGGGGCGTGTCAGACATCATGTCCTAAGGTTTTTAAAGTCGGCGATGATGGCAAATCATCAGTTATTAATCCTGATGGTAAGTGTAACCTTAAAGAGGTTGCGGCCGCATGTCCGACAGGCGCAATCACTATTTCGGAATAATTTTAGGACTCATATCTTAATAATATGAAGGATAATAAGCAAATTGATATTCAACAATGTTCTCATCTACGGTGCTGGTGGTGACAGTCAGGCTGGCTGAGTTTTTTGAGAAGGAAAGGCTTTCTTCATCCGAATCTAATAATTTCCAACCAGCACTAACTAAATTTGTGCGATAATAATTTATGATTTTAGTTGAAGTCGCGCGAACTTTGTAGCTTATCTGATAAAAATTATTGTCTTGAGTAGTCGAATATCGGGTACGAATTGAACCAGGATACCTGACAACACCAACTATATCAGTGCCGGCAACATCAGTGGTGGGCATGGTTTCAGTTGAACTCGAACTGCCAGTGTCGCTGGAAGTTGAAGTCGGGGTGCTGGTGACAGCAGTTTTGATGGCTTTTTTGGCTTTGCTATAAGCATAATAGCCTAAACCGCCACCCAAAAGTAGTAAAAAAACGAGCACTAAGACAATAATCAGCACCACTTTAGTTCCTTTTTTGGGTTCGGTTGAAGGCGTGGGCGTGGGTGCGGATTGTGGCTGTGGTTGTGGTTGAGAACTTTCCATTTCCCTCCTTTAAATTAAAATTAGTCAAGAAAATCTTGATCAAATTTAACATGTAATTCTATATTTATTATATCCTTAGAGTTGGGCTTGTCAAATTAGGATTGAATTTGAAGCAATTTTATGGTAAGATTAGTCATAAAGGAGTTAAAATGAACGAAATTTCTCCTGAAACCAATGAGTTACAAACAGAACGAGAAATTGTTATTGCCGGCACGGCGATTGAAGGAGCGGTCCAACGGCTCGCAGAAGTAGCTCCGGATTTTAATCTAGAGGGCAAGAGTTTAAGTGATTTAGAAAAGGAAGCGACGCGGTTAGAAGAAAAAGCGGCGGCGATAAGGAGTTTGGCGGTGCATTGTCGTCCCGATAATAACATTCTGGGGATCGTTGAGGGTGGATTAAAGGTAAAAATTAGAGAATTGTCAGAAAATTCTTAAAGATGAATCAAAAAGTATTGGTCGCAATGTCTGGAGGCGTAGATTCTTCGGTCGCGGCGGCATTGCTTAAAAAAATGGGTTTTAAACCGATTGGGATTTTTTTAAAGTTTTGGCAGCCTGAAAATAACGATCATTTTACGAACCGATGTTGTTCTACTGAAGCATCTTTTATGGCGCGTCAGGTGGCTCAAAAAATAGAAATCCCTTTTTATGTTTTGGATTTTCGAGAGCAATTTAAAAAAGAAGTTGCAGATTATTTTATCTCGGAATACAAAAAAGGCCACACGCCAAATCCCTGCGTGAAATGTAATCAGAAAATTAAGTTTGGTTTATTATTGCAAAAAGCACGTGAATTTGGGGCAGAATTTATTGCGACTGGTCATTATGCACAAATTTTTCCGCTTACTAATAAATCTGGCAGCGGGAAAAAGATATTTAATGAGAGTGCAGGTTTGAATTTTAGTAATTCCGAGCAAACAAAGCCAGTTTTAAAGTCTGCTTTGGAAAAATATTCCCGAGCTAAATTAATTTTGACTGAGGCTCGAGACAAGACGAAAGATCAATCATATTTTTTATGGACCCTTAAACCTGAACAGCTTCAAAAAATTTTATTTCCAATTGGCAATTTCACTAAGCCCGAGGTGAGAAAGTTGGCTAAAAAATGGGGTTTGCCGAGTGCTTTAAGTCGAGAAAGCCAAGAAATTTGTTTTGTAAATTCGAGTTTGTGGGATTTTTTACAAAAATATTTGAAGCCAAAAAAAGGTAAAATTGTCGATTTAAATGGTAAAATAATTGGTGAACATTTTGGAGCGTTATTTTATACAATTGGGCAAAGACATCATTTGGAAATTCCGGCTGATAATCCTGAACAAAAACCATATTATGTAGCGAGAATTGATTTGGCGAAAAATGAAGTGATAGTCGGGCATGAAGCAGATTTGTATTCAAAAGACTTAATTGCGAACGAAATTAATTGGATAAAATCAATCAACAATCAACAACCAGCAATCAATAATGTCGAAGCTCGAATTCGTTATGGCCACCCCAAAGAAAAGGTGAAAATTAAATTTCAAAATTCAAAAATTCAAGCCACTTTTGATAAACCGCAACGGGCAATTACGCCTGGACAATCCGTGGTTTTTTATCAAAACGAGGCGGTTCTTGGGGGTGGAATAATTGAAAATAAAAAATAAAAAATAAAAAATTAAAGATAAATGATGTTAACATCAAAGACCCCGATTCAAAAAATTGCCGGGATTGGACCCAAAATTGCCCAAAAGCTCGAAAAATTGGGAATTTTGACGATTTCCGATTTATTACATCATTACCCCTACCGGTTTGAGGATTTTTCAAAAATTTCAAAAATTGGACAAATTAAACCTGGCACGCATTGTGTAAAGGGAAAAATTCTCGAAATTAAAAGTAACCGCACCTTTCGTAAAAAAATGTTTATCACCCAAGCGATTATTCAGGACGCGACTGGTTCAATAAAAGTTGTCTGGTTTCACCAACCATACTTAACTAAAATGTTTAAAAGGGGTAGTCAGGTATTAATTGCTGGCCGTGTTGATTATGGCTACGCAGGTTTAGCTTTTCAAAATCCAACGATTGAAAAATACACCAAGGGTGGTTTGCATTCGGGTCGAATTGTACCCATTTATCCGGAAACGGCGGGTTTAAATTCTCGATGGCTGAGAAGAATTATTGCTTCGCTTCTAAAATTAACTGATAAAATTCCAGATTATCTGCCTAAGCAAATTAAAAAAGAATATGATTTACAGGATTTACCCCAGGCTTTAAAACAAGTTCATTTTCCAGATTCTTTCGAGAAACTAGAAATTGCTAAGAATCGAATCGCTTTTGATGAATTATACTTATTGCAATTGAAAATGTTGAGATTACGCCAGAAATGGCAAAAAATGACCGCCTCAAAAATTCAAATTGATCTTGAAGCAGTTAAGAAATTAGTCAAAAAATTGCCTTTCAAATTGACTAATAGCCAGAGAAAAGCGGCTTGGGAAATTTTGCAGGATTTATCTAGAAAATATCCGATGAATCGGCTTTTGGAGGGTGATGTTGGTTCTGGTAAAACTGTCGTGGCGGCAATTGCGATGTTGGCAGTAGCAAAATCTGGTTTACAATCAATGATGATGGCACCGACGGAAATTTTAGCCCAGCAACACTTCCATACTTTAAAAAAAGTTTTAGCGCCTTTTCGGTTAAAAATTGCCCTATTGACTAGCTCGAAAGCCGAAGCCGCGGGGATAAAAAATGCGGCTCGTCCAAAGATCATTGAAAAAATTAAAAACGGTCAGATTCCGATTGTGGTTGGCACGCATGCTTTGATTGTGGAGAAGATGTCTTTTGAAAAATTGGGTTTAGCGATTATTGATGAACAGCATCGTTTCGGGGTCGAGCAGCGCACTAAATTACATCAAAAAGCGAAAGGTTGTCCGCATTTATTATCAATGTCAGCCACACCAATTCCTCGCAGTTTAACTTTGGCGCTTTATGGCGATTTGGATTTATCAATTATTGACGAAATGCCCAAGGGTCGTTTAAAAATTGCCACTTATTTGGTACCGGCCGAAAAACGGCGCAAAGCTTATGAGTTTATCGCCAAGCAAATTAGAGCTGGTCGGCAGATTTTTGTGATTTGTCCATTAATTGAAGAATCAGATCGGCTGGGCGTAAAATCGGTGGAAACTGAATATTGCAAACTAAAAACTCAAATTTTTCCCAAATTCAAAATTGGTCAATTGCATGGCAAAATGAAACCTAAAGAAAAAGAAAAAATTATGGCTAATTTTTTAAAAAATAAATACAATATTTTAGTTTCGACTTCGGTAGTTGAAGTTGGCGTTGACGTACCAAATGCCTCGGTGATGATGATTGAGGGGGCAGAAAGGTTTGGCTTGGCACAATTACACCAATTTCGAGGTCGGGTGGGTCGTGCGGAACATAAATCGTATTGTTTTATATTTTGCGAAAGTCCCACTACGAAAATTTGGCAACGCTTATCAGCTTTAACTAGAATTAACGACGGTTTTAAATTAGCAGAAAAAGATCTGAAACTGCGCGGACCGGGCGAAATTGATGGTATTCGGCAGCATGGCTTGGTGGATTTGAAAATGGCGAAATTAACTGACTTGAAAATGGTCAAATTAACCCGCGAGGCAGCGGAAAAAACTCTTAAAATTGGACTCGAAAATTTACCGCTTTTAGAAAACAAAATAAAAGAATATAATAAGAACAAGAATAGAGATTGAAATAACCAATAATTAATAACCAATCAAATTCTAAACCCCAGTTACCAAATGTTTGAGAGTTATGTTATTGAAAATTGAATGTAAATTGGAATTTGAAAATTGATTTTTAGCGATGAGATTATGATTGATTTTATTGAAAAATACAAACTTTACATTGTCGGTTTTTTGGTCTTGGTAATTTTAGTCGGAGTGGTGATTTTGCTTTGGCAAAAGAAAAATAGTCCGAAATCATCGATTACAAAAAATAGTAGCGAAATTAGAGTTGATATTGAGGGCGCCATTAAAAAGCCCGGCGTTTATGTTTTAAAATCCGAAGCGATTTTAGAGGATTTAGTCGCTCAAGCTGGCGGCGTGACCGAAAATATTGATAAAATCAGGTTTGCTCAGGAATTTAATCGAGCCGAAGTGTTAAGTGATGGCCAAAAAATTTATTTGCCATTTGCCGGAGAAGTGGCAGGTGCGGCGACAAATAATACTAGCGGTAGTGCGACTGAATCTAACACGATCCAAACTGCGGGAAAAATTAACTTAAATTCAGCTACTGCCGAGCAATTAGATACTTTATCTGGAATTGGACCAGCTTATGCGGCCAGAATTATTGAATATCGGCAGGCGCATGGTGGCTTTAAGATTATTGAAGAAATAATGGAAATTAAAGGGATTGGCCAAAAAACTTTTGATAAAATCAAAGACCAGATTACGATATAGAGTCAATGAACAGTAAACAGTTCCAACCAGGGTCTGGTCCGCCTCTGGCGGAAACAATTAGCAATCAAATTTCTTGACAATTTTAGAAAAATTGTTAAAATATAAACAGGAGAAGCAGACTCCTTTTTTGAAACCCCAAAGGAGGCAGATAGCGATGCAGGTTCAGGCAGTGAGGGACGTTAAGTGCGATCGTTGCGGCATGGTTGGTAGACCGGTTTTTTCAGTAAATTTTAATGTTGTGGTCAGCCAAAGCAAGGAGAGCTTAACTTGTATTAAACCTGTAAGTGTTGCGATTTGTTCAGAGTGCATTGAGGGATTAGGTGCGTTTGTTAAGGATTTGTTAAAAGATGATGATTATTTCAGAGAAGAAGCATCAGTAGTTTTGAAGGGCGATATCCGCGAAGATTATCTAGATGAAATTATTGAAAGTTTAAAAGTTTGCTTGAAAGATGCTGGTGTTAGCAGCGAAAGTCTGAGCGGAAATACTCCGGAAAGTAAAGATGATTGGAAGGCACTTTTTGAGACCCTTGGGCATGATTGGATTGTGGCATTTACGGGATTTTTTGAGGCGGATGAGGATGGAGTCTGTAATCTAATTGAAGCGTGGCAGCAAGATCAGGAAAGCAAAAAAGACTCTGAAGATACTGAAACCACTGAAGCCGCAGATAAAGTAGCCCTAATTGAACGAAAGAGACAAATAATTGATGCTCTGGGTGGATTTACAGTTTTTCGCGAAGCACTAACTTCTGGATTGCACGAAACGTCAACGATTATTGATGGGATGGAAATTGCTAATGATGAGTTGGAAAGTTTGTTAGATGATGACCGTTGTGAAGAATTTCTCACCAGACTGCAGGGGATATTTATCGGAAGATTTTTGCATTCTCTTGGCGTCGAATTTGAAGCGGCAACTCTTTTAGCTTCTGAATATCAAGATGCAATTAGATCTGCTCTAGAGAGCGAAACAGGCGAAGATATTTCTCTTGAAGAGTTTAGGGGAAAACTAATTAAAGCCTTGGGTGCTTTTTCAGCAGAAGTAATTGATATTCAGATAAAATAATTATTTATTACTTTCGGCTACTGGTCGATCTTTGCCAACGGCTTGTAGCCCTTTTTGTTTAAAATGGACAAATCAGCTTCTATTTGATATAATCAGAGTAATAAATAAATTTTTGCCGCCATCGTCTAGAGGCCTAGGATACCAGGTTTTCATCCTGGAGATCACCGGTTCGAATCCGGTTGGCGGTGCCAAGATAAAACTGTAATCTCCTTGATTACAATTTTATCTTATTGCCACACTGGGTGAGAACCTGTTGGCGAAAAAATTAAACAAAAATCAAAGTGAAATATTATACTTTCCGTTCAGTCGTTAGTTGAGTTGTTTTGCGTTGAGACGGGCTTTAGCCCTTCGAATCCGGTTGGCGGTGCCAAAATAGAATTCCAATTCATAATTTATAACTCAGAATTACATTACAGAATCCACAATTCGTAATTTGTCCCGTTAGCTGGCGGGCTTTTTTAATTTGAAAGCCGTTTACTTTGTTTGCCGCATATGATATATATAGTATAATCTCCGGAATGGTCCGGTCTGGTCATCTGCTAAGGAGGCGCGAGATGGGTGGGTTCTCGACCGGTGTTTTCACCCAACTTTATCAGCAGGTTCATTACGGCCAAGAACCAGCAATACTTCAACGCTCGGTGAGAGAGGTATTTGCCGAAGTATATGGGTTGAACATGGTAGATGTTGATTCTAAACTTCAGGAATGGGGGATCGACCTTTCAGGGTTTGGCATGCGGCTCGTTTGGGAAGCTGATCGAACCCATCCAGGAAAGGAAACGGGTGCTGTTATCGCTGTTCCTGGATGTGAACCCGATGCTTTTATTTTCAAAGTTCCAGCTGGTACCCATACAGAATTCATAATGGCTCTTTATCGTAAAGTATTAAGTAAAATCGAAGCCAAAGACATTGTAAAATTTGATGGTAAGGGAATTCTTTGCCGCGAAGCAGATTCATATCTCCTGCAATCTCTCGCAAAGACAGCCAAAATCTTAGAGGTGTTAGTTGGTAAAAGAGCCGCGAATAAGTGGCTCAAAGAGCAAACAGAGCTACTCGAAGAGATGATATCCACCCGCCCAAAAAAGCTGGGTGTTTCAAAAGTTTAATTTGAAACCTAATCAAACCAATTATTTTGAGGGATCTTATTCCGGCCTTCGCTATCTCATTTCGGCGTAGACCTTTTTTAATTGCCAATTTTTCAAAAAACGCATACAATAAAAATGAGGGAAAATTGACAAATTCAGATAAGCAATTATTTAAATTTAGTTACACTCGACTAATTATCATTATTTTAGTCGCCCTTGGCATCTATTTATTAATCCCTAAATTAGTCGGGCTCAAAGAAGGTCTTAGATTAGTCCAGCAGGTAAAGCCGATTTATATTGTCTTGGGCATTTTGGGCGAAGTGGTTAGCTATACTGGTGCAGCGATGCTAATGGGTTTGGTGATTAGAAAACTCAAAACCCGCCTGCCGTTTATTGATTTAATCCGCATGGGCACAATTGGCGCTTTTGCGATTCACTTTTTTCCAATTTCCGGGGCTGGAGAAGCAACCATTAATTATTATTTATTGCGCTCAAAAAGTGTTTCCTCGGGTGACGCACTTTTTGTTTTTATCATTCGTGGGATATTTTTATATATCGCCTTTTTTATAATTTTTGCTTTGGGTTTATTGTTAACACCGTCGCATCCTTTGCTGAGCTTAACGCAAAAAATTATTTTTATAGCTTTATTTATTGTTATTATTATCGTGACGTTTTGGGTGAGATATTTATATCGCAATCGCGATCGTTTTTGGTCAGCAGGCTATAAGTTTTTAGGGATAATTAATTGGTTTAGCCGCAAGCTTTTCAAAAAAAGAGTTTTTACGCCCGAGACTTGTGAGATTTTGGTTTCCGATATTTATAATGGATTTGGGACATTTTTTAGGAATAAACGCAAAGAGTGGTTACCGGCTTTAAGTTGGTCAGCAATCTATTGGCTGGGTGATATGTCTTGTTTATTTTTTAGTTTATTGGCATTTGGCTTTGTGGTTCATCCTGGCGTGCTGATTTCCGCATATGGCATTGCCACACTCTTGGGATTAATTTCGTTTATCCCGGGAGGTTTGGGGGTGGTAGAGGGTGTTTTAAGTTTGGGCTTGATTGGTTTGGGCGTTTCTGCTAATATAGCTTTGTTTGGAGTTTTGCTATTTCGCTTAATGTCTTTTTGGTTAATTATGCCAATTGGCTTTGTTTCTTTTGTGACGATGCAGAGCGAGATCAAAAACCATAAATAAATTTATGCCACAATTTAAATTGAAAAATAGACAAACTCAAGTAATTTTGATGATAATCGTCATTGTCGGGGCGGTTTATTTTTTAGTGGCAAATCGACCTAAAAATGCGGTTTCGCCGGTGCAACAAGAAAATGACGGTTTAACTAATTTGTTGTCGCCGCGAGAAGAAAAAAAATTAGATAGTAAAAATCAGACCAAAACTACTAATACCCAATCTAATACTCAAACTGCGATTAAAGATTCGGTTTTATTGTCAGTGCCTTTTACTTCCCAAGCACCTTTGGTGGTTTGGGATGATTTGCATAATGAAGCTTGCGAAGAGGCGTCGGTAATCATGGTGGCTGAATATTTATCAGGTAATCATAATCGTAAATTAGAAGTGAATTTTGCTGACCAACAAATTATCAAGATGGTTAATTGGGAAATTAATAAATTGGGTTCACATAAAGATTTAACCGCCGAAGAAACCGTCAGATATTTAGCAATTGGTAATTTGGGTTATAAAAATGCTCATGTTCATCGTGATTTTTCGATTGATAATATTAAAAGGGAATTATCAGCTGGCAAACCCGTGGTTATCCCGATGGCGGGCAGGCTTCTCGGAAATCCGAATTTTCGGCAGCCTGGTCCGGTCTATCATATGTTGGTGATTAAGGGTTATAATTCAAAATATTTTATTACCAATGACCCCGGGACGCGTAAGGGCGAAAGTTATAAATATTTGTTCTCCACAATTGAAAAAGCCGCCCATAATTGGGCGGGTACTCCTGATAAAATCGAGTCTGGCGCGAAAGTCTATTTGACTCTAAATTAGATTATATCTTGAGGTGGGAGATTTATTTTGGAAAGATGGGGCTACGAGGCAGGAAGGAAGAGTTGGTTGGTGTTTCCCCAGTTTGGGGGAACTAAGTTGGCACCAGCCTGTCTTTCTTCTTCCTGCCTCGCAGTTTTCTATGTGAACCCAACATTAGGTCCTGAGTTTGAGAAATTCTCAGAACCGGTTGGGGTTGAAGACTGACCAGCAGCGTCCGGGTTTTCTATCCCCGAGTCTTGGCGTCTCAGGCCTCGCTATTCGACGCTGCCGGTCAGATTCTGAGAGGGTTAGCGGCTGGGATAACCGTGGGGTAGTGTGATTGGACTGCAGACGGGGAACCACCTGAGGCTGTCCCATTTCCAACCCTCTCAAGCTGAAGGGGGAAAGGTGCGCCAAGATTTCCAGACCAGGATTGCAACCGCTATTTGGGTTCCTTATTCCCCACGAAACTGGCGAAGGCATTTGGTTCTACGCCAGGTCTTGCACACCATCCGGAGAACTTCATGCCTTCATGACTGTTGGAGAGAGGAGAGTGATACCCAACTGAAGCTGCGAAAGTGATAACCCTTTCCTCTCTTTTTGGTTCCGTAGTGACGCTCCTTCCTCGCCGTGAGTCTTGAAGCGTCTAAGCTCTTACAGTTCTCCGAACTGTCGCAGCTTAAGAGCTAAGCTATAATATTGTACCAAATCCTAAAAATTTGTCAAGTCAATATCAAAAAATTGGTTTGACAAAAGTGGTTCTTTCTTGTTATAATTTAAGCAGATTATAGTAATTTTTTATTTAAATTTTGATCCCATAAAAATGGGGAATTGAATTGCGAACATGAGAGGAAAATACAATGAACAATTTGATCTTAGGGTTATTGATCGGCCTGCCGATTGCTACTGGCGTGGCCGGATATTTTTTAAGAAAACTAACGGTCCAGAAAATTTTCAAGACTCAAGAAAACAAAGCTTCTAAAATTATTAACGACGCAAAAAATCAAGAAAAAGAAATTTTGTTAAGCGCCAAAGACGAGGCTCTCAAAATTAAAGAAGAGGCAAAAAAAGAAGCTGACACGAAGCAGAAATACATTTTTGATTTGGAAAGAGCTTTACGTTCCAAAGAAGATTTATTGGAAAGAAAATCCCAAAACTTAGAGGATGATAAGGCTAAATTATCAGAAAAAATTTTAGAAGTGGAAAAATTTAAAGAAGTTTTAAAAAAAGCCAAGGCTGAGCAAATGACCACTTTGGAAAAGATTGCGAAAGTTTCTCAAGATGAAGCAAAAAAAATTTTGTTAGACTTGGTGGAAAAAGAGTATAAAGATGAATTGGTAGAAAAAATCAAAGAAATGGAGCTTTTCACCAAAGACCAAGCCGAAGACAAAGCCAGGGAAATTATTATTACCGCGATTCAAAGATTAGCCTCGGAACAAACCGCAGAAACAACCGTAGCGGCAGTATCAATTCCTTCTGACGAAATGAAAGGCCGCATTATTGGTCGCGAAGGCCGCAATGTCCAGACTTTTGAAAAATTAGCCGGCGTCGACGTCATCATCGATGACACTCCGGAAGTAGTGGTGATATCATGTTTTGATCCGGTGAGACGGCAAATTGCTCGCATGGCTTTGGAAAAATTAATTGCCGATGGCCGAATTCACCCGACTCGTATTGAAGAAATGATTGAAAAAGCCAAAGTGGAAATTTCTCAGCAAATCAAAGAAGCCGGTGAGCAAGCAGTTTATGATGTTGGCGTGGCTGGTTTGCATCCGGATTTAGTTAAAATTTTAGGCAGATTAAAATTCCGCACCTCATACGGCCAAAATGTGTTGATGCATTCGATGGAAACCGCAAATTTAGCGGCCATGATTGCTTCTGAACTTGGTGCAGATGTGAATATGGCAAAAAAAGCGGGCTTATTGCATGATATTGGTAAAGCCGTTGACCACCAAATTGAAGGTTCGCATGCGGTAATTGGGGCTGATATATTGAAAAAATATGGTATCAATCCTGATATTGAAAAAGCAGTTCGAGGCCATCACGAAGACATTGAGCCAACTTTAATGGCAATTATTATTCAAGCCGCAGATGCGATTTCCGGTTCCAGGCCAGGGGCGCGTAAGGAATCTTTGGACTCTTATATTAAAAGATTGGGTGATTTGGAAAATGTCGCCAATGATTTTGAGGGAGTTGATAAATCTTATGCAATTCAGGCTGGTCGTGAGATTCGTGTGATTGTGAAACCTGAAGATATTGATGATTTAGCCTCGGCCAAATTGGCGAAAAATATCGCTCGAAAAATTGAAAAAGAATTAAAATATCCAGGCCAAATTAAAGTAAATGTGATTAGAGAAACGAGAGCGGTTGATTTTGCAAAATAAATTATAAAAGAGGGAAAATGAATAAAAAAGAACTGGTGTCAGAAATTGCCAAAGCCTCGAATCTGAATCGTGGCGAGGTTTTGAAATTATTAAATGAATTTTCTCATACCTTAGCGCAGACTTTGGCAAAAGGGGAGAAGGTGAGTCTTTCCGGTTTCGGAACTTTTTCTCTATCTAAAAGACAAGCTCGAGTTGGGACGAATCCGAGAAATCCCAAGGAAAAAATCCAAATTCCGCCTTCGGTGACAGCTCATTTTAAACCATCGCAAACCCTAAAATCGAAAATTAGTTAAAGTCGCGGAGTTCTCTTCGGGCGTTTTTAGCGAGATCTCTTTCTTTAAGAATTTGTTTTTTATGATAAGTTTTTAAGCCTCTGGCGAGACCGAGTTCGAGTTTAATACGATTCTTTTTCGAATATAATTTTAAGGGCACTAAAGTGAGCCCTTTTTGTAATTTGCCCGCAATTTGTACAATCTCAGCTTTATTTAACAATAATTTTCGAGATCTTTTAGGATCAAAACTGATTTTAGAATATTTATATGGCGAAACGTGTGTCCCAATTAACCAAATTTCACCGCCTAAAATTTGGGCAAAGGCATCACCCAAATTAACCTGATGATTTTTAATCGATTTGGTTTCAGCGCCATTTAAAATTAACCCAGCTTCAATGGTTTCTAAAACCTGATATTTTAGCCGGGCTTTTTTATTAATCGCAAAAACGCCTGATTTAAATTTTTTATTCATCGCTTTTTTTAACTAAATTTTGCCACTCTGAAATAAGAACATACATTCCAGCCATGATTGGTACGGCCAAAATTACTCCTAAAATGCCAGCTAAGACGCCACCGATTAAAAGTGCCACAATAATAATAACTGGTGACAAACCGACTGCTTTTTGCATGATTTTAGGTACCAAAATATGTCCTTCGAGTTGTTGGACAATCACGAAGATGATTAAAACTATCAAGGCTAGCCAGGGTGAAACAAAATAAGCGACAATTAAGGCAGGAATGGCGCCCAAAACTGGTCCCAAATATGGAATTATTTCCGTTAATCCAGCCCAGACCGCCAGGGCTAAAGCATACGGAACTCCCAGAATAAACAAGGCGATAAAATCAATTACCGCAATAATAATGCATAAAATAATTTGGCCTCTCATCCAAGCGCCCCATTTTTCTCGAACTTTATGAAGAATTGTGAAAATTGCAGTTTTTTGGTGGATCGGTAAAAATGGTTCAACGATATTTTTCAAACCATTCTTTTCAATCAAAAGGTAAAAAACTAAGACTAAAATTGTCACGATTGCACCAATTGCCGTAAAAAAGCCGCGTGCCGTGGAAAAGATATTTATTGAGAATTTTGCCAATTGGTCAGAAGCAGTTGAGAGGGGTTTTTGCAAAATTGTTATAATTGAAGATTGCTGTGAGAAAAAGTTTTGTAAAAAATGATAAGAAGAAGAAACCTGGCTAATAATATTTGGGGCATTATCGATTAAATCTTGAATCTGCAAGACTAAGGGCGGAATGATTAAATATGAAATTCCAGCTAAGATCGCCAGACCGATAATATAAATAATTATTGCCGAAAGAATCCGGGGAATTTTTTTGGCTTCAAACCAGTCTACGGTTGGATTTAAAGCGGCAAAAATGATCAGCACGACAGCTAATAGAATAATAATTCCAGATATACGCCAAGCCAACCAAATCAAAAAGATAATAAATAAAATTTTTAACAAAGTACTGGTTGAAATTTCGATCGTTTTTTTCTCCATGACACTCCTTCGTTATCCTTACTTTGATTTTATCTTACTACTTTTTATTTAATTGGTAAAGACGATTTTTTGAAATTTAATTCGATTTCGGGATAAAAAGTGTTTCGCCATTTTTTCGATACCTAGGCTAAGGTCGGAAACAAAAAAGGTGTGTTTTGGTCTCGAATTATTTTTAATTTTATTTTTGGATAAATATTGTTGAAGTTTTGAGCTAACAGTTTGAGCAGAATCGATTATATTGGCTTGATGCTTGATAATTTTTTTAATTTGATTTTTGAGTTTTGGAAAATGAGTACAGCCTAAAATTAAAGTATCAATCTTTTTTTGGCTCAAAGGTTTTAAATATTTTTTGAGAATTAGGTTTGTTTCGGGTTGTTTTTCCCAGCCTTCTTCAATTAAAGGAACGAGTAAAGGGCAAGCTTGGCTGTAGACCTTGATTTTTAATTCAGATTTGGATTTTTGAAGAATCGCTTTTTCGTAGGCAGAACTTTGTATGGTGGCGCGGGTGGCGATGACACCAATTTGCTGATTTTTAGTGTTAGCCAGGGCTTTTTGAACTGCAGGAGAGATAACATCAAAAAAAGTTATTTTTGGAAATTTTTTATATAGAGTTGACATGGCATATGCCGAAGCAGTATTGCAGGCAATGATGATAATTTTTGCCCCTTGTTGTTTTAAAAAATTAACCCCCTCAAGAGCGTGTTTAATAACAGTTTCTGGAGATTTATTTCCATATGGAAGATGGGCTAAATCGCCAAAATAAACGGTTGATTCATTTGGGCTCTTTTTTAAAATTTCTTTTAAAACAATTAAACCGCCCAAACCCGAATCAAAAACACCAATCATTTTATCCTCTGATAAATTAAATTTTCAATACCCCAATTTTATCCCAATAAGATTGAAAATTCCAGCCTAAAAGAGTAAAATAGGATTAGAATTGCCCTCTAAGCTTCTGGCCCCGCAAAGGCGGGGCCCGAGTCCTTGACTCCGACCAAATCGGAGTCGGGCAATTAGATACCTGCCCGCCGATACCTATGCCCCCGTAGTTCAACGGATAGAACAAGGGACTCCTAAGCCCTAAATAGAAGTTCGACTCTTCTCGGGGGCGCAATATTTTTTTCGGAGCGTGGCCTAGCGGTAAGGCGCAGCCTTCGGGAGGCTGAGATCGTGAGTTCGAATCTCACCGCTCCGATTATTATTCAGCGCGTCCCGCCAACGGCGGGGAGGCCGTCCCGCCAGGGCGGGACCAGCCCGATATTAAAAAAACCTCCTTTTTTGAGAGATTTTTTTAATTATAAAAATTTCTGGTCCCGCATAATCAAAGCACACGGGATAAATGGAGGTGCCGGAAGTTGCATCCGGGTCCAAAAGTTTTAAAAAATATCTTCTACAAGTTTATTCCAGATAAGTACTTAGGTAATCAGCTTAAATCTGGACTAAAAACTGAAAACCGCAATCTTTTATTAGCTTAGGTTCGGTAAAAAAGATGATTACCAAACTGCATCCGAAATTATGACACCAGATTTGCAACTTTCGGAAAGCTGCAAGAGGCGCCCCGTCAAAGGCGGGGATGACAATAGCGGTTAGGCTACTGCCATTTGTAAAGCAGGTTTGTTGCTTGTTTTTTTCTAGTTTTGATTGGGCTAGAAACCAAACTTGCGACATTTTTCGCAGTCTTTTGTCGAGGCTTGTCACCCCCTTATGGCGTTGGTAGACTGATACGCTACCGACCTCAGACCATTTTCTTTTTCGGAAAGAAAAAGTCTGACAAAAAGAAAACTTATTCGAAATTCCTATCGTGGCAGAATCATGGAAAGGTTGTTTAACTTTCATGGTCTGATTTACTGTCATTTTTCTGATCTTAAATCCGAATTTTTAAAGTTCTATCTTAATTTTACCACAAATTTTAATTTTGTCAAGACTGGTGGGCGGTATCCCAATGGTCATCGGGATGACCTTCTGCACATTCATTTGATATAAATGGTGCGCGCGGTAGGACTTGGACCTACGACCTTCTCTACGTCAAAGAGACGCTCTACCCCTGAGCTACGCGCGCATATTCAAATTCGAACTATAGGTATCTTAATTTTAGCCTAAAACCACCAAAATTTCAAGCTCTTTTTCGTATTTTTGTATCCGTCAACTGGCGGATTTTGTATTTCGTAGACTAATCAGTAAATTCTTGGGTGAACATCTCTCCCCAATTATCAGCTGAAATTATCCCGATGCCAATTTTATGAAAATTAGGAGATAAAATATTAGCGCGATGTCCAGGACTATTCATCAGCCCATTATGCGCAACCTCAACATCCGGGGCATAAGCTAAATTTTCGCCCGCAGTTTTAAAATTAATTTTTGCGGCCAATAAACGATCGGTCGGAGTGCCAGTGACAGGCGAATTGTGATCAAAATATGATAATTTAAACATTTCTAAAGAATGTTTGCGGGCAATCGCGGATAGGGCGGGATCGGCAATAAGAGAGCCTAGACCTTGTTTGCTTCTTTCTGCGTTAATTAGTTCAAGCATCCTTTTTTCGGCGTTATAGTTGATAGTCAGCTCAAGATTGCCGGGAAAAGAAATGGTCTGATTTTCTCCTGGGAAAATGGCGCCTAATAAATTATCGATTTTAGCTCGAGTTTCCTTTTCGGCCGGAGCTAATAAATTTTCAATTTTCTGATCAAAAAAGGAGAACTTGTTTAGGAGAAATGGGGTGAATTTTGAGTCAGACATAGTTGATTTTAATGCCGGACTCAAAGGTAAAATGACCAAATTAATAATGATAATATTAATGGCGATAAAACCATTAATGAGACCGGGAATCATGCCTAAAAGCCTATTTATAATTTTAAAGGCTCGATTTTGATTCCATCTTTCAACTAGGGGCTTGAGAGTTCTTCTGAGAATTATTCCCGAAATAATGGTCCAAATAATTTCCACGCCCACAAAAATTACCAAAAAACCAATTAAATTGGCTAAACCAATGCTAAACTTAAAACTTTCGGCTAAAGTTTGACCGAGATAAGGGTATAAAAATAAGCTTGCCACCACCGAAATAGCAAAGCCAATAAGTGTGAATAATTCGTCAAAAAAGCCTCGCCAAAAGCCAATGAGGACGGAAATTGCTAAAATTGCAATAATGGCAATATCAATAATATTCATATCCATAATTACATTATACCAAAAAATAAAAATATTTTTTAAAGCTTGAATTTTAAGCTAAATGGTTTAAAATTGAAGTAAATTAATAATTTGATTTAGAAATGGGGTAAAAATGTCAGATAAAAAACAAGCCACCAAATTAGAAACAATGCGCCATTCCTGCAGTCATGTTTTGGCTGAGGCGGTTTTAGAAATTTTTCCTGAAGCAAAATTAGGCATTGGTCCAGCCACGGCTGATGGTTTTTATTATGATTTTCAACTGCCGGTGCCGTTATCTGAAAAAGATTTGCCAAAAATTGAAGACCGAATGAAAGCAATTATTAAAAATAACAAAGCTTTTGAAAAAAGCATAATTTCTCGTGAAGAAGCTCAAAAACTTTTCAAAAAATTAGAGCAACCCTTAAAATTAGAATTAATCGCTGAATTGCCAAAAGATGATAAAATAACCATTTATAGGACTGGTAATTTTATTGATTTATGCCGTGGGCCACACTTGGCGTCGACTGGTAAAATTGGACCTTTAAAATTAACTTCAATCGCCGGGGCATATTGGCGCGGTTCAGAACAAAATCAACAATTACAGCGGATTTACGGAACATGTTTTAATGATAACAGCGAGCTTTCAGAATATTTAGAAAAACTTGAAGAAGCGGAAAAGCGTGATCATCGCAAATTAGGCAAAGCCTTAGATTTATATTCGGTCTCAGATGATATTGGGCCTGGTTTGATTTTATGGCATCCAAAAGGATCGGTGATTAGAAAAATTATTGAAGATTTTTGGCGTGAAGAACATTTAAAGCGGGACTACCAATTGGTTTTCTCGCCTCATATTGCTCGAGAATTGATTTGGAAAAAATCCGGACACTTGGATTTTTACTCAGAAAATATGTTTTCTTCGTTTGGTATTGAAGGCGATCATTATTTGATTAAACCGATGAATTGCCCTTTTCACATTGCGATTTATAAAACCCATTTACACTCTTATAAAGATTTGCCAATTCGCTATGCTGAACTTGGCATGGTTTACCGATATGAAAAATCTGGAGTTTTGCATGGTTTAACTCGGGTGCGAGGTTTTACCCAGGATGATGCGCACATCTTTTGTACTCAAGGCCAAATGGAAGATGAGTTAGTAAAAACCGTAAAATTAGCGCAATTTATGTTAAAGAAATTTGGTTTTAAAAATTATAAAGTCTATCTGGCGACTCGACCTGAGGATTTTGTGGGCAAAATTGAAATTTGGGATAAAGCGGAAAAAGCCTTAGATTCAGCTTTAAAAAAAGCCGGCGTAGAATTTCAAATAGATGACGGCGAAGGCGTTTTTTATGGTCCCAAAATTGATATTAAATTAGAAGATTCTTTGGGCCGGTTATGGCAAGGTCCCACAATTCAGATTGATTTTAACGAACCAAAGAAATTTAAGGTTAATTACACTGGTGATGACGGTCAAGAACATCAAGCGATTATGATTCATCGCACCGTCTTAGGTTCAATGGAAAGATTTTTTGGTTGTTTAGTTGAGCATTATGCAGGGGCATTTCCATGGTGGTTGGCGCCAGTTCAAGTAAAGGTGGTGCAAATTACTGATCGAAATCAAAAATATGCTAAAAAGATTGTTGAAGAATTGAGCAGGCGAAAATTAAGGGTTGAATTAGATGATCGAAATGAATCGGTAGGTAAAAAAATCCGCGACGCGGAATTAGAAAAAGTGCCTTATATTTTAGTAGTTGGCGATAAAGAAGAAAAAGCAGAATCTGTTTCAGTGCGAAAGCGGGGGAGTAAAGAGCTGAAAAGCTTAAAAATTGATAAATTTATACTTCAAGTCACCGAATAAATATAAATATTAAATTCTATTTATTAATTAATGTGTTTAAAATCTGCCAGCGACGTTTCTTCTCGAGGCGTGAAACGTCATCTTTGAGACGAGCCGCGGCAGTGTCAGGTCTGGGTGAATATTGGGAGATGTAAGCCTTGTCAAATTGAGCTTTTCGACAAAGCAAGGGTGTGTTTTGAAAAGCTTTTTTTGTTTCGCCAGGAAATCCGACAATAATATCGGTGGAGAGTTTCAGACCCGAGATTTGAGACCTGAGATTTGAGACTAAGTCTAAATATTGTTTTGAAGTATAAGGTCGGTTCATGCGCTTTAAAATCTGATCATCGCCAGATTGGACTGGAAGGTGGATTTGTTTAGATATTTTAGGCTCGGTGGCAATTAGTTTGATTAATTCAGCCGGAAAATCCCAGGGATTCGGGCTCATAAAAAGAAGCTGAAAATTACCCGGGATCTTGATTAATTTTTTCAATAATTCCACAAATGGAGTTTTTGTATTTAATAATTTTGAATTTTTTCTTGTCATTTTGATTTTTGATTTTTGATTTTTTAATTTATAACGATTCACATTTTGCCCAAGGAGCATTATTTTTTTCGCGCCATTTTTGACCGCTTTTTTGACTTCGGCAATAATTTCTTGCTCCGAGCGAGATTTTTCGCGACCTCGGGTAAAGGGGACAGCACAATAAGAACAGAAGTTGTTACATCCATATATAATAGGAATATAAACTTCATCCTTTTTAGAATATTGAGGGGTGATTTTGGAATAATTTTTCGGACAAAGCCAGCTTTTTTCCAAGTGGGTGATTTCTTGAATTTTTTTTGCTAGCTTATTAAGATCATTAATTTTAAAAATCCAGTCAACTCTAGGGGTAAGTTTTTTAATATCTGCCGGTAGAATGCAGCCGGTAAGGAAAATGAGCGGTTTTGATTTTTTTTGCCAGACTTTAATGCGGCCAAAGATTCGATCAACCGCGGCTTGGCGGACCGAGCAAGCATTGATAATTACCAAATCAGTCCCGCCAGCTGGCGGGACTGATTTTAGTCCGCTCTTTTCGCAAACTGTTTTTAGACGCTCGGAATCAGAAATGTTCATTTGACAACCGAGCGTTACAATAAAATATTTCATAAATTAAAAATTATCGAGGATTGTTATTTTCAGGATTTTCCGGCGCCGGAGTTGGAGTAGCGGGTGTGGCCGTTTTTTCACCCTGTGCTTCTTCGGTACCAGCGGCAACTTCTGTTTCTTCGCCTTTTTCAGCTTCCGCTTCAACTTCGACTTCTTCAACCTTTTCTTCAACTTTTTCTTCCAATTCAGCTAATTCTTCTTCCGAACGAGGCGGCATCACCATTGCCACCACTTCATCCGGATTATCTAAAATTGTGATAGTTTCCGGGACTTTCAAATCAGAAACTAAAATACGGTCTTCGAAAGTTTTAAGGCTAGAAATATCAATTTTAATTTCGTGAATTAAATCTTGAGGGAATGTTTCAGTTTCCACCGTCGCTTTTTGCAGGATTAAACTGCCTTCCAAGTCTTTCACTGCCGCAGATTCGCCTTCAGCTGAAATTGGAACATCGGTTTTAATTTTTTCGGTCATTTTCACTTGATATAAATCAGTGTGAATTGCGTCACCTGAAATTGGGTCAATTTGGACTTCTTGGATTAAAACTTTTTTCGGATTTTCATTTTCAATTTTTAAATCAACCAAAGTGGTTTGGCCAGCTTCCTCAAAGACTTTTTCAAAATCTTTATGAGGAATCTGCAAACTTATATTCTTGGTTTTATGGCCATATAAAATAGCCGGAATAAAGCCTGATTTTCTCAAAGCCTGATTTTTTTTGCCGAAAGTGTTTCGGATTTGCGCGTTTAGTTTTGTCATTTCCATTTTAAATCCTAAATAGGGATAGGTTTATTTAATGTTGTGAAAAATTATTTAAAAGAGATCTGAAATTTTGCCGCGATAACGAGTTAAAAATTGATGCATTTGGATGATTTCATCGCTCGAAATTGGGACGCGATTTTGAGATTTTTTAGTTTTAGTAATATCTTGGCCAATTTTGTTTTGGGTATGGGTAGTTTTGGGCAAATTTGGAAGATTACCCTTAATGGCGATGTTCGCATAAACCGGAGTTTTACAATTAGCACAATTCAACTGCAATTGGTAATTTGAGCCAGCTTGGCCCTTAAGGAAAATATTTTCCAGATGAAAAATCTGGTTACATTTTGGACAACGCATCACAATTTGCAAATTTTTAATTAACTCACGGATTTGTTCAGAATTCATATGCCTCCTTTATCTCGAGCTTGCTGAGAAATTTACCCCGACTTATCCCGAACTTAGTTGAGGGAGTATGCTCGAGGGGTTTGTCCGGTAAAATTACTAGATTTTACATTTATATTCTATCTTTAAAAATTAAAATTGTCAAGATAAAATTGGTAATATTTTGTAGGCTAGCTTGATTTTGACTTAGTTTTGTGGTATTTTTTAGTTTTAGAACCTTTATAATTTATCCTGAAGCGGAAAGGGTGATCGGCATGGTCGGCGCGGCAAAAGCCATCTTCATTACGTACAATTCGGTTGGTATTGGTCGTGAAATGTTGGGCAATGGCTGGCACGGCAAAGATGGCGAACATCAAATTTTTATTGCGAGTACGGAAAGCATCCGAACAAAATCAATTACAAGCGGTAAGGCAATTCGAGAAAAGGACATTGATGGAATACTCGTCCCCCTTGCTGATATTCTTCATCTTATGGATGAAAAAATGATTTTTGTGATTTATCTTGGCGGGGAAGGACATGAACATATCTTTTCATATCTTTACCAGATCCCTGCAGAAAGAATAGTTTTCGTGATGTGCGAATGTGATAGACAAGGAAAGATGCATCAACTAAGAGAACACCGTTTGCTTGGAGCTCGAAGGATTGACAGCGAATGTGGTGGAGAGCTGACAATGAAAAAATTAGCTGATCACTTTCTGACTACTGGTCAAATTCCAGAGACAGAAGAAGAATGGGTTGGAGATCCAAATTCGGCAATCGTCTGGCGACGAAAATGAAAAAACAATAAATTAAACTTGACAAATCGTGATAAGTTTGGTATAATAAGGACATTCCAGCCTTGATTGTTTTGATTCTGCTCACCTCAGGCTTTGTGCCTGATAATCTCTGTTTAGGGGGGAACGTTATGTCGTTGAAGTTCTGGGCCATCGTGGCTGCGATCATCTCCTTCGGGCTATATGCCTGCGGGAAGGTCGAAGCCGGAAATGACGTGGCGTCCACCGGTTGGTGGATAGCCTCGACCATCGGTATGGCGATCGCGTTTTTCCTGGCGATTGCCTGCATGTGGCAGCCGTTCGAGGACATCCCTGACACCGCCGACGACTTTGAGTCGTACTGACGATTAGGTTTCGCCCCCAGTTTCACCCCGGTTGCGTTTCAGCACCACAAACCCCAGGAGGAGTCGATCAGATGGGCAAGAAGCAAACGTCTAAAGGACTCTGTTCCGCGATTGTCGGCTCTGCACCGTGCCAGCGAGCTTTCAAGAGCCACACCTGCCCGGCACACCCGAGCCGCAAGAATGACAAGACCTGCCTGGGGATCGCGAAGTTCGCGAAGGGTAGCGGACACCGCAAAAAGCGGTGACTACCGCGCCACACCAACCCGACAGCATTCGTTGTTTACCGGCGAGCAAGAGTGGAAAGGGCTTCACCCCTTTCGCAACCCCCACTCCTTGCCCGCCGGTTTCTTTTTATCGCCTCGATGGCGATAATCCCGCACTCCTAGCGTTATAATCGGAAAATCTGCGGGATAAAGAGAACTTATTCAAATAGCTTTTTAATCCGCACCTTAGAACCCTGGGCGGCTTTTTTTAATTCAATAATTTCATCGCGGATTTCGGCGGCTTTTTCAAATTGTAAATTTTTTGAAGCCAATTCCATCTGATTCTGTAAATTGACAATCAATCGTTTTAGCTCATCTTTGGGAATTTTATCTAAATTTATCACTTCTTCTTTTGGAGCAATAAATTCTTCACCAATTTCTTTTTGGATTGATTGAGGTTTTATACCGTGTCTGAGGTTATGTGCAAGTTGAATTTTACGACGACGGCCAGTTTCTGCGATCGCTTCGCGCATAGATTTGGTGGTTTTATCCGCATACATTATCACTTGACCCATCTGATGACGGGCAGCACGCCCCATCACCTGAATGAGCGACCAACGGCTGCGCAAAAAACCTTCCTTGCCTGCATCTAAAATCGCCACCAATGAAACCTCAGGCAGATCCAAACCTTCGCGCAACAAATTAATACCCACCAAAACATCATAAACTCCAAGCCTGAGATCGCGCAAAATTTGCGGTCGCTCCAAGGTATCGATTTCATGGTGCAAATAAGCGGTTTTAATGCCTTTTTCAACTAAAAATTCAGTCAGTTCTTCGGCCAATCTTTTAGTTAAAGTAGTGATCAAAACGCGTTGTTTTGAGGCAATTCTTTTTTTTACCTCAACAATCAAATCACTAATTTGTCCTTGAGTGGGTCGAATTTCAATTTCCGGGTCGATTAAACCGGTAGGTCTAATAATTTGTTCCACGACCTGGTTTGATTTTTCTAATTCAAACGGACCTGGTGTGGCAGTGGTAAAAATTGTGGTGCCGAGCCTTTTTTCAAATTCCTCAAAGTTCAAAGGCCGGTTATCCATAGCCGAAGGCAAACGAAAACCAAAATCAACCAAGGTTTGTTTTCGAGCTTTGTCTTGATTATACATACCACGAATTTGCGGCACGGTCATATGTGATTCATCAATAATTAATAAAAAATCTTTAGGAAAGAAATCCAAAAGCGTAAAAGGTGGTTTACCCGCTTGGCGTCGGTCAAAATAACGGGAATAATTTTCAATCCCCGAGCAAAAACCAGTTTCTTGAATCATTTCCAGGTCAAAATTAGTTCGAGATTCAAGACGGTGCGCTTCGAGAATTTTGTCTTGATTTTTTAACAGCGAAACTTGTTTTTTGAGATCTTGGCGAATTTGGGCGGTGGCTAATTTGGTGACACTTTCGTCTGTGATGTAATGGGTAGCCGGAAAAAGATCAATATTATTGAGAGTTGAAATGACCTCGCCAGAAATAGGCGAAAGGGTGAGAATTTTTTCAAGCCGGTTACCAAAAAATTCCAAACGGATGACTTCTTCACCATAGGCTGGTAAAATTTCCAAAACATCACCTCTGGGTCGGAAACTGCCTCGTACCATCTCAAAATCATTTCTTCTATATTGGATGGCCACTAATTTTTTAAAGAGTTCAGTCATGGTTTGATTTTGATTTTTCGCTAAGCTAATTTTGGTTTGGTCGTACAAAACTGGTGAACCTAAACCAAAAATACAAGAAACCGAAGCGACAATAATGACATCTTTCCGAGTTGCCAAGGCTTGGGTAGCAGCATGGCGGAGTCGGTCAATTTCGTCGTTGATGTTGGTTTCTTTTTCAATATATGTGTCAGTACGCGGTAAATACGCTTCAGGCTGGTAATAATCATAATATGAAACAAAATAATTGACTGAGTTTTCCGGGAAAAATTGTCGAAATTCTGAGGTCAGTTGGGCGGCTAAGGTTTTGTTATGGGAAATAATTAAGGTAGGTTTTTGATATTTGGCGATCAAATTAGCCATGGCAAAGGTTTTACCAGAACCGGTCACGCCCAAAAGAGTTTGAAATTTATAATTCTTTTTCAGGCCAGAATTTAGTTTTTCAATCGCTGTAGGTTGATCACCGGTAGGATTAAATGTAGAAACTAATTTGAAATTCATATTCCCTTTTTAGTTTTAAGGCTGACTTGCCCCGCATATATGACACCGTGAGGCGAGAATGGAATTCTCGCGAACTGCGAATATTGTGCGGGGTCGACGGTCGGTAAAAATTTAGAATTTAATTTAAAGCGCATAAAATTCTCATTAATTATTTTTTAAGAGATCTGGCCGATTTTTTTTAGTTTTTGAAAGCGACATTTTTTGACGCCATTTTTGAATTTGAGCGTGGTTTCCAGAAAGCAATATTTTTGGCACCGCCATTTTTTGGTAGATTTCTGGTCGGGTGTATTGAGGATATTCGAGAAGTGAATTTGAGAAAGATTCTTCTTTAAGCGATTCTTCTTTGCCGACCACGCCTGGAATTAAGCGTACTACCGCATCGCAAACAACCTGACTAGCTAATTCTCCGCCAGTGAGGACAAAATCACCAACCGAAATTTCCATATCCACTAGTTTTCTGATTCTTTCGTCAAAGCCTTCAAAATGGCCACAAATTAAAATTAAATGATCAAATTTAGATAATCTTTGCGCCATTTTTTGATGAAAGGTTTTCCCTTGCGGTGTCAATAAAATTACCTTTAGCTTTTTACTTTTTACTTTTGATTTTAAGTTTTTCAGGGCTCGATCAACAATATCCACGCGCATCACCATACCAGGGCCGCCACCGTATGGGCGATCGTCAACGGTGCGATGTTTGTCTTTGGTGTATTTTCTTAAATCAATCACGTTGATTTTAACAATTTTATTTTTTTGAGCTCTCAAAATCAGGCTTTGGTCTAAAAAGCCTAAATAAGCCCCAGGGAATAAAGTTAAAATATCAATAATCATTTTTTCCTATAAAAAAGATCGTAACCTAAAGTCTGTGGTCACGACCTTTTTAATAGCTCCGATTAAGTTCGAAGCTTTTCCCAAATGGGATAGCGTCATCTGTATTATGCTTGAGGTTCTTCTTCTTTTTTCGCCTCAGTTGAACGTTGTCCGCCAGCAGGTTCAATAATCTTCAAGTTGATTCTGGCGTTATTCTTGGCTCCAAGAACTCTCAAAAGGGTTCGCAAAGCTTTTGCGGTTTGCCCTTCTTTCCCGATGACTTGACCCATGTCTTCTGGGTTAACAGTCAATTCGATTAAAACACCCATTTCATCGACTGTTCTTTTAACGGTAACATCATCAGGATGGCTGACGAGAGCTTGAACGACGTATTCAACAAACTCTTGATCTTTTTCTGCCATTTTTACTCCAAGTTTGATTTTCTTATATCGGTACGTTCGACCATTTCCCTCTGATTACATATTAATGATAACAAAAATATTTAGCTTCGTCAAGTGTTTTTTAGGATTTTGGCTGGTCTGCCGGCTGTTTGGTTTCGGGCTTTTTTTCTTGGGGATTTTCAGCGGTATCAGCTGGTGATTTTTCGGGTTTATTTTCGGCTAGCGTAGATTCAGGCGTGGTTTCTTCGGCAGGGGTTTCTTCAGTTTTGGCTTCTTCTTCCTTTAATTCTTCCTCGGCTTGCTCTAAAAGTCCGCCACCTTCAGTTTCGGCTTTTTGCTGTTGAGGCGTTTCAATCACAGCTGGTTTTTCGGGCTTTTCTTCTTTTTTCTTTTTCTTCTTTTTGGTGACGGTTTTTTTAATAAGTTTAGATTTTTTGAAAAAGCCAATTTTAACTAATAAATTATTGACTGTGTCAGAAGTCAGGGCGCCATTTTTTAACCAATATTCAAGCCGGTCTTTTTTAATTTCAATTTTTTCCGGATTTGAAATTGGATTATAAGTGCCTAAAATTTCAATAAATTTACCTTTGGGGCTGGTGGTTTTGGGGGTGACGACAATTCGATAAAAGGGTTTTTTCTTTTTGCCATCTCGTTTTAATCTGATTGATAACATGATTTTACTCCTAAATTTAATCCTGATTTCTTGATTATAATCTTAAAATTAGAAAAAGTCAAATGATTATTTTTAATTATTTTTTAGAATGCTGCCGATAAAATCTGGGTAACCATTCATAAATTCAGTGCCGGTTTGGGGTTTTTTGCCTTCGAGTTGAAGTTCTAAAAGTAATAAACTGCCGGTGCCAGCCAAAACCGCTGGTAATTTGAGGTGTTGATCTAAAAATACCGTACCGGCTGAAGCGGGTGGTTCGGGAATGTTGGGAATTGCTTTGGCGTTTTTGATAATCAGTCTTTTTTTATCCCAAAAACTATAACTTTTTGGCCAATTCACGTATGAGCGAATTTCTCGTTCGAGAGTAATGGCAGGTTTGGTAAAATCCAACAAGCCGGCTTCTTTTTTGATCATTTGGCAATAAGTGGCTAGTTTGTGATTTTGGGGAGTAGGTTTAATTTTTCCAGAGAGATACCCGAGCAGAGTTTTGGGCAAAATATTGGCGGAAATAGCAGTTAATTTTTGAGAAAGAGTTAAAAAATTATCATCAGATAGAACTGGGACCTTTTTTTGTGCCAAAATTGGTCCAGTGTCCATTTTTTCGTCAATGAGCATCAGGCTCGTGCCTGTGGTTTTATCGCCTGCCAAAATCGTAGACTGGATAGGCGAAGCGCCACGCCAGCTCGGCAACAAGGAAAAATGAACATTAATAATACCATGCTTAAAAATATCAATAATTTCTTTGGGAATTATTTGGCCATAGGCGGTGACAACCGCTAAATTTGGTTTAAGTTTAATTAATTTTGATTTGATCTGTACAATTTTTTCAGGTTGCAAAATATCAAGACGATGTTTTTGGGCATAGTCTTTAATAGCTGAAGGTATAAATTGATTTCCTCGCCCAGATGTTTTATCTGGTTCACAAATGACTAAAATTATTTCAAAATCCGGAGTTTCTAATAAGCTTTGTAAGATAGGAACGGCAATTTGCGGCGTGCCCATAAAAACAATTTTAGTTTTTGCAGCTCGATTCATTTTAATCCTTTTTTAAATTTTCAAGATCTTTGGGCTCGATTTGGCGCAACGTTTCTGGTTTCACTTTATCGATAAATAAGACGCCATCCAAATGGTCGATCTCGTGTTGTAAGGAGACTGATGCCAGGTTTTCGGCAGTTAATTTCACTTTTCCACCATTTTCATTTTTGCCTTGAACTCGGACTTTTTTAGGCCGTTCAACTTCACCATAAAGTCCGGGGAAGGATAAACAGCCTTCTTCGATAGTGGCTTTTTCAGAAGAAGATTTGCATATCTTGGGATTAATTAAAATTCTGGAATGATCGCCATCTCGAAAAACTATCAAGCGAATCAATTTTCCGACTTGATTGGCAGCTAAACCGGCGCCATCATTTTCTTCCATTAACTTGATCATTTTTTTGCCCAATTTAACAATTTCCGGCGTGATGGCGGAAATTGTTTTAGCTTTTTCTCTTAAAGTTGGGTTTGGGTATTTAATTATTCTCATTTACTTTTCGCAGTTATTAATTCTTGGTATAAAGTGGCTAATTTTTGGGCAGTTTTGGTAGCGCTAAAATCTTGAGCTCTAATGATGGCATTTTTAGACATTTGTTCTCGTAGCTGGTCGTCTTTGAGTAATTTTAAAGTTTTTTGAGCAAATTTATCAACATCACCAGGGGTAGTGAGATAGCCTGATTTTCCGTCTTGGACAATTTCCGAAGGACCAAATTTATTAACTGCCACGCAGGGGATACCACCAGCAAATGCTTCAGCCACCACAATTCCTTGAGTTTCGGTCAGGGACGGCATGACAAAAATATCAGCTTCGGCAAAAATATGGTTAGTTTTTTCGTGTTCCAAATAGCCGGTCATGGTGACATTTTCTTTAAGCCCTAAATTTTCAACTTCGAGTTGATATCTTTTTTCTTCTTCGCCGCCACCCACTATTAACAAATGGCATTTTGGAAATTCTGAGTGAATTTTTTTAAAGGCTTGTAGCAAAAAACTTAAATTTTTTTCAGGAGCGAGGCGGCCAACATTTAGCAAAACTTTCTCATCGGGATTGATTTTGAACTCTTTTTTAAGCTCGTCAGAAGAAAGTTTTTGATAATTTTCGAGGAAAATGCCAGTTGGGACAGGTTCAATCCTGGATTTAACGCCATAAGAGCGGAGCAAGTCTCGAATTTGGGAGGTTGGAGTTATCACCAAATCTGCAGAATTAGCAAAATCGCGTGACAATTTGATTAAAACCTTTTTGGTAATTCCTTTAAAAAATGGCACATAATGAGCGTATTCGGTAAGCAGGGTGTGGTAAGTGTAGACTAAGGGCAGATTTAAATTTCTGGCAACTTTACGGCCGGCTCTGCCCATGCCAAAAAGATGTTGAACATGAATAATGTCAAGATTTAAAGGAGCTAGTTTTTTTGAAAGATGCGAAAAATAGGGGATACCGAGCGGGTAATAATTTTTGCCAGGTAAGGAGATTGAAGGTACGCGAATGATTTTTTCGTCGTCATTGTGGTAATTTTTATCTTTGGTGGCCGGGGCAATTACAAAAACTTCATGACCCATTTTGGTTAATTCTGACCGAAAAGTCTTAATAGAAATAACCACACCATTAATTGTTGGTTCAAAACATTCGCTAAAAATGCCAATTTTCATCATTCCTCAAGCCTAATTATAACCCAAAATTAAAAAAAGGGCAAAAGGATTTGAGGTTGAAGAAGGGTTTTGTGGAAGAGAGGCGTAAAGCGGAAAAATCCTTTTGCCTAAAATGGTTGAAAATTGTTGAGATTGATTTTATTGAGGAGTGTTTTGAAGAATAACCTTATTGGTTATGTCGTGGATAGAGGTCTTGGAAATTTTTTTATCAACATTGTCAATGTTTAAATTCATGTCAAAAGCTTCCTCGAGGCTTAAGGTAAAAGTGACAATATCGAGACTGTCAAAGCCAAGATCTCCATCAAGTGTAGCTGAGGGGGTAATTTTTGTGGCAGGGACATTGAATTCATTAGATAAAATATCTACAATTTGATTTAAAACGTCGCTATATTCCATTTGGGGTTTGATGTCGACAATGTCCTGAGTAGGCGGCATGCTGATTCCCCCAAGTCCAAGCGTTGCCAGCTAACCTGATTTTATATTAAAAATGATTTTTTGTAAAGATAATTATAATAGAGAAACCGGATCAACCTCAATTTTGATATCTTTAGGTAAAACCTCTGGGACTGGCATAATTTTAGTACCTTTGAGGATTATTTGCCAACAGAATTTTTCAGCTTTTTTGAATTTGAAACAAGGTGATGATCCCAAAATTTTAAGCGAAGAATCAGAATTTTGGATTTTTTCCACCAAAGACATGGCCTTTTCTTCTAAGTGTTTTAGATTTGAATCAGTAAGGATTAGTCTGATTAATTTGCCAAATGGCGGGTAGCCGGATTTTTTTCGAGCTAATAATTCTTGATGATAAAAAAGCTGATCTGAGTCGCGCAAAATTGCCTGATAAATTAAATGTTGCGGATAATGTGTCTGGACTAAAAATTCGTTTTTGGCATAAAGTTTCGCAATTTTTAGAAGCTGATAGGTTTTTTCAGCGGATTTAAAATCCGGCAAGTTTAAAGTTAAGTCTGGCTCAACTGCGACCACTAAATTAGCAGGTTGAAATATTTTAGAAAAGATTTGTTGTGTACCAATAATTAAATCGTATGACAGATTTTGTAAATTTATTTTTTCAAAATGATCGCTTTCTAAACGTAAAATTTTGGCTTCAGGTATTATTTTTTGAACTTCAGTGGCAACTTTTTCCGTACCGCCACCCAAAAAGCGTAAATTTGATCCTAAACAATTTGGGCATTGATTAGTAATTTGTTGAAAATATTGGCAGTGATGGCAAATTAAAGCTTGGCTAACTTGACCATATTGGATTCGAAAAGTGAGGACTTTTTGGCATTTGGGGCAGCGAAAAATATGCTGGCAGTCGCGGCATAGTACCACTGAGGCTGAGCCCTTTTTATTAATAAATAAGATTGAAGTTTGGTGATTTCGAAAATTTTCAATTATTTTTTGTTGAACAAGATCTGAGAGTAAGTTAAGGTTTTTATTTAAATATTCCAGATTCATATCAATTAGTTTGGTTTTAGGGGAAAAGGGGAGTTGGGGCTTGAGCCAGCTGATTTTTCGTTTTTTAATTTCCAGAAAATAATCTAAATTTAAACTTGGGGAATAAAAAAATAAATTGGCTTTTTGCAGTTGGCATAATTGTTCAGCCACTCGCCTGGTGTCATATCTGGGAGAGCGGTCTTGTTTATAGGTTTGATTTTCTGCCCCATCAATAATAATTTGGCCCAAATTAGCCAAGGGCGTAAAAACCGCAATTTGTGAGCCGACCACGACTTTTGCCTTTTGCGATAAGATTTTTAAATAATTTTGCCATTTTTCGGAATTTGGAAGCTGTGAATGATATAAAATTGTTTCGTTTTGAAGACGCTTTGGTAAATATTGATAAAATAATTTCGCGTTTTCAACGTCGCCAAATAACACAATTGATTGTTTATTTTTGGTTTGTGTTTTTTCAATTAGTTCTATAAATTTAATTAATTTAGTTTTAAAAATTAAGTCTTTATCAGTCAGCTTTTGGGGCTTTCTGAGGGTGGAAATTTTGGCGCGAGGCTTTAAAACTGGTTTTGGCAATAGGGCAAAAATGACTTGGGAAAGAGGAACGTGGTAGTAATTTGAAATCCAAAGTGATAATTTTTTTAATTGAGTTGGAAATTCAAAATCCGAAACCACAATTTTCACAATGCTTTTAAGTTTTAAATTTTGAATTTTGAAAGATCTTTTTCTTTTTATATCAAAAACCAAACCTAAAATCTTACGATTGCCAAAAGGAATTTTTACCAACGAACCTATTTTAACTTCTGGCAATAATGAGGCTGGAATTTTATATGTGAACAAGGTTTGTTTAAAATCAGTTTTAATATTTGGAACGATTTGGGCATACTGCATAAAAAATCCTTCGGATTTTTTTAAATCCTAAATTCAAATATCGAAATCCTAAACAATATCAAAATTCAAATTTTCAAAATTGGAACTTATTTGAGATTTGTAATTTTGAATTTATAATTTATTCCTCATGTCTTTTGACAGTGAATTTATACAAAAATACGGGTTCACCTTCAATAATACCGGCTTTTTGGCTGGCAATGGCGATTTGTTGATTGGCGGAATCTACCCCGTCTAAATCTGGTAATAATAAACCAGAACGACCATCAGCAGTTTTGACAATCACGCCATATTTTTTAGGATTTAGCTCACGATCGGGATTTTGAACTGGTTTTGGTGAGGATAAGACATCAACTGAAATTTCGATACTTTTTAGTTCAGACAAAGTTACCGGTTCAAATCTGGGGTCGCTGGTGGCCGCAGCCACCGCGTTTTTGATAATTTCTTCGGCTAAATTTGGTTGGGTGGCTAAGAAAGTGCCGATGCAACCTCGCAAATCATCATTTGATAAATGCAAACTGATAAAAGTCCCGGCGCGTTTGGTTAAGTTTTTTGGTAATGATTTTGGGGAATTTAAAAATTTGCCAGTTTTCAAATAATTATAAATTGATTTTCGAGCCAAGTTTGTATAAATATTTTTCATATAATTTATTTAATTTTAAATTCAACAACGGCATAACCGACGCCAAAGGGACATTCGTAGGAGAGTTTTTTAACTTGATATTTTAAATGGCTAATGGCACCCAATAAGATGAGGATTGAGCGATATCCACATTCACCAGCTTCATCTATAAATTCTTCGTCAAAATTTAAAATCTTAGTGACTTCATTTTTTTCAAGCGCTTTAATGAGCTGCTGGTCAAATTTTTTACCGAGGGTTGAATAACCGGCTGGAGATTGGGGTAAAAGCCGGTGGGACAAATCACCAGAGGCGATAATGGCAACCCTTTTGTTTTTGAGCTTTTCTAAAACATCGGCTAAGGCTTCACCAAAAGCAAAATGTGAATTTACATTTAAGTAAGAATAAGCGATTGGGACAACTTTTACATTTGTGAGGTGTTTGCAGATAAAATACAAAGGCACTAAACTGCCGTGGTCTAATTCAAAAGTGTTGTCCGGATTATCATTGGTATATAGCAGGGTTTCAATTCCTTCGGCATCAGCTTTGGCGTTAATTTCTTTGACAAGTTGCAGATCGTTTTCAAATTTGAATTTAATTTCCGGGTGGCCAAATTGAGAAAAATCGCCTTTTAATTTTGGCATGCCACAAATATTCATCCGGTCAGGATAAACTAAACCATGTGGGGAAATTAAAATAATCGTTTCCGGATCGGTTTTATCCAAGTCTTGGCTAAATTTTTCCATGGCGGCAATGGATTTTTGAACTTTTGTTGAGTCTGTTCCGCCAATTTCAGGAACCATAATCGGTGGATGTGGCGTTATCGCTGCGAAAATTATTGACATAATTTTCTCCGCTTAAATTTAAAATTAAAAAGTCAAAAATTAAAATTGATTATTCGAACCTATTATAGCACAATTTTGATTTTTAAGCTTGACTTCCAGAGAGAGAGTTAAATGGAAAATAGAGAACAATAAACAACTAACAATAATCCGCCGACGAAGCGGAAATGACCCACCTTCGCTAAAGCTATGGTGGGCGGGGAGGAAAATTATGACATCAGAAACTGAAGGTTATCAACCAGGTGAAGAAGAAGTTCAAGCAGCCGAAGAAATGATGGATGATAAACAAAAGAGAGAGAGTATGGGAAGAGAACGGGACATGTTAGACGAAAAAAGGCTTGAGGAAGGAGAAAAAATTGGCGATCCAACTGAAATGTTAGTTGACCATTTCCAAACCACGGCAGACAAAATGAAAGTAGAAGGGTTAGATAGTGATGCAAGAAGTGTTGAAAAATTAATAAGTATTTTTCAAAATTTTTCCAACAACGCAAAAAAAGAATACGAAAAGAAAAAATCCTTAGGACTTAATCCTGTTTGGCTGCGGGAGGATAAACGTTTAGCTATATTCTATAGCGGAAGAGGAATAGAGTTAGTAAATGTGCACAGAGGTGTTGATGTTTATGATGAATTGACAACGAAACGACAAAGCCCCGAACCTAAAACAACCATAGCTGGACCACTTGGTCGCTTATCTGAAAAGGGTTGGAAAATTTTTTACGAATCAACAGGTATTGATGAGAATTTAATGGAAATAAATAAAGAAGCATTTGATAAAAATTACAAATCAGCTAAAGATAAACACAATTTTAGTGTGGAAACAGAAGAATCTACAAATATTCCTGGTGTAAGATTAAGAGCTCGATCTAATGGTGCTAATTTTAACACAGAATACTACATTTCTTATAGTGAAGATTCGGTTCGTATATTATTTGATAATACTTTTATGAACCGAATGCGAAATAGAAGCGAAAGAGAAAAATAATTATTGTACGAGCTAGTTTATTAACTCTTGATAATTTACTAAATAAAATAATGAAGGTTTATACATTTCCCAAATGAACATATTTTAAGCCGGATTTTTTACCAATTTGGGCGGCTTTTTGACAAAGGATTTTTGGATGATATAATGAAAATCAGAACATTGAAAAGTTTTAAAGGGAGTAAAATGGCCTTAGAAAAAAAAGATTTTGAACAAATTGAAAAAATTGTCAATAAAACCGAATCTCGGTTAGAGAAGAAAATTGGTGCGACGGAAACCCATCTGGAAAAGAAAATTACTTCCACAGAAACTGGTCTGGAAGAAAAAATTGGTTCTATAAAAACTCATCTGGAAGAAAAAATTGAAGATTCTGAAAATAGAATTATTTCTGTTTTGAGCCGGGAAATCACTGATTTAGCGGAAATTAACCGAGCCGTAATTGAGAGAGTGGATCAAATTGCTGAATTAGAAAAACGTATTATCCACATTGAACATAAAATCGGAATCACCACTTGAGATTAAACATTTCCCAAATGAACATATTTTAGACCAGATTTTTTGCCGATTTGGCTGGCGAGCTCTAAAGTTTTAATTGGTGTGATGGTGCTATCCATCATTTTGAAAGCCGGGAAGAAGCGAGAGATGTGCCAGGGAATATTTTTATCAATTTTTGCTAAGAACTCGGCAATTTGGGTGAGTTCTTTTTTTGAATTATTAACACCCGGAATTATTAATGTTGTCACCTCTAAATGAATTTTTTTGGTGTGAACTGTCTTAATATTTTCTAAAACTGGGGCGAGTTTTGCGCCGCAGTATTTTTGATAGGTTTCGTCTTTGAAAGCCTTAAGGTCGATATTGATCGCGTCTAAGAATGGCGTGATGAGATTTAAAGTTTCTTTTGAAAAATAACCATTTGAGACCCAGGTATTTTTTAGACCTTTCTTGTGGGCGATTTTCATCGTATCTAAAGCAAGCTCTAAAAAGATAGTCGGTTCAGTATAAGTATAGGAAATAGACGGACAATTATTTTTGATAGCTTCAGCGACAATTTCTGCTGGCGTCATTTTTTGAAAAGGAATTTCGTCGATTGGTAAATTATATCCTGAAGCTTTTGAAGCTTGGGAAATATCTGCATTTTGGCACCAAGCGCAACGGAAATTACATCCAACCGTAGCGATAGAATAAGTCAAAGTTTTCGGCATAAAATGAAAGAGTGGTTTTTTCTCAATCGGGTCAATGTGGGCAGCAATTATTTTTCCGTAGGCTAAAAAATATAATTTACCTTGCTGATTTTCGCGCACACCACAAATTCCCCGATTCCCGGGTAAAATTTGACATTGATGAGAACAAGTTAGGCATTGGACTTTTTGCCCGCCCAATTTTTGATATAAATAAGATTCTTTCATTTTTAATTTTAATTAGAACCAAGAGATTATTTGGAGGCCAAAAACTTCATTTTCGGCAACAAAACATTATATTTTGGTCGTAAAATTCGGTGAAAGTTACGAAAAGAAATCATGGGTTTGCCAATAATTAATTTTTCATCAAGTGCTCCAAACGATCTGGAATCCAGGCTATTGGCACGATTGTCGCCCATCACAAAAACTTGATTTTGCCCTAAAGTAACTTTGAAATTAGTGGAGGTGGACGCAGAATAAATATCTGACGGTAAATAAGTTTCGCCTAAAATAATACCTTGCGGATGTTCATTATTAACAATGGTGATTTTGCCATTTTCAATTTGGAGCGTTTCGCCGGGCATGCCAATAATTCTTTTTATAAAATCGAGTTGCTGATTTTGTGGATATTTAAAAATAACTACATCACCGCGATGATATTTTTTTAGTTTAGGGGTAACCTTTTCAACTAATAAATATTCTTTATCATAATAATTTGGTTCCATACTTGGACCATCCACAATAAAGGGCTGAAAGACGAAAATTCTAAAAAGTAAAGCCAAAAGAAATAACAATATCACACCCTTGAAAAGGTCGAAAATAAAATAAGCGATTTTTTTCAGATTCGCAATTGAATCATTTGACATTTTTTCCCTAATTTTATTTTTATTTAAATCTCTTGGCCACTGACCGATTCGAACGGTCGACCTTCGCGATGTGAACGCGACGCTCTAACCAGCTGAGCTAAGTGACCATAGATTAATTTTATCTAAAAATCACTAATTTTGCAATTGATTTAAGGCTAAAAAAGTTTTATCTTGATAATTTTTGGTTTAATATGGTATAATAATAGCAAGGCACTACCCAACATTTTGGAAATTCAGGCTTTCAAAACAAGCTTTGAATTAGTAATTTAAGTAAGTAGGAGGTGAGATGTTAGACGAGAAATTTATTCGTGACAGGAAAGCTGATCTTGAGAAAGCAAAATTTAGACTTGAAAATGAGCTGGGAAAAGTTTCCACGGGCAAAGGGAAAGACCGACAAGCTCTTTTTCCTGATATTGGCAGCAAAGAAGATGAATCCGCCCAAGAAGTAGAAATGTACGAAAGCAGTTTATCACTTGAAAAGGGCATGGAACAAAAATTAAATGAAATAAATATCGCCTTAGATAAAATCGAAAAAGGTAAATACGGTTATTGTGAAAATTGCCGGAAAGAAATTCCCAAAGATCGGTTGAAAGCATATCCTGAGGCGACGACATGTTTAAATTGCCATTAAAAAAATTTGCAAATTATAATTTTTGGATATCGTTCACCCTCATCGTAGTTTTGGATCAATTATTAAAATTGTTTGTTCTCAAAATATATCCCGGAATAGTTTATGTAAGCTCGGGCGTATTCAGCCATTTTAATTTTGCTTGGGCGGGAATTTTACCGGCCTTTTTGGTGGTAATCTTTATAATTTTTCAAGAAACATTTTTTAAAGAAACCATCACTGCGGTTACATTTGGCGCTTTGTTGGGTGCGGCAATTAGTAACTTAATTGATCGGATTTTTAGGCATAGCGTTTTAGATTGGATTCCGATTTTTGGTGTAAAATTTAATTTTGCCGATATGATATTAATTATCGGTAGCATGATTTTGATCATTAATTTGTGGCAAAAACCAGAAGACTCGAAAAAATAGAACTTTAACTTATTTCAAATAAATTGAAAAGTTTGTTTGAAATATTTGCCAATAACGTCGTTTTAGTGTCAAGAAAATATATTGAAGAAATAAATGCGGCAATAATTAAGATGACCCAAGCAACCTTAAACAAATCAGATTTAACTTTGTGATCATCTATTGCCACGGTGGGCTTTTCAGTTTTATGGCTTTTTTTATCAAATTTAGAGAGAGCTTGAGTTAGATTTTTGTCTGGCGCAGATTCGGTTTGCGCCATTTTCAATCTTTGTTCAATGAGTTTTTTGAGTTGAAGTTTCGCTTTCTTATTTTTTGCCATGTGACTCCTAAGGCTAATTATAAGTGAATCGTTTTGGGATTGCAAGCAAGTGTTGATTCTTGATTTTATTGGTGGGATTTGATATTATTAAACTAAATTTCTGAATTCAAATTGCGGGTGTCGTATAGCGGCTATTATACGTCCTTGCCAAGGACGAGACGGCGGTTCGACTCCGCTCACCCGCTCATTTCGTCAATAGCAAAAAGAGCGAGGCTTACCATTTAAGGCGACTCGCTCCACAACTCTTCTTGGCCTAGTGTCCGAGTAGTTAGGAAGCGGTCTGCAAAACCGCGTACCCCGGTGCAAATCCGGGCTAGGCCTCCACCAATTTATCACTTCAATTTAAACAAAGGAAAAAATGGACAAAGCGATTAATATCGTCCAGATTACATCAGCATTATTATTAATCCTGACAATTTTACTTCAGCAACGCGGAGCAACTTTGGGGGGCGCTTTTGGCGGTGAAAGCGCAGTTTATAATACCAGAAGAGGACCCGAAAAATTGCTTTTTATTATTTCGATTATTTTTGCGATTATTTTTTTGGTTTCAGCCGTAATTAATGTTCTCAGGTAGGGGGACAATTTGAATATTAGGAAGGCAAAGCTATTTTTGTCTTTTAAATTGCGCCATTTTTTGAGACTAATCATCACTAAAATTAGTGGTTTTATTTCAATTTTTAAACGAATGAGACTCGCATTGGGTTTACTTTCGATTATGGAAAAAAGAATCATCATTATCTGTACGATTGTTTTTTTGGTGGCATTAGGTTTTTTGGTGCGAAAAATATACCTAAAAAATTCATATTTAGTCCCAGCAGTTGGCGGTAAAATCTCCATTGCTGAGGTTGGGGAACCAAAATTATTGAATCCGCTTTTTGCTAAATCCTCTGAAGATAAGGACGTGGTGAATTTGGTTTATTCGGGTTTATTTTACTGGGATAATAATTTAGTCTTAAAGCCTGATTTGGCAAAAAAATGGGTGATTTCTGAAGATCGAAAAACCTATACTTTTGCCCTAAACGAGGTAAATTGGCATGACAATATGCCAGTTACTTCTGAAGATATTGCTTTTACAGCAAGCGTGATTTCTGATCAACAATATGCCGGTCCTTTGAAGGGTTTGTTTGATAATGTCACAGTTGAACCGGTTGATGATAAAACAATTAAATTTACCTTAGCTGAACCTTACCAGCCATTTTTAAAAAGACTTACCTTTGGGATTTTGCCAGCACATGTTTTAGGTAATGTGCCAACTGATCAGCTCGAGGAAGATAATTTTAACCTTTCTCCAGTAGGCTCGGGACCTTATATGGTGCAAAAAACCAAACTTATCGGCAACACAAAACAAGTAATCTTAGAAAGAGTTGCCACGAGTAAAAATCGTGATTCCTTCATTTCTGAAATCACTATTAATTATTTTAAAGATTTTGAAGGAGCTGCTAAGGCTTATCAAAAAGGCGAGGTTTCAGTTTTAACCAATATTCCAGTAGAGGAATTTAAAGAAATTAGCAAGAATCGGGATTTAAATTTGTATCATCTTAAAGCTGCCAGTTATATGGTGTTATTTTTTAACCTGACAAGTGACAATTTAAAGCAAAAAAGCATTCGTGTCGCAATTGCGGAAAGCATTAATAAAAATGCGATCATTGACGAGGTTTTATCTGGCAACGCAGAACCGGTTGAGGGTCCGATTTTGCCAGGCTTTTTAGGCTATTCTGAACAAATGAAAGCGGTCAAATATGATTTTCAAAAAGCCGAAAAAGATTTAGCGCAAATAGGTTTTAAGAAAAACGATTTAGGAATTTTAACCAAAAATGGCAAAGTGCTGGAGTTTAATTTAGCCCTAACTGATGATGAAGTGAGTATGGCCACAGCGGAAAAAATCAAAGCGCAATTGGCCGAAGTTGGGATTAAGGCAAATGTGATACAAGCAGATTTGTTAACGCTCCAGACAGATTACATTTTTAACCGTAAATTTGATATGTTGCTTTTTGGTGAAAATTTAGGTCCAGACTCCGATCCTTACCCATTTTGGCATTCTTCTCAAATTGGCACGACTAAGCTAAACTTTTCTGGATTTTCCAATAAAGAAGTTGATAAGCTTTTGGAGCAAGCTCGAACCACCAGTGATAAAAAACTACGTCAGAAAAATTATCAACGCTTTCAACAAATTATTATTGATGATGTACCAGTAATCTTTATTTTTCGACCAGATAGTTTGTTGGCGGTGAACTCAAAAGTGAAAGGGGTTGAAGAAAATAACCTGATTTCAAGTTCTGATAAACTTTTTCAACTTAAAAACTGGTATTTAAAGATGGGTAGAAAAAAGAATAAATAAAGTTAGAGATTGAAATTTGAACTCAAAAAGGTTAAAATAGAGCTTGAATGGGGCGAATGGCGGAATTGGTAGACGCGCAGCGTTCAGGTCGCTGTGGGAGCAATCCTGTGGAGGTTCGAGTCCTCTTTCGCCCAGCGTGAAAATTGTGGGGACGTGGTGGAATTGGTATACACGACAGGTTGAGGGCCTGTGCTCGCAAGAGCGTGAGAGTTCAAGTCTCTCCGTCCCCATTTATATAATTTGCAGCCTTTAAACTAAAGTTTGGCTGTTTTTTTATTAATTATATGTTATACTTTCATCAAGTTGATACTCGAGTCCAATCCAGAACCGGAGGTCATAGGAATGGAACTGACAGCTAGAAACACGATTGTTTTAGCTATCAAGCGAACATATCCTCGAGGTTGTTGGGGTGAGAAAAATTACTGGTTTGATCAATTTCCGAAAGGTTCAGATTTACTCTCTGCTTCTCTTGCGCGTAATGAATCCGATAATTGTTGTATTTCAGCTCTGCTTGCTAAAGGGGTCGGGCAAAATGAAGCCCCAACGATTGCCAATTGGATATCTTTTGTGCTGGCTGGTGCAATTATCGCCACCAAAACCAGGAAATACATTATTCCTCCTGAAAAGAAACCATACGATTGGGAATCTAATATTGAGCAATTTGTTTGGGAACAGCTCTGGATGAAGATCCAGTGGAAGCGCCATCCCCTTGATTCTGATTTTGTGGTCGTTATGCTGCGTGAATTTGTACCCAGGCATCATATGGGCGGTGAGCTTTATCCTAGTTTTTGCCGAAGCACCTTTGCCGGTCTTTGGCCTCATGTGTATCAACCGGTGGGTGGATCTTCTATCCATTCATTACTACCAGAAACATTAGAGTTGGGTAACCGATCCTTTGATACTTCATCCGAAGAAATTCAAGATTCAATTCTTCAGGTGGCAGAACATGTTCCGACCATGCTTGAGATTGCCAATGCCCGAATTCGGAAAACTTATTCTTGGTGACCCCATTGATTCGGGAGGTGAGATGGGTGAGAAAACCGAATATCGGATCGATTTTGACGGATTAATTCTAAATGTCGCTGAACTGAAAGCTCGGGAATTGGCACATTTTGGTTTAGAGGTGGAAATTGACGGGGTTAAACGTAAATTTATTGTTGAGGAAGGGCTACTCACAGATCCAGAATATTCGGCTTTTCTTAAAGAAACTTATCGAAACCGAGACTTGATGAGAACCTATCAACCCGTACCAGATGCGATTGGATCAATTTGGCGTTTACAAAATGAAGGTTACCAAATTGTTGTGATTACGGCTCGCGAAGGTGAGGCATTAAATATTGCCAGGGATTGGATGCGAAGAGTAGGATTAGAATTAGAGATTTTAGGAGTCGGCTTAAGATAAGATAAGGTTGATGTTGCACGAGCATGCGAGTTGGCTATTTATATTGATGATGATATTGATAAACTCGCACCCTTGGTTGGTATTGTTCCATATCTTTTCTTGTTTTCCTGGCCATATAATCTTGCCGAAGATGAAAGAAATATTGCTAAGAGAATTTTTTCTTGGCAAGAGTTTTATAGGGAAATTCAACAGCTTAGGAAGGTTTAATTCCAGAGGGAGCCTTCCTTTTTTAATTTGCGGCAAAGCGAACAAAATGGTAAAATTTATTTAATAAAGAAATTAAATTCCTCGAGGATAACTGAGCTAAACCCCTAGAGCATACTCGGGGTAAATCCCGCCGAAAGTACAACGGGATAAAGGAGAAAAATGCTTTCAAAAATACCCACTGATTTATCCAAGATTAAAAAAGAAGACAAAGACCGACAAATTTTAAGGTTGGGAATGATGGCGGAATTAGATGCGATCAGCGTTTATGAACAATTAGCTGCAGAAACTAATAGTCGCAAAATCAAAAATGCCTTGTTGGATATTGCTCGAGAAGAAAAAACCCATGTTGGTGAATTTGAAACCCTGCTTTTACAAATCGACAAAGAACAAGTCGAAGAATCTGCAGCTGGTAAAAAAGAAGTTAATGAATTTTAAAGATATTATAAATTATGAAAATTTATTCTTGGAATGTGAACGGGATAAGATCAGCTTGGAATAAGGGTTTTTTAAGCTGGTTTGAGACGGAAAATCCAGACATTGTCGGTTTGCAGGAAATGAAAGCACAACCCGAAACGATTGAACATCTTGAAATTCCCAAAAATTACCATTTTTATTTTAATCCGGCTCAGAAAAAAGGCTATGCCGGGGTAGCGGTTTTTTCTAAAATTAAGCCTCAAAAAGTACTCTATAATATAGGAATAAAAAGATTTGACTCAGAGGGTCGTTTTTTACGTTTAGATTTTGAGGATTATATTTTAATTAGTGTTTATATGCCTCACGGAGGGCGCGCTAAAGAGAATTTGGATTATAAATTACAGGTCTATAAAAAATTATTGATTTTATTAAAAACATTGACTTCGCAAAAGGTAATTTTGATTGGTGATTTTAATATCGCCCATGACGAAAGAGATTTGGCAAGACCCAAGGAAAATAAAAATAATATTATGTTTTTGCCCGAAGAAAGAGAAAAAATAGATCAATTGATAAAAATGGGTTTTATTGATAGTTTTCGAAAATTTCATCAGAATAATGGACATTATTCTTGGTGGCCATATTATCGCCAAGCTCGTCAAAGAAATTTGGGTTGGCGTTTAGATTATATTTTTGTTTCAGATAAATTAAAATCAAAATTAAAAAACGCCCAGATTCAAGTGCGGGTTTTAGGTTCTGACCATTGTCCAGTTCAAGCGGAACTAATTAACTTCGCAAAATAATTTTTGGTTGTTGTTGAGTAAAATCAACAATTTTTGAGAGAGGTTTTTGAGGTAAAATACCAGCATCAATGATTAAATCTGGTTTAACTTTTTGTGATTTAAAAAATTTAATCGCCTTTTGAGCTGACCAAATTTCAGGGGATCCGGACAAATTGGCACTTGTTGCAGTATATGGGAGTTGAATCTGAGCCGAGAGAGCTTCGGTAAAAGGAAAATCAGGTATTCTTAAGCTAATTGAATTATTGGTGTTGGTATAAATTTTTTGATTTTTTTTCAAGGGTAAAATAATTGTATATGATCCTGGCAATATTTTTTTTAGCTCGATTTTGGTATATTGGTTAATTTTGGCAAATTTTTCCGCCATTTCTAAATTCGTCACGATTACTGAGATCGGTTTATCGGCCGGTCTGTTTTTAATCTGAAAAACTTTCCGAACCGCTTTCGGATTGGTGGCATCGGCCGCTAAACCATAGCAAGTGTCTGATGGAAAAACTATTACTCCGCCTTTTTTAATGATTTGGCTGATTTTGATTAATTTATTTTTCGAAATATTTTTAAGATTTATTTTGATAATTTTCATAAATCTATTATAAACTTAAACTTGATTTTAGGCGAAGGTTTTGATAAAATTGTTATGAATTGATTGGGATAAAAGGACGACCTTTGCGAAACGCACCCGTAGCTCAGCGGTTAGAGCGCTTGGTTTACATCCAAGAAGTCGTCCGTTCGAATCGGACCGGGTGTACCATTAGTGAAAGTTGCCGCGACGTGCCGAGGTAGCTCAGTGGCAGAGCACATGACTGAAAATCATGGTGTCGGCAGTTCGATCCTGCCCCTCGGCATAGCTTTTCATCTTTTTTGGATGTAAATATTTTATGAAGAATTTATTATTCGAGTTTTTTAAAAAATATTTTTCCCGCCAATTTTTATTGACTAATCAAATTGTCCCGCAAATTCAGGACACAGTTTTAATCATTTTGTTAGCAATTCTAATTTTAGCAACGATTATTAAGGTGGCGGAATATATTTGGTTTAGGACAAAAACTCCCTGGCAGCACTTTTTAAATCAAATTTTTAGTTGGTTGCTGACGGTGGCGTTGATTGGATTGGGATTTTGGCTTTTTGCTAAGGCTGATTTGCCTTTTTTCTCAGATTTTTTTTGGTGGTTATTGCTATCATTGACATTTATAGTTTGGGGGTTTATAATTTTAAATTATGGGATAAGAAAATTCCCGCAAGAATTATTTAGGCATCAAAATCAAGTTAGAAAAGAAAAATATCTGCCTCATCGGCAGACAAGCCTGCTTCGAAAACGGGTTAAGATGGCTAAATCTAAAAGGTAAAAAAGCATGATTAAAACTGAAGCGAAAATGGAAAAAATTCTTAAAAACCAGGTTTTGTATTTGCCCTTGAAAGAAGGTGATACTGCCGAAGGGTCAATTTTAAGTAAGACTCGAAATCGAATTTGGGTTGATGTCGAAGGTCGCGGTATTGGTATGATTCCGCCTCGTGAAATTCCTTTTGAGGCAGAAGATTTAAAAATTGGCGAAAAAATCATCGCCTTTGTCTTAAAACCCGAAGACGAAAAAGGCCATATCATCCTTTCTTTGAAAAAAGCGGATCGGGAAAAAATTTGGTTGAACCTAAAGCGCAAATTTGAAGATCAAGAAAATATTTTCGTGAAAGTCGTGGAAGCAAATCGGGGCGGTTTGATGGTGGAAACTTCTGGGGCAAAAGGATTTTTGCCTTTATCACAATTATCATCTAAGCATTATCCGCATGTTGGTGGGGACAAAGAAAAGATTTTAGAAAAATTAGCCAAGCTCGTTGGCTTGAAATTAGACGTTAAAATTATCAGTTTTGACCAACAAGCCTTAAAATTAATTTTTTCCGAGAAAAAAGCTTCTTCAAAGGTTGAGAAAGAAAAAATTGCGAGTTTGAAAGTTGGCACTAAAATTAGCGGAACAGTTTCAGGAGTAGTTGATTTTGGAATTTTTGTCCGCTTTAATTTGGGCGAAGAAGGCTCAGAAGAATATGAAGGTTTGGTCCACATTTCTGAAGTTTCCTGGAGTAAAGTCGAAGATATCAAAAAAGAGTTTAAAATTGGCCAAAAAATCGACGCCGAAATTATTTCCACCGAAGAAGGCCGGATTTCGTTAAGTATTAAAAGACTTTTGCCTGATCCTTGGGTGAAAAAAGTTAAAAAATATAAAACTGACCAAAAAATCTTCGGCAAAATTACTCGTGTGACGCCGTTTGGAGCTTTTGTACAATTAGAAAAAGATATTGAAGGTTTAGTTCATATTTCTGAAATTGGTGATGAACACATCACTGATCCGAGAAGTTTACTCGAAGAAGGTCAAGAAAAAGAATTTCGCATCATTTCGATTGAGCCAGGCGCACATAAAATTGGTCTCAGTTTAAATATTCCAAAAAGCAAAAAATAAATTAGCGATCATTAATTTATTGAGGGTAAAATGGAAATTAAATGGTATGGGCAATCATGTTTTGCCCTGCAAACCAAAAAAGTAAAAATTATTATTGATCCATATTCGGACAGCATTGGTTTGAAATTACCCTTACAATTAACGGCAAATATTGTTTTAGTCACCCATAATCATCAAGATCATAATAATGTTGAGGCAATTTCAGGAAACAATGGCGAAAAACCTTTTAGGATTACCGGTCCGGGCGAGTATGAAGTTTCGGGGATTTATTTTCATGGTATCGGAAGTTTTCATGATAAGTTAGAAGGAAAAGAGCGTGGTTTAAATACAATTTATACTATCGATGATGGCAATATTCGACTTTGTCATTTAGGAGATTTAGGCACGGGTTTAAGTGACGAGCAATTGGAACAAATTGGCGAAGTTGATATTTTATTTGTGCCAGTGGGTGGTACGTATACGATTGACGTGGCGAAAGCCGTCGCGGTAATTGGCCAAATTGATCCTAAAATTGTCATTCCAATGCACTATCAATTGCCGGGCTTGCAAGTTGATTTAGCTGAAGTCGGAGAATTTTTGGAAGCTGAGGGAATTTCTAACAAGGAAGCATGTGAAGTGTATCGAGTGGCAAAATCTGATTTACCAGCCGAAGAAAGAGATGTAGTGATTTTTAAGGCACAGAATAAGTAAATTTCTAATATCTAAGTCCTAATTTCTAAATAATTACCAAATCCCAAACATCAATAACCAATCAAATTCTAAACCTCAAATCTCAAAAAATTTGGAAATTGAAAACTAATATTAAGTTAATTAGAATAATTAGAAATTTTAATACTATGCCCGAGTGGTGAAATTGGTATACACGCGACACTTAAAATGTCGTGGCCTAAACAGCCGTGCCGGTTCGAGTCCGGCCTCGGGCACCAGATCAATCTTGCAGAAACAAAAGGAGTTTCTGTTTTTTATATTGATAATCACTTGCTATTTGGGAATTCTTGTTGTAAAATAGACAAAATAAGGGCTGAGCCTTGAGCTTGGTCTTGGTGACTTTAACAATTCAACCTAAGGGGGGTCGAGGATATGGAAAGTCCAGTCGTTCAGATTAGCGATGAGTTGTTTGAAGAATTGCGCCAGCTTTGGCGCGAATCAGGACTTTCCAGATTAGGATATTCATTCCATGCTTTTCCTCGGCATCTTCAACAAAAATTCGGTATCAAGAAAATGCCATTGCAGGACAAACTCTTGCTTTATGGCAGGGCGCGCAATGATACACATTTGTCAGAGCAGTTGGTTGGAAACCTAATCGCCATTTTTCCTGGCGTAGTAATATTTAAAGACACATCATTTGAACATCAACTCGATGGGCTTATGGTTCGCGTTGGTCCGACTCACCCATCAGCATTTATACTCCGGTCATTTCGAGCTCCGCATAGTAGCGTTTCGCTCGTAATTAATGTTTTTATTAAACCGGAAAACTATTTCGTTGACGGTCAGATTTGTCCAGCCTGTATTAGTTGGGGAATTGGTGGCGGCGGAGGATCCGGAAATACTTTGGCCATTGATCAGAACCGATGGGAAGCAATGATTGCCTGGCTTGACAAATGGTTGCCACCAACAGAAACTTAGACTTAATAGTATTTTTTCTTGACGGGGATGGCCCGATTCAAGACCCAGACCAACCCCGTTTTTTTATTTGTACTAAAAATTTGTCAAATTGTGAAAAATTAGTTATATTAATATTAGGATATTAAAAACTCTAAGCACGAAATCCTAAATTCGAAACAAATTTTAATAACCAAAATTAAAATATTCCAAACAGGTTTTGAACATTTGAACATTTGGATTTTGATATTGTTTGTTTAGAATTTAGATATTAGAGTTTAGAATTTGCGACCAGAGGGAGTATTTATGCCCATAGAGCCTGTAATAAAAAGTTACCTGCCTTTGGATGATGATTCAGAAACGCCAGATTCGAAAGAAGAAAGAATTGTTGAAAAGGAGGGAGATTCCAAGGAACCATTTTCCCTGGAAGACGAAAGAGCTTTTGCCGTAGGCCTTACCACCATCATTGTGGTAGTGGGTTTATTGGTAATTTTTGGTGTTTGGTATTTCGTGACGCATAACCAAGCCGCAGAAGTATCAACAAATGAATCTATGTCTGATCAACCGGGCGAAAAGGTTTTGGGCGAAAGCATCGAACCGGACCAAAATACTATTCCCACTGATTCCGAACAAACGGTCGGGACTGAAACTGAAACAACTTCAACATTTCCCGGCGGTGTTTATACAGTTGAATCAGGTGATACTTTATATTCAATTGGTTTGAAACTGAAAGTCGATTGGAAAGAAATTGCGCAATTAAACAATTTAGAGAGTCCATATAATTTAAAGAAGGGTCAGGAATTACAAATTCCCCAATAATAAATTCCTGATTAAGGATTAAATGAAACGTAAAATTAAAATTCTATCAGTAACGTTCATTGTTATTTTGGTCGGAATTTTCGTTTATTTCTATCTTCCAAAAATTTTAAGCGACACGGTTTATCCTTTGGAATATAAAGATTTAATTAAAAAATACGCGACAGAATATCAACTTGATCCAAATTTCGTTGCCGGGGTAATTTTTTCCGAAAGCCATTTTAACGCTCACGCGACTTCACCGGTGGGAGCACGAGGCTTGATGCAAATTATGCCCCAAACTGGCAGAGGAATCGCCCGCAGTTTGGGAGAAGAAGCAAGTTATAGCCCCGATAAATTATATAATCCCGAGACAAATATTAAGTATGGTTGCTGGTATTTGCGGAATTTAACCAACAAATATCCTTGGGATGTGAGTTATGTTTTAATCGCTTATAATGGCGGGGTAGCTTTGGCTGACAGATTTGCCACCTATGGCGGTTCGCTCAATGCGGAAACTTCATATTATTATGTGAAAGTGCAAAAGAATAAACAAATTTATGATCAATTATATGGTAAGTGGTGGGAAAGCGAAAAGAAAGTTAAAATGAAGCCAACCCTTAAAGATATAATTTTGTCTTGGATGTTAGGTCGGTAATAAAATAAGAGAATAAAGATTGTGATAAAATGAATTCGAATACAATCCGTGAAAAATTTGTCAGTTTTTTTAACAATAATAAGCATCAATTGGCCGCGCCATCTTCTCTAATACCCCACGAAACCGATGCCTCGGTTTTATTTACAACCGCCGGGATGCAGCAGTTTAAAAATTATTACGCTTATCCGGATCGTGCCTCAACTGCCAGGATGGTGACTATTCAACCGTGTGTGCGGACTTCTGATATTGAAGAAGTCGGTGATAAAACCCACCTCACTTTTTTCGAAATGCTGGGCAATTTTTCTTTTGGTTATCCTGGTAAAAAGGGATCATATTTTAAAAAAGAGGCGATTGATTTCGCGTGGGAATTTTTGACTGATAAAAAATGGTTAGGAATTGATCCTGGGAGAATTTCGGCGACTTATTTTGGCGGTGACGAGGAAAAAAAGTTAATGATTGATGAGGGTTCAAGAAGAAACCTTGAATCTGTCAAGGGTTTGGATAAAATTGAACCTCACGGTTTTGAAGATAATTTTTGGACTTTGGGGACAGAGTTAAGTCCGGCTGGTCCGACTATTGAATTTTATGTGGACCCCTCGACTTCGCTCGGGGCAGGTGGCATTGAAGTTTGGAATTTAGTTTTTAACGAATATGTTTTTCATGACAATGAATACGGACCTTCAAGATATCAAGGTGTTGATACGGGGATGGGTTTGGAACGGTTAGCAGCAATAATGCAAGAAAAAGATGATGTTTATGAAACTGATTTGTTTTGGCCAATAATTAAGTATTTAGGTGATGGTGAGGTGTTACCACTTAATTATAATCGCGATAAAGAATCTTTAAAAATTATTGTAGATCATCTTAAAGCCGCAACTTTTTTGGTAAACGATGGAGTTTTTCCCTCAAATAAAGATCAAGGTTATATAGTTCGAAGATTGATTAGAAGAGCATTATTACATAGTCAGTGGAGTGAATATAAAAATGATTGGGTTCCTGAAATTATCGAAGAAATCATTAATATTTATCCTTCACTTCAGAATTCAAAAGATAAAATTAATAAAGTGATTAGTCTGGAAATTGAAAAATTTCAAACAACAGTTGAGCGAGGGAAGAAAATTATTACAAAACTTGAAATCCTTGATGCCAAAGCAGTTTTTGATTTATATCAAACTTATGGATTTCCTTTGGAATTATCTCGCGAATATGCCGCGATGAAAAAAATTAAGATTAATAATGAGGATTTAAACGCGGAAATTAAAAAGCATCAGGAATTATCTAGAACCGCATCTGCTGGGAAGTTTAAAGGTGGTTTGGAAGATACCAGCGAACAGACAATTAAACTTCACACAGCAGCACATTTATTATTAGCAGCTTTGCGACAAATTTTAGGCGATCGGGTAATTCAAAAAGGTTCGAATATTAACGCTGAACGATTAAGATTTGATTTTTCACATCCGGAAAAATTAACACCTGAGCAGGTTAAAAAAGTTGAAAATCTAGTGAATGAAAAAATTAAAAGCAATCTGCTCGTAAAAATGAAACAGATGAGTTTAGAGGAAGCGAAAAAATCAGGTGCTCACGGCACTTTTGATGCCAGATATGGCGATAAAGTTAAAGTATATTCGATCGGCACATTTTCTAAAGAAATTTGCGGCGGCCCGCATGTTAAAAAAACCAGTCTACTCGGTAAATTTAAAATTATTAAAGAGGAATCTTCTTCTGCAGGAGTTCGCCGAATCAAAGCGGTTTTAAATAAAACATAAAGTATAAAGAGGGGCTGAAGGGAAAAAATGAATAAAGTAATTATTAAGATTTTTCAGATTTTTCTTATTTTTGTATTAATTTTTTCGTTTTCGTTTAAAGTTGGTTTGGCTAAAAATCAGAACTCGGACTCTAAAAAAGAACCAAGTAAAACCGATCAAAAAAAGCCGACTTTTGTTCCAGGCGAAATCATCGTCAAATTTAAAGAAAGCATTAATCCTAATAAAGATAAATCGCTCAAAGATTTGGAACAAAATTTAGGCGGTGAATCATGGCAATCGATTTTTAAGGGCAAAGCGAGCCAAAAATTAAATGTTTATAAAAAGAAAGTCATGGCTGGGTCAGAAGCCAAGGCAATCGAGAAATTATCTAAACATCCGGGGGTTGAATATGTCGAACTCAACCAAATAATCTACACGGAAATGATACCGAATGATCCTTTTTATTCTTCATCAGGTTCTTGGGGCCAGGGCTTTGACGACCTCTGGGGAATTAAGAAAATTCAACCAGAGTCAGCTTGGGATTTGGCGTTGGGAGAAGGAATAACTGTGGCAGTAGTTGACACTGGCGCAGATTATAATCATGAAGATTTGGCTCAAAATATTTGGAACAATCCCGGCGAAGTAGGCATAGATGCTAATGGTAATAATAAAAACAGCAATGGTCTTGATGACGACGGCAATGGCTATATTGACGATTGGCAGGGCTGGGATGCAAGTACTATCGTTACTCAACCTCGAGGATGGTCGTCTATGATCAGTGGCAGTAAAGAGCAGGATAATGATCCAATAGATGATAATGGTCACGGAACTCATGTTTCGGGCACGATCGCCGCGGTCGGCAATAATGGCGTGGGTGTAATTGGGGTAGCTCCAAAAGCCAAGATTATGCCGGTAAAATTTTTAACTAAAGATGGCGTAGGCACACATACGGATGCGGCTAATGCGCTAATTTACGCTGCCGAAAATGGTGCTGAGATTATTAATAATAGCTGGGGAGGGTCTTACAGCCGACTTGTTCATGACGCGATTAAATATGTTTATAGTGTGGGGCCAGTGATTGTTGCCGCTGCCGGTAACAGTAGCGAAGATAATCTTTATGACATTCCTTCTGGATTTCCTGAAGTAATTTCAGTTTCAGCGACTGATAATACTGATTCTTTAGCAGGGTTTTCTAGTTTTGGCAAGGTTGATGTTTCAGCGCCGGGTGTAGGCATTCTCTCATCTAAATCCTCCCTTGACGACTCAACTTATTTAAATGTGGGCGAAAAATATCGGGTTGCTTCCGGCACCTCAATGGCATCACCACATGTCGCGGGTTTAATTGCTTTAATCCTTGCCCAAAACTCAAATTTAACCAGTGAGGAAGTCAGGCAAGTTTTGGTAAAATCAGCCGACGACTTAGGAGCAACGGGTTTTGATCCTAATTTCGGTTTTGGTCGGATCAATGCTCAAAAAGCCTTAAATGAAACCTTGATGGGGCAGGCGGTAATTTTGGCACCAGTCGGTCATTTTGATGGGAATAGTGTCAATGTTTTTGGCACGGTCCAAGCCGCGAATTTTCAAGAATATTTGCTTGAGTATGGGGCAGGCGATTTGCCTCAAACTTGGATGGAAATTGTAACTTCCACAACTCCAAAAACTAATAATTTATTAGGCGCTTGGAATACCAGCGGTTTGGCTTTTGGCCGTTATACCATCAGACTAAAGGTAATTGATACCAGTGGCAATATTTATGAAAGTATGAACAGGGTTGATTATGGCGTCCCGCTTGAAATTTTTAACCTGGAGGCAGCTGTTTTTTCACCTACGGAGACAATAATTAACTGGAATACCAATCGTCAATCTTATAGTTGGGTAGAATATGGCAAAGACACAAACTATGGCAAGACGGCTTACCCTGATAGTGAGATTGCGGACTTTGCGGTTCAGCTTCTGGATTTAGAACCCAGCACTACTTATCATTATCGAATTATTGCTGATGAATTTGCCAAAGAAATATCCTCGCCAGATTATACTTTCACTACTCAAACGCCGTTTTTTTCAATTCAAAATGTTAATATTGCGCTAGAACCGCATCAGACCACAATTACTTGGGAGACTGACATCCCAACTACCGGTTTGGTTCAATATAACCGGACCTATTGGACAAAAAACTTGTATTATCAATATCGAAATGAAGCGGCAGACGCTAATCTATCCACCACTCATAGCGTGGTTTTATCTCAACTAGATGATAATCAGGAATATATTTTTATCATTAAATCTCAAGACCAAAATGGCAATGGCGCCACAACTTCGCCCACTTATTTTACCACCACCCAAGGTCAATATCCTCAAGTGATAAATTTTGTCAGTCAAAATCTAACCGAAAATAGCCTTGATCTTGTCTGGAATACTGATATTCCCTCTACGGCTGAAATTAGATTTCATGGCGCCAATGAAGTCGCGTACTACGATACAGTACAGCAAAATGATAATAATTTGGCCCAACATCATGAGAAAAATTTGACAGGATTAAAACCCTCAACCGTTTATTGGCTGACAATTGTCTCAATTTCTACTGACGGCAGTCGTTCTTATTACAACCCAGAAAATTTTAGAACTCCTGAGTCATCCCATATTAGCAACTTAGTGGTGCAGCCTCTTGACAGATCCGCGACTGTTAGTTGGACAACCGATATTCCAACTTACAGTCGAGTGTGGTACCAAGCTGGGGCGTTAGAGCTTTATAATTATCCGACTTCATATACAAGTTGGAGTTTAACGACAAATCATTCAATTACCTTGACCGGCTTATTGCCAGAAACTTTATACGGCTTTAAGGTTGAAAGTTTCGATGACAATAACAATGATTTTTTTCTAAATATTGGAGAATTTACTACTCTTCTATTAGATGATCAAGTTCCAACCGGTTTAATCAAAATTAACAATGATGCTTTATATGTAAACCAAACGGGAGTGACTCTTAATCTTACTGCCACAGATAATGTTAGTGTGACCGAAATGCAATTTTCCAACAATGGAACGATATTTAATTCTTGGGAGCCTTATTCTGCGAGTAAAAATTGGATTTTAAGTTCCGGAGATGGCTTAAAAACGGTTTATGTGCGATTTCGTGATGCTTCAGGTAATATCTCAACTACTTATTCTGACAGCATTTGGCTAGATACCACACAGCCCTCTAATGGTTTGGTTATAATCAACAATAACGCGGTCTATGCTACTTCAAGCGTTGTTGCTTTAACCCTTTCGGCTCAAGATAATGTTGGTGTAACCGAGATGCAGTTTTGCACTGATGAGGGTTATGTTTGCCGTTCTGACGCATGGGAGCCATATTCAACTACCAAATTTTGGACTTTCTATAATGGCGATGGGATAAAAACAATTTTTGTTCGTTTTCGCGATGCCGCTGGCAATATCTCACAAACTTACAATGATACGATTTCAATTGACACCACGGCGCCCACAGGTTCGATTTTAATCAATAATGGTGCTGTCTCCACCAAAACTCGTTATGTCACTTTAAATCTTTCTGCTTCTGATAACCTAGGCGGAACAGTGCAGATGAGATTTTCAAATGACAACATCACCTGGACTTCTTGGGAAAACTTTGCCTCGACAAAGAAATGGACTTTAACTACTGGCAAAGGTAGTAAAACAGTTTACGTTCAGTATCGTGACGCCGCCGGCAACATTACCATTTTTTCGGATTCAATAAAGTATTAAGATAAAATTATTGTATTAAAACAGGAGGAAAAATGTTTAAAAAAATAATTATTGGAATTTTGGTTTTGGGGTTGAGTTTTCCTCAAATTATTTTTGCAACTTCAAGCCAAAAAAATATCTATGATTCGCAGGGAACTTATGTAGGATATAGCAAAATATGGTCGGATAAAGACTCAGCCTTGGCTAATGGTTCTGAAATTATTAAGATAAACGGTGGTGTTTGGATTGTGAGCACAGAATGTCCAAGTGCGCCTTGCTATTGGCCTCCGGGCGGAGGTCATAAGTATAGAATTTTAGTTTCTGGTTCAGGAAATTCGATTTCTCCTTCAGAAATAACGAGCGGTGATGTAATTTTTCAACTTTCATCTACGGTGGCTGACACTAAAACCATAACTCTCCAAAATTGGCAAATGACAGACTGGGCTACAGATGCTTCAATTCAAATAACTTTTACTTCTGCTACTCAACCCAAATCCACCACCACGACCACCTCTGCCCCTGCCACTGTTCAAAAACCATCAGCACCTGCCATTTCTGCTATTAATGGCAATGCCCTGTCAGAAAACAAGACATATAATAAAACTTTAAGGCAAGGCCAAAAAATCACTTTTTCTGGCAAAACATCAGTCAATTCAACTGTTAAATTATATATCTACTCCGATCCGATTACCGCAGAGGTCAAATCAGATAAAGACGGTAATTGGTTGTACACTTTAACCCAAGATCTAGCAATTGGCGAGCATCGTGTCGAAGCTGAAGTCACTGACGCCAATAGTCAAAAATCTGATAAGGTAGAAATTGCTAAGTTTACCATTAAACCCAAAATTGAAACACCGGCATCAACTTCAACCAATATCCCCACTTTTATTTTCAGCACTTTAACCTATGGTTTATTTGGTTTAGTTTTAGTTTTGATGGGAATTTTGATTTATTTAATTATTAAAAGAAAAAAGAAAGTTGGAAATTCAAATATTCCATCGAATCCTGTAGTTTAAAATAATTAAAGGAATATTAAAGCTGTTTTAGCATAAATTTTATTGAGGGGCAAATTGGCACTATTCGATTTTCTAAAACCTAACAAGGGAAATTTTGGCTTAGTTTTAGATATTGGCACCGAATTTATTAAAGCTCTAATTTTTGAAATTAAAGGCGATGAAGCGGAAATTTTGGGTGTCGCCCGGGTGAGGCAGAAATTAACGGAAATGCGCGGCGGCGTAGTTTTGGATATTGAGGGAGTGATAAAAAATTCTCAAGAAGCGATTGCCAGAGCCGAAGAAATGGCAAAAGCAACTGCCACTCAAGTGATTGTCGGCATTGCTGGAGAATTGGTTAAAGGCACGACCACCACGGTTCATTATTCTCGCGCCAAAGCTAAAGAAAAAATTACCTATGCGGAGTTGAGAAATATCGTTGATAAGGTGCAGCGGCGTGCTTTTGATAAAGTTCGCGAATCGCTTTCTTTTGAAACTGGGCATGCAGAAATTGATGTCAAATTAGTTAATGCTGCAATCGTGGATGTTAAAATTGATGGGTACCGCGTCACTAACCCTTTGGGTTTCCAAGGAAAAGATGTCTCGGTCTCGGTTTTTAACGCTTTTGCGCCGATTGTGCATTTAGGGGCATTGCAAACAATCACTGAAGAATTGGGTTTAGATTTAATTGCGATTGCGGCCGAGCCATATGCAGTCGCCAAAGCAGTCGGTTTGGATGATTCCTTGGATTTTTCCGCGATCTTTATGGATTTAGGCGGGGGAACCACCGATATTGCGGTGGTGAGAAATGGCGGCTTGGAAGGGACAAAAATGATTGCCATTGGTGGCCGTTCATTTACTAAACGATTATCACAAAATTTGAGCATTTCTTTTGAGATGGCTGAAGAGATGAAAATTAGTTATTCAAATGGTTTTTTGGAAGGAAAATCTGCTGGCAGGGTCAAGAAAGCATTTTTGCCTGATTGCAAGGTTTGGCTTTCTGGAGTAGAATTAACATTAGAGGAGTTTTCTGATGATTTATTACCTTCTCGTATTTTGTTATGCGGTGGTGCTTCGGCTTTGCCAGAAATTAAATATATCTTAGAAACTGACGATTGGTATAAAAGGTTGGCTTTTGCGAAAAAACCAACCATAGAATTTATTCATACCGAGGACGTGGCAAGAATTAAGGATTTGACTCGTCGTTTACAAAATCCACAAGACATTACGCCCATGGCATTAGCCAATACCGCTTTAGATTTTACCGGACCAGAAAATATTGTGGACGGGATATTAAACAAGGTGGTGAAATCATTAAGAGAATAAAGGAGGAGGTTTGGAAAAAGTCCTATATTTAGAACCTGACGAAGAGATAACTTCGGTAATTGACCGGATGGAAAAAATTTCCTCAAACACCGTGGCTTTGGTTCTTCCTCGTAATGCGGTCGTGGCGCAAAGCCTGGTTAATTTGAAATTACTTAAAAAAGAAGCGGCCAGACTTAATAAAAAAATTGCCCTAATTACGACTGATAGGGTTGGCATAAATTTAGCTGAGCAATTGGGCATAAGGGTTTCCGATAAGTTGGATCGAGAATTTTTAGAACCAGAAGAAACCGGCTTAGATGATGAGGAAGAGAAAACTGAGAAGGCTGAAGAAAAAACCGAGGAAGCTGAAAAAAATGTTGCTTTTGAGCCTTCAGAGGAATTATTGGTAGATACCACCAAGTCTAAAGCTTTCCCAGAGCCAGCCAAGTCCGACTTAAAAACTAAACCTCTTGATCATAAACCTGAGGTTCATCCGCAATTTGCCAAAGCCGGCACGAAAGTGGCTGATTTTTCTGGGAAGCGTAAATTTAAATTTAATAAAAAATTATTGATTTTTGGATTAATTTTCAGCGTTTTTGTGTTAGCATTTGTCGCCTTTTTATTCTTGCCTCGCGCAAAAGTTAGTTTGATTGTAAAAACTGAAGCTTTTAATCATAGCTTTGATTTTACTGCTGATAAAGCTTTAGTAGATGTGGATTTGCCAAAAAGCTCTATTCCGGCAAAATTAACCGAAACAAGTCTGGAAAAAGAATCAAAAGCGACTGCGACTGGTACCAAAGAAATTGGAGCAAAAGCCTCAGGAACAGTGCGTATTTATAATAGTTATGATTCTGATGCCCAAGTTTTAAATGCCGGCGCCAGCTTGACAAAAAACGGCAAGGTTTTTAGAACCACCGCACGAGTGACAGTGCCCGGTTTTACACTTGAAGCTGGAGTCCCGGTTCCTGGAGTAGCGAATGCCTCAATTCAAGCAGACAAAGAAGGCGATAGCTATAATGTGGCGGCAGGGAAATTTTCTGTGTCAGGTTTCCCCTCTGATAAATTTTATGGACAATCGAGTGCGGCGATGGCGGGTGGCTATTCAAAAATTGTGACCGTGGTCAGTCAGTCTGACATTGATAAAATAAAAAAATCAGTTGGTGATGCCGCTTTGGTTGATGCTAAAAATGCTTTAAAAGAAAAAATTGATCCAGAATATGATTTTATTGAATCAGGGATTGAGACTTCAGAAACCCAATTTACAAGCTCGGCTAAAGTTTCAGATCAGGTTTCAGAATTTACGGTGAAGATAAAATATAAAGCGCAGGCTTTGATTTTTAAGAAAACTGATTTTGAAAAAGTCGCTCAAGATAATTTTAAGACCAAGGTGACTTCGCAACAAAAAGAATTGGTGGAAATGGATTATACAAAATTGTCGAAAGCAGTAAAAAGCCAAGATTTAAATAAAGGCGAAATGGTGGTTACGGTTTCAGGTGTCGGATATATCGGACCAAAACTAGACGAAAAAACCTTAAAATTAAATTTAATCGGCAAAGATCGCATTAAATCAGAACAATATTTAACGAGTTTTGTGGAAGTTGAATCAGCTCAGGTTGAATTATGGCCATTTTGGGTGAAAAAAGTACCATCATTAGATGATAATATAAAGATTAATGTTGAATATCAGAATCCGGCACCGACCGAATCTACTTCCACTAAAAACAAATAGCGAGATTTGTAGTTTGGACTGGGAATAATGGAAAAACTTGAATCTATATTAGGGATTGATCTGGGCGAAAAAAGGGTTGGTTTGGCAATGGCAAAATCTGGAATTGCTTTTGAGTATAAAACAATTAATTTTAATAATCTGTCTGAGCTGATAGAACAAATTGTGAAAATTTGCCAAGACGAGAAAATTGAAAAAATCATTTTAGGGGTCGCAAAAAATCGAGAAGGAGAGATTGGTTTTCAGGCGAATTTACAACTTGATTTTAAAAACCAACTCGAGAAAGCCGTAAAGTTGTCGGTTTTGATAATTTCAGAACTTTACACCACCAAAGAGGCCCGTCGGATTTTGACGGAGATGGGTTTGGGTGAAGACAAAATTAAAGCCAGGCTTGATGCGAAAGCCGCCCAATTGATATTAGAATCATATTTAGAAAAAAATAATGCCACAAATTGACACTTTAAGACCCAAAAAACAAACTTTTCCTCCTCGTCTTCTTCCCCCTCATCCTCCCAAAAAACGCACTGGTTGTTTAAAAGGAGGGATTTTTATTTTATTGGCCGTATTGTTGATTGGTGGAAGTGCCGGATGGCTGGGACACCAAATTAAAATTCCTAAAACATTAGCCGAGCCAGTTGATTTTACAGTTCAAAAAGGTGATTCCGTGGATGTGATTTCTCGTAATTTAGAAAAATCAGGCTTAATCGACTACCCGTTCGTTTTTAAAATATATTTAGTTTTAAGCAACCAGTCTTCGAATTTGAAAGCGGGCAGTTTTCATTTTGCCGATTCGGTAGATATTCCGCAAATTGTAAGAATAATTTCAGCTGGTGAAATCGCGAAAAATCAAGTCACTATTGTTGAGGGCATGAGAAGAGAAGAAATTGCGAAGTTTTTAGAAAGTCGTGGTTTAATTAAAGCTAAAGATTTTATTTTGGCGACAGATAGTCCGGCAGATAAATCGAAATATCCCTTTTTGGCCAGCCTAGATTCTAGCGATTCTCTGGAGGGATTTCTTTTTCCAGATACTTATCAATTGGGAGAAAAACCAACAGCTCAGCTTTTGGTAGAAAAAATGTTGACTAATTTTGAAGATAAATACAATTTGGAATTTGCCAATTTGCTAAAAAATCAAGATTTAAGTTTGCCAGAAGTAGTAAATTTGGCCTCAATAATCGAAAGAGAAGTTTCAAAGCCGAGCGAAAGAGCGACCGTGGCGGGAATTTATTTTAATCGATTAAATATCGAGATGAAATTGCAAGCTGATCCCACAATTCAATATGCTAAAGATACTCAAACACCACCGGCGAAATACTTAGATTATTGGGCAGAAATTACTATGGCTGATTATCGACAGGTTATTTCAAAATATAACACGTATTTACATTTAGGTTTGCCGCCAGGACCGATTTGTAATCCAAGTTTATCCTCAATTGAAGCAGTTTTGAAGCCAAAAAAATCAGATTATTATTACTTTTTTACGACTAACGGAGATATATATTATAGTAAAACTCTTGAAGAACACGAGCAGAAGCAAACTCAATATTTGAAATAAATTTTAACATACTTTACAATTTAGAAAATAATTAGATATGTGGGGGCTAACCCCCTTTTAATTTAATGAATTTTTTGAGATAATAATAAAGAATAAAATCCTAAATCCGAAATTCTAAACAAATCCAAAATTCAATTATTAAATTTCACAACCGTAAAGATTCAAAATTTTGGAAATTAGAATTTATTTGGAGTTTGTCTGCTAAACGGCGGATTAGAAATTAAAATTTGACGCTGGAGGCGTTTAATGATATTTGATCGTTTTTTAGGTTCTTTTTCGCACGATATTGGCATTGATTTGGGTACCTGCAATACCTTAGTTTATGTTAAAGGAAAAGGAATTGTAGTCAAGGAATCGTCAGTGGTGGCGATCAATACTAAAACCAAACTAATTTTGGCGATTGGTGATGAGGCCCAAAAGATGGTAGGTCGTACCCCAGCCCACATTGTGGCGATTAAGCCTTTGATTGATGGCGTGGTTTCAGATTTTGAAGTGACTGAAGAAATGTTAAAATATTTTATTGAAAAAGTGCACCGGCGTACCTTTGCTTTTTTACCTCGTCCTCGAGTGGTGATAGGAATTCCTTATGGTGTCACCGAAGTTGAAAGGCGGGCAGTTGAGGAGGCGGCGATGAATGCGGGCGCGAGACAAGTATTTTTGATTGAAGAACCGATGGCAGCCGCAATTGGGGCAAGGTTGCCGGTTCAGGAAGCGGCCGGGAATATGGTGATTGATATTGGTGGTGGCACCACGGAAGTGGCAGTCATTAGTTTGGGTGGGATTGTGGCTTCGAGATCTTTGCGAATTGCCGGCAACGAACTTAATGATGATATTATTCAATATGCCCGTGAACATTTTAACCTTTTATTAGGCGAAAGAACCTCGGAAGCGATTAAAATAAATATCGGTTCCGCTTATCCTCAAACTGAAAAAAAGACGGTGAAATTAAAAGGCCGAGATTTAATCACGGGTTTGCCAAAAGAAATTGTCGCCACTGATGAGCAGATTAGAACCGCAATTTCAGGATCAGTTCGAAAAATTGTTGACGCGGCAAAAACCACCCTCGAAGAAACCCCTCCAGAATTACTGGCTGATATTATGGATCGGGGAATTGTTTTAACTGGTGGCGGCGCTTTATTAAAGGGTTTGGATACTTTTATTTCGAAATCAACACAAACTAAAGTCTATATTGCTGATGATCCCTTAACTTCAGTGGTGCGGGGTGCCGGTTTGGTACTTGAAGATATTGATACTCTAAAAGACGTGCTCTTGCCTTCAGAACATCAAAGAATGCCAATGTAATTAGCATTTATTATTTTGAAACCTTGGGATAATTATGAAATTAACTTTAGATAAAATTTTAATTTCAATTTTAGCGTTGGTGATAATTGCGTCTTTAATTATTCCCAAAAAATATTTTCTAACACCTGTCAAAGGTGCGGCAATGACGGTTTTGGCACCGATTCAAAAAATAGTTTCAGGCTCTGGTAAATCGATTTATGATTTTTTCTCAACAATCTCTAAAATCTCGCGATTAGCGAAAGAAAATGATCAACTTCGATTAGAAAAAGACCGCTTGGTTGAAAAAAACACCGCTTTAGTTGAAGCTCAAAAAGAAAATGAAATTTTACGTTCAGAGTTGAATTTTCGAAATTCTAATCCATATAAATTATTACCCGTCAATGTGATTGGAAAAGATCCAACAAATGTCCAGGAATCTTTAACAATTGATGCCGGCACGAAGGATGGCTTGAAAGAAGGCATGCCAGTGGTAAGCGCCGGAATATTAGTGGGAAAAATTTCTGAGGTTCATTATACTTCTTCGAACGTTCTTTTGGTAACTAATCCAAATAGCGTAGTAAATGCAATGTTGCAAGAAAGTCGGGCATATGGTTTGGTGCGAGGTGAGTTGGGCTTTGGTTTAGTAATGGAATCAATTCCGCAAGAAACTAAAATTAATGTTGGTGACCGCGTCATTACTTCTGGGCTGGGAGGGATTTTTCCAAAAGGATTAATTATTGGTCAAGTTTTAGAAATTATTTCTAAACAAGGTGATATTTTTAAATCCGCCAGCCTTAAGCCAGACCTTGATTTGTCCAAACTCGAAATTGCCTTTGTCATATTAGGAGTTCAAGAATAGGAGGCATTTGAAAGATTGGCCATTAAATTTAATCCTGATTATATTTGCGGCTATTTTGCAAACAACTATTATGCATTATTTCTCGATTAAATTTGGTATTGCCAATATTATTTTGTGTGTATTCGTAATATTGCTGTTTTTTAAATATCGGAAAATTGCGTTATTATGGGTAGTGGTCGGAGGAATAATTTTAGATTTATTGTCTTCGAGTCCGGCCGGTCTTTATTTTTTTGGATTTTTGATAATTTATTTAGCCATTGCCCAGTTTTTAAAGAATACTGATTTAGAAGAAATTTTAGCCTTGTTGGTTTTGGAAGTTTTAGCCTCTTTAGTATTTGATATATTCTTCTTAATATATTTGAGAATTTGGGGTCAAATAATTCCCATAAATATATTTTTGAATCTGGCAATTTTTGATGGCATATTAAATATTATTTTAACCATCTTTATCTATTTACTAGTGATATTTTTCCAAAAACGTTTTTCGCGTCGCCGTAAAAATCAGATTTTTCTTGCCAGCTATATTAAATAATAAAATAAAATTATGGATATATTTGATTATTTTGATCGAAAAATTTTAGGTGATCATAAAACTCGAACCATCAAAAGAGATTTTGACGAGATTGGTGATTTAGCAGGTGATGACAGCGCTTTATCAGATGTCAAAAAGTCTCAACATTTTTATTTATTTTATTTAATCATCATCGCGGTTTTTGTGGTTTTGGTGTATCGGCTTTGGAATTTGCAACTTACACAAGGAGCCCATTTTCGGTACTTATCTGAGGGTAACCGTATTCGAACCACGGTCACAACCTCAACTCGAGGAGTAATTTATGATCAGGGTGGCAATATTTTAGTTTCAAATGTGCCTTCATTTGTACTTCAGGTGACACCCCAAGATTTGCCTAAAAAACAAGCCGATAAAAATGCTTTAATTCAAAAAGTCGCCAAAGCAACCGGCATTACTGCTTTGGAAATCTCAAATAAAATTAAACCAGAATTAGCTGAGCCGCAAGTTTTAGTGGAAAATATTGAACGAGAGAAAGCTTTGGCTTGGAAGGAGCAATTAGCAAATTTAGCCGCTTTCAGCGTTGAAGAAAGAGCTACCAGGCAATACAAATCTGAAGCAGCCTTAGCACATATATTGGGATATGTGGGTAAAATTAATCAAAAAGAATATGATGAACTTGGATCGCAGGGTTACACGATGTTGGATTTAATCGGTAAAACTGGTTTAGAAAATTTTTATGAAAAAGAACTCAAAGGGAAAAATGGTAAAAAACAGGTTGAAGTTGATGCCATGGGTAAAATTTCAAGAATTTTAGCACAATCAAATCCCGAGGCTGGCAATAGTTTAGTTTTGAATTTGGATTTAGGATTACAGAAAAAAATGACAAGCGTTCTCGAAAAAGCCGTCACCAATTCCAAAAGTACCGGTGCGGCCGCGGTCGCGATTAATCCACAAAATGGGGCAGTTTTAGGAATGGTATCTGTGCCAAGTTTTGATAATAATATTTTTACTACCCAAAGCTCTCAACAATTTGCACCACAATATCAGCAATTAATCACTGATCCCAAAAAACCTTTATATAATCGGGCAATTTCAGGAGTTTATCCACCCGGTTCAACCATCAAAATGCTAGTCGGATCCGCCGGTTTGCAAGAAGGGGTGATTAATGTAAATACGCATTTATTCGCCCAAGAAGCAATTTTGGTGCCGAATAAATATGATCCCTCGATTGTGTATCGATTTCCAGATTGGAAACCTGGCGGCCATGGTTATGTCAATGTGATTTCGTCAATTGCCAAAAGTTGTGACGTTTTTTTCTATGCTGTTGGAGGCGGTTATGAACAAATTTCAGGATTGGGAATTGATAAACTTTACCAATATTTTAAAAAGTATGGTCTAGGTGATAAGACTGGTATCGATTTGGCAGGTGAGAATTCTGGGTTAGCGCCAAATCCTGATTGGAAGAAAAAAGCCAAAAAAGAAGATTGGTATTTTGGCGATACCTACCATGTTTCAATTGGACAAGGCGATTTATTGGTAACGCCAATCCAATTGGCCGATTATGTGGCGGCAGTGGCAAATGGTGGGAGTTTACTTAAACCACATTTAATTTGGAAAATCCAAGATTCTGAAGGCAATGTCATCAAAGAATATACGAAAGATGTTAAAACTGCCAACATTGTCTCTCCAGAAAATATGGAAATTATTCGTCGTGGGATGAGAGAAGCCGTCACCTCAGGAACTGCAAAAATATTAAGTGCTTTGCCGGTTTCATCGGCTGGAAAAACTGGGACAGCTCAATTTGATAATAATGCCAAAACTCACTCGTGGTTTGCTTCTTTCGCCCCATACGATAATCCGACAATCGCTTTAGTGGTTTTAGCTGAAGGTGGCGGTGAAGGTCATGAAGTGGCGGCACCAGCTGCCAAAGAAATTTTACAGTATTATTTCAGCAGAAAATAAGTTAAAATTTAGGTTTGGGCTACTTGACAAATATTATTCAGTTTTTTACAATTTGTTCATATAGGAGAAAAAGGGGGGTATTTTTATCCTAAAATTAATATCAAACCCTTCTAAATCAGCTCGTCTCGGGGCTCTTTTTAAAAGGAAAACAATGAAAAACGTGATTACAAAACAAGGCTTAGATCGGCTTAAAAAGGAATTAGATTATTTAAAAAAAATTAGAAGAAGGGAAGTTGCCAATCAGATTCGTGAAGCTCAAGAATGGGGCGATTATTCTGAAAATGGCGAACTTGACGAGGCTCGGCAAGAACAGGCAATTGTGGAAGCTAAAATTCAAGAATTGAGTTTTTTGGTTAAAAATTCCCAAATTATCAATGAATCATCAAAGGAGATTGTCGAACCTGGTTGCCAAGTGGTTTTATTGTCTGGTGAAGAAAAATTTGAATACACAATTGTGGGATCGGCTGAGACTGATCCGGCAAATGGTAAAATTTCAACCGATTCTCCGTTAGGCATGGCCTTGGCTGGCAGGACACGCGGCGAAAAGATTTCCTTAGACACGATTTCTGGTCCAGCTGAATATATTATTCAAGAAATTAGATAAATATAACATATTTTCAAAATTTGGGCTTAATTCTAGCCCATTTTTTGAATTTTGTGGTATAATAAGATTAATTTTAACACTAAAGGAGTTTGATGTTTTGGGTTGATGAAATTATTGAAGACATTATCAAAAAAATTCCCAAAAATGACTATTTGATTACTGATTGGACAACTCCATCCGGACACGCACATATTGGGTCATTGCGAGGGGTGGTAATTCATGATTTGGTGCGCCAAGGATTAACTGAAAGGCAGAAAACAGTGGTTTTCCAATATGGTTTTGATGATTTTGACCCGATGGACGGCCTGCCAATATACATTGATTCATCTTGGAAAAAATATATGGGTATGCCGTTATCGAAGGTGCCGGCACCTGATGGAAAATCGGAAAGTTTTGCCGAGCAATATTTGCAGGAATTTTATTCAGCGATAAAGACCTTGGGAATTAATCCTAAAATTGTTAAAACCTCAAAGTTATATGCTGAGGGTAAATTTGATCCGGCAATAAAATTGGTTTTAGATAATGCGGACAAAATTCGCCAAATGTACAAAAAAATTTCAGGTTCTGACAAGGGTGAAAATTGGCAGCCTTTGCAAGTGGTTTGCCCAAAATGCGGCAAAATTGGAACTACCAAAGTGACGGGTTGGGATGGAAAATTAGTTAAATTTGAATGTGTTGAAAATTTAGTGGATTGGGCTGAAGGCTGTGGTTTTGAGGGTGAAATTTCACCATTTGGTGGCAAGGCGAAAATGCCTTGGAAAGTGGAATGGCCGGCGAAGTGGGCTTTATTTGGTTCAGATATTGAAGGTGAAGGGAAAGATCATTTTGCGGCAGGCGGTTCGAGAGATATTGCCGATGAAATTTATCGAGAAGTTTTTAAAAAAACTTCGCCCTATGATATTAGGTATGAACATTTTTTGATTGGTGGGGCAAAAATGTCTTCTTCAAAAGGATTAGGAACGACCGCTAAGGAAATGGCTGATTTTTTGCCAGCGAATATTCTAAAATTTTTATTAGTTCGAACAAAATATAAAAGAACTATTGATTTTCATCCGGCGGGAGTGACAATTCCGGTTTTATTTGACGAATATGATCGATTGGCAGCTTTACATTATCAAGATTCAAAAGCGCCCCTGGCTCGAGCTTTTTATTTTGCGCAACTTGATCCGGCGGCTCCACATGCGCAATATTTATTGCGTTTTTCCAAAATTGCTTATATGCTCCAAATTCCGCATTTGAATATTTTTGAATATGCGGAAAATGAAAAAGGCGCAAAATTGACTGAAATTGAAAAGCTCGAGATTGAAAATCGGGTTCAGGTGGCGAAAAATTGGTTAGAAAAATTTGCACCCGAAGAATTTAAATTTACGATTTTAGAAAAATTACCGGAGCAGGCTCGAAATTTGAGCCAGAAACAGAGAGAATTTTTAGCCGGGGTCTTAAAATTATTAAAAGAGAAAAAAATATCAGCTGAAAAATTACATGAGCAGATTCACGAGCTTAAAAAAACTATGTCTATTGACCCCAGAGAAGCCTTCTCCGCGATTTATTTGATCTTTATCGGTAAAGATTCCGGTCCCCAAGCAGGTTGGTTTTTAACCAGCCTGGATCACGATTTCGTTATAAAAAGATTCGAAGAAGCGATAAAATAAAGGGAGTAAAATGTTGGACATAAAATTTATTAGAGACAATTTAGAAACAGTCAAAAAAGCTACCACGGATAAAGGTTATGAGGTGGATTTTGAGAAATTATTAAAAATTGATGATGAGCGGAAAAGATTATTGGTGGAAACCGAAGAATCGCGAGCGCAGAAAAATCAGCTCAAAAAAGAAGATGCTGAGAAGGGTCGGGAAATTAAGGAAACTCTAAAAAAATTAGATCCAAAACTGGCGGAAATTGAAAAAGAATTTATGGAATTAATGTATAAAGTTCCAAATCCGGCCTTAAAAGACGTCAAAGTTGGCAAAGATGAAAAAGATAATGAAATTATTAAAAAAGAAGGTAAAATTGAATTGAAAAAAGGCCGAGACCATTTAGAAATTGGCAAAGCTTTAGATTTAATTGATGTTGAAGCTGGCGCAAAAGCTTCGGGTTCGCGATTTGCATATTTAAAAAATCAAGCCGCGCAATTAGAATTAGCCTTAATTAATTTTGCGATGGAGATTTTGGTCAAAGAAGGATTTGCGCCAATAATCCCGCCGCAGATGTTAAAAACTCCAGTGGCAAGAGCGACTGGTTATTATGAAAGTGGCGAAGATGATTCTTTCCATTTGAAAGATGAAGATTTGGTGATGATTGGCACGTCAGAGCATTCAATTTTGGCATATCATAAAGAGACGATTTTTCGCGAAAAAGATTTGCCAAAACGATATGCCGGTTTTTCGACTTGTTTTCGTCGGGAAGCTGGTTCTTACGGTAAAGATGTCAAAGGGATTTTACGCGTACATCAATTTGATAAAGTGGAGATGGTCTCATTTGTAAAACCGGAAGAGTCGGAAAAAGAACTTCAATATTTATTATCTTTGGAAAAAGAAATTGTTCAGGCTCTAAAATTACCATATCAGGTGGTCAAAATGTGCACGGGTGATTTAGGACGACCCGCCGCTACCAAATATGATTTGGAAACTTGGATGCCTGGTCAGGAAAAATATCGGGAAACTCATTCAGTTTCAAACTGCACTGATTTTCAGGCTCGCCGTTTAAATATCAAATATGCCACTGCCGAAGGTGTGAAAAAATATCCACATATTTTGAATGGGACCGCGGTGGCAATTGGCAGAATGATTATTGCGATTTTGGAAAATTACCAACAAAAAGACGGCACTGTTTTGGTGCCGGCAGTGCTCCAAAAATATTGCGGTTTTAAAAAAATTGAAAAGCCCAAATCTTAATTAGGCAGCTCTTTTTTCCTCTTCTTCAACATCTTTTGCGGTTTTAGTAAAGTCTTCATTGGCGGTTCTCAGGAAAGGGCGATCATTTTTCAAATCAGATTCAGTGTCGGGTTTTGGTTGTTGAATTCTGGCATCTTTAGCTTTTCTGGCTTTTTCAAAAGCTGCTTTAGCTGATTGTCTAATTTCTTCTGGGCTTTTTGCCTCAGGATCTAATCCAGTTTTAGCTTCATCGATTGATTCTTGTCTAGATCCTACTTCTTCAGGTCCAGCTTCAATATTTTGCATTTTTTCCTCCTTATTTAAATATACTTTTTGAAGATAGGTTTGTCAAAACAATCTTGAATGGTGGTGGTATTTTTGGTATAATAAAAAACACTAGCAAAAGGAGCAAAATGAGATTAATAATTAGAGGCAAGGGACAATTTAAAGTTCCGGCAGATTTGGCAGAATATGCCAAAGAGAAAATTTTAAAATACGAAAAAAGACTGCCTAAAAGTTCGATATTGGAATTAGAATTAGAAGACAATAATGGCCAAAAAGGGGGTTTAGACAAAATTTGCCAATTAATAATGGTGATTCCTCATGAAAAAAATCCCATTCATTATTGTGAACGGTCAGAAAGCTTCCGAAAATCCATAGATTTAGTCTTGGAAAAATTAGAACGAGAAGTCGAAGAATACAAAGAAAAAAGAAAGCCATACTTCTAGATTCTTTGTGGGGGTGATGGTGGCACGATAGAGCCTAAGTCTATCGAGCTGACTAATTCCCACAAGGAGTGAATCGTGGATGAGGCGAACTGCTAGGACAAAGAGAAAGTTTGGTGATCCGAATTACCGTTTTTTATACTTTGACAAAAGTCGGGAATGTCGAGAAGCGAAAAGATTTATCGAAGCATTGGGCGTCGCTTATCATCTGCTTAATATCGCTGGCTATAAATCAGATCAGAAAGTACCATTTGTAATGGATTCGCGAGGCAACTCATGGCAAGGCTTAGAAGCGATAAAGACATATTGGGTTGCTTGGGCGTTGTCCGGCGATATTTCTACTGATGAAGAACAAATTATTCGGCAAAGAGCTAATGAACTTTTGCGGATTGATCGAATCGCTGAAAACTATTTTAGCACCATCCTGGAAATTTAAGTTAAAACCCAAAAGGGGTTGCATCGAGAATGACAACAGCGGCAAAAAGGGCAGTAAGGATTGGAAACCCTAATTATCGTACTTTGCATAGAGACGGCAGTGAGGAAAGCCGCAAAACAGAAGAATTTATGGACGATTTGGGAATAGCCTATGAAATTTGCGAATGCACTGGCAATTGTCCTTATGAAACACTGCCGTGTATTAGTTCAAAATTTGCA
>Ga0209324_10000016_pt1 | contig 107247 bp, 123 predicted proteins | sample Rifsed19ft3_FD_184015 | JGI IMG/M metagenome (GOLD analysis project Ga0209324, IMG submission 184015) | Soil microbial communities from Rifle, Colorado, USA - sediment 19ft 3 (version 2) | ecosystem: Environmental > Terrestrial > Deep subsurface > Rock core/Sediment | place: Rifle, Colorado...
CATGACGACCTCCTTTCTAAACCATTAGGGGTAACCCTAACAGGAGGTCGTTTTCTTTGCAATGGCTTCGTTTTTACCTGTACTGAAGAAATACTCTGATGTAAACTAATTCGCTGATACTTTAAGAAACTTTTACAAATTAGTGTGCAGGACCCTTAGATAGAGAACGGTTGTTCTCCTTTCTTCTGATAATAATATTTAACATATTCTGCTGGTGTTTTGTAGTTTAGGGCTTTATGGAATCTTTTGTGGTTGTACTTGTCGTTAAATATCTGACATCTTTGATTAATCATATCAAGATCATTGATTAGATCATCCTGGTAGTTGAAAAACTCATATTGGACTGTTTGAATAAACCTTTCAACTTGCGGGTTCATCTTAGGGGAAGATGGATGAGTAAAGTAATGAATAATACTTAGTCCTTCGCACAGTTTGTGGAAGTTTAATAGATACTCGCTGCCATTGTCGGTATTAACTGCTTCAATCTTAAAAGGAAAGTGGGCAATCACTTTAAGAAGGAAATCTGCTCCCGATAGTGAACTTCCATTCTTGTAGGCATGGATAAAGCCTAATTTTGATTTGGTATCAATAGCAGCAAATAGATAAAATCTTTTGCCTAGAATATACAAGTGTTTTGTATCAATCTCGACAAGTACTCCAGGATACTTGTTTCTAAGTTCTCGTTTAGCTTTAATCCTGGCAATAGACCTTTTTCTCCCTGCCTTCACTTTTTCCTTGTGGTTAACGTTTCTTAGTTCATAATGACGATTTATTACCTTTTGGATCACATTGTGTGCTACTTTAATTTTCTGCCTTTTAAGCTCTTCGTGAATTTCATATTTACTCTTTTCGGGATCATTGAGTCTAATTGCGTATATCTTTTGTAGAATTTTAGGATCAGTAGTCATTTCCCTTAACTTGTGAGGTCTTCTTGTCTTGGTATCAAACTCTAAGGAACAAAGATTATATTTATTGAATCTGTTAAACCATCTGTAAAATACACTCTTGGAAATACTAAAGTGTCTGCAGGTTGATTCCGCATTACTTCCATGATCAAAATACCAGTCAATCCAAGTCAGTCTTTTTAGAGCGTCTTTGCTTAAGTTGGCAGCCTTAATAGTTCCTACTGGAAGTATTTTGAAAGCTCGCATGTACGAGCCATTGTATAGACCTTTCACAAGATTTCAACCGTTCTGTATGTATCAGGTCCTAGACAATTAACTTTGTCATAGGTGATTGTCTGTTACAATTAATTTTTGTTCGGATTTTTCTTCCCGGGAGATTCACTTCTTTTTGCTGCTTTTTTTAAACCTTTTCTGGAAAAAGTGGTAAACCATTGGCAGTACCGATATTAGAATAATAATTATTATTACGATTGAAAAATTATGCTTTATAGCCGGAATATTGCCAAAGAAAAATCCAGTTAAGGTAAAAATAAGTACCCAGGCAATTCCGCCGATAATATTAAATGATATAAAATTACCGTAGTGCATTTTTCCGATCCCTGCCACAAAAGGCGCAAAAGTTCTGACTATAGGTACAAAGCGGGCTAAAATAATTGTTTTCCCCCCGTGTTTTTCAAAAAATGCCTCGGTTTCCTTAATGTATTCATCTTTAATAGGAATCTTGGGGTTGGCAATTAGTTTCCTACCAAAAAAATGACCTATCCAGTAATTCGCAGTATCTCCGGCAATAGCTGCGATACAAAGAAGTAAAATAATAACGAAAATATTTAAGGATCCCAAGGCGGCAAAGGCACCTGCCGCAAAAAGCAAAGAATCCCCCGGCAGAAAAGGTGTCACCACTAAACCAGTTTCAATAAAAATGATACCGAAGAGGATGGCATAAGTAACAATTCCGTACTGGGTTATTATTTCAGCCAGATGAGCATCAATATGCAGAATAAAATCGATTACAGATATAATAAACATAAGGAAAATTTTATTACATGCGCGGGGTGTATCACAAGGACAGATAATCTTTCCGACAAAATCATTATAAAAACTAAATAATTCTGAAGCTGTTAAAATTTAAGAAAGATTGGCTGGGATAAACTTCTTATCCCCTATAGCCAAATGGGTTAAAATATTTATATGTCAGATAACTTAGTCGAAGCACCGACTAGAGACATAAATGTTCAGGTAGACCAAGATACCCAAGGGGAATTTGCCAAGGTAATAAGACTTTTCGAGACCGATCTAAGGAGTAACGGTGCCGTTACTCTTAACGAATTACTCGATCATGTACTTGATCTGGAAGCAAAATATGAAGACAGACTTAGCGATGAAGAGCTTGCGGTTTTAGGTTCATTATCTTTACTTCTCGGTATATCAAAAAAGATGATTAAAGCTGAAACATCCACTCCTAAATTACAAACCGAGATAACTAAAAATCATTTAGAAGCAATTGGGGTACAAAGGGAAATCGCAGGAATAATTCTTACTAATCTAGACAGTAATGGTAAACCCAAACCAGAGATAAGTAGGTTCTATAGAATCGTTGCCGGAGTATTTGAAGATTATTTCAATCCTGAAAATCCTAAACTAGAAGATGCTGGCATTGAAAGAAAAGCGGGGGTTTTTCAGGGAATCCTGGGTATGACGGCTACAGCATTTTTGTTTAAAAACGCCGGATATGAAATACGCTATCCACCCCCACAGTATGATCTTGAACACGAAGTCGATTTGCTAGTCAGAGACCGAGAAGGAAAAATTTATGCTGTAGATATCACAGCAAGGACACCCCGGCCGACAGGAGAAGGAGAGGTTGGCAGTGCATTTTCACTTGGCGAAAAAAGTGGCTATCCAAGTTTTCTCAAGGAAAAATTGGGTTTGAATGGATTTTTGAGAATAAACGTCCCACCCTTAATGCATCACGAGTCCAATGAATTCTATGATGACCGTGCAACTGGATATCCAAGCGAGTTAGCTAAGTCGAAGTTTTCCAGTAAACTCGATGAAATATTATAAAAATAAAATATGACAAAACCTGAAAAAATTGAGTTTGACCATTTGCCTAATCCTTTTGATAAGCCAGAAAAACCTGAAATTACCGGCGAAAGGGTTTTAGAGATAGTCAAAAAACCGGATTTACTTAACGAAATGAATCTCGCAGAAAGGTTGAGGTTTACAACAGAAGCCTTTAGATTAATGATTTCTTCACCGGAACTCCGAGACCAAGTCATACAAATATTGAAGGAGGGGTCCTCATCCAAAAACGAATAGTAATCTAAAAAACTCTGAAGCTGCTGGTCAGAACTTCTTCAACAGTTGTCAAACCCTGCTCAACTTTATCCAATCCGTCTTTAAGCAAAGTTATAAATCCGGCATCCATCAGTCCTTTTCGAAAAACATCCTCATTAACCTTTTTTCTCAGCATATCCCGAACCGTGGCAGTCATAACCATCACTTCAAAAATTCCCAATCTGCCTTTAAAAGCCAGGTTCTGGCAAGCCGGGCAACCTTTTCCCTTCATAACCCTTTTTGGGGGCCGTCCCAAAATCTGGGTAAATAGCTCAATTTCCTTGCTATCGGGTTTGTATTCCTCTTTACAGCCCTGGCAAATATTTCTTACCAACCGCTGGGCTACAATTCCCACCAATGATGAATTAATAAAATAAGTTTCTATTCCAAGATCCAAAAGTCTGAAAAGTGCTCCGACTGAATCGTCTGCATGAAGAGTTGATAAAACCAGTTGTCCTGTAAGACCCGATTCGACCGCGATTTCTGCCGTTTCTTTATCCCTTATTTCTCCTACCAATACCACATCCGGAGTAAGCCTTAAGGTGGTCCGTAAACCGTCCGCAAATGAAAAACCGATCTCATCCTGGGTTTGCATTTGATTTACAGCCTCGAGTTGAAATTCCACCGGATTTTCTATCGTCATCACATTCAGATTGTGACCCTGATTAAGCTTTGTAATCGTTGAATAAAGAGTTGTAGTTTTACCGCACCCCGTCGGGCCGCAGGCCAAAATCAATCCACTTCGTTGAGACAGCATTTTATTGTAGTTACCGTAAGCAGTAACGCTGAATCCCAATTGCGATAAATCCATCAAAATTGTCTCTTTTTCGTGAATCCTGATTACTATTAATTCGCCGTTGATCGTCTGAGTAATTTCCACCCTCAAATTTACGGTTCTCCCTTCTATTTCTGACGTATATTGACCTTCCTGAATTTTTCTTTTTTCGGTGGGATCCAATCCTGCAAGAACTTTTATTCTCGAAGAAATACTCTGATAAGAATCAAGTCCCACCTTCCCAAACTCGTAAAGGGCTCCGTCAATTCTGGCTCTAACTCTAAGATCCGAAACTTGGGGCTCGAATAAAATATCGGAAGCAGAAAGTTTTATTGCTTCTGATACTACACCGTCAACGAAGGAAACGGCTTCGGGAGTGCGACCGAAAAAGATTTGATCGATTACGGGATTTTGAATTTTCCTTGTTTCCGGAAAATCAGAAGTTGGGGCAGACGTGTCCATTAATCCAGATTAGACCAAATTCAGAAGTTAATCAAACTATATTATTTATTTTATTTTCTCTTCTTTGAGGCTTTTTCTTTATGGGTTAGAAGGTAGATATCGGGTAAAATTCCTAAGTAGTTAATAATTTGACCTTCTTCTCGCCTCTTGCATCGACATGCCCTTTTTTATAAAAGATCGGTATTTCATCTGCCTTACCATAGAATCCGTTTGCATTTTAAGCTGATCTGCTTTTGTCAAACGTTCTCCTAAAATTATTTTTCGAAGAAACCTTAACATTTAAAATTAATTATAACAGATTTCAAAAGATCCACCGAGTCTGACTAGGTGGATGAATTGAACAATGATATGTCGCACGTCTCAGATTCCGGTCAAAACGTGATATCTGTAGTAAAATAAGTTCGTGTTAAATGATGAAAATATAAAAAGTAAGCTTTCTATTAAAAAATCTGAGAAAGTTTTGGATGTCGGCGGGTCAATGAAGCAGCACGATCGAATCAAGGTTGATACTCTTGTTGACATTATACGACCCGAAGAAGCTCCCTATTCGCCCTCAAAATTAAGAGCAAAAAACTTTGTTAAGCTGGATTTGAATAAAGATAAATTACCATTCAAGGATAAGGAATTTGACATTTGTCTGTGTAGCCACACACTCGAGGACTTGTCTAATCCATTTTTAGCGATCGAAGAAATGGCAAGAGTTGCCAAAAGGGGTCTTATTGTAACTCCGTCCATGGGTGCGGACATGGTTTTTTCTCATTATGACTTAAGTGACTGGCTGACAGGGGCAAGACGTGTTCCTGGCCACTCTCACCACAAATGGTTCTTTCTTGGAAAGAAAAACAAAATGATTATTATTCCCAAAAATTATGGAGTTTTATATACATCTGGCTTCCAAATTGTCGACTGGAAGGGCAAGAGTGATCTTGAGTTTACGTGGCATGACAAGATCAATTACGAAGTTGTAACGGATCTGAATATTCATGAACTAATAGATTTCTACGAAGAATACATTCAAAAAAATAAAAATAAAATAAAATTTGGGAGAGTTTTAACTTACTGGGACAATCCCTTATATATATTAAAAGAAAATATAAAACTGTTACTTAAAAAAGGGGTTGGATTTAAATACAGAACTCTGAAATGATCGTAAAACGCAAAATGGGATATTATATTTTGTCCGAAAAGAAGAGAAGACATTTAGGTGGACCTTATAAATCTCGTGAAGAAGCCTTGAAGCGCCTTCGCCAAGTAGAATTCTTCAAGCACGTAGAACGTGACAAGCACCAAAAATAGCTAGAATTAATTATATTTGAATGGTAAAATATGCAAAGCCTTATATTGAGGCTAGTGTTTTTTTTGAAATTTTAGTCTGATTTTCTGTAACTTTTCTTTGCCAAACTTTCTTTCCTAAAAGAAGTTTGAAAACCGGGGCGCTACTACGTGCTAAGCACGGAGCTATCGCCAAAATCTACGGTTTTGGCGCTATCGTCTACAATAAGCCGAAGGCTTAGTGCTATACGATGTCAAACTCGTTTGACTTGCCAAGTTTACTTGGCGCTATCGTCTAATGGTTAGGACGGCACCCTTTCAAGGTGCAAACCCGGGTTCGACTCCCGGTAGCGTCACTAGAAATTTCGCTGTGCGAAATTCAAGTGTAAAACACTATTTTGTATACGTATTAAGAAGACTAAAAGATAAGGATTAATATATCGGTGTGTCCGATAATCTCAAGAGGAGGGTTATCGAACATAATTCTGGATTAGAAATATCAACTAAATTCAGAAGACCATTCTAAATTATCTATTATGGGTTTTCTTAAATAGACTCGATGCGTTTAAAAGAGAGAAGTATTTAAAGACAGGTTGGGGTGGAAAACATTTAAGACACGCATTTAAAAATACGTTCGATATGTTCTAAGGCTTGCCTTTGAAATTTTCTTTCGGAAAATTTTCTTAGGCCCCGTAGCTCAATGGAAGAGCAGCTCCCTTTTAAGGAGATGGTTGGAGGTTCGAGCCCTCCCGGGGTCACTGCGTCGGGCATAAGACAAGTGCTTTCGTTCCTCAATTATTTTGGGAACTTTAGCTTTTTGTCTATCCCTCCTTTCAAAATTGCGCTTCGCAATTTTGGTTTTAATTATAAAATTCCTTTAGGAATTTTGGGAGGAGAAACAGCGAAGCGGATAGCAAAAAGTGTGATCGGTTTACGGTTAGCGAAGCTTGTTTCGACGATGCGGGGTCGTCTAACGGTAGGACATCGCCCTTTGGAGGCGAGTATCGGGGTCCGAATCCCTGCCCCGCAGCAAAACGACAAGTATAGATTTGAACTCATTTTCTTCAATTAGGCCTTGTGGTATTCTTACCTGAGTAGAATATAAAAATTGAGATACAAGATGTATCAAAAAAGGGTACTTGAAAAATTTGGAAAAAACTACCTTGTTGATGATGAAACGTTTGTCATGGGTATACGTCCTACGCATGGTGAACATATAGCTCAGAGGTTTAACGACTATGGACTTGTTTTGGACGCTTGTTGCGGTGCTGGATTTATGAGTATAGCTTTAGCAAAACAAGCAAAAAGGATAATTGCGGTTGATATTAATTTAGCACATCTAAAGCAGGCTAAAGCTAACGTAAAAATTGCTGGAGTCTTCCAAAAAGTTGTTTTCATTCACGGAGACATTCTGGACAAGAATATTCTCAGCAAATTTTCTAAAATCAGTGGGGCTTTTTTGGACCCCGACTGGGCAGCCAAAGGAAATGTAAAAACTACTCACACCTCGGAACTTTCTAAAATGCAACCGCCTGCAGATAAATTATTCTGGGCAATACACAAGATTAACGATAATGTAGCTTTGAGACTGCCAGCTACTATTGAACCGGCAAAATTAAAAGATTATCCTCCTCACGAATTTGAAAAGGTGTACCTGGACGATCAACTAAAATTCTGTTGTGCCTATTTTGGTGATTTGGCGAAAAAAATCGGAAATACTGAATTGAGAACCTTTCTTGAAAAATAATTACGGAGTTTTGTATTTATTCACAAAATCTCAAAGAGATTTTGAGAGGAGCGAATGACGAAAGGCTGAAGTTTCGAGCATGAACCAGCATGCGAGAAACAAAAGCACTCGTCTCTACGCGACGAGTGACGCCAGCGGGAGTCGAACCCGCGATTTTCGGGATGAAAGCCCGACGTCCTAGGCCACTAGACGATGGCGCCGCGTCGCAACGCGACGCGATTCCCTCCATTCAGCCAGCGCTGAATATCCGGCCGCTTATCGGTTGCTCCTTTCAAAAATTTCTTACGGAAATTTTTATTAAACACCAGAATACAAACAATCAGGTTAAATATTCAAAAAAATACACACCTTTGAAAAAAGGTTCAGATATTTTATCATTTCAGCCTCATAAATGCTACAATACAAAAATCCCATATGGTTACAGTTAATCTTGTCAGACACACAAGTTATACAGAAAAATACAACCTCCTCTTAGGATATCACCTATAGAAGATACAGAAAGAGAAGCAAAAGATGAACAAAAAAACTAAATTATTAACCCCCTTCTTCGATAGGAGAACTAATATTTTCCTTATCAATAAACTGGATAGCGTATTCAGGGGCATTTCCTTCTAAATCTCGTACTTCTGTTTTATATCCATAACTCTCTAAATCTCCAACCATCTTGCCTAACTCTTCGTAGTCAAAAGATACTCCACTCCCTATAACTTCTCCCCCGTTTTGTCTTAATGTTTCACTCACCACGTCGACTACTAGCTGAAATACTCCCTCGACTGATGAATTTGAGAGAACAACTTCTTTCACTGGCTCATTTGTAAATCTGTAAATTTCAGGGTCTTTTTCCGTAATCAAAACTTTATTCCCTCCCTCTTTTTCAACGCCAACAATGTGGACTCTTGATCCGTCGATCGTTTCTGAATCTGTCAATAGCTTCTGAACAAATGGCACACTCGCTTGAATCTCTTCATCTCGACCCTCTTTTAATGCTGCGGCTAAATTAGCACTAACATTCGTAGCTTCCTCAACTTGATTAGCTACAGAAATTTCTTCAGCCCTCCTATGTAAATAAATCGGCAATACCATTTCTGTTATTGTATCAAAAACAAGCTTTGGTGTTAAAATATCCGATATGATTCAGTTAAATTCCAAAGAACTTAGAAAGTCTGAGCCAACTAATAGTGATCTAAAAAAAATAAAAAGAAATCCGATTTATTTGGTTTTGGATAGGATAATAGACACGTATAATATTGGATCGCTTTTTCGCCTTGCTGACGCAATTGCTGCCGAAAAAATTTATTTGTGTGGAGACATGGAATACCCTCCGTCTTCAAGAATTCATAAAGCGGCTGTAGGAACGGAAACGTGGGTCCCTTGGAAAAAGACAGGATCTACCCTAAAAACAATTCAGGGATTGAAGAAAATAAATATACAAATTATCGTAGTTGAGCAGAATCCTCGGTCAATTTCTTATAAGGATTTTAACCCTAATTTTCCCTGCGCTATAGTCGTGGGAAACGAAACGGGGGGAATTGACACCAAGATTATCAACAAAGCGGATATTATCGTTGAGTTGCCGATGTTTGGTATAAATAAATCTTTTAATGTTTGGGGTTCGGCGGCAGTGGTAGCGTATAAAGTATTAGAACACCTTTAATTGTCCATTTACCATATTCTATTTTCCAATTTATTTTCTATACTTCGATTTTTGGTTACGTTCAGTAGTAATTATTGAAGACGTAAAGATTTTTATAGAAAATTTCAAGAAAACCGAGTTGAGCTCGGATGAATTGAACTTTTATATGTCATCCTCCTTAGAAAGAAACCCCACCTTGTAAGACAGGGAGGATGTCATTAATTCCGTTCCTTCCGAAATCAACTCGTCACATCGCGAACCTACTTTTAATTCTTTCAGGTTTGTTTCCTTAATAATTTCTAACCAGTAATTTGTTTCTCTTGTCTCTTTCCTACTAACCTTCAATCTGTGCGCGAACTCTTTACCAGTTGGAGCTTCAATTGCCTCAATATAATTCGCCGCAGGAGATGATGAAGAACGTATAAGTTGTTTGCCATAAATAATGTTGTGTTCAGTTCTTGGAAGAATTAATGTTAACATTTGACAATTAATAGCGTACTTAGTAAGTCTTTTAAGAAGAATTTCAGAGGTAAGTACGGTCACAATTAAAGGTATCACAAATATTTAAATGAAGTGGAAAACGGGAGATGGAAAATGGAAAATAGAAGTTATTGCAGAGCTTGATTCACTGCCGATTGCATATCAGTAAAGCTGTAAGCTCCTGCAAAAGCTTGCGAATTTACAAAAAACCCAGGTGTTCCGTTGACCCCTAAGCTCTGCGCCAAAGCAATATCATCCTGCAACCTTTTATCATATTTTCCGCTATCAAGACAGGTTTTCAAAGATGATGAGTCGACTGCCGAAGCCAAAAAATTAGCCAGCTCCTGGGATTTAGTCTTATCATTTTTAACTGTGTTATTAAGTAAGTCATATCCTTTATTGGTCATCAAAAGATCATGTGCTTCCCAGAACTTGCCTTTTTCGTTAGCACAATAAAGCGCTTTCGTACCCATCTCCCCGTTGCCATGACCCGGAGAATAAATCCACGCAAATGCGGCTTTGCCTTGATCGACAAGTTTCTTCATTTCAATAACAGGTGCAACGTAGTTTCCTCCGTCTGATACTAGCTTAAAACGATCCCCTACTTGAGAATTTAATTCGGGATTAAGTCCCGCCGCTATGTGACAATATGGGCACGATGGATCGGCAACTTCTACAAAAAGAAGCTTTTTATTTTCATCTCCGAATTTAACGACTTCTCCCTTGAAAATGCCTTTTATTAAGTCAAGCGATACGGGGGCTCGAGTCGGTTGAGCCTGTGCACCTGTCGTCTGGGTACCCGAGACTCCAGCGGAAGAACCTCCCTTTTCTAAAGAGGAGACCTTCTGCCACAAAACTCCAACCACAAAGGCAAGAATTATCGAAGCCAGAAGCAAAATAGGAACCAAGCGTTCCAAAAGATTTGAGGGTAACTTTCTAGCAGCCATACGAGCCATTGTGCAGCAAAATTAATTTTGTGTCAACCACTTCTAATTTAAATGTTTCATTTTAAAATCTTCATTACCACGAAGGACCTTGTTTATCCAAAAATTTCAGCGCGTCCATTCCTGCCATACAGCCGTATCCTGCAGCTGTAACCGCCTGGCGATAGTTGTAGTCGTGAACGTCCCCTGCGACAAAAATACCGTTTTCTTTACTCGTTCTTGTATGGTTATGAACTTGAACATAACCTTTTTCGTCAAGCTCAATTTTATCTTGAAATACACCCGTTGAAGGAACGTGCCCAATTGCAACAAATAATCCTTCCAGCGGTAATTCCCAAGATAGATAGCCGTCTTTCTCCTCTAAGATGGTCCCGCCATACTCATTCATTTCCTTCCTGATTTCTTCAATATGATCCGATTCCAGACTGGTTTTAAGTTTGGCTTTTTCCAGATTTTGTTCACCTGTTAGTTCAACTACTTCAGTGCTCCAAAGAATCTTTATCTTCCCCTCCCCATGTTCATGCATTACTTTTTGCTGCATTGCTTCCGACGCCTTAAATTCATCCCGTCTGTGAATAATAATTACGTTAGATGCATACTTTGTAAGCACCAAAGCCTCTTCCATTGCAGCATCCCCCCCTCCCACAATCGCAACTTTTTTGTTTTTGAAAAAAGGAGCGTCACAAGGGGCACAAGAAGAAACCCCCCGGCCGCGCAATTTATCCTCCCCTGGAACACCCAACCATTTAGTATCAGCTCCCGTTGCGATTATCACTGCTTTGGTTAAATATTTTTGTCCATCCGCAATTAACTCCTTGGGTTCGGCATCAAAATTAACCTGTTGTACGTTTTTTTGTACAAACTCGGCCCCGAATCTTTCAGCTTGTTGCCGCATTGAATTCATGAGATCCGGCCCTTGAATTCCATCCGGGAATCCGGGATAGTTATCAACAGTAGTGGTCAACATCAGCTGTCCACCCCAAGTTTCTCCGCCCAAGATGAGTGTTGAGGCAGCTCCACGTGTGGTATAAATTGCAGCAGTTAATGCTGCCGGACCTGAACCGATTATGGCTACATCCCACGCATCTCCCCCTGAAGGTTTTTTTGCAAATTCAATCTTATCCATAAATCAAATAAGAAAACTTTTTCGTGAAATAACTTTTGTTACTTCGCTCAATATTTTCTTTTCTAGAAATTCACGAAAGGCCAATGAAAACCCACTAAAAAAATCCCTAGGAAGAATTTAGACTGCCTATTTTAAGCTCATTCAGAAAACCCTTATGCACCAAGATTACCCGTACCTCCTCCGGTCCCACCCGTACTGCCACCTTCTTCCTCTTCTGTGGGAGTATCGGCAGCCGCACCCTCAGATGTAGTATCTGCTGGTTCAGGCACACTTCCCAAAGGTGAGGTGCTAGTCGTACCCATTCCGCTTGCCGGACCTGACATCGGATCGGGTACTGATGACATTGGACTGGGAACCTTGGGACCGACTGCATCTTCCTGGGGTATCGGTGTAGAAACTGGAGGCTCGGTCATTGATCCCATACCGGGAGTTGATGTTTCACCCATACCTTTTGATCCCGAAAAAACTCCTGAACCCACATTAGACGTTGGTGTCGTCGGAGCCGCGGGTGTTTGAGTATCCCCGAGAGGTGTTGATACTCCTGGCACTACTCCCGTCTTTCCTGTTGTATCTTTTGGATCCAAAATAATCACCCCCCAACTAAAAGGAATATAAAACTTAAAGAATAAAGAGAATAGTATTCTTATTCTCTGAAATATTAAATTCTTAAACTCCTTTTTTTATTAAATCTTCGTAAGCTACTTTTCCTGCAAAACCTATTTGTCTATCAACTTCTTTTTCACCTTTAAATAGAATGGTCGTAGGAATAGATAACACACCGAACTTTTGTGCATTTTGGGGATTTTCATCCACATTTATTTTTGCAATGGTAAGTTTATCTTTATAAGTTTCAGAAAGCTCCTCAAGAACCGGCTCTGCCAGTTTACAAGGACCGCACCACGGAGCCCAGAAATCAACAAGCACCGGGATATCGGATTTTAAAACTTTATCCTCAAAAACTGAATCTGTTATATTTAGGGTCGCCATCGACCTTTACTATACCGATATTTAAATCTATAAGTCAACCATTAATTAGGCTTAAAAAAGTTTAAGATTTATCTAGAAGACAGTTTTAGGGATAACCAAATTTAAACGTTTAATCTCTCCTCTACTTTCCCCGGGTGAGTACGGATATACGAATTGTAAGCACGCGTTATTGTTTCCTTAACTTCTAAAGGATCTCCGACGTTAATCATTATAAACTTCTTTTCCGCAGCAGCACTTTGCACTTCTAAAGTTCCTATGTTAAGCATTGTCTCAAAAAAACCCTCTACATTAACCGAAACGTCTTGTATCTTCGTGAGATTGAGTTCCGTATAGTTGCGGCGAAACATTCCGAGTTGTTCACTCTCTATAAGACGGTGGTCCGTAATTATCCAAATATTAAGGTAGTACATCGTAGCCATATAAAATACCCAGTACCACCAATAAAGAAAAAGCATTGATGATAAAAACAGGAAAAATTTCTGTAGGTCTCCTTCAAGCGAATAACCGGCTGTAAAAATCATAACTAAGATTGGAATAAAGGCGAAAAACATAAAAACCCCCTGCCTGACCAAAGTGAACCAGTGCATACGGACAACTTTTAAGGTTTTCTCGTCCGGAAGTTGCCCTTCAAAGCTATTTTTAGTCTTGGTAAATATTCTAAAGTTTTTCATTTTTTCTTTAAATCAATGGTTTGTTCAGCGAATAAAGGTTAAGATTCAAAAAAAGAACAGTAACTACCAGGGTTAGAAATATTGATCCGACCAAAAAGATGAAAGAGAGTTTTTTAGGCTTGGTCCCAATTCCAAAACGAATAAGGTGATAAATAATAAAGAAAGCTAAAAGCCAATAAAAACCGAGTCCCAGAATGAATAAAAGAAAAGAAACCAGAGGGATAAATCCAAGAAAATCAAGGGACGTTATCATATACCTAAATAATATCAGAACCGACCATTTTTCGACACTTCAATATTGATATAGCCTATTCTTTGGGCTACCATTACGGCAGATATGAAAAAATATTCCCTAGTAATATTAATAGCCATTGTTTTTCTGGTAATCGGAGGCTTCGTTGTTGTCTCCAAAAACCATCAGCCGGCAAACGAAAATACTGCTGACCCTCCTTCTATAAATCAATATTTTTGGAGTGAAACTTGTCCTCACTGCGCCAAGGTTGCAGAATTTTTAGACGGGTGGGATAAAAAAGATAAATTTCAGCTTGAAAAATTTGAAATAAATGAATCTTCCGAAAATAGATTAAAGTTTTATAAAATGGGGATGTTTTGCGAGATATCGAGAGACAATCTGGGGGTACCATTTCTGGTTACGTCCGAAGGAAAATGCTTTATCGGTGACGAACCAATTATCGGGTATTTAGAAAGCTTAGATATATGATTCAAGATTTAAAATTTAAGAATAAATATATATTTTTTCTTGTTTTTTCCCTACTGCCTCCTTCCTACTTCTTACTACTACCGAGCGTAGCAAGGGCCGTCTGCCCCATCTGTACCGTTGCGGTCGGAGCGGGTCTAGGACTCTCCCGCTATCTTGGAATCGACGATGCGGTATCTTCAATCTGGATTGGAGGATTAATTCTATCCTCTTCCCTCTGGCTAACAGATTGGCTTAAAAAGAGATTTGTGCACCTTAGAGGTGAAATAGGTTCACACCTTGGGTATTATGTTACGGCGTTTATGTATCTTATCGTGCTTGTTCCTCTTTGGTTTAGTAAAGTAATAGGCCATCCATACAATACAATCCTCGGCATAGATAAAATTCTTTTTGGAACTACCCTTGGCTCAATTATGTTTCTTGTCGGAATTTGGGCGGACAAAAAAGTTCGGAAAACAAAGGCTAAGCAACTTTTTCAATATCAAAAAGTAGTATTTCCCGTTGTTTCTCTTGTTTTGACCAGCTTACTGCTTTACTATTACGGCGGATACCTTTATTAGTTCAAAATTCAAAGTGCAAAAAGCAAAATGACAATGAAAAATTCAAAATTTTAGATTTTAAATTGTAATATTGGTCTTTAAATTTTAAACTTTAAATTTATAGAATGGCTAATAAACGCGACATCCAAACACTGCTCGACAAAGTCGAAAAAGTAACTGTCCAAAAGAACCTTGACCTCTCCTCCGGTGAAGATCTTTCGATTGGTGTTATGAATCTCATTTCCATAGAAGAGCACCTTTTTTATACTTCGCAAAAAACTAAAGACAGAAAATATTTGGATTTACTAGATGAGATTCGCCGGATGCGGACTGAACTTCTGAAAGAAATCATCAAAGACTACGAAGGTGAGGTTTGGTGTATAAGCAAACACTTACTAGCTGCTTCAATGCGTGTTATGGAAGTCGGGACTAAAGAGTTAAAGAAAGGCAATAAAGATAAGGCTTGGGGTCTTTTCGACAAATCTTATAAACTCTATTCTCTTTTCTGGGGACTTAATCTTGGCGTAGTCAAAATCCCAAATCCCAATTCCAAAATCCAAAATGAGAAAGTAAGTTATATAGATGAAAAATCAGAGGAAAAAAGTACATCCTCTGTCTTCTCCAAACTCGGCGCACTTGTTCAGAAGGCTATAGACTGCTGTAGAGAGTAAAAGTAAAAATTAGCTTTCTGCAACTAATCCATAAAGAAGTGTGTCTTTGTTGCAAAATTGATTTTTCTGACGTCCTTCAAAGACAAACTCTTTCTTCTCGTACAACCGAATAGCATCTTTTAACTCTTCCTGTGTCCAAAGCCAAATTTTATTAACATTATTTTCTTTTGCGTAATCTATAACCTTATCAACCAATGCTCCACCAACTCCCATTTTCCGGTATTTTTCTTTTACCATCATATCGCCCAACCTTATATTGTTATAACCTAAAAAGATCAAGTCTATATAGCAAACTCCAATTGCCTCATTACTCTCATTTTCTGCTAAAAGATATCTTCTGCTATCGTTAGTGCCGTCGAAAAATTTGATTAAATCATCATAAGAGTCCCCAATTGTTAGACAATCAGGCAAAATTCCCTTAAATTTTCCCCACTCCGAATAAATCTTGACTATTTTTTCAATGTCACCTAACGTGGCAAGTCTTATCTTGAACTTCATGTTGAAATTATAACAGTCGAGAAATATTTATAAAGGCTACTTAATTTCTTCGCAAGATCTTTTGCTTATTCCTTAGTTTCTTTGTACTCTTCTAATTCTAATCTTACCAGGAGATATTATTATCAAGTTACCTTTGTAGTCGGAGGTTTTAAGTCTCCTTAAAAGCCTCTTCATTTCTTTATTAATTTGAGAAGCTGGCAATTCATTCGGGAATCTTAATATGACAATTCCATAATGAGTTCCTAAGGGAAATCTCAAAATATTCGAAAAACCAATATCTCCGGAAAAAAGAACAGCCTTATCTCTTTGAGCAAATGAGAAAACTAGGTCATCGGATTTACCACGAAGTTTAGTATCTCTTATATCAACTACATCAAACCCTAAAGAGATAAGAACATCAGCAAGCAAACGGGGTAAATCTTCATCGATTACAACCTTCATGCAAGAGCAATTTCTTCATTGGCGACTACTTTTGCGGCGTATCTTAATGCATTAAGAACCTGTCCTTTAGTAAGACCGTATTCTTCCATTACTTCTTCAATAGTCATTCCTCCCCCGACCTTTCCAACAATAAGGTCTACCGGAACTCTTGTTCCTTCAATCACTGGTTTTCCAAAACGAACTTTTGGATCAAGCGTGATATTCTGAAAAATTCTCTTTATTGCCATATTCGTAGTATATCACAAGGTTAAAAGTCCACTTCCGTCTTCTCCAAACTCGGTTCTTTAGTCCAAAAGGCAATCGACTGTTGCAAAGAGTAAATTTAACTATAAACAAGGTTGTGCACTCCTCGCTAAAGCGAATTTGAATAAAAAAACGCCTCCGGGTAAAGTAAAGTTCGAGCAAATAAAAAAGTTAATAATAGAAAATAATTCCTATCAGATTAACTGCTCAAACAATTCTTTTTTCCTTTGGCGTTTTAACAAACCCTCTCACTATGCTTGTTTCCTTTCCGGGAAAGCCTTTCCGCTTTATACCCCGGCGGTTTGTCACCAATCAAGGTGTTTCACCAAGCAGCACTTGTTCAGAGGTTTCCCTCTGCAAGCACAGGTCAGACAAGTCCAACCTTATTTCGGCATCTTCCGCGTGCTCCGGACAATAATGGTTTTGTTGTGTTTTCAATGCATAGACCATTACGTCTCGCTCCGTCAGAATGAAGGAATTTAAGAAAGATTCCTCCGCGCCTTGTGAAAGAGCTAACCTTTTAACCGTGGTCAACGGTTTAAGTTAGGCGTTCGCCGCAATATTTGCAGAAATTCGCCACTTGGCGATTCAGAGTTCCGCAAAGAGTGCAAACTTTGCCCGTTGGTGGAACTTCTACTGTCTTGTTAGACTGTTCAACTTTGGTGTAACCATCATTGTCACAATAGTACACCACTTGGTTGCCTTGTCTAACTTCAACAAGATTGGCTCCACAGTAGGGACATTTCACTTTAACCTCCTTATCCTTAAAAGTCTGTTAAAGTACCCCAATAATTTAAATAGTAGCAAAAAAACTTGCAAAAATCAATACTATAGGGTTGTGAGTGGAGATTTCTTTATCTAATTTATCTCTTTTTCCCCCTTTTCAAGCTGGCGTCTGCAATTTCTCCCCCGGCTAAGGTAACGACACTTGCTTCGATTGCAAAGGCTACTAAGGCAGGACTTAAACCGCCAAAAATTAAGGTCCCCATAATGGTTGCGGCGTCAATCGTCCGGGACACATTAACTATGTCTTTTCCCCAATCTCTTTCTGCCATACCCTATATTTTACCTTCTAACTTCAATCCCGCATAACAAAAGTAGATAACTTGTATTTTTTTTGCTACGCTTTTTGGGTGACATACTATATTTTCCGTCACGGCGCAACTTTTCAGAGTAAATTCAACGTTCCTTATGGAAAAGAAATAGAAACCGCAGAAATTCTTCCAGAAGGAATACCCGTTATCGAAAAATTGGCAGATTACCTTAAAGACATCCCGGTAGATGCAAATTTTACTTCTCCCTTTAAAAGGTGCTTACAAACCGTGGAAATTGTTACAAAAATTTCCGGCAAAAAGTATATTTCCGATGACAGGCTCCATGATTGGCTGCCCGAAAAAGAAACAATTCAAAATGTCATCGAAAGAATTGAAAACTTTTTTAAAGAAATTAATGCCAATCCTTATAACTCGGTTTCTATCTGTACTCACGGATATCCGATATCAGGATTAATTCAGTTAATTAGCCATGGGCGTATTGACGAGATGGAATTAGAGAATTTTCCGAAACCAGGAGTCCTAACTATAGCTTCTTCAGAAGAAATCAAATCCTTAGATTTCAACAAGACCTAAGTTTTATTTGACTTGGCTAGAAGCATAAAGAAAGTTATTAAGCTGAAAGCGCTCAAGCTCATCCAGGGAATTGTGATGTAACCATAATAGGTAAAAAACCGCTGTGAGCAGGATACCGAAAATCCAACCGCGGAACAAGGTATAAGAGGATTTCCCGAAATTTGAAAGTAATAATGATAGGCGGCGATAATAAAACCCGTAATGGAAAGTGGTAGAGCGTATTTGAAGACATTCTGAAACTTTTCTTTAAGTGCGGTAGCTAAAATGAAAACTTGCGGATACATAAAAATCCTTTGATACCAACAAAGTTTACACGGATCAAAATGGGCAACTTCGGATAAGTACAGACTTCCGAATGTCGCGACCAGACTTACTACCAGTGCAAATTTGATTTCTTTTTTATGGATAAAACTTACCAGCCTTTTCCAATATTTATTACCCTTCTTATCTACCCCACGCGATAAATAAAGCACTAATGCAACAACAAGACCGATATTGGATAAAAGGGTCAAGACTGCGAGAAGTTGTATAACTGACTGTACCATTAGTTAGTCGTATAACCGCGGATTTCGTCTTCAATTAATTTTTTAAACTGGTCGTAACTCTTTGGCTGAACTTTCTTTCCGTTCAGAAAGAAAGTCGGGGTCGAATCGACATTTAATCTGTTACCGGAAAGCATATCCGCCTTAACGTCCTCTTCGGTTTGAGAATTATCAAAATCGCTTAAAAATTGGTCTTTATTTAAACTAAGTTCTTCGGCGTATGAGGTGAATTTATCCTTCGCATTCCTGTCTTCAGCCCATTCATCCTGTTTCTCATAAAGAATCTTATACATTTCCCAGAATTTACCCTGCTTTCCGGCTGCTTCTGCGGCTTTTGCAGCAGGCATTGCGTTAGGATGAATGGTGGTCAGAGGAAATTGCCGATATACAAAAGTAAAATCACTGGTTATATCTTGGCTTAATTTCTCAACAAGGGGAAAATAGTTCGCACAAGCAGGGCATTGAAAATCTCCGTACTCGATAAGAATAGCCTTTGAATTTTTGTCTCCCCTTATCCAGTCGGAATCAGTTAATTCTATAGACTGCGGTAAAACTGCGGGTGCAGGAGTAGTAAAAAATTTATATGTTTTGTAACCCACAAAACCGATAACACCAAGAACAATAAGTCCTATAAAAATTCCCCGCAGTTTCTTTGTTTTTTCCTGACCAATCCTTTCGTTTTCTTTTTCTTCCCTCGCAAGTTCCCGTCTTTCTTTCTTAGTAAGATTGACCTCTTCCATGCATGTGATGATACACGAAAAATTTCGACAAGAAAAGATCCAGAGCCGATGAAGAAGAAAGTCGAAAATCTGTTTAGAAGAGAAACCCAAAGACCAAAAGAATAACTACGTTACCAACCAGGTACCATTTTTTCTGGATCTCGGTAAGGATTATCGGAAATCTGGTAAACCAAGAGTCATAACTTTTCGTTTCAATATAATCAACCAGCTGATCTACTATTAAGTGCAAGACAAAGGCGATTACTGTTCCTTTAGCGACCAGGCTTATCGTTGAAGTAATCACAAGAAATGCAAATACTAGAAAAGCCACCTGGAAACTACTTGTGTGAAAGATTAAGTTAGTCCTTTGCAAACGGGTTGAAGCCATCATGTCCCAACTTTCTTTATATTTATTATCCGCAATCAGGGTGGTAACTTTTTGTGACGTGGTTTCTTGCGGCCGGAAAAAATAAACGTACAGGAGATGATCAACATCCGGTAGTAGCGTACCTATTATTCCGCCGATCCAAAAAGGAATAAAAGCAAGTTCAAACCTACCTTTGAAAAGAGTTATAAGTGCAAAAAATCCCAGCAAGAAACCAAAATGTGTCAGCAAATCTTTCTTCATTTCTTATCTATCATTTTTGCACTTTTTAAGTACCATTTGCAACATCTCAATTTTTCTTCAAATCCCGTGTGTTTTTTGATTTGCAATTGTCGAGTGAATTCTATATGTTGCAAAAAAATCGCCCCTCAAAGTGTTTTAGGTAGAAGTTACTTTCAGCAACTTATAGCATCTCATTTCAAAAGAATTTGAAATGATTTGTAAGCTTTTTGCGTAGTATGAACAAGACAGAAGCAACTCACAAAAACACTAGAGCACCCTTTCTTGTTTCACAATGCGAAGCAGTGCCAAGCTACGCTTATTCTTTGGGTGAGCAAAGAATGAAGAACTATGAGTAGTAAGAAGTTAAAAATTCACCTTATTTGCCACAGATACTTTTTCAAATCCACGTGCATTTCGTCTTTAAACTTCACTCCTTCGGAAAGTAGTCTCATTTTTTGCTCTTTCCATCCTCCCCCGAATGCATAATTTACTGCAACTGCCCCTTTTCTATTTACAACTCTATGACAAGGAATTCTAGGATCCTTATTTCCGTGCATAGCCCAACCAACTTTACGCGCATCATGCGTGCCTAAAATTTCGGCAATTTGACCATATGTCATAACTTTCCCTTCAGGAATTTTCTTAACCGTCTCGTAAACTCGATCGAAGAGTTTTAATTTTTGATTTGTCATTTTGATTTTTGATATTTAATTTTTAATATTAGTCTGTAAATACCTGTACAAATCCTTCGACTTCGCTCAGGACAAGCATTTTCCCTCAATCTGTAAAAATCTGAACGAACATTTTACCATAGATTCCATTGTCGATAACCCCGATTCCCATTCTCTTAAACTCCGGGTCGAGAATATTTCTCCTGTGACCTTCCGAATTCATCAACCCCGTATGGGCGGTTTGCAGGGTTGGTGCTAAAGCCAAATTTTCTCCGGCAATGGTATAGGTAATATTTGCCTCCTCCAACCGGTCGCCGACATCTTTTCCTTCCGGCGAAACATGGCCAAAATATCCTCTCTCCCACATATCGCGGGCATGATTTCTAGCAACAGGCACAACCTCTACTCTCCATTTAAGCTGAGCAATACCTTTCTTCCTTCTCTCCTCATTAACAAGATTAAACATGGCAGTCTCAGAAGCCTCGTCGGCGGTTAATTCTTGTCTTCCGCTGGGTATTGCAATTGACTCCCGACTATTGGGGTTAACGGTTAAATAGGTAAGAGAGTCCTCTATTATTCCGCCGAATATTTCATTAATCCTTGTTTCCAATCCTTGAGTCTTGGTAACCAAAAATCCACCGATCTTTGAGGAACTGATATCTCTTTTTATTACCGGAGTAATGGGTAAAGCAATCGTCAGGGTTAATATAAAAGATACTATTACAATTCCTTCTCCTAACGCAGGGAAAATGGCCAAAAAATTGCTCCAGGGTTTCTTCCAAAACTTTTCCGGGATCTTTTTAATCAAATCGGTAAAAATAAATCCAATGAAGGCTTCCGATAATCCTGCGACAATAAGAAAGCCTACGGCATTAGCTAATGAGTGCGGCAATGAAAAAAGAGATTCCAGAAGATCTGCCGCAAATGAGTATCCCCTCAGACCGATGATGAGGGAAGCCAGAAAGCCCAAAAAATCAATTAAGATTACCCAAAATCCGACTCGCCAAGCTTCACTGATATAATAGGCCAGGATAATAATTATGATCAGGTCGACCCAGTTGCCTTGTAATGATTGTGGGATCATTTTTTTACTCCTTTACTCCTGCTTTAGCAGGAGATTTCCACATAAGCAAAGCCTGCTTCTCACTTCGTTCAAAGTAAGAGTTCTTGCTTCGCAATCTCCACTTATGTGGCGACTATTTACTTTTTGATTCTTTTTTTAATTGTTGAAGTCGCCACATAAACAGCTTAGCTCTTGATTTAACGTTATATGCATCCTTAACAAAGTTCCTGGCAGTTTCCAGGAAACCCCGAGGTGTTTCTTTTGCCAGTTTAATATAAAGAGACTTATTTTTTAGATCTCCCAAGTCTTCAGCCAGCTCGTATCCGTATTTTTGGAATTCCCTACTAATATACTTGTCTTTATCTTTCTGAAACCTCTTTATAATATCTTCAACCTTGGTAAAATTTCTCTTTGTCATTTTTAAATGATATATATCATTTAACATTTAGTCTCTGAATTAAAACTTCTACAACTCTCTCAATCACCCCATCTCTTAAGCCTATTTCAATCTCGCCAAAATTTTGTAAAACATATTCCTCTCCAGAAACTCTGTTATCCGAAGGACGATTATCAAGTCCAACACGGACTCTCCAAAAATCTTTTCTCCCAAGTTGTTCCTCTATCGAGGCAGTTCCATAATGAAGTTTTGGACCCACCCCTCTTTGGATTTTATATGCTCCTAATCGTAAATCCAAATCATCGTGAATAACCCATAAGTCAGCCATTATTATTTTATATTGGACAACTAATTTCTTCACAGAAGCCCCCGAACTGTTCATAAATGTTTGCGGCTTTGCCAGCATTAAATTATCCAGTTTTAAAATGTCTGCATTAAATTTCTTTTCAAATTGAAAGTCAGAGTTTAAAAATTGATTGTAAACCCCTCGACTCTGCTCGGGGTGGCGAGCTCGCCGAACCATTGGAATTTGACCACCGGCTCCTGAGAGCCTTTGGCTCGGAGAGAAACTGAAAATTTTGTTTTTTAGTTCGTCAAGAACTACAAAACCAACATTATGTCTGGTATTCTCGTATTTATTACTCGGATTTCCCAATCCAATTATTAATCTCATATTTTATTAGCTTACTCTATCAAAGATAAAATCTCGTCGTGTAATAATCCGTTACTGGCCACATACATTATTCTGGGTTGGAACCAATCAATAGGCTTCCCTTTTAGATCAGTAACTTTACCTCCCGCCTCCGTTGTCAATACAGCCGCTGCTGCGAAATCCCAAGGATAGGCATAGTGCACAAAGGCGTCATAAATTCCAGCTGCCACCATTGATCCCCCAAACACTGCACAATCAACCACAGGTGGATAGCGTACTTCGTCTGCGATCGGCATAACTAGCTCGTTAAGCATCTTCTGTCTCTCCTGGCGATGCCCTAGTCCAAATGCCACTATTGCCTCAGATAAATCGTTATTAGCCTTAACTTTCACTTCTTGGCCGTTCAAAAAAGCTCCTTTTCCTTCTTCTGCCCAAAAAAGACTCTCCATTGCCGGTAGGTTTACTACTCCTAAAATCGGCTTTTTATCTTTTAAAAGCCCTATTGAAACACCAAATGTCCTTAAACCTGACGTGTAAGGAATTGTTCCGTCCAAGGGATCGATAATCCACCAATAGTCAGAACCGTTATCGATCTTTCCAATCTCTTCAGATATAAAATTATGGTCGGGAAATTTAGTTTGAAGTATACTTAAAATCTTCTTTTCCGAAGTAATATCCGCTTCGGTAGTAAAATCGCCCAGTTTTTCTTTTCCTATAAACGTGTGTCTTTTCCCTTGCAAAGAAAGGGTTATCTTCCCAGACTCAATTGCTGCTTCTTTTGCAACCTCGATCATTATGAAGCAATTGTACCTTTAATCTCCTTTTTCGACAAAGGGTACGAAGACGTATTTTTGGAATTCTTCTTTTTTAAGCGTTCCGTCCTCCATTTTCGTAAATCTGGTCATTGTTTGCGAGCTTCTGGGCCCGATTGGTGCAACGATAACACCCCCCGCCTTAGTCTGCTCTACCAGAGCTTTCGGAATTTCTTTTTCAAGAGCGGCTGTAATAATTACAGCGTCATATGGCGCCTCCTCTCTCCACCCATATTCCCCTGAAGCTGATTTTACAAAAACGTTATGATAACCAAGGCGGGTAAGTCTTTCTTTTGCTTTTTTCGCAAGTTCGGGAACAATTTCAACCGTATACACCTTACTTGCTAATTTTGAAAGAACAGCCGCCTGATATCCCGAACCTGTACCAATTTCGAGAACTTTTTCATCTCCTGTAAGATCCAGTAAATCCGTCATAAAGGCAACTGTATAAGGCTGACTGATCGTTTGACCGAAATCAATTGAAATAGCGGTATCGTCATAAGCAATATCTTTATATTTATCGTCAATGAATTCTTCACGAGGAACCTGAAGCATTGCCGAAAGCACATCTGGTGAGCTTAATCCGTACCTTTGCTTAATATCAAAAACCATTTGCTCCCGCTTGTCTCTCATATTCATGACCGCAAAAAAACCTTATATATTTAAAAACGTATCGCGGGCAGTTTTTAAGTTTACAACTTAAGTTTAGTTATTAAAACCTTCGTCACGTTTCCTAAAACGGGCAATTCCCACTCGTCTCCCTGCCAGGCTCTATAAACCATCATTAGCCAGATAATAAAACCAAAAATTGTAAAAAGTCCGACAAGTTTGGACAAATAGGACAAAAATCCTATGCTACTGACTAGCAATAAACCTTGTTGGAGGGTAACCATCGAAACACCGGTTACCAAAATTTGAACTGCGTAAAAACGTACAAACGAATCCTTTTCTAAAAGCATGAGAGCAATGGTTCCTACAACGGTCGGAGCCAAAACAACAGCAAGAGCCGCTGCTGTGTTTCTTGGTAATCCTGTAACTGACTGAGTAGCCATACTTACCTCACCACCTTCCGTTAAAAACCATTCCTTTTTTAGTATAGCATCAAAAAATCCCTGCAAGTTTGATTGCAATAAATCAATCTGCAGGGATTAGCTCTGTAATTACCCTTCTCTTCACTTCTCTACCATCTATCCCAGAACTGCCCCAATGTGTCAATTCAGTACACTCCGGGAGTGGATCAGATTCACACCTCGGGTAAATAGCAGAAAAGTGAGGAAGAGAAGGGTTAAGATGGAAATTTTGTGTTGTCGTGAAGCGACAAAGCTGTGAATGTAGCCTCACGCCCTCTTCCTCATTGTCGAGACCAAAAAATCATTTTGAAGCAGCTATCAAAATAGCCAAGACTCCGGTTATTGCTATACCAAAAACTATCCAAGCGATATCTCCAGCAAGAGGCGCAAACCTGTAAATGGCGGCTGCGCTTAGGGTTAGAAGTCCAAGAATTATGAGCCATCTTGGAAAACCACTTATTTTTGCCGGTCCTCTTAGCCACTTTCCTATCTTATTCATTTTTACTCTCCTTATCTTTGCCTGGAGTTCCTTCGCCACATTATCTCCAGTGCAGGACCAGCAAGGCCATACAGAAATAGCACCAGTCCGATGAGGGCTACGGGTAAGTTGCCCAGTGCGGCTAGCAGTATACCAAGCACGATCGCGGCAATTATCACGTACCATGGCGGGTTTAACACCTTCTTCAATATAGGTTTCATTTGGATCTCCTAACCAGAAAATAAGGGAAAGGGAGGGCTCTGATGAAAGTCAATTGTGTTTGTGAATATGCCAAAGGCAACTTAACGCCCTCTTCCTCGTTTGTCTTATTAACATTTACTAATACTAAGAATTTAGCCAGGATTCGATATCCTCAAGTCCAGTGATTATCTTCGGATCCCCTTCCATAGCGTAAAGAATCAAGGCCGGAAATTCATAAGTCTCCGTCCAATAACCCATCGGGTCTGCGCGTGCCAATTCCCTGGTAGTAAATACAACGATGGGGTCTTCTGGATCATCGAATTTATCAAGCAAATCCTGGTTATCCTCCAAGGCATCAATGTAAAGGATAGGACACGATGTAAGCTGAAAAATCGCCTGCTTTATCCAAAATAACCCGCTGTGGTGAAAAATTTGGGTTCCCGGAGCTGAAATTGTCGGAAAGTACCAATCATAATCAAATTCGGCGTCGCGGCCTTTCCGGATCTCATTAAAAGGAATTTTGTGTGCTTTCAACAACTCTAACGCCTGTGTGCTCTCGGCACCCTCATCTGTATAAAGAGTTACATCAGACATTCTTATCTCCTTTCACTTGTTGAAACGCTTGCGCATCATCTCGTAGTAAGGCTTACGAAGTTTACCCATTACCCAGACGAGGGAAAAACCGTATGGCACAAAAACCGCAAAAGCGATAATGCCGCCGTAGAGCCAGTCGAGAATCCAAAATGCTCCCAAAGTCAGGAGGATAAAGATTCCCAAATAAGAATATTCAAGGGTCTTTTGAGACATTTCGTTTATCTCCTTTCAGAATTCTATCGCCTATAGTTAGGGGGTAGTAGTAAAAGTACAATTAATGCCGAAAGAGCTATTACTCCCAGAAGAAACCACAGAAGAACTGGGTGCAATGGGACATAGCTATATACTATCCCCGAAATTGCTCCAATCGCCATCACAACAATCGGCCCCTGCGGGATCATGATTACCTTTCTGGAGATCCTTAACGGTCTCCAATACCAATCTTTAAACCTTTTCATTCCCTATTCTCCTTATCTGCCCAATCTTCGATCTTGCCAAAAATCCAATAAAAGGCATCAAGTATATCCGTTAACAAAAGTGTGTAGAGGGCTATGCCGAAATAGCGGACAACCTCATCTATAACTTTTTCCTCTATCACCAAACCGGAGACAGTGGATTTCGAGGAGGTAACTCTCCCGATCACACTAAACCAGATAAACCAGAAAGCCGACACCAAGCTAACCGGCTGTCGGGAATTGAAAAGCATTGCCAGCTTACTTCCAAAGGTAAGAAGAAGCCAAAATCCTACCACAAAGCGAGGCCATGAGCTAAACATCCCTCTGATAAAAGAAGCGGGAACTTGTGTTATCTCAATCAGGGTAATTTCTCTACCAACAATTGTCCTCGCCGTTGTGAAGATAAAAACTACCCCTATAATAAGCGAGGTAGTCCCTACTAGAAACCTCGTAAGTGGCCACAGATCAATATTTTGTTTTTTGACCTTGTCAGTCTTCTGACTTCCTCGAGCCATACTCATCTCTCCTTTCTTCATAGGCAAAATTTTCCATCTTTTTAATTTTCAAAGAGCTTAAAAAGGAGTATAGCAAATTTCTGTTAACTATGGGGGTTAAATGGAGTCAAAACAAGCTTGCCTGATTGTTACCCATTTCTTTTTCTTCTTCCTCTTTCCAAATTTTTACCGTACCAAAAACCCCATCATATCCGGGTTTAATAAAAATATCACCAGATCGTACTTTTTGAATTGCTTCAGAAATTTTCTGCCCCGCCATTTTTGCAATATCTGCTATTTCCGTTTTAAGAAGTACATTGAATTCACTTTCAAAACTGTGTATTAACTGTTCATAAACATTTATGACCGTCTGGCTGCCGACTCCAGCAATCAGAGCTTCGGAAAGAATTTCCAAAAGCGGAACAAGCATTACGTATGGAGGATACTTTCCTTTCTCGTCTCTAATCCAGGCTACACCCAACTTATCATTTGTAATTTGTAATTTGTCATTTGTAATTTCTTGCGAAGAAAGTGCCTCTACTCTACTCATAACCCCCATCGTTAATTGCCTACCGCAGGTAGGACAGGTCATACCCCATTTTCTGGCTTCATTCGGCGAATAGACAATGTTGCAGCTTCTGTGTCCCGTATAGTGATACTTTCCTTCTTCCGGATAAAATTCTATTGTATACGCAATCTCCCAACCACCATCAGTTTTATTCCAAATGGCGTCATAAACATCCTGGTAAGTAATTTTTAATTTTGAATTTTTAATTTGAAACACCGTCGCTTCCCGACCCAGTTTTTGAGGTGAGTGCGCGTCTCCGAAGGAAACGATCCTTTTTCCAGCTAGTTCTCCTATTCTCCAATTTGCTGCAGGGTCGCTGCTAAGACCTGTTTCTACCGCCGGTATATATTTTTCCAGATTTCCAAAAGCTTCGGATAAACTATCGTATCCACTCATACTTCCGTAAAACCCAAACCAGGGAGTCCAAACATGAGCTGGGATAATCAGAGCCCTTTTGTCGACCGTCAAAGCAATTTCTGCTACTTGGGTAAGAGTCAAACCGATAATAGGCCGACCGTCAGAAAATAAATTTGCGCCTCGTTTTGTCAATTCCTCATTAAAAGCTCTAACAGAAGAAAAACTTGGTAAATAAACCATGATGTGTACTCGTCTACCTTTTCCGTTGTGAGTATAAATGCAAGAAACTTCAGAGGTCAGTAAAAATCTAGACTTTGTTGCGGAATTTTTCAATTTATAAATCCCATCGCCATCCTCCTCCAGTTGAGATTCGAGTTCCCTTAACCACATGGGGTGAGTAAAATCCCCGCTACCCACTAAATCAATTCCTTTTTTATCAGCCCAAAGGGCAATTGTGGGAACGTTCATTGAAGGTGAAACCGCCCGGGCGTACTTAGAGTGAACCTCCAAATCGGCAATGATATTCATTGGGTATAATATCACTTTTTAGTTTTAAGAAGTCAAACAAACTCAACTATCGCGAAGATAATATAAAGAATTATCAAAAGCCCCGCCTCCCAACGCTCGAGCTTGTGTTTTGAGCGAATAAAAAACCAAAACAGAGAAAATATTATTAGAAAAAAAATCGATGCTACCAAGTACTCATCAAAGGCAATCAAATTTACTGGTGATATCAAAGTTGTTACTCCAACAATCAAAGTGGAATTTGCAATTATCGACCCCAAGATATTGCCGAAAAACATTGATGGCTCATGATCTTCCAAAGATCTGATAGAAAAAGCCAGTTCAGGCAGAGATGTTCCGATAGCTAAAATGAATAACCCCACCAAGAACAGGGGAATATTTGCAAGTTCAGCTAAATTAACTGAAAATTTTACTATCATATCAGCCGAAAAAATTAAAAGCGCCAATCCCAAGAATAATCTACCGAATTCTTTGTTTCTTTCCGAATTAACATGGTTGAAGCGTTTAAAAACTCTGTAAATGAAACTTTCTTCAGCTTGTTCTTTTCCGATTTCTTCATACCTTCTCTTAAAAAACCCAGTCGTATAAGCAAAATAAACCATTAATAAAATCAAACCATCAACGCGACTTATACTCTTATCAAGAGCTAAAAACATAGGTGAGATTCCGGCGAGGAGTGCGATCGCAACGTCTCTTTTAAGATATTCCCCGTGAACCAAGACTTTCCCAACAAAAAGTGCAGCAAAACCGCCAACAAGGGCAGTATTTGCGATATTTGATCCCAGTATTACACCAAACGCTAAATTTGGCGAACCTTCAAGTGCTGAAGTTATGCCTACAAAAAGTTCTGGTAGTGAAGTCCCGAGAGCCAGTATTACCGCCGAAACGCCAAATACACCCACAGTGATGCTACGAGCAATTCTCCTTACAGCAACAATAACCATTTCTGCGGATTTAATTAGAATCAAAGATAATATTACAATTAGTAAGATTAGTCCAGCTATCATGTTGCTTCTGAGTGCGTTTTCAAATAACTTCTAAATATAACTTTTGAAATCTCTATTATTATAAACATAAATAGTGACGCGCCGAAAACCACCACCCATTGGCTGAAGCTTAAAACTTCAAGTTCAAAAAAGTTCCGTAGCAAAGGGGTTGAAAATGGCAAAACTTGGAAAAAGAGGCCGACGATAACTGCAAGGTTCAACCATTTATTATCAAAAGGGTTTTCGCTCCAAAAAGGTTCAGTCAGCGTTCTTACTGAAAAAACGTAAACTAAGGAATTTACTCCAAGGGCAGCAAACGCGATACTTCTTGACAGCACTTCATTACCAGTTGCATTTAAATTCGTGTTAAAAAGAAAAAGTGCTATAACACCCGCGGCAACAGATACCATGAAGATCAGTATCTTCATCCAATTAGCAACTATATTTACGGAAGGGTTTCTTGGAGGTCTCTGCATTATTCCCTTGGCTTTCGGGTCAACCGTTAGAGAAAGATGGGGAAATCCGTCAGAAACAATATTAATCCAAAGTATTTGCACGGCGGTTACGGGAAGAGGTAATCCCATAATTAGCGTACCAACAACAGCAATAATTTCCCCGAAAGAGTCGCACAAAAGATAAAGAATAATCTTTCTGATGTTATCAAAAATACCTCTTCCTTCTTTTATAGTTTCGACAATCGTCTCGAAACTGGAATCAAGAAGAACAAGATCCGCCGATTCTTTGGCAACGTCGGTTGCGTCCCCAACGACAATTCCGATATCGGCGCGGTGTAATGCGGGAGCGTCATTAACACCGTCGCCCATCATTGCTACTACCTCGCCGTTTTTCTTTAAGGCATTAATTACCTTTAACTTTTGTTCAGGGCGAGTTCTTGCAAACAAAACTGCTCCTTTGTCTTCTTTGTACATATCCCTTAATTTGACGGAGACCTCTTCCTCGGACATTTTCTCCAACTCGTCACCCTTGATAACTCTACCGCTTCCCACCTCAATCTTAAGCTCGCTCATTACCGCAAGGGCCGTCTCGGCATAATCTCCAGTTATGAGAATTGTCTTTATGCCAGCATCTTTTGTTTGCTTAAACGCATCCCCCACTCCCTTTCTTACAGGATCGGTAAAAACCAAAAGACCAACCCATTCGATATTTTCTTTTACCATTTCTTCTGTGACCTTCTCTGTGCTTTCGGGTACGTCTTTTTTGGCCATGCCTATTACCCTCCGCCCCTCTTTTGTGAGAGATTTTATCTTATCTCTTATTTCTTTTTGCCTATCGCCAGCTAACGTCGACCACTCTAATAAATGCTCGGGTGCGCCATTAACATAAATCTCTTTGTTATTATCCTCGTGCTCGATAAGTGTGGCGTAAAACCTATTTTGTGGGGTAAAAGGAATCGAATCGATTAACCTGCATTCTCTGTTAAATGTCCTTCCGATTTCATTAAAGTGTTCTGAATGTTTTTCCAGCCATTCTTTGGCTGCAACCATTATTGGATCCTCTTGAGATGCAAAATGCTGAAGACAGATATTTTCATTGTCGCCGTACTCTTCGACCACCTCTAGTTTCCCGTAAGTTAACGTTCCTGTTTTGTCGACACAAATTGTGGTTACACCTCCCAAGGTTTCCGCTGATACCAAATTTCTCACCAGTCCTTTCTTTTTCAATATTCTTTGCATCCCAACAGCCAAAACAACAGTTAAAGCAATTAAAAGCCCTTCGGGAATTGATGACACTGCCAATGCAACCGAAGTCTTAAACATCTCGACCAAATCCTTACTTGTAATAAATCCGATAGAAAAAACAAATACAGTAAGAATTATCACCAATAACGTAAGTTGACTGCTAAAAATTTTAAGCTGAATGGTTAGTGGTGTATCTTCGTGGGGTTTTTGAACAGAAACAGCAATTTTACCCATCTCAGTACTGGCAGCGATTGCACTAACCTCCATCAAACCTTCACCGGATGCTACTATCGTTCCCATAAAAACTTCCTTCCCTTCTGTCTTTTCAACAGGCATTGATTCGCCCGTTAATATTGCTTCCTCGATAAATAACCTATTTGCACTTACCAGCTTGCCATCAGCGGGTATTTTATCGCCTAGTTCTAATTCGACAATATCACCAGGTACCACCTCGGTTACATCAATTCTTACTTCCTTACCGTCTCTTATAACATCAGCCGTTGGATGAACTAGGGCCTTTAAAGAGGCTAGAGCTTTACTGGCTTTTTGTTCTTGAAAATAGCCTAAAATCGAATTTACCAAAACAACAAAAAAAATAATTAGCGTATCTGAGTAATCTCCCAGGAAAAACGTCACAATCCCGGCAACCAATAAAACGTAGACAAGCGGATTTCTAAACTGGGAAAAAAATATGCTTAAAGAAGGTGGTGGTGGTTTTTCCGGTAATACATTTTTACCATATTCCTTTTGTCGCTTTTCAGCCTCTTTTGAAGGCAAGCCTGAATAATTCTCGGGCATATTTCATATTAACACGAGTTTCGTTTTTAAACCCAAAACAATATAGCCATGTAACAATTTAACAATGCAACTTTAAGGTGATATTGCTTCACACCTTGGATATTTTTAAGATTTTTGGTGCTTGAAAAGTTTTCAATTTTACTCACTGAATTATCAATCCTACAGATTTTGTCATTTTTATAACAAAATCTTTTTTGACACCCAAGTTGTAGGTCAATAGTTCTTTCGGATCTATCCATTTGTATTTACTATTTTTATAATTCAATTTAACTTCTGATGAGTCTGACCTACATAAAACTGGTATTACATCAACTTCTTTGTTACTCAAAATCATCCTTTGTTTCTTTCCAATATTCGCTATTGTCACATCGAAACCTACTTTAGGTACTACTTCCCTATGAACTGCGGTCTCTGTGGTTTCACCTTTTTCCATTACTCCACCCGGATATCCCCACTTATCCGCAAGAATCCATTTATTTTTACTTCTTTTAACTATGAGGAGTTTATTTTCGGAATTCAAAATAAAGAGTGTAACTATTTTTGGTACTTTTCGCATTTTCGATGTCATTGTAATTTAAAAAGATTCTTTAATTCCCCAACAGTAGTTGCTTCTTCATAACTCTTATCGTCTCTAAATTTAATTAATCTTGGAAACCTTAGGGCTAGGCCGGCTGTGTGGGTCGGGCTTTTGGTAATTTCGTCGGCTGCGATTTCGACTACGATCTCGGGCGTAACCCAATAGTCCGGTTCCAAAAGTTTATTTACTAGATAATTTTTGGGTTTTTCTTTGACTTCCAATCCCTTTAAACGCCTCTTAAGCTCTCTAAATTGCTCATCTGTTAACCCTGTTCCTACTTTAGTAACCGTTTTAACTTCATCGCCGTCTCTTACTCCCACTAGAAATTGTCCCAGACCAAAACCAACCCTTTTACCCCGACCCGCGGAATATCCCATTACAACACAGTCAATGGTATCTGCAAGCTTGGCATACGAGGTTTCTTCCTCTTTCATTTTTACCCAGCGCCAGCCTGTCCTGCCAGCAATGTAACTGCTGTCTGCACGCTTAACAATAATTCCCTCCATTCCTTCCTTTAGTTCTTTGCGCATCAACTCGTTTATTCTTTCAGATCTTTCGGTTACTTCATAATTAACAACCTGCAATACATTACCTTTCTTTATCGTTTTATCTAATTCTTCGCGCCTTTTGATATAAGTCTCATTGATTAAACTCTTCTGATTTTTCAGCATCAGATCAAAAACATAAAATCTAATTTTCATTTTGGCGGCAATTTGTTCAATATCGTGTTTTCGCCTTCGGGTCATGGTCGTCTGAAAATTAGCCAGGGTCTTCCTCTCCTCATCAACTCCGATCGCCTCGGAATCCAAAATTACATCATCTGCGGCAATTTGTTTTTCAATTTCATTCAACTCGGGAAACATCCATGAGGTTTCATTTAGGTTTCTGGTAAAGGCTTTTACTCGCTTTCCGTTATCAAATCCGCTTTTTTTATAGTGAATTTGAATTCTAAGCCCGTCAAATTTTGGCTCAACATATACCCGTTTCATCTTCTCAATCATTTCGGACGGACTTTTGAGCCTTTGAGCAAGCATTGGCATAATTGGAACTCCAATGTGGGGATCTATCTCCTTTGCAGCTTTTTCAATTCCCCTCTCTTTAACCATCCTTGCTAATAGCCCAACGTCGGGACGGATATTGTAAGCGCTTTCCAAATCAGCCTTTTTGCTTTTTCCCCCGGTTTCCATCCAGGATAAAGCATCAAGTATTGTTTTATCGGAAAATCCGAGACGAAGCCGCCCTACCGGAATTCTCGCTACAAACCGTGCAGATAGTGGATCAAGCATTGATAAAACATTCGCTGTTTCGTTTATTTTTCTTTCCTGACTCGCATCACCATGCTCCTGGGCGATAGCTAAAAGTTTTTCATAAATCTCGCTCACGGATATATTTGTCCCCTTTGTTGTTGCTAATTCTTGTGCAACTTCTCCCAAATCGCCTTTTTGTTTATAAAGCCTGGTAACATAATCGACTTCTTTTCCAAAGGCCTTGGCTAATATTCTCATCATCATTCTTTCGGCCAAATTAAAGACAACGCCTTCGTAACTTGGAGCCAGACTTCCCAGAAGCAGATAGACTATTTTATCGATCTCTTCATACCTTGCTTCCTTAAAAAGATCAGCCAAAATTTTTGTAATCTCAATTCTCGAGGAAGTTTTTTCCAGTTTGTCCAAATAAACTGATAGTTTTTCAAATTTCATGACAACCTATTATACCTTTTATACCTTGTATCCCGAAGTTTTTTAAACCTGGTGGGTTAAGTATGTGGAGAAAAAAAGGTAAGAAAAGATAACAACCGCGATAAAAATAAGACCGAAGACGATGCTTATAAGACCACCCGATTCTTCGTGGATTAACTTATTGAGACCGTCACCAACCAGTGTCAAACCAAAAAGAGAAGGTAGTATCAAAATCATATATAAAAACTGTGGGTCGTTAGGCGACATAGTGATTAATTCAAAAATCAAAAATGCAAAGCGCAAAATGAAAAATAAAAATCCAAAATTTACATTTTAAATTACATTTTTATTTTTGGTACTTAATTTTTTTAAATTTATTTATTTATTATATACCTCGACGCTTTAGTTTTTCCTTGCTTTTTGATGATTTTCTTTTCCATAAGATCTGTAACATCTCTTAAAATTGTATCTTCGGAAACCATTGGAAGCGTCCTTCTCAACTCCTGCATTCCGGCCGAATTATTTTCGGAAAGATATTCGACCAGTTTCATTTGTCTTTCGGTTAGTGCAATCTGTTCGCCAATTTTACTTTTTAACTTTGTGTCTATGGAAATTTTCCTGACCTTCTCTTTAATTTTGGATAGCTCTATAGCAACGACTCCGGTAAAATACTCAAGCCAGCTGGTTAAATCCCTCGCAGCGATATTTTTTGATTGTCTATCGACCAAGGCTAGAGCTTCATAGTAAGTGCTCAAATCTCCGTCAAAGTGCTCCTCCAAGGCAAAAAAACGCTTTATGTCATAGCCCTCGCGCATTAAAATCAAATTCGAGAAAGCTCTGATCGTGCGCCCGTTCCCTTCGACAAAGGGATGAATGGCAACCAAAATGTAGTGTGCAATACCAGCTCGGATTATCGGATGAATTTCTTTCGCGATTGTTGCGTTTAACCATTCCAGAAAGTCATCGATAAGATACGGAACTTCAATATAAGGTGGTGGCTGTAAAATCACCTCTCCGCTTCCTTCTTCCTTGATGACAACTTGTGTGTTTCTTAAAACCCCCACTTTTTCATCAGGAACAATTTTGTTAACAGTTTCTTTATGGATGTCGATTAAACCTTGAAGATCGTATCCTCCCCTTTTGTGAACGAGTTCTTCCAAAAGGTTCATGACATTACGATAATTTATTACCTCTTGAATGTCTCTTTCATAAGCTACAACGTTTTCACCTTCCAAAATTTTTCTGGTTTGTTCCAATGAGAGTTCATTCCCTTCAATGTGGGTTCCGTGGTGAACCATCCGAGCTATTGCCTCGGACTGAAATTGTTTTTCGTAGTAAGGAACAAGGGGTGCGTTTTCTATTACTTCTTTGGCTGCCTCGATTTGGCCTATACTCTTCAGAGTTTTATTGGTAATAGTAAACTTCGGAAAATACATCTCAGTTTTAAGTAACAAGTAGCATGTAACAGGTTTTAAATATTATTTTTGCGATTTCATCAAGCTCCAAAGTAACTTGCCGCATTTCTCGCGCAAGATGGATACTTTTTTGTAATCACTATCTGAAATATACTTTCTTTTAAGAGCAAATTTAAGAAGATAATCACTCTCTGCAAGAGATCCTAAAGCAATCCTCAAAAAATTACGAAATTCGTTTTTATTGTATCTAGAATGACCTTCAACTATATTTAGCGGGACTGATAGTGCTGCACGCCTTAATTGTGATATCAAACCATACACTTCATGTTTAGGAAAAGAATCTGTTAACAAATAAACTTCCCGCGCGAATTCATCTGCTACCTGCCAGGCCAATAGTTTCTCGTATCCAACAGGTTTTATTCCAGCTTTTTCCATAACTTTTTACTTGTTACCTGTCACTTGTTACTATCTTACGGAGATTCTGCGGAAAAAACAACCCTTCGGCTTCGCTCAGGGTAGGTCTTTATTATTTAGTAAATTATAAAAGGTTTCTGGAATTTTATTGGTTAAATCATCGGCGTTATAGTTGGTTCCGACTTTTTTATAAAGTTCATCAGCTGCAGCCTTTTCAATATAACTTGCACAGGACGCCGCTAAAAAGGGTTCGTTTTTGGCTAAAAGTGCAACGGTTAATCCGGCCAAAACATCACCCGTACCTCCTTTTGACATCCCCGGATTGCCTCCCCTAACTACAACGCATTCTTCCGGTGAACAAACGACGGTTTCAGGACCCTTTAAAACAAGAATACAATTGTGTTCTTTGGCCTTTTCCAAAACAATTTTTGATTTTTGATTTGAATCTTTAATATTTGATATTTGATTTTTCATTTTGAAAAGCAATTCGAACTCTTTAACGTTGGGGGTGAGAACAGAATCGTTGGGAATCCAACTTTCGTCCATAGTCTGCAAGCTCCCCGCATCAATTACCCAGCGCTTGTCGGGAAACTTCTTTAAAAGTCTTTCCGTTATTCCCCTGGATTGTTTCCCTTCATTGTGGTTTGAAAAATCACGATCGTCCTCGGAAGTACTCTCACTTCCAAAACGCATAAATCCGGGTCCGATAAGTACGGCGTCAGACTTTTCGATATAGGATTCAACATCCTCCCAAGGTGTCCAGATGAACGAAAGTAATTTGGATTTTAACTTTTCTGCGATCATCCCAACGCTTTTCTCGGGTGTTGCAAAAAAGACCATGTCCACAATTCTGGAAGCAGTCGTCAAAGATAAAAGCGGCGCTCCGTGGAAAAGCTTGGATCCTCCGACGATCGTTACCTGCCCATTATCTTCCCCTGAAGATTCTGGATGGGGTTTGTAGAGTTTAATTAAATCAGACTTATCAAAAATTCTAAGTAACATGTAACAGGTAACAAGTTGTCCCTCCAATATCTAAATCTTGTCGCTTGTTACTTGTCACTTATTACTTCTCTCAATATACTATCACTAACCATGGCTACCCTTAAAGAACTTAAGCTCCAGAAAGAGTTGAAAGAGCAAAAAGAGGAAACCAAAGCTCTTCAGTCAAAATTGAAAAACGAGGCCAGTAAATTCAAAAAGCAATTTGCGGAAAGAACTTTAAAGTTGGTTACAAGCGGTTTTGGATTGGTTGCGGCGTTAGCCTGGAACGAATTGATCAAGGAGGTGGTCAATATTTATGTTAAGCCATACTTCGGGGAGGGATCAGGACTCGTTTCTCTTCTGGTTTATGCGATATTGGTAACTGCACTGGCTGTGATGGTCACTTATAACCTAAGCAAATTTGCAGAAAAAGACGACAAAGAATAAAGCTCCATATAATTTCACTTTAGCTTAATTATTTCAATTTTCTCAAATTCTTCAATATAATGAGGATCAGCCGTTGTAATGATCGTCTGTTGGTTTTTGGAAACGTCCAAAACAATCTTTCTGTGTTCGTGATCAAGTTCAGAGAAAATATCGTCCAATAAAAGAGTCGGTTTATCTTCGGATTCGCTCTCGATAAAAGAAAGCTCGGCTATTTTGAGCCACAAGATACCCATCCTCTGTTCCCCCCTACTCCCGTACCTGCTCAGTTCTCTTTCTTTTTGGAATTTGGAATTTGGATTTTGGATTTTGAAGATGAAGTCATCTCTGTGGGGTCCGACCAGTGTAGTTGCGGCAGCAACTTCCTCGTCTTTATACTGCTCCAGCCTGGTCTGACTGATGATACTTTTGTCGTATTCAATATTAAAAACTTGGTTATTTAAAGATGGTCGTTTATTTGCAAAACCAATAAAATCTTCACGCCTTTGGGTTAGATAATTGCCGTTTTTGATAAGAAGTTGGTCCCAAAAAAGAAGCTGGCTTCTCGATAATCCTTCTTCTCTGATCCTGAAAAGTAGTCTGTTTCTTTGTCTTAGGCCTTTCTCATAGGAAAGGGAGGCCCTTCTATACTCTCTGTCAACCTGCGATAGCACTGTGTCCAAAAAATTCCTTCTAAGCGTTGGGGGTCCGGTTACGATACTCATGTCCCAAGGCCCAAAAAGTACCACCTTGAACCTCCCGGCAAAATCAACCAGACGCCGGGCAACTCCATTAACGACCAATTTTTTCCTTGCAATCCTTTCGGTTTTTTTGGGAGATACACCAACTGTAATTTCACCGCGGGTCAAGATTACCTCCAGATTTGTACCGACTCTTTCTTTGTCAGCTTCTACCACCGAACCTTTTACTCGTCCAATTTCCTCTTCGTAGTGAACCATCTCTTCCTCGACTCGAGCGTGGAATGACTTACCGGTAGAAAGAAGAAATATCGCCTCTATAATATTTGTTTTACCTGATGCATTTGGACCAACAATAACAATGATTTTTTCCGAAAACTCCAGAATTTGGGCCTTAAAGTTTCTGAAATTTGAAAGTCTAATTTTATTAATACGCATCCGTTAAAAGTATATAATACACCTTGTGAGAATCTTATTTGTTACAGCTACCTACTTACCTACTGTAAATGGGGTAACCTATCACATAAACTCAACCACCAAGGCTTTAAGAAAAATGGGTCACAAGGTTTTTATTTTAGCCCCCACTTTCCCCGGTTATAAAGATACCGACAAAGATGTTATTCGCTATCCCTCACTTCCCAATCCCTTTGTAAAAAGCTATCCTTTGGGTATCCCTTTAGTACTTTTCGCAAAAATTAAAAAAATAAAACTCGATATAATTCACACTCACCATCCACTAATCATTGGCCAATATGCATCCCAGCTTGCAGATAAACTTAATCTCCCCTTATATTTTACTGCCCACACCCAATACGAGCAGTATCTAAATTACTATTTTCCCCACGGTTATGACTTCACTTCCAGAATAATTATCAAAAATTTAATCAACTTGGGTAAACGCTGCAAAAAGGTCATATGCCCTTCCCAAAAGACAGAAGTTCGTCTAAAAAAATATGGAATCCCTAATACAACGGTTGTGTATAATGGCGTCGAGCGGGAGTTTTTAATAAAACCCAAGAAAAAAAGCTTGAGTCAACCCACTCTGGTTTATACAGGAAGGGTTGAAAAGGAGAAAGATCCTCTATTTCTCTTAAAAGTCACGCAGGATCTAAAGAAGATCCTACCTAATTTCAGGTTCATTATCGTAGGCTCGGGATCTCAACTTGCCGCACTTAATCAAAAGGCGTACAAATCCAGACTTGCAGAAAATATTCTATTTACAGGAGGAGTAAATCGTTACCTTCTACCCGATATTTATAAATCGGCACATTTGTTTATAACAGCATCGAAATCTGAAGTTATGCCGCTTTCCTTACTGGAAGCGCTGGGTTCTGGATTACCCGTAATTGCACTTAAAAACTCGGGGCTGGAAGAAATAATTAAGGACGGAAAAACCGGATTTATATTAAAAGGAAACCCCAAATTAATAGCAGATAAAATCGAATATCTTTTCTCAAATCCTAAAATCCTTTATAAACTTTCCTTGAATGCCTACAAAAGCGCCCAAAACTTCTCAACCAATAAAACCGCCGAAAGACTAATCAACTTGTACTCGGAAAAATGATGTAATCCCCAAACGTACTCCAAGCATGACAAAGACTTCGTCCATATTTAAACCTATTGCTTGTAACCGCTCTTGCACCTAATTCTCCGTTGATTTTCCAAAACTCTGGGATAGTAACTTGTCCGAACTTTTTTGATAAATTAAGTCCGGATAGAATTGTTTTTTGCACTATTATCCTTGCCTTTTTTTGATGACCGACCCTCGTTAGAGCAAGAGCATAAACATATGCAATAAAGGGTGAAACAATATTTTTATGATATGAAGTTATCGACCTGGGATTACCTATATAAGCTTTCGGCCCAAAAGGTGTGTCAAACTTTTTTAGAGAATCAATTAACTTTACTTTTCTTTTTTTCGTAGCCAAACTAAACATAAGACATAATGAATTTCCATCCAAAAAGGCCAGCCCTCTTTGCTCGTTATCAAAATATAAACTTTCTTTCCTGTTCCAAAATCTTTGATTAATTGCCTTTTTATAGTCGCTCAAACTAAAGGGTGATCGAAAACCATGGTCTTCATAAATTTGCAGGCACTTAAATAGTAAAACATTCGTCAAAACATTTTCTCTTGGTCTAAACACTGTCCAGTTGGAATAGAAATTTATCCTTCCCGTTTTATAAATAAGTTTTTTTCCTACATTCTTCAAATAAAAACCAATCACACTAGAAAGTATTTGTCGGAAAAATTTCCTGAATTTCTTGTCTTTTGTTCTTTTAAGATAACCATCCGCAGAAATAATCCACCACATTCCGTAAGTGTCAAAAAAGTAAGACAGAAATCTGTACTTTCCTTTTAGAGAAACACAGGCCGGGAGTTTTCCGCTCTTGTAAATTTTCGAGGTAGTAAGAAGAAGTGAATTGCGCCAATACAAAAGCCCATCTTTAAGGTATTTAGCTGCTGCCGGACCGGAAGTAAAAAGATCCCCCGACCAAACCACTCTATCTCTAATCTCCCCATCAACAATTACTTTTGAATTTTTATTTAAAATAAAATCCCCAACTTTTACTTTCTCTTGATTTAAATTAACAACACACCTTTCTATCGTTGCTTTCCTTGCTTTCTCTATTTCTGACATAAGGGACATAAGTAGGTTCCGCGACCAGAGAGAGAGTATTTTTGAATCTTGACTTTGTGACACTACTCACAAGTTCGTAATTTTTTATTTCAAAGCAAGAGTCTCTACCTACACTTGACCGTCTGAGGTTGAACTGGCCACCGCACTTTCCACTTTTAATATTGGTTCAGTTATATTTCCAACCTCTCCTCTCGAAAACCTATCCAAGAATGCTCCCCATTCTTTCCTCCCACCTTCTCCGGCTCTTATTAAACTATCACCAACAAAAAGATTACTAATCGCACCCAACTTTTTTAAGGCTGGAAGAGCCAGCGATAAACGTTTTTTCCTTTCGGGGTCTATATGTATCTTCGGGTCATTAAGGTGTATCCCGTCAAGAATGAGCCCGTGTGCTTTCCCAAAAATTAGTGCTCTTCTAAACGCAACCGCCGCAGCGTCCCTATAGGTAGTATTTTCAATTCGCCTTAAGATTTTATCAAAAACTTCCGCAATCTTAGGCTTCTTTTCTAAGAGTGAGCCCAGGGTTTTATTAAGATAAGGAAGCTGCATCCTCTCTAGATTCGGCCAAGCGCTATCTGGAGATACCCTAATCCCCTCAAAAAGGCCAATACTTTCCATCATAGGTGCACCACAACCAATCAACTCAATATCCTTATGGGCTTGTTCGCGAATTTTTTCCCTTAGCTCTAAAAAAAACTGACGGTAATACTCAACAGATGTCTTATCCTTGTATTTTAAAGGTCCCATAAAGGGAATTGATATGAAGTCTAACTTAAAACTATCAAACCCCACTTTCGAAAGACGAACCAGTTTTTCTTGTATAAATTCTCTAGCTTCAGGAATTGAAACATCAAGTCCAAAAGCTCTTTGGGCTAAAGGCAGCGCGGCTCCTGTTGGCTGCATCTGGGGATTTGAAACCGTTAACTCTCTTCCTTTCTTATCTTTCATTAACCAATCAGGGTGTTCTCGATGAAATTCAGAATTAGGCATAACCATAAAAGGCGCAACCCAGATTCCAGGTCTGATACCCTCCCTTTTCATTTTTTCCATAAACCCGGTCATATCTGGAAATTTTTGAGGTTTAATGTCCCAGTCACCCGAAAGGTTTTGCCAGCCGTCGTCTATAATAATCGTATCTACACCAACCTCCTTTGCGACTGGAATCTCCCCTTCAACTTCTTTTTGAGTTATCCACTTTCCGTAGGCCGCCCAAGTAAACCAAATCTTTCTGTCTCTCATTGGTTTAACTTCTCCAACTAATTTTTCAAGCTCTTGTGCAAATTTCTCAGTCAAATCAGCGTAATTCCCACGACCCATAAAAACTTTAATCTCTCTCTTTTTAGATTGGGTTACTCCCTCTAGCCTTTTTCTAAGTGTAACAACCATGTCTTCATCAACTTGCTTAAACTTAATGTCTTCAATCGTATCAAGGCTCGGAATAACCCCTACCGCAATATTTTCACTCCCATCGTTCTTTCTAAAGTTAAGCCAGCCGTAACTTGTTCCTTCACCTTTCGGGGTAATACCCCCCATACCGGGTTCTACTACAAAATTGCTCCTTCCTCCTTTGGTTCTTCCAGAAACCGAAGAAATTCCTACTTGTTTGCCTCTTGTTTCTTTTCCAGACCATGTATGCCAGCCAGAAGTTATTACCGTGTAATCTTTTTCACTTACTCCTTTCAACACAAACTCAATTGTAGCAAGTTCGTCACCAGGCTCTGTATCGAATTTGAGTTCGTACGTTACGATCTCTGAAGTTTTATGGGTCATTTCCTCTCCAGATATGCTCCCTATTGAAGTTTCTTTTAATCCTTGGGGTGTTGCTATACCAATTCTATCTGGCAGCTGCCAAGGAAAAGACAATTCTGGAGAAATAATTCTCTGAGCTTCGATTTGACGTAGATTTCGAGATTCTTCTTTACTTTCTTCCATTAGACCAAAGGGTTAATAATAAAAGTTGTTTTTTATTTAATCTTGTCGTCGTAGCCCCTAATCAATACTATTTGCCTTAGTCCATCTCTGCATTCCCTAGAAATATCTAGAAGTGTCCTGTACTCTTCTATATCAATTAATCTCGTGTTTTGATCAGTTTCTTGTTTTTGATAAATTTCCTTGGCTAATTTATCAGTTCTTTTAGCAATACTCATCAATATTTCCTTGTATTGTCTGAGGTTAATTTCCCCGTTTGAGAATCTTTCTGTCGCTTGATTTAATATAGAACTAATATCTTCAATACCTGATGCCTCGACATAATTCAAAAGTACAGAAACGTCTGTCATATATATTAAAATTTTATAACCAACGAGTATAATCTTGCAATAGCGTAGGCTCGAAGGTATCCAAAACAAAGCTGTCGTCCCAGAAAAGAAAAATCAGACATATATCGAGTCTCTTAAGGTTTATAAAAATCTGTTTACACTAAGGCTTAACAACTTATTTGGGAAAGGGTCTTTCCGTCTTTGTGCGTTGAGAAGATCCGACATAGCGGTCTAATGTTAAAACGTCATCTGACAGACGTGCAGAAGTTAACACCCCAGAGAACATTAGAAATAGGTTCCTTTGGAACAGTGGTTTTTTCCTTTTATTGTCAATTTTTAGACCTGGCACTTGGGGTAAAAAGGTAGCTACCACAGGTACGATACTTTTTGTATTCACGCATAACAATTTTTCTCAAATGGAATTGATTTTAACTCAAATATATCTGACATATAGGACAAAAATACGTACCGCGGCCGGAGAGGAAATATTTCTGAATTTTGGCTTTGTGGCATCTTTCGCAAGGCTCACCATCCCGGCCATATGCTAAAGTGTGTTTTTGATACTCCCCCTCGGCCCCATCAGGCGTAACAAAAGCAAGTTCCGACGCACCTCCATATTTCATCCCGGCCTTTAAAACTTTATGGATAGAGTCATATAGATCCTTAACTTCGTTATCGCTCAACTGGCTTGCAGGTGTCTTTGGATTAATTTTGGATAGCCAGAGGGCATCATTAGCATAAATATTACCGACTCCACCAATTTTAGCTTGATCCATCAAAACAACTTTTATCGTTCTCGCGGTCTTAGAAAGAACTTTTTCGAAATATTGGAGAGTTAAATCTTTGAAAGGCTCAGGACCCAACTTACCTATAAAACCGGTTTTCTCTACGTCCTTGGTTTTTATAACTTTTACCCAACCGAACCGTCTTATGTCGTTGTAGTAAAGAAATCCACCCCCATCAAGATCAAAAATAACGTGGGTGTGAGGCCCAGGAACTCCTCCCATCACCTTTTTAGAAAGGGGCGGAACAGTTTTTCGTCCAGAAGACGATCGGCCTTTGACCGACAAATTCGGACCTCGATAAATTAGCTGGCCCGTCAACTTAATATGAATGACCAAAGAATTGCCATTGGAAAGATCGATCGATAACACCTTTGCAAATCTTCTGATTTCCTTAATTTTTGCACCAACGACATCGCTGGTTTTACCTTGAAAAATCTTTTGGTTTCGAACATCAACGGCTTCGATCTTATGGCCAACAACATATTTACTAAGCTGCAATTTAATCGACTCGACTTCGGGTAATTCCGGCATATTACTCTAAGCGGGCAAGACCTTTTTCTTTGCTTTTTTTAAACATTAGTATGAAAGTAACAATTCCAAAACATAAAAAGAGTCCATTTAATAGAAAACTTTTAATAAGTAAGTCTTCAGACATTTTGCCGGTGAATATGATAGTTCTCATGCCTTCAAAGATATAACTTGTCGGAATAAAGGCTGCGACCTTTTGCGCCCAGGAAGGTAGCGTAGAAATCGGATAATAAACGGCCGAAAATGGGGCTAGCAAGAATATTCCGCCCCAAGCTATAGTTTGGATTCGCATACCGAAATTCACTATTAATCCCGAGACAATAAGACCTATCGACCAACCTGTAATCATGAGACTTATAATGAAAGGGATAAGGTAAAATCCCAGGCTGAAGATGTTCGCTTTGTAGAAAATGTAAGCCAAGATTGTGGCGAAGGAAATTGAAAAGAACATTTTAATAAGGCCCAAAATAAACGCACCGACAACCCACTCTCGGACTCTTAAGGGGGATGCAAAAAGGTTGACTATATTTTGATTCCACATTTCCTCTAAAAGATTAACCGAAATTTCATATTGCGCACGCCAAACAACCTGCCAAAGAATTAGGCCAGACAGCAAGACCACTATTATTTGGGGAATACTGCCTGCCTGCTTGGCTATATAAACGCTGGTAAAACCCCAAAGGAAAATATCCATTGCCGGCCAATAAAAGGAGTCTGCCAGTCTATCCCAGCTGTGCTTAAAATTGTATAAATGCCTAAAAATTATACCGTTGACGGCGTTCCAGTTCATGTTATTTCTCCTTTTGAGGCAACTTGCCTTTACTTGAAACTTGTAAGAAAAAGTCCTCCAGAGTCGGTTTATCTATACTAATTTCGCTGTAGTCGATACCTGACTTTGCTAATGTTGAAAGTAATTTTGATATATCTTTTTCTTTCAACTCTACTTTTAAAAAGTTATCCGATATGTTCGCCTTCCACTTATTTTCCACACAAATTCCTTGGGCTTTGGTGATATCTCTATTAATGAGTAAGTCGACTCTTGAAATGTCAATTTTATTTGCCAGACCCAACGGTGTATCTTCAGCGAGGATTTTTCCTTTATTTAAAAATATTACTCTATCACACAATCTCTCTACCTCCGCCATATTATGTGAGGTATAAAGCATTGAAACCTGGAACTCTTTTTGCTCTCGTATCAGAAAGTCACGAACTTTTTTGGCAATATCCGGATCCAAACTTGCAGTTGGTTCATCCAACAAAATTACTTTCGGGTAATTTATAAAAGATTTTGCAAGTACTACCCTCATTATCTGACCTGCCGAGAGCGAGGCGAACGGCCGTTTTTCGAATTCGGAAATATCAAAGGCATCCAAAAGTTTCTTGATTCGCCTTTTGCGATTTTTTACTCCGTAAAGCCTCGCGATAACATCTAAATTCTCATATACTGTCAGTCTCCAGGGAAGCCTTATGTAACTCGAACAAAAGTTAACTTTTTGTAAGATTTCTTCCCTGTGATCTTTAAAACTTTTTCCGAAATACCAAGCATCCCCCGATGTGGGAGTCAAAGTACCCAAAAGCATTTGAATAGTTGTAGTCTTTCCGGCGCCATTGGGTCCCAAAAGTCCAACAATCTCACCCTCGTTAATATGGAAGGAAATATTTTTGACGGCTTTTGTCTTGCCAAAGCTTTTGCTTAAATTGTTGACTTCCAGAACTTTCTCGAGCATAAAATTTGTGCACTCCTCCGATGAAATCGGAGTTTGCCTGAGACTATTTTATTCCTTAAGAGCCTAATAAGAAAATAGGAAGTATTAGCTTCGGATGTGCAAAATTTAGCAAGGCAATTATATAATTAGATACCATGAATGAATTTTTGCAGCCAGACGAACGAAAACCTTTAAAATCACGGGTGCAAGGGGGTTAGCCGAAAGACTTGGGTTTATTTATGATCCTGAAACAAGTTGGGGTACATTGAGAAAATTCATCAAACCAGAAGGAGAAGGAGAAATAGTTTTTATAGCTGATACTGTGTACTATAACCCGCCAGAGGGCGAAAAAAAATATCAGAATGAAAGATATACTTTCGCGGCAAGACTTAATAAAAGTGAAGAATGGCAACAACCATTACCCGAAATTCTGGTTTCAGAACTCCTGAACGACGTTGGTGCAGCAAGAAACGACCGCGGAGATTTTATAAAGAGCGCTCTCAGAGAGGGCGGATATGACCAAATCTTTGAAAGATTACAAGAAGAGCTTGGTCCTGAAGGTAATTGGACTCATGCGGTGTTGTCAACTCTTAAAGATCTACAAGAAGAGTATGAGGAAGGGCAGAAGTTTATTGAGCAAGACCTGCAACCAAGGATAAAAGAAAGTTTCCCAGGATACCAAATAGACGATAGATATAAGACGTCAAAAACTCTGTATATCCACCGCAGAGACGACCCCAAAAAGGTAACCGAAGAAGTGATCGAATTTACAATTAGAAGTAATAGCGTGAATATCAAAGTCGGAAGGTCAAAGATAAACGAAGATGGCAACGTAGATGCAGCTTACTTTGATAGTTCTGCTAGGGTCACACACATAACTCCCCCCGACTCTGACAGAATGAATTGGCACTTTGATGAAATTGGGCAGGTATTTGAGAGACTATCTCATTGAACTCTAGCTTTTACAAACTCTTTTATTTCGTCTTCAAACCGTTCTTTTGAAAATTTCCTAGCGTTTTCTTGAAGTTTCTTTTTGTCCCACTTTATCCTGTTAAACTGTTTTATTGCGGCAATGACAGACTCTACACTTGGTTCATCGAAAAAAATTCCTGTTTTGCCATCAATTATGGTTTCCAAAACACCCCCTGATTTATAGGCAATAACGGGAGTCCCACCAGCATTAACTTCCAAATTGAGCATGCCGAAATCTTCCTGTAAGGAAGGAGAAATATAGGCTTTTGCATTCTTGATAAGACTCCATTTTTTCTCCTGGGAGACTTCACCTAAAAACTCAACTGTCGGACCAGCTAAACTTTTTAATTCTTTACCGTAGCCAGCAAATTCACGGCCAAAGACTTTCAAGGGTAAATTAAGTCTTGTACAGGCTTCGACTGCCAAGTCAAATCTCTTAGCCCTAGCTAATCTTCCTCCGGTCAAATAATATTTTCTGTCCTTTATTGGAGTACTTTTGAGAATTTTTGGAATATCAATCGGCGGATGAATTACAGTTGCATCTCTTCTATAGAATTTATTTATTCTTGCAACAATTTCTTTTGAGTTTGCAATAAAATAATCAGGTTTTTGGGAATCGATAAAATTATAAAGTCTTATAAAGTGTATCGGAATTTGCCCCAAAATTAATAAAAATCTTCTCAGTGAATTTGTCGTCCACTTATTGGCTGTGGCATAACCGTATAAGTATCTTGGGGGTGTATGGCAATAGCAGATATGAAGTGATTTTTTACTCTTTTTGAATGAATTTACCCCTGTATACGTACCAGCAGCCGAAACAATAATTAGGTCATAATCCGATAAATCCATCATTTTAAAAACCAATGGATCAATCAACCGAAACATACTAATAAGCTTTCCCTTTAGGGGTACGTATTGTAGAATTGAAGGTTTAATATTCCAGTTTTTAAATCTCTCCCTGTGGGGTCCCAGAAATTTCGGCAGATAAACCAATGTATAAACGTCTGCGTTCGGCCAAATTTCGTGGAGAGCTTCCAAAACCCTCTCGGCACCCCCATACTCTTTTATGTAGTCATGGACCAATGCTACTTTCATTTTGGTAGATAGCAAATAGTAGATAGCAAATAGTAGATTGCAAATAGCAATTATAGGACTAAGTCTTATTTTTTAATACTTTTTATTAATCCTGTAATTAATCTACCTACTTTGTCAGTTTGTTCCCATACAAAGTCAAAGTCTTTTCTGTTCAAATAACCAACATCTCTGGCTATCATAAGTTGATTGCAAACTTCAACCAATGAAGCTCTGGCCATCGAATAAAACTGAATTTTTTCTTTATAATATCTTCTACCAAACCCCTCAGCCAGATTATTAGTAACAGATATTACAGCTCGGAGTATTTGAGTAGTAAGGATGAAGTTTTCTTCTTTTGGGAAAGTCTTGACAACTCCGTAGATCATAAGGACTAATTGGTGCCCTTCTTGCCATGCTTTAAGATCTGTAAATCTTTCGATTTTAGCCACTAAGACAGTTTATCTTTTTTCCCATCTTCTATCTACTATTTGCTATCTACTAACTCGGTCTAACTTGTACCAGCTGAAAGTAGTTTCCATCAATATCCTGAAAAGTTGCAACCCAACCGTACCCTTCTACATGGTAAGTATCGGCAATAACCTTAACCTTATTCTTTTTAAGCTTGGCAACTTCTTTCTTTATATCATCAACTTCGAAGTTAACGAGGTATCTTTCCGGATTCTTATTCTTTCCTTTCACTTTTGAGTGGTCAATTATCGCAAAATCGCCACCTTTTTTATATTCGTACATATATACATTAGCCTCATCTTTTCCCTCACCCATTACAAATTCACCAGTTGGTTTTAAGCCAACTTTTTCTTTGTAAAATTTAGCAAGTTTTTCTGCGTTTTCGCTAAAAAGTGTAACTGCATCAATACCTTTTATCATTTTTATCACCTCCTCTCGAGCACATTTTATTCTAAATCTAAAATAGTGCGAAGACCCGCCGACCAATCTTAGCGCGAGACGTGAACGAATAGTCCTGAAAAGCCGGGTGCGAAGATACGGCGGGCATGTATTATATTAACTTCATCTGATTTTCGCTTACAATCATTTTCCCAACTTCTTTTACCCTGTTTGTTAAAGTTTTAAAGCCAAATTGGGTAAAAAGGTCTAAAACTTGTTTGCTATCGACACTCCATTTATTCATTTTTTCAAAATCTGCTTCTATCGGAATGTCTCTGACTATTTCTGCAAGTTTCAGAGACATTTCTCCCCCGCTTTTGCCGCTCTCTAGTCTTTCTTTTGTTTGTTTTGGAAGTGAATTTAAGTTTCTGTAAATTGCTTCAAAACTACCATATTCTTCTATGAGCTTCATCGCTGTCTTCGGTCCAATTCCAGAAACACCTTTGTAGTTATCCGACTGATCCCCAACGAGAGCCTTGTAATCAGGGATTTGGGATGGTTTAACTCCCATTTTTTCAACTACTTCTTCAATACCAAATACTTTTCCCTCGCTTAATCCTTTTACTGGAAGATAGACTTTGACGTTACCGTTAACGAGTTGGAGAATATCGCGGTCGCCCGTAACTATAATCACATTTTGAATTCCTGAACTTAAAACTTTATTGGAAAGTGTACCGATAATGTCGTCGGCTTCATAACCGGCTAGCTCGTAAACCGGAATCCCAAAGGCATTAAGTGTGGCTTTTGCTTTTTCGAATTGGCTCGAGAGATTATCCTCCATCGGAGGCCGTTGAGCCTGATAGCCTGCAAACTCTTTCTGTCTGAACGTTGGCTCTTTCCGATCAAAGGCAACTGCTATATGGGTGGGTTTAAGCTCCTGTATTATTCTAAGAAGCATGCTGACGAGCCCATATACGGCGTTAATCGGCTCTCCTCTCTTTGTAGTTAGAGGTGGCAAAGCGTGATAGGCACGATGAAGTATTGCGTTACCATCGATGAGGACTAGTTTGGACATGAGGTTATTTTACTAAATTTGTAGCGTGAAGTATGTAGAGTGTAGAACGGGAAGTCAGCTGCATACTTCTTGTTACAAGCTACTTGCTACCATTGTTTTTCTTCCCAACTATTTTCTCAAACTCATCTCTGTCTAGCGTTTCTTTTTCTAAAAGCCGATCAACTATTTTTTCAAGTATTTTTTTCTTTTCCTTAACTATCTCTAGAGCTTCCTTATAACAATTTTCAATGATTAGACCAATCTCTTTATCTACCTTCTCCTGAGTATTTGAGGATATCTGTGCCGGTTCATACCATTGTGCTTTACCCATTTCGTCAACGTCGTATTGTGGTCCCAAGTTAACCGGCCCGAGCGAACTCATCCCAAAGTCAACCACCATTGCGCGCGCCAAGCGAGTCGCCATTTCAATATCATTTGAAGCACCTGAAGTCATCTCGTCAAATACTATTTTTTCGGCAGCGCGCCCACCCAGCATTGCCGTAACTTGCTGAAGCATCCTAGTTCTGGTTTCATGGGTCCTATCAGCAGCAGGAGGAATAAGTGTGTGCCCGAGACTCATACCTCTGGCAACAATTGAAATTCTATGAACAGGATCCATCATTGGCAAGGAGTGTGTAACTACTGCATGTCCGGCTTCGTGATAGGCTGTAAGTTTCTTGTCCTCTTTGCTCTGAAGTTTTCTTTTGGCGGGACCGAGCTTAACTTTTGTTGCCGCCTCTTCTACGTCACTCATATTAATTTCTGATTTATCCTGCCTTGCGGCATAAATTGCAGCTTCATTTAGCATGTTTTCAATGTCAGCCCCTGAAAATCCGACCGTCCTATCCGCAACTCTCTCCCAATCGATGCCTTTGCCAAATTTCTTACCCCTCGCGTGAATTTTTAATATCGCAATCCTGCCTTCCTTGTCCGGCATGTCTAAAAGAACTCTTCTGTCAAAGCGCCCGGGTCTTAAAAGCGCGGGGTCGAGCAGATCTCCTCTATTGGTTGCAGCAATAACCACCACATTATCGTTCGGAGTAAACCCATCCATCTCAACCAAAATCTGATTTAGAGTTTGTTCTCTTTCGTCGTGTCCTCCGACAAAACCACGTCCTCTTTGCCTCCCTATCGCATCTATCTCGTCAATAAAAATAATTGAGGGCGCTGAAGTTTTTGCGTTTTGAAAAAGATCCCTGACTCTTGAAGCCCCGACTCCAACCAACATTTCCATAAACTCACTTCCTGCCATTGAAAAAAAGGGTACACCGGCTTGCCCAGCAACAGCCCGCGCAAGAAGCGTTTTCCCGACTCCGGCGGGGCCGAAAAGGATGACTCCTTTGGGTGTTCTTGCTCCAATTTTTCTGTATTTTGCCGGATTTTTCAAAAAATCAACAATTTCCTCCAACTCTTTTTTGGCATCATCAACCCCGGCAACATCATTGAAAGTAACGTCCTGCTTACCCTTGGCAAAAAGCCTGGCACGGGACCGACCAAATGAAAAAATGTCCTGCGCGCCCTTTGTTTGAGCACGGAGAATAAAAAAGAAAAATAAAGCCATAAGAGCCAGAGGTAAGACCACGCTTGCGACCTCTCCAATAACCCGTGTAAGTGATTGGTCAACAACTGTATACTTAACGTCTGTAGGATTAACTCCGGATTTATCCAGAAGATCTGCAAAGCTCTCGCCCGATTCTTTAGTGGCTAATTTCGTGGATCCGTCCTTATAATTTAAAATCAGCTTCTCGTCTTGGATCATAATTTCCTCAACCCTACCTTCTTTAACATCAAGAAGTGCTTGGGAAGTATCCACCTTACTTTCGGTTGACTGGATTTGAAGCAAAGACACTAAGAAGGGCAAAAAAAAGATTACCAAAAAGAAGGCAATTAATACCTTCCAAAGATTTATTTTAAGGCGAAATTCAAAACGATTCTTGGATTTTTGAGGTTTCTTTTGTGATAATTTCTTTAAACTTTTAATAGGATCCATAGCTTAAAATTATTTGACGAAGCTAGAAACCGTTTCAAAACCTCGCCTGGTCGGCTTCGGTCTTGAAGCTTTGCGGTTTGTAGCATCTGAGTGAATAACCCGAGTTAGACTCGGTCAAAACATTTGCTCGTCCCGATGTTCGTCGGGACTCGCTGATTTTGAAATCAGCTGTAAGTCTAGCAGATAGATGCGTCGGTTGCCAGCTCAAATAATCCTTGTGCCGGGCTCAAGCTTCTCATCCGGAATTAAAAGAGCTGCTTTTTCTTCCCCGTCTACGGAAGGCGCCGCTGCTACGAGCATTCCTTGGGATTCCTCCCCGAACATACGTCTTGGTTCAAGATTTACTATATAGGGTAAAAGTTTTCCGACTAAATCGGAAGGTGAATACCATTTTTTAATTCCCGAAAAAATAACCCTCGTACCCAACTCTCCGAAGTCAACCACGCAGCGAATTAGTTTCTCGCTCCCCACCACTTCCGAAGCCTCTAAAACTTTTCCTATTCTTATATCGAGTTTTTTAAAGTCATCGATGGTTATCATAGATAAATAATTAAATTAACCCCATTTTTTCCTTAACTTCTTTTACGGTTTTACTTGCTACAGCTCTAGCTCTCTCGGTTCCGTCTTTAAGTGCATTATCTATATAGGCCCTATCTTTTTCTAATTCTCGTCTCTTCTTCTGGATAGGTTCTAAGTCTTTAAATATTGCTTCTGCTAATTCGTTTTTCAGATCCTGATACTTTATGCCCGATCGCTTATACTCTTTCTCATATTTTGTCCTTTTTTCTAATCCCTGAAATAGCTCCACTATTGTTAATAAAGTATAAACTCCACCGCCTTCGGGTATTTTATTACCCTTGCCGGAATCTGTTGGTACCTTTGCTAAGCGTTCTTTTATCGTTTCTAAATTATCCGTTAAGTTGATATAACTCCCCTCTACGGATTTGCTCATCTTCCCTTCCCCAGTTAAGGAAGGTATGTATCTACTTTTTGTCTCAAGGCTCCTAGGTTCCGGGAAACCCAAGCCGTAGAGCAAATTCATCTTTCTTGCAATTTCTCTGGTTACCTCCATGTGCGGCTCTTGGTCCATTCCAACCGGTACCATGCTTGCTTTGTATATCAAAATATCAGCCGCCATTAAAATAGGGTAGTTAAGAAGAGCCATGGTCACATTCTCAGGATACTGTTTTACTTTCTCCTTATAAGTTGGAAGGTGTTGCATTCTTGCCACAGTTACAACGGTTGAAAAATAATAAGCCAATTGAACGTGTAAGTCCGCTAGACTAGATTGAAGAAATAAGGCAGATTTTTTGGGATCAAGGCCGCAAGATAAATAGTCAAGGATAACTTCTCTGGATTCAAGCATGATTTTTTTAGGATCAAATGGAGTCGTCATTCCGTGTAAATCTGCAACCATATAAAAAGTCTCATAGTTGGGATCTTCTTGCAATGCAAGCATCCCTTTAGCTGTGCCAAGGTAATTACCCAAGTGAAGATGGCCTGTAGGCCGCATTCCCTGCAAAACTCTCTTTTTTACCATATCAATAGTTTACCAAATTAATCTTTGAAACTTAATCGCCTTGTTTAAATCTTTCCTCAACGGCTTTTATTTCACTCATTATCCTGTCGGCTAAATCCTGGGGAGTTTCACCAAGATCAGGTACGATAAAAATTTTATCTTTAATATCTGACGGGTGCTTTCTTAAAGCTTCTTCAACTCCGCGCGGAGAACTTTTGACTTGGATTTTATACCTTTTTGAACCCGAAAAGGGGTAAAAATCAATCCGCTTTTTTCTATCCAAGTCATCGGAGACGTCATAACCATCTAATTTACCTTCATTAACTAGGTAATCGAGTGCGTTTTTAACCATATCTTCTCTTGTCCTGCCACGCACCAAAGCTATCTCGTAAAATAGTCTTTTCAGACTCGAAAATCTTTCCGGAGTCATGGATTAGGGAGATTTTAACTCAAGTTAAAGATAAAGTGAACATTATGGGGCACGTTTAATAAAATAAGTGCCAGCGACTGGGATCGAACCAGTGACCTTAGACTTATGAAATCTCTGCTCTACCGCTGAGCTACGCTGGCTCGTGTTGCGGGGCCGGGAGTCGGACCCGGCCTGGAAGATTATGAGCCTTCCGTGCAGCCGTACACTACCCCGCATATAAACGTTCAGGTTGAATTATATCATATTAAAGCTATCAGACTGCGTAAATAAAAAACCCCCAGAATTAAGTTTATGCATATATGTAGCTTGCATATACCCAATGCTGGGGGTGGTCAAATTCAAGAAATTTTTTAGAGTGTAAGTTGGTAATTGCGAATACGTCGCAAATAATCGATGAGCTTTTCGCGACCATGGGCATGGACGTAGTCTCTCTCAAGAGTCGTCGACTCACCTTTAAAGAGGTGGGTTAAATCACGCTCGGGACCAACCCCCTTGCCGGCCCATTCAAGATTAATAACGCGTTTCCGCCAACCGACTTTGAAGTTACCTACTTCCGTCCGAACCAAAAACCATGGTCCGCAACAAGTAGGATCCCCGCAATATTCGTTGGGAATAGCGTTTAAAACAACCTGTTTGTAACCAGATTTGGTGAAAATTTCTTCGAAGTAGTTTGTCTCAAGTTTTCTGAGCCGATTTTCCTGGCAAAGTGGATGCCGATAGGTCCAGACATTGAAATACCCAGAATCGCCTGGCTGGACCAGATATGTGTCCTTATTAGCCTTGTAGACCCAACCGCGCTCCCCTTCATCGCGCACAACAACATCCTCGAAAACAGGGTGGTTGGCATGTCCAACATAAGCTGGGTTCTGGATCATCAATTCCGGTTGAAGAAACACTGTCGCAGAAAGTTCTGCGCCTATAAGCTTCTCAACTTCACGAAGTGATTTACCAGCAAACCGCTCAAGCGGAATGTCTTCATAGGTTCGGTTTACAACAGCTGTATGTGCATCCTGAATCATCCAGGGCTCGAGACAGAGGTCGCAAACCATCCCATCTGGAGGAAGTTCCCAAGCCATTGAAGCAGACCAATTAGTCGGTAGTCCTGTTACAACGCAAAATTCGTTATACCCTGCTGGTGTCAGAACAAGCATAAAAGCAAGGTCTGGACGACCTTTTGGCCACTGGAGCTTTCCCCAGTTACCGCAAGAGTCTGTATACCAGGATCCCTCAATAATGTAGTCATTGAGCCTTTCGCCCCGATCGTAGTGAGCCTCATGACGTGCATGAGCAACTTCGTTTAGGCCTTTCAAACCTCCTTCCACAATAGTTTTCATAATCTTTCCTGGATCGTCATACCAAGGCGTATCCACTTCGACCTTCCTTTCTTCTTTTTAAGAATCTTAGTTCTCTTTCAGGACATCCATCGCCTCTTTACAACAGTCTCTGTGAACCCAGAAGTGGGTATTCCCTAGATAAACTCTGATACCATGATCGCTGCAACATGGTTTACCACAATGATCGCACTTCTTTTGGGTCTTTTTGCCACACTCGCTGCATTTCTCTGCCATACTTTTTCCCTTTCTTTTTCCTGAATTTGTTAAGGTGCTCGATCCTTGGCTAAAGTTTAGTATGCCGCAAAAATTGGCTTACTTTTCTTAAACCAAGAAATCTGCCCAAAGGCAGATTTAAGCTATAAACATTTCCTATTTTTACTTAGGAATAGGCAATGAAGGTATTATATTACAAATCAAATACTTTCATCCACTTTTTCCAATTAGGATCGGGAAGAGTCTCTTCTTCTTTCTTTTCTTCCGGTGCAAGTTTCCTTAAGACATCATCCTCGGGCAGGATAACAACAATTTCTCCTTCTTTGGCATACCCTAATTTATCCCTCAATTGTTTTTCTATATAAATATCATCCCTTGCCTCTCTTAATCTCGCCTCAAGTACCTTATTCTCATCAACAACTTTATTTAGCATTTCCTCTTTCTCCTTAACCTGTAAATTCGCTTGCCTGACTTTTTCTATGCTTTTTGTCAGAGATATCATTAGCAAAATAGCCGGAAAGATTATTAATAGAGATTTGAGCCTTATGAATTTGTGCAGAACTTTTACCAAAAGATTTCGCATTTAAATTATCTCAATAACGTATCAAAATATACCTATGTATAACAAAAGTGTTGACCTTTTTTAAAAAACTATGTTATCATATCATCATTAGCCTTAAGAAGTAGAGTCTTCTACCTCTGAAAAACAGGTTTAAATTTTTATATCGTATAATTCAAGCATACATTATGACACAAGAAGTTCTGAAAGACTTACTGCCTAAATTTATCGGACATTTAGAAACAAAGGGTCGATCACCATCAACAATTCTTGCTTATCGAGCCGATCTCGAACAACTGTTGGAGTTTTTGGTTAAAAGAAACAAGGCAACAGCTGATCAAATCTTACAGGAGGATATTGAAGCTTTTCGCGACACCCTGCTCAGCCAAAAATACACGGCTAAATCAGTTTCCAGGAAGCTAAATGCCGTAAAAACATTCTTCCGCTATCTTATAACCGAGAAAATACTCTCATCTAATCCGTCGGAAGACGTCGCTCATCCCAAAATTACTGCTGCCATGCCGAAATTCCTCTCTCCCATGGAATACAGGGCACTTCGTGACGTTGTCCGGGACGATTTAAGAATTGCTGCGGTAATTGAACTCATCTTACAAACAGGATTACGAATCTCCGAAGTGGCGAATCTGAAGCAAGAGGATCTGAAAGACACAGAGGTCAAGATTCAGTCTTACGCAACACAACCCGAACGCACAATTCCACTTAATAAACCCGCCAAAGAAGCCCTCGATGAATACCTAAAGCTCAGACCTGAAACAGATTCTCCTTACATTTTTGTAAGTAAAAACGGAAAGCCCTTGGCAGTAAGGAATATTCGTGCGGCAATCGACCGCTATATGCATAAATCTGAAATTTCCGCTTATTCTGTAAACGATTTAAGAACCACCTTTATTGTTGAAAATCTTAAAAGCGGAATTGATCTGGTACTTCTATCTCAGGTTGTCGGACATAAAAGACTTTCGACAACCGAACGGTATTTGGAACTCGCCGAAGTCAAAGAACCTGGCAAAAAACAGATTCTTGCAGAGCTTTAAAAACTCTTTTTACTTTCCAAAAAGGACTTCTCCACCTCATTTAATTGTCTTTTCCTAATAACTAACTTCTCATCATCGTTTATTATTTTCTTGGCTAACTCTAAATATTTTTGAGCTTCCTTAGGTTCGTCTACTCTTAAAAGCCGGGCAAGCCTCAAATGACACCCAGATTCCCAAACATGAATAAGAAAGTTAGGAACTTTTTTAGCGCCCTTTCTTATCTCATTTAATCCCTCAAGCATAACTTCTTTACCTTGTTTCTTTTTGCCATTGCGGTAAACTGCTTCTCCCAAATGATAGCGAAAGTCCCCTTTCTCAGCCAAACTCCCTTCGTAAACTTCTAAAGCCTTTTTATAGTTTTTTATAGCATCCTGATAATTTTCAAAAAGCATACTCACTTCTCCCAATCTAAAATATGACGTTGAGTACTTATTTTTTAAATCTTTTTCTTTTGTGATTTCAAGCATTGTTTCAGCATCCTTCCTGGCCAAAATTGCGAATACCCTGTCCTGCGTCAACAAAAAGAAACGTTTCCAGGTTAGGGTTCTGTCCTTTAAAGCATCTACTATCCCCTCATAATTATTCTCTCTCTGATAACCGATAATGGCGTGGTCTAAGTATTGTAACGCACCTAGGTGATTATCTTTTTCTCTGGCGTTACTGCCCAGTAAGTGAAGTTTTTTGGGTGTAAGTTTTGATATGTCTAGGAGTTTCTTCATTTAAGATTGAAAGTAAAGTGGATGCGCCTGGGCTCGAACCAGGAACCCCCAACTTATAAGGTTGGTGCTCTAACCATTGAGCTACGCATCCAAAGTGGATTTATTATATCAGAACATGAAGCTAAAATACTAAGATTGAAAGCTGAACTAATTCTTTTTTGAAGCTCCACGGCCAAAGGCATTGTCCATTTTTTCCCAATCCCGCTGCTTTCTTATCTTTAAATTCTTTTTCCAAATAGCATCAAGAGCTGACACATCAACTCCTTTTTTCTTAGCAAATGCTAAAAGTCCGAGCATGTCTTTTGGAAAACAAGCTCCTCCGAACCCAAAATCCCCATCTGGACCTGGTGTTTTCAGATGTGTACCAATCCGGTGGTCAGCTTCAACCATTTGTCTAACTTGGTCGTATCTGGCTCCGATTTTTTTGGCTAAAAAATAAAATTCGTTAGCTAGAAGGACTTTGGAAGCTAAAACCAAATTGCTCATATATTTTGCAAGCTCTGCGGATGTGAAATCAGTAATAAAATATTTCCGACCACCCGGTAAAATACTCTTATAAAGCTTTTTTATTCGTTCACCTACCCTCTTATCATTTACTCCAATTATCGTCCTTGAGGGATTTAAAAAGTCTTCGTTGGCATGCTCCTGGGTTAGAAATTCAGGATTCATTGCAAAGTGTACTCTTGGAAATTTTTTTGAAAAACTCAGAGTAGTTCCCGGCAAAACGGTAGATTTAATAATTACTACCTTATTTGAATGTTCCAGTCCTTTGGCAATTTTGTGGACAACCTCTTTTACAACACTCATATCCATGCCCGAATAGTCACGCAGCATCGGAGTCGGAAGACAAACAAAAATGAACTCGGAACTATTTAATACTTCCTCGAAGGTATAAGGGCTTTTTTTGTATTTATCGTACCAATAAACCTTGTTTTTTTTATTCTTCAAAAATCCTTTACCGGTAGCTGCCCCGACATAACCCCAGCCAATGACTCCGATTTTTGCCATAATCCTTATGGAGTTTATTACAACTAGTTTCAAAAAACCAGGTGCTACAAAAATTGCAAGATTTTTCTACAATTGGCTTTTGCCAAGTGCCAAGAAATCGCAAGATTTCTTATGACATCCTCCCCGCTTTGAAGGGCGGGGTTTTATCGAATGCTGCTATAACTTGGCACGTCTTGCAATTTCCGAATCAACCAATCTCACATCGCGCCCGTACTTTAGCCTGCTCATTTCTTTAATTATCTCTGCAACTTTGGGATTCATTGTCTCCCTTTGCTTATTCATGTCTTTGAGTAAACTCATGGAAAAAGGAGGAACAGGCTCATTATTCACTATCGTTTTTACGTAAGCGTGGTATCTTTCGATATTTAGCAAATCCTCTTCGTTAAAAACGGGGGTGTACTCGCGGGCTAAATAATTAGCATCCGTTACACCAACCCTGAATGCAATTTTCGTTCCGACGTTTCCGAATACCGCATTTTTTACTTCTTCGTCAACCTGTCCAATGAATTGATTGGCAACACAAAGGGCTAAATGAAATTTTCTTGCTTCGGAAAGTATTTGTGCAAAATCCGGTGTAGCAAAATTTTGAAACTCGTCAACATATAGGTAAAAATCCCGACGCTGGGGCTCGGAAGTATCGGCTCTACTCATTGCCGCCATTAGGATTCTGGGAACCAAGATCAATCCGAGGAAACTAGAGTTCTCCTCACCCAGCTCCCCTTTTGAAAGATTGACAAAAAGAATTTTGCCGTTATCCATTACTTCTCGGAACGAGAATGAAGATTTAGATTGACCAATTATGTTTCTGATCATTTTGTTGGTGACGAATCTTCCGAATTTTGAGGTTATATAATCCAGTACTTCTGATTTGTGGAAGTCGGAAGTTTGAGCGATTTGGTCCGTCCAAAATCGTCTGACAATAGGATCCGTAACTTTGGGAAGTAATTCCTGAACAAATTTCGAGTCTGTCAATATTCTCATCACCTCAACAAAAGTGCTGCCCTCATCGCTCATAGCGGTCAGCATGGCGTTTCTTACTGAATGCTCAAACCTAGGACCTACAATTCCGGTTTTATAGGGATCAAAAAGCTTGTACATCATGTTAATAACAGCCGTGGCTGCGAAATGTTTTTGGTCCTCTGTATTTGCTTCGAGTAAGTTAAGTCCCATAGGACGTTCTGTATCCGAAGGCCTGAAATAAATAACATCCTCGGCACGCTCCGGAGGGATCATCTGAAGTAAATCCTCGACCGCATCGCCGTGAGGATCCATAAAGCAAACACCCTGACCGGCTTTAATATCCTGAAGGATCATATCTTTCAAAAGTTCTGACTTTCCTGTTCCTGTCGCCCCGATAATATAGACGTGGCGCATTCTATCGGGTTCTGAAATATGAACCAGTTTTTCCATACCTCTGTATTGACTTTTTCCAAGATAAAGGCCTTCGGTCGGAACCTCAGCCGGCGCCGGAGCACGTTTTGAATAAAGCCAATATATGTGTGGGGTAGTGATTAACTTATTGGGGAAATGAAATATCGTTGCCAATTCTTCAGAATTAAGAATTGTTGCACGGTTTCCCAGAAAATGAAACATGGGGTGGTATCTGTATAGGAAATCCTCCACAAAAGTTCCCTTCCTTCTTATTTTTCTGGCTCCAAGCGAGTTCATATCCCCCGCAAACGATTCGAAAGCACTCACAATATTGGTTAGGTGCGCATTAGCGGAAGACTCATTTTCGGATACACAGACAATTCGAATGCTTGTCTCAAAACCGGGTTTGGAAACTTTATTTTCAATCGCCTCTAAAGTTTTGGCGGGAATCGAGAATTTTGCTTTTTCCGGATCGGATTCCTGCTTTTTAATTTGCGAAATATAATTACTCCCGGTCTTTTGCCACTCGCTATCGGAAGGTGAAATAAGTATCTGAATTGCTGCCCCTTCGTCTTTCCCCATCTTTGCCAGAGCTGAAGTTATAGTTGCAAGCGGGTCGGTTGGTAAATCCTTAAACGTCTTTAGCGGATAATAATTTTCTTTCTTCAATTGGAGCGATTTATAGGCCACTTTATAGCCTTCTGTAAAAATATTGTATTCGGGCACTTCGATAATTTCTGCATCCGAGTATGAGCCGTGTATTTGCTTTTCTATCAGATCTTGAAAAGCTTTCGGTACCCAAACATAAAAACGGATATCTTCTTGACGGGCCACCAATTCGAAAGAAATTGCCGGTTGGGTGGATGTGTATTTTTGCTGCCAACCTCCTTTTTTAATTGAGTAAAGACTAGCAAAAAGTTGTTCCATGGCATCAATTTTTATTTCATTACCTTTTGTAACGGCAACCTGCAATAAAACGGAGTCAATTGATCTTTCCTCACGACCCCTAAATCTATAGATTGTGAAACCTATGACCGCACCGGCAATAATAAGGAGAAAAAATAAACCGAAAAAAAGAAGGGTTAGAAATACATAAGTAAAATCTATTGATCCTACACTAAACATATTAGGTAGCTCCTCCCCCCTGTGCGAGTACCCTCCAGCCAAAATGAAATGCCTTTTTAATTATCCTTAACCAAAATGTTGCAAGCCAGGTAAGTGAGTCCGAAGGAGAACCTTTTGACCAGTCGGTCAGCTGAGTTGGACTAGCGGGAATGGTAATTGTTATTGTCTGGGTGGACGGAGACTGCATTAAGGGTTTCCCAGTCTTATCGTCCGTGACCTGAGCGGTAATTTGCGTGGGAACTGGCGTTACACCAGCTTCCTGTAAAGAGGGTGTTGTCTCGGGGGTTTCGGGAATCTCCTTAACCACACTCTCCGTAACGGGTGGTCTTTGGCCTTCCGATGGTCTTTCTGGATTTGTAGCCATATATCAAAATAATTGTAACACCAATCCCGATTAATCTTAAAGTGAATTAAGGCGTAAATAGTACGCGAGGCTATTTTTTGTTATCCCTTGTTACTTTAATCTTTTTTCCGATCCAAATTTCTTCTTTAACCCCTTCCTTAAAACTTTGTTGCCTTGCTAGCATAAACAAAAAATCCGAGAGTCGGTTTACATAAACAAGTATTTGCGGTTTAATACGATTTTTCTCGTCCAACCTGACGATAACCCGTTCCATTCTTCTTGCTACCGAGCGAGCATAATGAAGATGGGCCGTTACTTGGCTTCCTCCGGGTAAAATAAAATTTTTTAAAGGCGGAAGGCTTCCCTCCAACTCGTCGATTATTTTCTCAAACTTTCTGGCTTTACCCGTAATAAATCTTAACTTGGAGCCACCCAAGATTGATCCAATCGTCAATAAATTTCTTTGTATGTCCAAAAGTATCTTGTTTAGTTTCCTATCTTCGGAATACGAAATAACAACTCCCAAGTAGGAATTAAGCTCGTCCACCGCTCCCACGGCATGAATCCGGTAAGAGTTTTTTGAAACCCTTATTTTTTGCGGCGATGTGCTATATAACCCCGTCTCCCCCTTATCCCCCTTTTTTGTGTAGATAACCATATGGCAATTTTATCACTAGCAGAGAAAGAGCAAAGAAGTAAGTTTATATTCTTAAAAGTTACAATTCACAGGTTGAAAATCCGCATCGGGAACATTTGTAGCATTTCTTGTCTTTCTTTAAGGGTAAATCGCAAGTCGGACACATTTTTATTTTTTCCTCCGTCGAGTTCCCTCCGAACTCAAAGACCTGGTCTTTTTTGGTCCTGTCCCTGTAAACTGTTAAACCTTTGCATCCCAGCTTCCAGGCCAGCACATACGCTTCCTCGATATCGTTAGGTGTGGCTGTCGATGGCATGTTAATGGTTTTTGTTATCGCATTATCAGTCCATTTTTGGAAAGCTGCCTGCATCTTAATATGATCCCTCCAGTCGATGTCGTGGGCTACCTTAAATACACACTTTAAATCAGCCGGAATTTCTTTTATTTCCTGGATACTACCGTGGTTATCAATTATTTTTTGGATAAGCTCATCCGAATAAATTCCCCTCTCTTTAAGTTTTTCGACGAATAAAGGAATAACAGTTCTGAGACGCATCCCGTCAAGAACGTTTTGTTCATAGGCGAGGGCGAAATAAGGTTCAATCCCGAATGAAGTTTCGCAAATTACCGCATTTCCTGATGAAGGCGGAAAGGTCATCAAAGCGACGTTTCTCGGCTTTTTCTTTTTATTGGCCCAGATAGAATCGGATACGAGCGGAAAAGCTCCTTTCTCTTTAGCTACCGTACAGGATGCGTCAAATGCCGATTCATACATTGTCTTGGCAACTTTTTCAGCAAGAAGCAGTGCTTCATCGCTATCGTAGGCTATACCCAAGATTGCAAGAACTTCCGCCCAACCAACTCCTCCAATTCCTATTCTTCTGTGGTTTCTGACCGCATCCGTTACTTCTTTAACAGGAAATCTTGAGGCGTCGATAACATCATCCATTAGCCTTACTGCAATCTTCATAACACTAGCCAGTTTTTTAAAATTAAACTTACCGTTTTCAATAAACTTCACAAAATTTACATAACCCAAATTGCAGGATTCGAACGGGAATAACGGTTCCTCGCCGCAGGGATTGGTTGCCGTAATTGGACCGCGTTTTTTCAGAAGCGGATTAGCTAATTGTGTGCCTTTATTAATTGCGGAGAGATTAATTATCCCGGGATCTCCGGTCTGCCAAGCCATTGTCGCCATAAGCTCGAGTATCGACTTTGCTTTGACGGTGTTAACCACTTCTCCCGTTCTGGGATTTACCAAATCCCAATCCTTCCCTTTGAGAGCAGTTTGCATAAACTCATCCGTTATGCCTACAGATATGTTGGTCTTAGACAGATATCCGTCATTTTGTTTGGCAGTGACGAAATTAAAAATATCGGCATGATCGGCATTTAGTATTGCCATATTGCCTGACTCGTACTTGCCTTCTTGCCGGAAAAGAGAAGTCATCAAATTAAACATCTCAATCATTTTAACAGGTCCTGCCGCAAGTTCGGGAATGCCTCCGACAACGTCTCCCTCCGGACGAATATTTGAAAAGTTATAACCGCAACCGCCCCCATTTTTCTTGATAAGCGTTGATTTGTGAAGAATTTCAAAAATTCTGTCTATATCATCATCCATTGGCCAGACAAAACAGTTAGCCAGCTGGGGAGAATCTTTACCAGCATTAGCCAAGGTTCGGGTGCCCGGAAGAAACTCAAAACTGATCATAATTTTGTAAAACTCCTGATACCACTTTTTCTGAAGTTTTTTTGTTTTTTCGGATTTTGCCAAAAAGCGGGCTACTCTTTCGATCATTTCTTTGGGTGTTTCTGTAATTTTCCCCTTTTGGTCTCGACGAAGATAACGCTCCTTTAATATATAAAGAGTGTTATAAGAAAGACCGATATCATCATTAATTCCCAGGCTTTCTTTATCCTGAAGAGCGTGTTTTTTGTTTTCTCTGTAGCGGATAAATTCCTTGGCGGTTTTTGCATGACCGTGTTCTATTAAAACTTTTTCAACTAACTCACCTATTTCACTTGTTTTAATAATTTCACCATTGGGATATTTTTTAGTCAGCGTGGTTACTACTTCGGTACCCAACTGATAGGAAAGATTTTTATCATTTCCTCCGACTTTTTGTGCAGCTTGCCAAATACTTTGGGATATTTTTAACGAGGAGAAATCTTCTTTTGTACCACTTAATTTAAGAACTTTCTTAACTAACATACGATTAGCATTCAGAATAGCCACAAACGTGGCACTTGGAGCAGCCTTCCTCATTTACAAGCGCTGAAGCGCCGCAGGAGGGACAAATATCGCCAGATACTTTTGGACTAGTCAATGAAAGCTGGGTGGTAAAGGATTCTTCTAATCCGTTACCGTTTGTCGGAGTCGATTCAAACAAGGCCGTTGAAGAATCCAACTCGGTTGAGGTCGAGTCTGACTGGGTTGAGGCCAAGTGAGACTCAGCCGAAGCCATTGTGTGGTCATCACTCCCCAGGGGGGAGGTATCCGGCATCACGCCGGAAATTTGTGCCGACATAACAGCTCCAGCCGAATCTGACTGGGCCTCAACAGTTAAAATTTTCCCACTACCGTCGATTGCCTTTTTAAGATTTAGAAAACTTGAATCACCCGCAAACCCGGCTTGATAGCCGTTTATCTTAAAACCGAAATGTGTCGAGATTGCTGCGGCAACGGCATCTGGCAAAGATAGAATTTTTCTCGAACCAAACCCAACCGACCGCCTTCCACCGATTCCCGAAAGCTGTAAGGCAATCTCTTTAGCTTTTTCTCTGGGAGCGAGGTGTCCTCTGAACCTTAAAGAGGTGGAAATGGTTCGACCCAATGCCTCAGCCATAGCCGTAACATCACTTCCCGCCTTTCCGACGTTGATAAAGACTTCCAAAGGCTCTCCGCTTTCGTCCTGATTAATGGTAACAAATGCTCTGCCTACGGGAGTCTCCAGGCGGTACGTCGATCCCCGAACTACAAAAGGCCGAATAAGTGTCGGGTCTTTTGCTTCCTGAAAAACATCTTTTTCCTTATCCTTTACCCCCAAATTAAGAACCTGGGTCTCTTTACAACCGTCTCTGAAAACCGTTATGCCCTTGCAGTCCGTTTCCCAGGCAAGTAAGTAGGCTTTCTTAATGTCATTCACCTTAATGCTATTTGCCATATTTATAGTTTTACTCACGGCATTCTCTGTATATTTCTGAAAGACAGCCTGGTGTTTTATATGCCAGTCGTGATGAATCTCATGGGCTGTTCCAAATACTTGCCTAACATCTTCAGGAACTTCATTAATGCCTCTTATGACTCCGTGTTCTACGACCTTATCCTTTATTCCCTCTGACCAAAAACCTCTTTGCTTTGCAACTTCCTCAAATTTCGGATTAATAAAAGAAAGTGTCCGATCAAGATGCTTATCCTTGACAATATGCTGATAGGCTAAAGCAAAAATAGGCTCAATTCCGCTTGATGCGCCGGCGATAATCGAAATTGTACCCGTTGGAGCAATAGTTGTTACTGTAGAATTTCTACGGGGTTCTTGGTTTTTATATGTACTTACCGGCCACATTGGGAAAGGACCTCTTTCTTTCGCCAGATTTTTCGAGGCATCAACGGCCTCTTCCTGGATTACTTTCATTATTTTTTCTCCGAGCTTTAACGCTTCCCGACTGTCGTAAGGAATACCAAGTTCAATTAGCATATCTGCCCAGCCGCCAACCCCGAGTCCGATCCTTCGTATTGCCAGTGAAATCTTTCTTATCGACTCCAACGGATATGGATTCATTTCGATGACATTATCCAAAAATCTGGTACTTAATCGGGTTGCTTTCCTCAATTTTTCCCAATCAACTTCTTTCTTACCGTCCGTAGCTTTTACAAAATATGTTAGAAATATACTTCCCAAATTGCAGGAATCATAAGGGTAAAGCGGTTGTTCGCCGCAGGGGTTTGTGGATTCCACCGGACCTAGGGATGGGACCGGATTTGCACTACCCGCATTAACTCTATCGATAAATACCAATCCTGGGTCTCCTGTTTTCCAAGCTCCGTCGGCTATTTCATCAAAAACGCTTCGGGCATTCAGTTTTCCCACCACTTTCCCGTTATGGGGATCAATTAGGTCGTAGTCCGAACCTCTCTTATACGCTTCCATAAACACATCTGTTACTGCAACGGAAATGTTAAAGTTGGTTATCCCACCTTCTTCTTTACAATGGATAAATTCCATAATATCGGGGTGGTCAACTCTCAATATTCCCATATTGGCACCGCGACGTTTACCTCCCTGCTTAATTTCATTGGTCGCCGCATCAAATATGCGCATAAAAGAAACAGGACCCGACGCGGTTCCGCGACTCGAGCGGACCACCGACCCTTGAGGTCTTAAACGACTGAAGGCAAACCCTGTTCCCCCTCCAGTTTGGTGGATAAGCGCCTGGTATTTTATAGCGTCAAAAATTCCGACAAGAGAGTCTTCCACCGGTAACACAAAACAAGCAGAGTATTGAAGCCCATTATCAGTACCGGCATTCATTAAGGTGGGCGAATTAGGCAAAAAATCGTGAGAGACTAAAAGTTGATAAAACTCTCTTGCAATCTTTGTAATTTCGGTCTTACCTTTTCCCCAACGAACTTCGGCTGATGCGATATCCCATGCTACACGCCAACACATCTCCTCCGGGGTCTCAATAATATTCCCAAGATCGTCTTTTTTTAAATATCTCTCCGTTAAAACCTTGAGAGATTGTTCTGTCCATACTCCGGCGGGAAGATCATCGGGTAAGCTAGGTTTTTCGCCGATCTTCGTGAAAATATCTTTCTTTATTTCTTCGTATGAAGGAAATTGCAAACTCTCAAGACTAAGATTTTTGCTTCCGTTTTTTTTCTTGTTTTTGCTTTTTGCTTTTATCATGTTTTTACATTCCTAATGAAAGACCTCAAGTCTTTATTGCCCTAGCAAAATCTTCCAGATCTTCAAACTGCAGATAGACGCTGGCGAATCTGAGCCAGGCCACTTTATCTATCTTTTTAAGTCTTTTCAAAACCGCATGGCCTATCGCTTTTGACGAAACCTCTTCTTTTTCTTTTTTGAGCATCTCGCGTTCAATCTGGTTGACTACGTCGTCTACTAGGTCTAGTGATATTGGACGTTTCTCTACTGCCCTTAGTATTCCTCTTTTAACCTTCTCGCGTTCAAAAGGTTCACGACGGCCATCTTTTTTAATAACCCAGAGTACTGTACTTTTCACCCTCTCGTAAGTCGTATATCTTTTCCCGCACTTCCCGCATTCACGCCTTCTTCTTACAGCCCTACCTTCCTCAACCGCCCTCGACTCCAAAACCTGAGTATCGCTGCTTGCACAAAAAGGACATTTCATAACTTAATCTAACTTTCTTTTCCGAAAAGAAAGTTAGGTAAAGAAAACGAACTAAAACTAATTTCACGAGTGTAAAAGAAAATCGCTACTGGTAGTGACAGTAACAATAATTAAACACTACATCTGCCTATGTCAACTATCAATTACTACATCAGAAAAGATCATCGCAGCTTCACGACAAGGCTGGTAATTTTGGGGTAGTTAAAAGTTTTAATAAGTTAAGTTTCGGAGAAATAAAAAAGAAGATAAAAAAATTACTCTAAATTAACTCTTTAACCCTTTCGCCGCCAAAAGAAAGTATTCACAAACCAATAAATTTACCAAGCGAAGGGATTTTCCGGTGGAGTTATACCTTTTTCATTTAATGCGTCACGACTGGATTCGAATACTTTTTTAGCATATGATTGTGCTTCTACAATCTTGGGTTTCGCATCTTCGGGAGCAATTGTCATTATCCCCTCCATTACCTCAAAATGCTTAAGTGAAGCCCGTGCCAGTCTTTCCAGAAACTGGGATGTATCCATTCCCTTTTTCCGATTCTCGTTTTCCTGAAGCATGGCTTCCTCTAAATATTTTTCAGCCTTACTTAAGGTAGTAAAAGCTAACTCCGGTTTATCCTTCTCAAAAAGAATTTTGGCCGAAGCCAGTCTTTTATCAGCAAAAAGAAGATCAAGCTCAGCCCGTCTTGACGAATTAGTCGTAATAAAAAGCCAAATTTTATCCCTGAGCGCCTTTAGCGGCCAAAGAGGGCTATCGGGCATGATTCTACCCTGGTAAGGTAAATCGTAGTTAACTTTTGTAATGTTTGTGTCTCCCAAAACCTGAACTTTTTCCACCGTTTCACTGGTAAAATCGTATTTAACCGAAGCCGTCCGTAAGATAGATACCAATAAGATTCCGAAGGCAATAATTAAAAGGCCAGAATATACACTAATTTTGCGAAACATGTAAAGTATAAGTATGGTAGTTCAATTTGTTGAAGAAATCAACAAATTATTTTGCATTTTCTGATTATATATCTGCCATTTAATTCAAATATTTCTCCATTTGAGAATAGGAAATTAAAAAAAATAAAATGGAAAATGATAAAATGACCAATCACTTTTTCGATTTACCTAAAAAGTATAATCGGCCACTCCCAAAGTACATGAAGAAGGATAGATGAAGCGACATTTTTTGTTCTGGCAAAGACCCAGGCGGATCCGATCCCGAATAGGGTTGTCAAAAATAAATAAAGAACCGTATTAGTAGGATTTAGTTCCCACCAAAAGATAGCGATTGGAACGTGGATTAAGGCCCAAATAGTGCTTGTTATAAGATTAGCTCGCCACTCATCCCCCAGAACACGCCACACCCTGTTAAAAAGATAACCTCTAAATGCTATTTCCTCAGAAACGGCCGTTGCGAAAGAAAGCCCTAGTGCAATTAAAAATGGATCCTGCCCAAGATTAGCCGAAAAGTCTATGCTTTCGTATTTTACGAAGTTAATGATAACCGCCTCCAATGCAAACAAAACTCCTAAGGCGAGTGCAAGATATAAAGAAGGGAAAAGATTTTTTGTAGTTACTCCGAGTGATCCAAGATTTCCTTTTTCCTTTTTGACTAAAAAATAAACAGGGACAAGCCAAATGAGGGGCTTCACGAAAAGTTCCTCGATTTCCACCGGAAGTTTAAAAAGCATTCTGTAAAAACCCCAAACAATTAGGAGGAAGGTAGCAAGTAAGGTTGTGTGCTTAATGGCCGTTTCTTTATTAGGCATGGGTGCTTTGTACAAGGCAAAGAACAAAGTACGTAGCGTAGAGTTTGTACTCTTTTATTATATTCTTTAGCTATGCCCTTTGCACTCTGTACTATGTCCTACTAATCTTACACTCCTTGAAAGCAAAATCCATAGTTTCTAAAATTTCAAAAATTATTTGTTTAGCATCCCCGTAACTTATTACATTACTTTCGTTGGGAAACCAATGAAAAAGCATGTTTCTGCCTCTTTTCCAAGTTTCCCAAAGAGCATCTGGCAATTCTTTTCCTTGGCAATAATTCTCCAGCATATCATATATACTTTCCTCTCTATAATGATTTTCAAGAGCGGGATTCAATGCCTTCCCTACTCTAAAACGCTTTCCAAAATATGTTTCGTCAGATATAAAACCAAGGTCACGAAACAACGTCTTCAGAAAACCCTCATAGGCTTTAGCCGCAGGGAAAACAATAAAGGCGTAGTCGTGAAACCTTTTGCTCCACTTTCCAAAAGTACTAATAAGCAAAACTGACTCGCGTAACAACTCCTGTAAATCCTGGTGAATGTAGCTCCACCAGATTCTTTTTTCTAATATTTCGGCTTTCATATAATTATGTTATAACTATAAGAACTTGCATGCTCCTCCTTCAGGAGTTTATGAAAGCGTAGTCTGCAAGGTTAATACCTCATAGTAACAGATAGTATAGTTTTTTTTAAAGACTTAGTTATACCAAGAAAACCACTTGCTGAATCCTTTTTAAAAGATAGGCTATAAAAATTCCCAACTCGCTCATCCTTCACTATCTCCCATCCATTTTTGTCAAGTTCATCTCTGTAAAAAGAATGAATCTTTTCGGAATCGTCACTACTTTCCCATATAATCGAAACACCACTTCCTTCAATGCCCGAGCTTTTTGAAGACCCACTTACCGAGGCGTTATTATATACCGGAAAATCCTGAGGAATAGAGCTTAGGGGATCACCTTCATTTATATCCTCAGCAACCTCATTTTGATTAAGCAAATCGGGTTTTGGCTTTGAATCTTGATTTTCTTTATACCGCTTGGGCAGAGAAAAAACAAAAATCGCGGTTATAATAAAAAAAGTGGCTATAAAGAAAAGAGTCTTTTTACTTTTCAGATTCCTAAAGAAAGTCATGTAACCAATTTAGCAAATTTCCGGCTAGCTTAGTATAATTATTCGTTAAAAAAATTAAGGAGAATGATAAAGAAAAACATAAAGAAAACCAGGGGAGTTAAAAAATCTGCTATTAAACCCCAAAGAAAAAGGCAAACGAGGGTGGTAAAAATCGGAGCTTTTTCGAAGATCAGAAACTTTTTTGCGAGTGAAAGGAGAAAGAAAAAAATATTTTTCTTCGGAATACTGGTTAGCTTCGGACTGTGGCTTTTTTGGGCAATTCCGCTACCAACCAAGCTTGCAACGTCCCAGGTTCCCGTCTCGACAAAACTTTTTGACAGAAACGGCAAAATTATATATGAAATTTATGCGGACAAAAAAAGTACCCCCATCAAGTTAGACGGAATACCGGATTATGTAAAAAAAGCAACAATCTCGATTGAAGATAAAGATTTTTACAAGCATTACGGCGTCTCATATACGGGAATCGTACGTGCTGCCTATAACACTATTTTCAAGGGTAAACTCCAAGGAGGTTCAACCCTGACCCAACAACTGGTTAAAAATGTACTTTTAACGCCCGAGCGGACTGTCCGAAGAAAGTTAAGGGAATTTGTTTTAACTCTTTTGGTCGAATCTATATATTCCAAAGATAAAATACTTGAACTTTATTTAAATCAAATCCCCTATGGCGGGACCGCCTACGGAATCGGTGCAGCGGCAGAAACCTATTTTGGCAAGGAGGCTAGTGATTTAACATTGGCAGAAGCGGCTCTTTTGGCAGGTTTACCGGCAGCACCCTCACGTTTTTCTCCCTTCGGATCTCGCCCGGAACTTGCAAAAGGAAGGCAAGAGACGGTGCTTAGACTTATGGTTACTGACGGATATATCTCACAGGAAGAAGCCGATAAGGCCAGCGAGGAAGAATTAAAATATGCCGAACCCGAAAAATTAAAGGCTCCCCACTTTGCACTTTGGGTCAAGGAACAACTTGCGGAAAAATATTCGGATGCAGTCGTTGAAAAAGGAGGACTAAGGGTAACTACAACACTCGATTTGGACCTGCAGGATTACGCCGAAGAGAAGGTTGCAACGGAGGTTGCAAAGTTAAGTAAACAAAAGGTGGGAAACGGGGCTGCGCTCGTAACCCGGCCGGGATCGGGAGAGATTTTGGCAATGGTCGGATCCAAGGATTATTTTGCCCAAGATGAGGATGGGAAAGTAAACATTATTTTTGCTCAAAGACAACCAGGCTCATCGATTAAGCCCTTAAATTATGCTCTCGCTTTGCGAGACAAGAAAATAACCGCATCAACTCCCCTGGCTGATGTACCTACCTGTTTTAAAGTAGCAGGACAAGCTGATTATTGTCCCAGAAACTACGACGGGAACTTCCACGGATCGGTACAGGTAAGATTTGCCCTTGGAAATTCATACAATATTCCGGCTGTTCGAGTATTGGCGCTAAATGGTATAGAAAACTTTATCGACTTTGCCAAAGAAATGGGGATTACTACTTTTAGGGATCCATCTGATTACGGTTTATCCTTAACTCTTGGCGGCGGTGAAGTAAGACCCTTTGACATGGCGGTTGGCTTTGGTGTTCTAGCAAATTCCGGTATTAAACAGCCGCTTATTTCTATTCTCAAGGTCGAGGACTGGAGGGGAAAGGTTATTGAAGAAGTTAAACCCGAGGAAATTAATTTAAAAGGAGATAAGGTTCTTTCCCCGGCTGTCACCTTTATAATCTCGCATATCCTCCACGACAACAATGCCAGGTCTGCTGCTTTCGGAACGAGTTCATTTCTAAACGTTAAAGGCCATCCCGAGGTATCAGTAAAAACCGGTACGACCAACGATCTTCGGGACAACTGGACCATTGGCTATACCAGTCAGGCATTGGTTGTCACCTGGGTAGGAAATAATGATAATTCTCCGATGACGCGCGCCGTATCCGGAGTTTCCGGAGCATCACCAATCTGGAATTCAATTATGAAGGAAGTTTTAGATAAGGCGGAGATAGGAAGTTATAGCGAGTTAGATAAAGAACATGCTTGGCCTAAACAACCAGAAGACGTTATCGGAGCAAATGTTTGTATAGATACCGGCATAATACCATCCGGTCCGGAAGATAACCCGGCCCCTGGTCCAGTAGGTTGTCAAACCCGTTTTGACTATTTCCTGGAAAATACAACTCCCCTAATTATTAAGGGAGGGGTTCAGGATGTTCATTTTGACAGAACTACCGGCGGATTTATAAATGAGAGCACTCCGCCCGAAAATATTGAGGTCAGGCAACAGCATGTTTTATACGATCCTTTGGATACTTTCGTATGCCTAGACTGCACAATTGCCGCCTCGTCGCACTCGGCGACAATAAAGCATCCTCTTTCTATTGAACCGACGAATAATCAGGTAGTAGAATAAATTGTGCATAAAAATTCAAAAGGGGTTGTTGACTTTCTTCTCATTCTAGTTGCTTTAATTACTATTACCGGAATCGGATATTATGCCTACAAAAACAGACAAATAAAATTTATTCCTCAACAAAGCTCATCTGAATCACGAACACCATCCACCATACCAAGCTTAATCCCACCATCCGACGATCTTCAAACTTTCGAACTTCCCAGTGGCGACATTAAAATAACGAATTTGTTAGGTAAATTTGAGTTTGTGGTTCCAGTTACCTACAATTTAGCAGGCAATGCAAAAAATTTATCGGTTAACTTCAAAGGAGCGGACGGCGGTTATCCTGGCCCGCGTGATTTTGCAGAAGTGCAGTTTAGAATCCTGGAATTAGAAAAACCGACTCTTCAAGACCAAGTAAGAGATACTTACACCACGGATAAAAAGGGTGCAGGAGAAACTCCAAACTATGACGATATAAAAAAAATTACGCTGGGAAAAGCTAACGGATATTCTTACTCTTGTTTTTTCCTTGTAGAGCAAAACTGCATATACCTACCTATGGACAATCAAAAATATTTATTTATATTAACCAGATATGAGGATCGTAACAATCGAGGATACCAAAACGAAATTGACCAAATCCTCTCCACTTTTAAGTTTATGGACTAAACTACCAAAACCCTAGTCTTTTTGAGTACAATGATTGTATGAAAGACGAACATATCTATGCCCCTTCTTTTAAAAAAGCGCTTCTTGAAAAAATCGATTTAATAAGACAGCAAGTTAAACGTTCTCCTAAAGCTAAAATTGTCCAATCTGTCGAACCGGTCCAGCCACCGGTTCCGATCAAAGTTATGCAGGCTCCCAGTCGCAAAACCCCAAGCTTGAGCTTTAACCAGACAGTCAAGCAACCATTAAAAGTAAATACAATTGTTTCCGGAAATTTACAGGTTAAACGCCGCCAAACAAGATTAGATAAAACCGCCCAACGACCCCTTAAATACAAAATGACCAGGGAATCCGAAGAAAAAATTCTTGTCTTTACACTCCTTTTCAGCGTTATTGCGATAATTCTTCTCGGGATACTTCTTAGTTACAAGGATTTGCTTAATCCTTGAGCTAGAAAATTATCTAAATCAGTCTTAACTGCCGATACTCAACTGTTGCTTCCTCTGCTAAAATATAGATAATTTGCAGTATAAATATAGGGTATAAGTGCAATTTATGTAGCATTTGTCAGCGAAGCTGACATCTGTAGGCTAAGGAGTGGTTAAACTACCAAATCAAAAACCAGATGTTAACCTTGCCCCAACGAAAGTAAAAAACAGCCTAAAATTCGCTCTCAGGCTGCTTGCTCTTATTGGAAAGCCTTTTTTTACCGTCTTAACTTATATATTTCTTGCCGTAATTCTCGGCTTACATGCTACAGGATACTTCATCAAGAGACTGTTCGGCACCGTAACCTTTATATTTAATTCTTTTTTTAATTCAGCATCTAAGAAAATATCTTCATATAAAAAATATTTGGCGCGAATATATTCGAGCTTAAAAAAAACCAGATTCTTTTTTGAAAAAAAATTATCACTCAAAAAACAAGGCGATATCTTTAAAGCTTCCCCGCAATTAATTACTCTACTTAAAGGTTTTCTTTTAAAAGTATCAATAAGCTCAAAGAATTTCGGCCAAAGGCTTTTATTAAAAACTACCAAAGTTTTTGTCTTAATTAAACAGACGGCAAATCTTTCTAAACGCTCTTACCTATATACAGAAAAGTCTATAAACCTTTTAAAAGTCCGCCTGCGATTAATTCCTATCTTTTTAACCAAACCAAAGACTAAAGTTAAGGTAAGAATAACAAAATTAGCTCTTCTTAAAATAATCCTTTTTAGTTTTCTAATAACAGTTCTTTTAACTATTTTGTCGGGATTTTTATTCTGGAGGTTTATACTCAGAGATTTACCCACTGCGCAAGAGCTTACTAAAAGAAATGTTGACGTCTCTACCAAAATATATGACAGAAACGGCATACTTCTTTACACTATATACGATGATAAGAATAGAACGCCGGTAGAACTTAATTCCATACCGCTTCATGTAAGACTGGCCACTTTAGCTATTGAAGACGCAGAGTTTTACTCGCACCCCGGTTTTTCCATACGGGGAATTACCCGGGCCGCTCTTAAAAATTGGCGCCAAGGAGAACTCACCGGAGGCTCAACAATTACCCAACAACTGGTAAAAAACGCGCTCCTCTCTTCTGAAAAAACTCTGATCAGAAAATTAAGAGAGATTACGTTGGCCGTAATTGTTGAAATGACTTATTCAAAAAATGAAATATTAGAAATGTACCTAAACGAGGTTTCTTACGGCGGTACGGCGTACGGAATCGAGGAGGCGGCAAGAACGTATTTCAATAAAGATGTAGGTTCTCTGACTCTTAACGAAGCGGCGATACTTGCAGGACTTCCAAAAAGTCCGACCCAGTATTCACCCTTCGGGCCAAATCCTCAAGCCGCAATCGACAGAAAAAATGAGGTCTTAAACCTCATGCATACAAACGGTTTCATTACACAAAGTCAGAAAGAAGAAACCCAAAAGGAAGTTCCTATTTTTGCCGAAAATAAAACCGACATTAAAGCTTCCCATTTTGTAATGTTTGTCCGAGAACTTCTGGAAGAAACATACGGCAAGGAGTTGGTTGAAAAAGGAGGATTAAATGTAGTTACAACACTCGATTATAACATTCAAATTCTCGCTGAAACCGTTGTCAAAGAAGAAGTTGATAAACTCGCAAAATTAAATGTTAGAAACGGCGCAGCAGTGGTAATCTCTCCAGCAACAGGTGAAGTTCTGGCAATGGTAGGTTCCAAAGATTATTTTGATACTCAAAATGACGGTAACGTAAACGTAACAACTTCCTTAAGGCAACCGGGGTCCTCGATTAAGATAGTTAACTATGCATACGCACTCTCAAATGGTTACACCGCCGCAACAATTATCCCGGATACTCCCGTTACCTTCCTTATACCCGGTCTTCCTCCCTATACTCCCAAAAATTATGAAGGAGGTTTTCGGGGAAATTTGACACTGCGAAGCGCATTTGCAGAGTCCAGAAACGTCCCTGCAGTAAAAGTATTAAATTCATACGGTGTAAAAAATATGATTGAAATGGGGCAAAAAATGGGTATTACAACCTGGAATAATCCGGATAATTACGGTTTGTCATTAACTCTGGGTGGCGGTGAAGTGAAACTGCTGGATTTGGCTTATGCTTACGCAACCATCGCTAACTACGGAAAAAAGCCGGAAGAAAAATACATCCTTAAAATAACAAATAATAAAGGCAAAGTTTTAGAAGAAAATTTCTGCGGGAGAGGTGAAGCTTCTATTATCGCCATAACGTATGCGTCATCGTCTGGAAGTACAAATTCTGAGGAAACGAGTAAGTGTGACGGGAATAAGGTTATCGATCCCAGGGTCGCGTACATTATTACGGACATCCTTAAGGATAATAATGCTCGAACGCCAGCCTTCGGAACAAACTCGCTCCTGGTAATACCGAATCATAAAGAAGTTGCAGTCAAAACCGGTACAAGCAATAATCTTAGAGACAATTTAACACTGGGATATAACCAAACATACCTGGTTGCTACCTGGGTCGGAAATAACGATAACTCAGAAATGGCCCGGATAGCATCTGGAGTGACAGGGGCTTCCCCGATATTTAATAAAATCATGAGTTCTTTATTACAAACTGAAGAAAATCACGACTGGACCGTTCCTGAAGATTTGGTTCAAGTTCCCATTTGCACAATTACGGGAACTCTTTCTTGTAATGGATGCCCAACCAGACTCGAATGGTTTCTCAAAGAAAACGCTCCTCAAAAAGCTTGTTCACCTGAATGGTTTAAAAAAGATGAAGAAAACAAACCTACTGAAGAAGTTAAAAATAATCAACCGGAAATCCAGTATCATTTTTTTGACCAGCCAAAACCCAAAAAGAGGAAGTTTTTGTTTGACAATTAAAATCCGCCGGTCTCAATTTCGTAAACAGCTCGTGTAATTACTGGGAAAATTTCATCTGCTTCTTTTTCAACAATCCCCTTACTCATAATTACTAATACAAATGGCTTATCGCTTAAAATAATTCCGGCGTCATTAACAATATGAAGTTCACGACCGTATTTGTGTGCAACTCTGATCACCCCTGGGATTCCCGCCACAAGCCAATCCTCATATATTGTATCCGTTAAATCTTCTAAGATTTCATTTGTAGAAGCGTCTGAAATCAGATTTCCGTTATAGAGTCTGTCAAAAAAGATACCAACATCTTCCGGAGTTGTCTCGTTTTTATCTAAGGATGTCTGGATCATTCCCAGTTCTTTGATTACACTTTCAATTTTGTCCTTACCTAAAAGCTTTACCAGAATATTAAAGGCTGTGTTATCGGACTGTTTACCCATTAGCCTCACCATTTCTCTATAGGTGATAAGATACCCTTCGGATTTTTGATATAAGCTCCCCGAACCCGCTACCTTATCGGTTCTTTTCAATCGGTATTTGTTATCCAGGTCTATATTTCCTCCTTCCGCCTCCTTATACATGGCAAATATTACCGGTAGTTTGATAAGCGAGGCTGCTTGGAAAATCTCATTTTCGTTAACACCATAATTTGATCCATCGTCTAACCTCAATACGTAAAGGCCATATACTCCCGAAAGTTCCTTTGTCATACTTTTAAAGGCAACGGTTGCTTTTTCTTTCATCCCCTGATTTTTTTTGTCACCCTCGATAATAATTGTTTTTTCTCCTAAAAAGGGAATAGATATGGATGGAATCTTAAGCCTGGGAAGTCCCGGCAGCTTCCAGCCCCTACTTTGCAAGGCTAAAAAGGAAGACGTTCCGGCTGTTAATATTAAAACTAGTAGCACCAATAATCTTTCGGTTTTTCCCCACGGTTTCGGAGGTTCTTTTCTCTTCTTGCGGTTTTCGGGTTTTAAATCTTTAAAATCCCTGTTTCTCAAAGATTTTCTCCTTGGGACCAACTCCTCTTCATCCTCATATTCATCTTCTTTATTTTTCTTACTAAAAAGTGCCATGGTTGAATTTTATACCAATCACGATTTAATTTATATTCTCTAAATGATCTCTATAAAGATAGCGCCTCAAAGAAGACTTTCAAAGCTGCGGATAGATTTTTTAGACGCAAATTGGTGCTCCGGACTGTGTTAATAAATGGGGTCTACAATTAAAATATCTCTAAATTATAATGAGGTGTAATTTTGTTCTATAATTACTATTTAATCCGTTTATCCCAAACTTCGCCGTTAACGATATTTTCGGGTTTTTCGCCTGCAAAAGTTTTTAAAATAGCGTCAACCGCCTGCTGTCCCATTTTTTCTCTTGCCTCCCAGGTAGCACTGGCAATGTGGGGGGTGGTAACAACATTCTCCATTGCAACTAGCTCGGGATTAATGTTCGGTTCATTGTCGTAGACATCCAAACCCGCTCCTCGTAATTTTCCGTCCCGAAGCGCTTCGACTAGCTCCGCTTCGTTAACAATAGGGCCTCTGGCGGTATTAACCAGAATTACCCCCTTTTTCATCTTGGCAAAAGCGTCCTTGTTGATCATGTGGTGCGTCTCGTCCGTTAAGGGAACATGCAAAGAAATGAAGTCGCTCTCGGCGTAAAGGCGGTCTAAATTGGCAAACTCAACTCCTAACTCTTTTTCCGCTTTTTCATCGCGTGAGCGCTTGTTATATAAAACTCTCATATTCCACCCTTTAGCACGCCTGGCGGTCATTAAACCGATATTCCCAAGGCCTATTATTCCCAGGGTTTTCCCCACCATATTTATTCCTAAAAATATTCCCGGCTCCCAACCTTTGTAAGCTCCTCTTCGTGTTGCCTCGTCTGCCTCGACAATTCGCCTGGCTAGTGCTAACATCAGCGCCCACGAATGTTCAGCCACGGCTTCATTAACTTCATCACTTGGGGTATTAGCAACCACGACTCCTCTTTCTGTGGCATCTTCAACCTTAATATTGTCAAAACCGACAGCATAATTTGAAATAACTTTCAGTTGGGAACCGATAGCATCGATAACTTTTCCGTCAATTTTATCCGTAAGAAGAGTCAAAATTGCATCCATTCCCGAAGCTTTTTCCAAAAGTTCCTCGGGAGTCATTGGCCTGTCGTTATCAAATACATTAACTTCGTTTCCCGAAGACCTCAGTTTATCCAGTGCCGTACCCGGAATTTCCCTGGTTACAAATATTTTCATTGTTCCTTAATTTAAGCTACATTATTGGCAGTAAAATTTCTAGATCAGTATATTTTATCCACCTTCACACCGCTTGATTTTGCACGTTCTATCCATTCAGGCATCTCGGATTCCTGCAAAAGTCCTCTCTGGGACCCGGTATAGCCGATAACCGAAGCAGAATTTACAGTACCCCACAAAAGTGCTTCTTCGTAACTTTTACCTTTGATTAGTGCGGAAATACACCCTACTCCGAAAGCATCTCCTGCCCCCGTTCTTTCATAGGCGTCAACCGGTAAAACTCCGGCGTGCAAAAACTCTTTACCGTCATATAAAAATGCCCCGCTTGATCCGTCGGTAACAACACAGATTTTAGGGCCTAGTGCTAGAAGTCGGCTAACCAGTTCTTTCTCCTTATTGTGAGAGTCTTCCATTCCGGTAAGCTTTTCCGTTTCCTCTCGATTAACATAAATCATATGCGTCATTTCTAATATCGGTTTTAAAGAATCAATACCAGCCCGCATCTGCCAACTCCCCGGATTAAAAGCCAGTTTTATACCGGTATTCTTCCGCAAAAAATCAACAAAATGATTATAAAAAGGCTGAAAACTCTCCCCCATTGAGGTTAGATACACCCAATCCGTAACCGGTAATTGAACCGGAAATTCGTAGGAACGGGGGGCGTGATAGGTGAAAATAGTTCGTTCTCCTTGATAGTTGATGACTGTCGAGTAGTTTGTGCCTGCTGTCGGTTGCTGAATAACAAAGCTCATATCTACCCCCTCCTTTTCAAACTTCTCCACAATTTGATTCCCGGTACTATCCCCTCCCAAGGTGGTTACAAGCCCTACTTTTATACCGAGTCTTTTTGACCCGACTGAATTATTTGCGGCATTGCCTCCGAGAGAATATTCAAGATTCTTGACAGGAATTTTTTCCCCATACGAAAAACAAATGAGGCACTCTTTATTGTCCAGTGTACAAAGTGACTCGGATTCTGTCGGGGTTAAAAATACATCCCAGGAAACGTCACCTATTGAGAGTAACTCTAAATTATCATCCATTTTCAGCCTCCATCTCCTTTGTATAAGCTCCCGTCCGAGCTAAAGAATTTAACCTTGCTCTTTTGTAAAATTCTTTCTGCGCAGCTTCCCAATTGGCATCATTCCCTTTCCAAATCTCAAGCGATGGTCCCTCCAGTGCGCGTTCAAATGAAAATGCGAGTTCCCAAGGATGGGATCCTTTTTCGTTCATAAGATCAAGGTGTTGGGTCATTTCCGGCGCGGAATCTCCTCCGGAAAGAAACAGAATTCCTGGAACTTCTTCGGGTACGGTTTCGTGCAAGACTTTCAATGTTTTTTCGGCCACAACTTCGTTATCCGCCTTTTCCTGACTATCTTTTCCGGGATGAACAACGTTAGGTTTAAGAAGCATACCAGCCAGGACTATTCTGTGGTCCGTAAGCTTCTTAAAAACACTTTTAAGCACTTTCTTTGTTACTTCTTCGCATCGGCCGATCCCATGATTCCCTTCCATTAAAACTTCGGGCTCAACAATCGGTACGATATCTGCCTCTTGTGCTAAAGCTGCATAACGCGCCAAACTTTCAGCGTTTGATTCAATACAGACATCTGTCGGTATCCCTTCACCGATGGTTATTACTGCTCGCCATTTAGCAAATCTCGCTCCCATATTTTTATACTCGATAAATCTATCGCGCAGCCCATCGAGTCCCTCTGCAATCTTTTCTCCAGGAAAATTGGCCATATCATTCGCCTTTTTGTCAACCTTAATTCCCGGAATCATCCCTTGATTTTCAACCAACTTTGCAAAATCAATGCCGCCAGAGGTCTTTTGTCTGATAATTTCGTCATTTAAAATCACCCCGCTAATAAATTCGGAAGCGTCTTTTGTTGTTAAAAGAAGTTCTCTAAATTTCCTTCGAAGCTCTGGAGATGGGGCAACTTCTACAGCCTGCATCCTTTTATCCATCGTCCCTTCGGTTGCATCTGTTGCTAAAATCCCCTTTCCAGGACTAACGAGCAATTCCGCGGTGGATTCTAAAACCCCTTTGTTCATAATTAACTAAATTCCAATTTAACACGCTTAGTCTTAAAGGACAACACCCCTTAAGTTGTTAAATACAAACTTATATGCTTATATTGGGAAAAAGAATTCTTAGAAAAATCTTTTTAAAAAATGGAAAAAGCTATTAAGCAAATTGCCACAATAAAATTTTTTACATATATATTTATTTTTTCGATAGTAATCTTTATTGGTCATACCATCTTTACCAAAAACGCAGTTTTTGGCGACGGTAAATTTTATTATGCCTACGTAAGATCCTGGGTTTTTGATCGCGATATAAATTTAGTAAACGATTTCGAACTTTTGGGTATAAAACCATCAGTTAACTCGCGAGGTCTGGCGATAAACACCTTTGCTCCAGGGTCTGCCATTTTATGGTATTTTCCGTATTTGCTAACCGATAACCTCGTTAGATTGATAACTTTGCAAAGAACAGGACTGGAGCTCACTTATCAATTTGCCGTCGGGTTAATAAACATCATTCTCGGTGTGCTAGGTCTATTTTTTGTCTACCATACTTTGAAAAAATATTTTAAAAACCAAAGCAGCTTATTTGCAGCATTTATTCTCTTTGCAACCACAAATCTCCTATTCTATATCGCCGTCGAACCAATAAATTCCCACGCTGTGTCTTTTTTTATCTCTTCACTTGTGGTCTATTATTTGTCAACTAAACTAGAAAACCTCACGCTCGGCGACGTTTTTATACTTGGGATTCTTTCGGGACTTGCTGGAACTATAAGAACGCAGGATATTATTATTTTTACAATTCCCGCTATCGCGATATTTTTTAAGTTCAGAAAGCATCTAAAAATTCTTGTTACTTGTTACTTGTTACTTGTTACTGGTATCCTCCTCGGCTTTCTTCCTCAAATCTATCTTTGGAAAATATTTTTTGACTTTTATTTTCCGCCTTACGGTTGGGGTTATGGGTTCACATTTCTTTCACCCCATATAAGTTATGTACTTTTTAACATCCAGAACGGGCTTTTTATACTAACTCCTACGATTGCTCTGGGTCTATTTGGATTATTTTTATTTTGGAAAAAGCAAAAATTGATAAGTTTTATGGGGATTTTCTATTTTTTAATACAACTTTATCTAATCGCTTCGTGGCGAGACTATTATCAGGGAGGATCATATAGTATTCGGATGCTGATAACGACTTACCCAATAATTACCTTTGGTCTCGCCTACTTTATCGAGAAACTAATGAAACAAGTGAACCTAGCATTTATACTTACGAGCATATTTTTCCTTTTTATGATTAATTCTTTCCTTATTATCAGATATTTACTTATGTATTAAGATAAGATAAATGACTAATAACACCAACAAAAGTTTCAATAAAGCATCATTATATTCATCCAAGTTTTTTCCGATATTTCTAACCCTGGTTTTAATGTTCTTTTTATTTGGCACTTCGGCATTTATTGCATATCAAACTGGCAATATGAAACAGACCAATAGAGACGGGAAATGTACTATTGGAGGTTGTAACAGTGAATTATGCTCTGATTCATCCCAAGAAGAACGCGTGTCTATATGTATTTTCGATCCCAAGTCGGCTTGTTATAAAAATGCAGTTTGTGAAAGACAAGTCAACGGAAAATGTGGCTGGAGCCAAACAGAAGAACTTACCAGTTGTCTTTCAAATTCAGGTGCCCAAAATCCGGATGAAGGAGCATTCTGCGGTGGAATTGCAGGAATTGCCTGCCCCGAAGGATATACTTGTAAATCAGACGGAAACTTTCCTGACGCAGGTGGGAAGTGTGTTAAGAAGTTTTCCTTTTGATGACCTTTTTAACCGCTTCGACGATGTTTTTTGCTTTCATTCCCCATTTTTCTAATAGCTCATCAGGACTACCCGACTCGCCGAAGTGGTTTGGCATACCTATAAATTCCATCGGAACCGGATAATTTTTCGCTAAAACTTCAGCAACGGCCCCCCCCAATCCGCCTGTAATTTGATGCTCCTCAACTGTTACGACCGCGCCACATTTTCTAGCAGCAGAAATAATTGTATCTTCATCGATGGGTTTAATCGTATGACAATTAATAACCATGCTTTCAAGGTCCGTCCTTGCAAGCTCTCTGGCTGCAATTAATACCTCGTAAACCAGTGGACCGTAGCCGATAATTGCAACCTCGGGATTCTTAGACTCCCAAAAAATTTCAGCTCGGCCGATTTTGAATGGAGTATCCTCGGTCGTAAAAACCGGTGTTTTTTCTCTGGCGAATCGCATGTAGGTAGGCTTAGCGTTAAAAGCAGCTTCATAGGTAGCCTTTTTCGCCTCAATTGCATCACAAGGCGCAATCACAATCATATTCGGCATAACCCGCATCAGTGCAATATCCTCAAGTGCTTGGTGTGTTGCCCCGTCAGGTCCGACCGAAATCCCTGCATGGTGACCAGCAATTTTGACAGGTACATTATTCAGAGCAATTGTCGTTCTTATCTGTTCCCAATTACGTCCGGGAGAAAAAGTAGCGTAGGATGCAATGAAAGGAATCTTCCCGTAGTTTGCCATTCCTGCCGCAATTGTCGCCATTCCCTGCTCGGCAACTCCGACCTCGATAAACCTTTCAGGAAACGCATCCTCAAACATCTGCGATCTTGTCGATTCTTTCAAATCAGCTGACAAAACAACTACCCTTTCGTCTTTCTCCCCCGCATCGATTAGTCCCTCGCCATACCCATTTCTGGTCGGAACTTGTTCAATATCTTCTTTAAAAACTTTGCTTGATAATTTAGCTTGTAAATTTAACATTAGTCCAGCAAATTAAACTTAGGTTCGTTATAACTTCCTAATACATAGAAAGGCCATGCGACCGTTACAAAAAAAGTCAAGAACAGCAAAAGTTTCGACAATTGCGAAATTTTCTTTTTTTTAAGAATCCGATAAACAGCGACTCCCAACAAGGCTAAAAAAATACCTAGAGGAATAATCCAAGTACCTCTTTTGGAGAAATATTTAAACGCGTACTCGACAAATGTTGGTTCTTTACCGTAACCGTAAGTTAGAATCGTATACATACTTTATATACAACTTTAATTAGTAATTCGTGTCAGTAAATCTGAACAGTTACTAGTAATTTTAAACTTTACCACAGTACCAGAACAAAGTTCGGTACGTGGCTAATCAGAAATGAACTTTGTTCTACTTTAGGTTGCATTTTTAGTCAAAATTTGCTATTATAATTTTGCGAAAAGCAGTTGGCGTAAGTCCAAGTGTGATCGGTCCTTCGGAATGAAGGACCAACCGGAGTCCCGATTTAATCGGGACCGTCGGATCCCTTGGGTGCCACTGCTTTTTGCTTTATTAAAGCCCAGGATAACCTTTCTTCGCTTACTATACTCCTTAACGGCTTAGGTAAAGGTGCTTTCTTATTGTAAAACTGTCCATAAAAACCCGCTACAAAATCTGCCAATTTTATACCATCTTCCGAAACACTATCTGCAAACTTTACCTTAGTAATACGAATGTTTTCTTTCGCTAGAATTTCAACTAGTTCTTTTTGATCCCGTTCTTTATCAAATTTTCTATCTATTACAACTTTATCCCAATTATGCACTGAAAATCCTTCCTTGAGGACCCAATTCAGAACTGCTCCATAATTTTCGGGTGTATCTGAAATTTTTCTCTCAATTTTATCTACCACAAAAACATAACAATACAGATTCTCCGATTCTAAGCGTTTTACTAAGTATTCTCTTAATCTAGAAGAGCTACTAGTAAATTTTAATTCCTTACCAACTTTACCTTTTCTCCTCCCCAAAATTCTACGGACTCTCTTAATAATTCGATTTGGAAGTCTTTCATCTTCAATCGGAACTATAGCAACGATAAAAAATGGGTTTTTGTCAGCTAAGTTCCCAGACTCATCGATATAAGCAACGGTCATAATTTATCAAATTTGCGGAGAGTACAACAACTCGCTCATCTTTCTTCCCAGCCTCCACCAACCCCTCTCTATAACCAATTCTGGTGGGAATTTGCTCAATATCTTTCGAAAATATCTTTTCTGATAATTTTGCTTTCGGATTTAACATTACTAAAAATGATTATTTCATATCAACCTGCTGGGAGCATAACTCCTAGAAATCCAACAAACATAAAATAAAGTACAAGCACGCCAAAAATAATAAAGACTGTCTTAAGTAACTTTACAATTAGAGTGTCTTTTTTTAGCTGGACGTAGTTTGAAATCTTATTTAAAAAAACATACACCGCTAAAAAAGTAATTACTCCAAATAGAAAAAGTGTAATAATCTGGAAAAAGGGTAAAATCGGCTTAGTCGATACTAATTGATAGAAAATTTCTAAAGGTATTAATGTTAGAACTAAAGCTAGTAACAGTAAAATCAGCTTATTCATAAATTTTCATCAGATCCACCTTACAATTTTTGGTTGTAATTTTGAACTTTGCATTTCGCCTATCAGTTTTGGGTAGAAAATTCTAATTCCCCAAGTTATAAATCGGACTGATTAAGTAAACTGCGACAAAACCTGAAATTAATCCATATAAGAAAAACAAACCTACCCCAAGAATAATTACCAGTTTGTAATTTCCTCCCTTTCTTTTTTTGTAAATCGCCAAGAGAATTGTGCCCAAGATTATTAAAACATATCCCCAGAGACCAAAATGTCCGAACAGCTGTATTAACTTAAGTTGTTCCTGAATATCAAAATTTTCCATCAACAGAACTTAATAATTTAATCTATTAATCACTTAATTAACTTTTCTTCTTTCCAGATTCCAACCACTTTTGAAATTCGGGATCTTGATCTAAATCGTAATACTGCTGAGTTTCGACGATATCGAAAGGTAAAAATTCACGGTTACCGGAAAGGTAATCCAGAATAAGTTTCTTTGCATAAAAGGCAGTAAACTCCGAAGTGTACATATTCTCGACATCCTCTATCCCTACCCATTTATAAGCATTAATTTTACCCTTTACCTCCTGTCCAAAAATCATACGGGCTATTGCTATATACATCATTACCGTCTTATCATCGTGCAGTACTTCTTCAATTTTATAAAATCCCAGGGGTTCTATTTCTATCCCTACCTCTTCCTGAACTTTTCTTTTCAAGGTATTGTAAAGAGATTCCTTAACCTGCGGACGTCCGCCGGGAAGCCCCCAATGCAAAGGCATCCAAGCATCATCGGCGGATTCCTGAATAAGCAAAATCTTTCCCTCCTTGTTCTCAATAATTACTTTTACTGAATTTATTTTTTCGAATTGATTTTCTACTTCTGTCATTATAATTTTTACTCGTGCTCTCCTCTTATTTTACCCCCAAGGGTTCTTAACTCATGTAAGGCTTTTTTGGCCTCTTCAGAATTCGGGGAAGTTCCGTGCCACTCCGGCAAGTTTTCCATGAATTCGACTCCTTTCCCCGGAATAGTTCGACAGATAATCACAGTTGGGTTTTCGTGAATCGCCTTTGACATATTGATTGCGTCAATTATCGCTTCAATATTATGCCCGTCTACCTCCAAAACCGCCCAATTGAAAGCTTCATATTTTGCTTTTAAAGGTTCCACAGGCATTACATCTTCGATAAAACCTGATATCTGAATATTATTCCTGTCGACCAATGCTGTAAGATTTGAAAGATTGTATTTTCCGGCAAATGCTACCGCTTCCCAATGATTTCCTTCCTGATGTTCGGCATCAGAAGTTACACAAAATACCCGAAATTTCTTTGAATCCATATGTGCTGCGTAGGCATATCCCGAAGCTTGTGCCAAACCTGATCCCAAGGGACCCGACGTTGTTTCAATTCCTGGAAGTCTTTCGCGCTCGGGGTGACCCTGAAGCCGGCTTCCTAACTTTCTTAAAGTCATAAGCTCATCGTGGGGGAAAAACCCTGCGTGAGCTAAAGTTGCGTAAAGAACCGGACAAATGTGGCCGTTTGAAAGAATTAACCGGTCCCGTTCTTCCCACTTAGGATTTTTAGGGTCGTAACTCATTACTTCACCAAAATAAAGCGAAGTAAAAACATCCGCCATTCCCAAAGGTCCCGCAGAATGCCCGCTCCCCGCTTCAAGAAGCATTTTAATAATATCTTGTCTTATCTCGTTAGCCTTGTTTTGGAGATCTTGCATACGAACCTATCTTTTTCCTTCTTTCAATTTAATCTGTTGCATCTTTTTCTCAAACCTCTTTATCGTTGGCAAGACGTCCTCACGCTTGGTAATAATTTTAAATACGCTCATTTCCTTCTCGTCAATATTTAAATTTCTTCTTAAAACCTCGGTTATTTCTTTCCAAAATTCGCCATATAAAATAAACGGTTTGTGATGTCCTAGATAAAGTTTTGCCAAAACCCAGGCAGTTCCCAGCTCGCTAATTGTTCCCGTTCCTCCTTTAAAGATGATATAGAAATCTCCATGCTCGAGAAGTTTAAACATCCGTTCAATATAATTCGAAGTCTTTATCTCCTTATCAGCGATGTTGCCTAAATATCTTCCTTCAAATCCCGGGGCGTCTTTGGGATAAAAAGTAACCGCAAGCGTCTCACCCTTTACCGCTTCCGCGCCCTTGGTTGAAGCATCCATTACGCCAGGACCTCCACCATTGACAATTGTATAGCCATTACTGGCTAAAACTTTTGCTATTTCAAATGCGTCTTGATAAACAGAATCTGTTTCTGGAAGCGCCGCGTCTCCAAAAAAGGCAATATTTTTGATAAACGGTCTTGGTAAATGATCACCCATGGTACAAAATTAAAATGCAAAATTTAAAATCACAACTCAAAAATAATAATTTTAAATTAATAAATGTAACTTTTAATTTTTAACTTTAAACTTTTAATTTTATTTTGTGTGCTGCGAGTTGAAATTTCTTTAAATTCTCTCCCAAATCACCCTCAAAAAGTTTTCTTCCAACCGACACTTCGTCAACTCCCATCCTATGAACATTATATATAGATTCCAAAGTTATACCACCGTCGTCGTGAATTTTAAAAGGCGAATCGTCACGAATACGAATTTCATCGAGTTCTTTTATTTTATTAATTGCTCTCTTGTCAAACTCCTGGCCTCCAAAGCCTGCTTTTACACTCATAACTAAAACTATATCCAAGTTTGTCAAAATGGTGGGATCAATTTTTGCAACCGTTGTCTCGATATCAAGTCCGAGACCAACAGATAACCCCACCTCCTGCACCTTGCCTACAAACTCAACCTGATCGCTCATTTGTTCAATATGCCCAATAATTCTGTCTGCCTGACCCCTGACGCATCTTTCAACCCAATTAACAGGCTCATAAACCATGAGCTGGAAATCAAGAAGCAAGCTTGTATCAATTTTTTCGAAAACACTTGGATCAATAGTCTTATTGCTAGCATATTTCCCGTCAATAATATCAATTGAAATCCTATCAACTAACCCCTCACAGCGTGCAATTAACTCTCGGGCTTCTTCTGGATCACTCGTCAAAATAGATGGAATCATTTCTATCATAATCGTAGATTGTGTCAAACTTTGTTTATCATAATCGTAGATTGTGTCAAACTTTGTTTATCATAATCGTAGATTGTGTCAAACTTTGTTTATCATAATCTTAGATTGTGTCAAACTTTGTTTATCACTTTGAGATAAATTCTTTGAGCGCAACCCCTTGAGACTGTTCTATGTGAGATTCCGGTCGTTTCTCTTTAATAAGTTTAAATGCATCGTCTAAATTCATACCCTTGTATTTTACAAGATAAGCCGCAACCAGGGTGGGGCTTCTGGCATGACCATTTTTGCAATGAACAAATACGGTTTTACCCATATTTACAGCCGTATCTATAAGGCACGTTCCCATTTCAAGCTGCTCCTGACTCGGAGCATAACCATCAACAACAGGAAGCCAAACATAACCGATTTCTATATCTTTCGGAGGAAGTTCGTTGTTTTCCGCACTTAAATTAATTTCAACACTCACTCCTAACTTTTTAAATTCTTCACTGTGAATTAAACACACGCCACCCTTACATAAATCCGAACCGATTATGATTTTATCGGTAATATGCGAGTAATCAAAAATGTGTCCGTCGTTTCGTCCCTTAGGTTCTTTCATATATTCATGATTAGAAGTATTGGCCAAAATATCATAAGTATCCAAAAGAGGGGATATTTAAAAATTTCTGATAACGACGGTGAAAATTCTGGTGAACAAAAAGAAGTTACCCCACAGTTCAGTGGCTCGCTACTTTTCCAAAAACTTGCAGCAAAAATTAATATTCCGATTAAGTAATAAATTATAAAAAAGAGAACGTACTTTACAACTCTATTTCTTCCCATCCAATTAACAAATTAACTAATCAACTAATCCTTACTTAGCAAAGCTAAGTGTTATCGGATCCGACGGAGCTTTGTCGCTATCTAATCTTTGTCCAACCCTGATTACCTGTTCCACCAAGCGGTTTGCATAACCCCATTCGTTGTCGTACCAGGCAAAAACTTTGACTAAATTGCCGGCGACAACTTGAGTTAGTGATAAATCGACTATTGCCGACTCGCTCCTGCCGATAATGTCAGATGAAACCAAAGGTTCCTCGGAAACCGATAATATTCCCTTATAAATGGCGTTTTCCGTAGCTTTTTTAAATGCATTGTTTACCTCATCCACAGTCACATTCTTCTTCAACAAGAACGTAAAGTCGGAAATTGAACCCGTCGCTGTCGGGACTCTTAAAGCCATTCCGTCAAATAATCCCTTAAGTTCCGGAATCGTCTCTGTTGTGGCAACAGAAGCACCCGTCGTTGTTGGGATAATGTTTTCAGCTGCAGCACGGGCACGACGCAAATCTTTATGGGAATTATCCTGTAAATTCTGATCGTCGGTATAGGAATGCACCGTTGTCATCAAAGCTTTCTCAATTCCAAAAGCGGAGTGAATTACGGCTGCAACCGGCGCTACACAGTTTGTAGTACAGCTTGCGTTATTAATTACTTCACCATCCTTATATTCATTTACCCCAATAACATAAGTTCCGACATTTCCACCTTTTGCCGGAGCTGAGATTACTACCCTTTTTGCGCCTCCCAATGCGTGCTTTTTGGCATCTTCTTCTGTCGTAAACTTCCCTGTTGACTCGATTACAACATCAACTCCGTATTTTCCCCAGGGAATTTTTTCAGGATCACGCTGGGCTAAAAGAGGTATTTTTTTATTTTTCTCCCCCACCAGCAAATATCCTATCAGCGGATCATCATCGGTTACTTCCTTTTCTTCTTTTAACTTTTCACTTTTAATTTTAAACTCGAATGTCCTATACATCGTATCGTAATTTACAAGATGAGCCCAACCTCCCGCGTCCATACTGCCGGAAGTGTTGATGGCGGCAATTTCCACTTCAGAGGTATGTTTAAGAAGCCAAATCCTGAAAGCAATCCTCCCGATACGTCCAAACCCATTTATACCGACCTTAATCATGCTGAAACTAGTTTAGCAAACCAGGCAAAATTGGGAAAGCCTTACTTTACTTTATGAAGATGGTGACTCGGATGATGTAAGAAATATGTGATAATTGATTTTAACGTGTATCTAAATATGAATAAGGGGTCTTGGAAAAGTCTTCGGGAAGAAGTTTTAACCACCAAGTTCGGATCAAATTTAACTTCACCGTAAACCCTTAGGTGGCATGATAAATCCATATCTTCATGGATAATAGAATCGTTAGTATGAGGAGAAATCTTTTCGACTACTTTTTTTCTGACTGCAAAGTTCGGACCGTTTAATGGATAGTGACCCATAAACACACGGGTTATATAGATAATCCAAAGAAAAAAGAGACGAGATATAAACTTTAGTACTAATCCTCCATCATAAAACTCAGAAGATCCGCTTATTGCGACAGCCTCCGGATATTTTTGAAACTCCTCATAATAACTTCTTATCCAACCTTTTTCGGGTAATGTGTCTGCGTCGGTTCTTACTATTATTTCTCCGCGGGCCTTTTCAAATCCCTTTGCGCGGGCATAACTTGTTCCCTGCTTTTTCTCAGAAATAACTTTTACTCCAAAAGAGCTTGCAACCTGGGCGGTGTTATCTTTTGAATTATTATCGATAACAATTATTTCGTAATTTGAATAATCCTGCGCGATCAGGCGGGGAAGAAGCGTTTTTAAATATTTTTCTTCATTCCACGCCGGAACTATTACCGAAATTAGAGGAAGATCTTTGTCCGCCATAAGCTCTTAAGTATACCTACAGACATCACATTTTGAAATCGAACTAAAAATGGTGATGTATGCTACAGAAATCGCAACTTTAATTCAGTCTTATAATGCGATTTCTATATCTTACTTTAATTTGTATTTAGTAATAGTAAAATAGGAACTAATAGCAACAATAAAGACCGACTGATCCTCGTTTTGAGGATGTCCTTAATCATAAACTCGGGAAAAATGTAGAAAAATCCAAGAGAGTCACAAATCCTGTCCAGTGAAGTATATACTTTCTTAAATTATGGAAAAAAAGAAAATACTATTCATGCCCTTAGGGATTGGGATTGCTCATGTCGGCAGAACTTTAATGCTGGCTCGCGAATTGAGGCGTCGAGGACATGAAATTTTCTTTGCAGCAGGAAAAGCTGTTAGTCCATTAATAGAGAAAGAGGGTATCATCAATTTTACACTTCCAGAAATTCCACCAAAAGAAAACATTAAAAGAATAAGAAGATTAAAACCCAACTTCTACACGAAAGCGGTCATAAAAAAATTCCTAAATGCCGAACTAAAACTATATAAAAAAATAAAGCCGGATCTGGTAATTGCCGATACCAGAGTTACGGCAAAAATATCCACAAAAATAGCAAAAATTCCACTTATAACCATTAATAACACCAACGCTACAAAATATTACGACTTTACTCGGGCCCGTTTTCCCATACCAATATTTTTTTTAAATGAATTCATTCATTCAACCTTACTCTACCCACTCGAAAAAGAATGGATGCAAAAAAAGGTTTTAAGCCGCGTCGGCCCTCCGATTGTCGAAGCCTTTCTCGTTCGTCAATTAATGACATTCAATCTTGTTATGCAGCAATATGATCTAGGCCCAATAAAGTCTTTGTACAGTCTTTTGAAGGGAGACCTGACTCTCCTGGCAGACGTACCCTTCTTCCGGCCAACCAAAAAGTTACCCAGTGATGTCAAACTGGTTGGTCCTTTGTCTTGGCAACCGCCCATGGAATTACCGGAGTGGAAGGCTGATTTAGAAAACTTAAGCGAATCTAAAAAGCCCATTGTCTACATAACGGCTGCGGGCACCGGAGACGGAAAAATTGTCAGAAAAACTATAGAAAGTCTCTCTGAATTTCCTGCAACTATCGTTGTCACTACCGGAAACGCAATGAGCCTGAAAAGCTTACGAAATATTTCTAAAGAGGATATCTATATAACCGACTACCTTCCGGGAGATTGGATCATGCAAAAAGCTAGAGCTGTAGTCTTTTTTGGCGGAAACTCAACCGTATATCAGGCGCTTATAAACGGTGTCCCCCAGATTATTCTTCCGCTACACCTAGATCAACAGGATAACGCCAATCAGCTCGAGCGGCTCGGAACGGGAATAGCCATTAACCCAAACAGGTTTGATGAAAAAGCTCTTATTGAAAAATTATCACTGGTTATTTACCACAAGGGTTTCAAGAAAAAATCAGAGAAGTATAAAAATCTACTCAAAAAATGGAACGGGCCTGTAACGGCCGCAAATGAAGTCGAAAAATTCCTGCGAACGAAAAAGATTAAAAGCAAAGAAAGTTTTATCGAAAAAGTGTTTAGGCTCAAATCAATTTTAAAAACTTTTTAGATACAGGGTGTTTATAGCCGCTTTTTGTTACGGAATCAAAAAAGGTAAAATCGGTAAGCACCTTATTAATTTGAAACAGTTACATCTCGTGAATGATTCCCTGAAGTTGCATCTACGTCGAATCCCTCACCCGTGTAATGATATTCAACGTCTACCCTTACCTGGCCGGGGTGAAACCCTACGCTTGTATAGGTATATGTTCCTTGATGTATTACATTAGTTAGAGGCTGGTTGCCGTAAGGCAATATTGCGGGGCAGCTTCCTGTGGGTTTAATTTTCACTATCCAATCACCAATTAGTGTTTTACCATCTTTTTCTTTTAGGTTAATTGTTATTGTCGCCAATCCATCCTCTGGTTTAAATCTGCTGCAATCACTTATATTTACAGCGGGTGTGGGAGTAGTGGCTTTAGTCAAAGTAGGTTGTGGTTTTTTAGTTGGTGGGGGTGTGGGTACAGATGTGGGTATTGAACTCGGTGTCTCTGTAATAGTAATAGTCGAGGTTTGCAATTCGGTTTGCGGTACAGAGGTTTTAACTTTCTTGGAATTTATATAAATACCCGCACCTAAAGCAACAATTGCTATTAAAATTAAAATAGGTAACAAAACAAATCCCTTATTTCTCATAATTTAATCTATAATCTCCCAATCTGGGGGTAAATCTCCATTACCCAAAATACGGAGTGTGCCAAAAACCAAGAGCAATGGTGTATGTATGACAACAAAGGTGATAAGTGCAGTAGTAAAACTCAATTCAAATCCGTAAATGTATGGATTTTTTGAAAGGCTCGGTTTAAAATACTTTTTTGTAAATATGCTCGAAGCAAAGTCAATAAAATAATACATAATCCATAATAATCCAGGTGTAACATCAAACGCTTTAAAGGTAGCACTTAATATTTCAACGCTCTTAACAGACAGTTTAGCAGCTTGAGAAAATAAATAAGTATAGAAAAGTAGAATAAACAAATACTTTACTGTCTTTTCTTTTTTGAATTGTTTGGCAAATAAAATTAAAGATTTAACTGCAAAATAACAAATAGAAATAAAGTTCATAATTCTACTTCAAAGCTTCTGTTCCTGGTAACGTTCCTTTGGCCAAATACTCCAACATCGCTCCGCCGCCAACCGAAATCCAATCAAAGCGCTCATTTAAACCAAATTCAGTTATTGCAGCTTCGGCATCTCCCCCTCCTGCAACTTTAAATGCAGAAGATGCGGCAATTGCATTAAAAACCTCCAGACTCCCCTGACGATGTCCTTTATCCTCGTATTTACCTTGAACTCCGGCAACCACAATCGTGCCAGCTTTTGTAATCTCCCTTTTAAACTTATCAATCGTATTAAGCGTTATGTCCTCTTTATCAGGAATAAGCTGGCCCATCATAATTTTGTCCGGATCGGGATTTTCCTCGCCAAATAATAGTGGGAGTCTTCCGCCGACCAAAATTTTGTCGGCAATTGTAGTGAAGCTTCTTATATACTCGACTTTGTCCTCTTTAATTCCACCGATAACCAAAACGACAGGTTTTTTCGGGGAAACTAAAACTCTATTTAAAGCTTCCACTTCCTTCAAGAACCTGAAACCGGCAAAATGGGGTAAAAATTTCGGAATTCCCACAATTGAAGCGTGGGGTCTATGCGAGACAGCAAATGCTTCGTTTACATAAATTTCAGCAAGCGACGCTAGATCTTTAGAAAAAACTTCATTATTTTCCTCTTCGTCCTTTTCGAACCTCAAATTTTCCAAAAGCAAGATTTCACCCTCTCCCAGCATTTTCGCTCTTTTCTGAACTTCATAACCGACAATGTCGTGGAAAAAATTGACTTTCTCTCCAACAATTCCCCCAAGGACATCGGCTATAGGAGCAAGGGACAATTCAGGTATTTTCTCCCCCTCCGGCCTGCCCTTGTGTCCAATAAGAATTAGTCTAGTGTTTTTAGAAACCAGGTAGTCCAAAGTTTCTTCTGCGAATTCTAACCTCGTGTAGTCTTCATCAACGTCCAAATCCATCCGTACTATCACTCTTTTTCCAACGACGTCTACGTTTGACAACTTAGGCAGGTCCATACTAATTGTTAGCTTCAATTCTTTTAATATCCTCTAATCTTCTTTTATATCGTACTTTTGCCTCAAATCCTGTTTCTAAAAAGCTCTTTACCATTTTTTTTGCTTCATCATCGCTGGTAAAATCCGCCGCAATAACCAAGATATTCATATCATCATCTTTTCTTCCGGCTTTTACTTGCTGTTCTGTCTTTCCGATAGAAGCCCGAATCCCGTCAAATTTATTCGCCACAACATCAACCCCAACTCCGGAACCGCAAAGAAGTATCCCTCGGGATTCTTCGTTTTTGCTAACCAGTGAGGCAACTTCCTGAGCATATAAGGTGTAGTCGTCTTTGGGATCAAGAATGTTCGCTCCCAGATCATAAAATTCATAATTCCACTCAAATAACCATTTGGAAATTTTCTCTTTTAAGGCAAAACCCCTGTGGTCAGCTCCAAGAAAGATTTTTAATTTTGAGTTGTGTTTTTGATCTTTGACAATTTGCATAGTCAAATTGTTTACTCTTTTTGATCTTTGATTTTTCATTCAAATCCCTCTATTAAATGCATTAACTGCCTTTTGGGATCTTTTGCTGCTACTATATCGGATGCTACAGCTACCCCAACGGCTCCCAATTCTATGCTTTTTCTTACGTCTTCACTTGACTTAATTCCGGCTCCCACAATAAGAGGCAGACCTATTGTTCTGGTAATTTCAACAGCTTGGGAAATTACCTCCGGTTTTGCTTTGGCAACGGAAGTGGTTTTACTTCCGACCAGCTCCGGAGGTTCGTACGAGGCAAAAGTAGGAAGCAGTTTGACAATTTCCTGAAGCTCTATTGTGTCGGCTGCGAATACTAATGTCTTTAATCCGACCTCTTTTGCCCTACTATGAGCTTTCTCAAGAAGTGCAAAACTTTCAAATTTATGCTCGGAGTGGTTTAAAAAAGTTCCCACCGCTCCGTCCTCAATAACTGCCTCGGGTAGAATGTAGCCAGTGTGTGCGCCGTATTCCATCGGATCGACGTGTTGAACCCAAATTTCCAGACGTGATATCTGAATCATTTCTTTAACGTCCGTTGCTTGGACTACCGGTATTATTTTTATTTGGGTTTCGTGCGCAACGGCCTCGAGTATTTGCACAAGCTCTATTGCAGCTACGCCAGTCCCTTTTTCGTAAGTTTTAAAGTTGACAAAAATCATTTTCAAGCTTTCAATAAGTCGGTAAACCAATAAATCAGTAAATGTTTCTGATTTACTGAATACCTGAATTACTGACTTATTCCTAAAACCTCATTTACCCTGTTTTTGTCGAAACCAATTATGGTTGCCTTACTTCCATCGTCTTTTGAGATGGTTGTAAAGGGAACGCCCAAAAATCCTCCGGAGTCTCTCATCATCTCTTCGCGGGCCAGATCGTCTTGATCAACAAGTTTTTCCGTATATTGGATATTTTTCTCGTTAAAATAATCTTTAAGCATCTTGCAATAAGGACATGTTGTAGTTGAATATACAGTTACTTTCACGAAATCACCTCCCTCCAGGCTTGAGGCCCTCTGGGCCGGAAGCCTCCTTGTTAAGTTAATAAAAACCCTACCACTTTATACCAAATCGGCGCTTTTACGGACAAAACTTCCCCTGTAGAAGTTGAAAGTCTTACTTCGACGGGTACAGAATATTCATAAATATTCAATAAATTAAATACTCTCTCTCCGAACACTTGATACTGTAATTCTCTATTTTCCTCTATAATTTTAACTTGGCTACCGATTATTTTATTGAGCCATTTAGTTCTTAATGTCATTTCAGCAGCCTCATAAGGCAAAATCGACAAATATTTTTCTCCGGTTGGAGTCTCTAACACAATCTTCGCCGTCTTGGGATTAACACTCAATGGAAACTCAGTAAGAGCCTTAATGCCTTTTTGCACCAGAGAAAAGGAGTTTTCGTAAACTCCAATTGTCATTTTTTGAACTGAAGGACGCTCTTCAAGCTCTATCAATTCTTCCTTAACATCACTTACATCCAATTTTCTTTCTCCATTATCCGATGCTACTGTAAGACTTATTTTCCCTCCTGAGTCCTTTTCTAAAGAAACAACAGAGTTTGCATCCGTTTTACCTTTCGCTAAACCTTTGACCTCAATAGATGAAGATTGTGGTATGGATAAATTCGAGCTATCGAAAGATAAGACGTTCCAGGTGATTTCTCCTTCGCTATCAATTACCAAAATACTCGCGCTCACGGAGTTGGTATAGGTAAGTATAAACGAAGCTACTAATAATCCGGAAATTAGTGTTTTACTCATCTAGTCTAAGATACCACAAGAGCCAATCCTAAACCATATCTTCTAAGTTCGAACAATGACGTCCTCCCGCCTTAAAAGGTGGGTTTTCCCTAAGGAGGAGGACATATCAGCGTTCAATTCACCCCCCCTGAAGGGCGGGGTTTTCTTGAATGCCGTTATAAACTCGTGGAATTCTGAAACTGGTCTTAAAATGAACCCTCCAGTATATGAGTTTCCGGAGTACTATCTTGGGTTTTTTCCGAAGTAACCAAAACTTTCGGATGGTCCTTTAAATCTTCTGATCCCTGATAATTTAACATCCATCCGCCCTTAGCAAGTTCAAGTTTTCCTAATGAAATAAAGGAGTCGTCTTTACCTTCTTCGCTTTTAACTAACCAAGCCTGGTAAAAAGAGCCGGCGGCTGGGTCTGGAAGATCTGCCAAGATACTTGCATTAAACTTCCCGTTATCAAACTTTCTGGTGGCAATCGCCGATGACCCTGCCCCTGAAACGTCTTTAAGCTCTGCTTTATCCATATCCTCCGGAATTCGGAGATTAAATTTTTTCTCGATATTTTCCTGAACTGAAGAAAGCGTTTCTGGAACCCTCATTTCTTCTTCGGAAGATCGTTGTTTTTGGCGGTAAAAGATCACTCCGCCAAGAAGTACCAAAATTATAAGACCAATTACTATATCGCGCCTTGTCATTGCGCAAAGACTAGCAAATTACTAACTATATGTCAATCGCGGCAGGGATCTTTACAATTGCGAAGCAAGTGCAAGGAACACTTTTTTACGACTCACAGCAGGGATCCTTATCCTTGATTTGTTCAAATCGCGTCTTTGCTCAGCAACCCTTCCTATTTGGAAACCACAACAGGGGCGTTGTTGGGCTTCCTTCTTCCCTTTTTCTTTTTCTAATGATTTCTCATCGTACATATGATATTCAAAAGGTTACTCTTCGAAATATTCTCCGCATAAATACCGCAATATTTCCGCTCCGATTGGACAGCTTCAAAAAAACCGTTCAACGGAATCCCGTTAGATGCTTGCTATCTAAACGGGACAAGAGTTTAACTGCCCATCTTTAAGTACACCCCAAAAAGTGCCAGTACAGCAGAAACCAACAACCACTGGGTGGAAGCTAACCAAATGTCAACTCCCCAGTAACCCACAGCAGAAAGAGCTACCGCAACCACTGCCCCAATCATCAAAAGTTGTGAAGCAAGCTTCATATCTTTCATACTCATATTACTCACCCCCTCGTTAAAAGCTCTTAAATCACAAATCTATCTACCAAAAACCCCACAACGAAAGCTACTAAAGCCGCAAAGCCTCCAATAAAAAGCATTTCGATCCCGCTCTTGGCCCAATTCTTTTTTGTAAAATTACCTCTAACTACACCCATCAAGAACATTGAAACAAAAACTATAAGAATCGACAGCAAAAACCGGTTACTAATTGGGAATAAGTAAGGTATTAATGGCAATAATCCGGCTAAATCAAAGGATAAAAATGTCACAAAAGCCTGCTTAAGGGGCGAGGCTTCCTGGATATGTAGGTCTCCCTGTGATTTTTCAAACTCCATCTCGCTCTTAACTCCAAGATAAGTTCCCGACGCCATCGAAAAACCATCAGCAAAAAGATTGGCAAATCCTAAAACAATAACAATCGAAGCCCCCAATGATGCTCCCGTTGAACCAGCAACAACCGCAAAGGTAGTAATAATACCATCGCTTGCTGCAAAGACCGAGTCTCGTAAATAAGAAGCTCTCTCATGTAGCACTTTTTCTCGCATAATAACTTCATATTAGCACAAATCACCCATTGAAAAGTTACTATCTATCCTCAATAATCATGTAAGAAGTTGTGTTGGCTAGTTAGATAACTCAAAGAGTATCTAACGGCCTAGCCCGTGAGATGCAAAGCTATCTCACTGGGGTAAAGGAACACCGGTGCGCTCCTCCGTCGAGACCTCGGCGGTGCGAGTAATTCCGGGGCTGTGCCGCAACTGTATCTTCCCTCGCCTTTACAGGCTCGGGATAAACTAAAAGTTTACCTCGAACGAAGTGAGGGAAGGAGCCAGAAAACTAACAACTTCAGTAATCCCGACCCCAATGAAGTAATACATCACTTCATGGGGCTCCGTGAGATGCTTAGCTACAACGCGATAGCGATGTCAAGCTTTGCTTATCTCACCTGGAGGCAGGAAATATGGACAGAGAAAGAGAATTATCAAGATTTATACCCCACTGGATAGATAAACCAAAACCTCAAGTAGTAGAAGAATTGGCCTCATACTCGCTTGAGACCAAACGTATTCCAGATCCTTATTATTTTTTAATCCGCGATGACGGAAAACTAATATCACCTCAAACAGGAAAACTTGTAGAAGACTCTGTTGAAAAAAATTCTTATTTAGGACAAATGGAATTCCGCGCACTTCAAAGTATCCAAGAATGGAGTGTTGGAAAAAGTAAAGGTATAGCTTTCTGGTTCTCTCCTCCCAACACCGAAAGATCGAAATTCACCAAATTAATAGTAAGCGAGATTGAAAATTATGAAACAGAAAGAAGATTATTTAACAGAAATCTACTTTTAGAAATTGATGCCCAAGAAACTATGTTATTGGTCCAAGAATTAACTTCCAAAGGTGCAAACCCTGTTGTTTTCAAAACACCAGAGGAGTTAAGATCTCAACCTGTTTTTAGCGATAATTCTGACCTTAACTGGCTAGATTTTTTTGATATGCGGGTAAATGATAAAACAATCTGGGAACAAATAAGGTCTGGCGAGGATATCCTAGCTAAAGAGTTAGCAATAAAAAATTCGGGGTCGATTTACGAGACAATATTTGGCCAAGACTATCCGAAAGGATACGATGATGAAAAAGTGAAAAGGGCAGTAGAAAAAGCTCGGGAAATGAATGTTTTTGGCAGCTTACCGGGATCCTGCCCACCCCCATTACTACTTACCCAGGAAGAAAACACTGCCCTCGGTGTGTTTTTTAAAAATTCGGAAAGGTCTTTCCCTTGTCCGGAGTGTCATAAACCAATCCCATCGGGAGAAGGAATAACAAAGTGTCCCCATTGCGGAATCACCAAAGAAGAATACGGAAGTCGCTGCGATTGAAGTAAAATAAGGCTGTGAAGAAATATCTCTTAATCTACCTTGCCGCAGCTATCATTTTTCTGGCTCACTATGCCTTTTCTGGTCAAGCGATATACGGGGACGGAATAGACTATTGGGTTTATCTGCCAAGCATCTACTTTGACCACGATATAGACTTTGAAAACCAATATAAACATATATTTAGCCCGGCCAATAACAATAAGTACTCATCCGAGTCTGCACCCGATATATTAAAAACCAGATACACATCAATCGGTAAAACAGACAATCCCCATCCGCCGGGCACCGCTATCTTTTGGTTTCCTGCATTTTTACTCGCTGATATAGCCTCAATAATTCTTGGTTTAGCGCGTAATGGATATGCGCATGTTTACCAAATATTAGCTGGACTATGGTCAATTCTTTTGATCGTTTTCGCACTTCGATTAAATGAATTATTAGTATTTAAATTTACCAAGGATGGAAAAATAAGTTTCTTGACAACTATCGCATTGTTTTTTACAACACCGCTTTTATATTACGGAAGTTATGATGTTTTGAATTCTCACTTTGCCTCGTTTTTCCTATCGTCTCTCTTCTGGTATCTTCTCCTAATTAGACCGATCGAGCTGAAATCCCTGCTCCTACTCGGCTCGGTAGTCGGACTTGCAACCTTGGTTCGTCTACAGGATGCACTTCTAATTGTATCCGCTTCCGTTTATCTATATTTGAAATACAAAAATCCTGTATTAAAGATATTAACTCTATCCTTAACCGGGTTATTACTCATTCTACCTTTAGCATGCCTCTGGATGTATCTTTATGGAATTCCCCTTCCCGAAACATATACGGCATTCGGAAGGGGTGAATGGCTGAAATTTGGAAGCCTATTCCACCCAACTTACGGATTTTTCTTTCGCACACCTTTCCTTTTAGTAAGTCTAATCGGAATAAAAATATTCATACCTAAGGAAAGGAAAGTTTTTTGGGTATTCTTTACTTTGTTTATCCTGCAATTTTTACTAATTACCTTCCAAGGAGGCTGGGATGCACCCTCCTACGGAGGTAGAATGTATATATCAACCCTTACCTTTTTCGCCGTACTTATTGCTTATACACTTAACTGGATAAAACAAAAGTGGAATTTTAAAATTGCAGTAGTAGTTGTTATTTTTTTTGTAATTCTTAATATTATCAGCATTACAAGTTTTGTACTCTTCGAAAAAGAAGTAAATTCAGGCAGAAAAAGAGGGTTAGAAGAACAAACTCAACAAAAGTTAGAACAGCTTTTAAAACGCCAATAAGTTCTAGATTGAATTCAACTTCCCTGATATAATATCGTTTGCAAATTAGTATTTTCCTCGGTAACTCAGTGGTAGAGTGCTCGCCTGTTAAGCGAAGAGTCGTAGGTTCGAATCCTACCCGAGGAGCTGATTGACATATTTTAGAACCTACCTGCCTTCAAGGCTAATTGAATTGAATTCTTCGATTAGAAACTGCCCCAACTGAAGGAAGAAATGAGATTTTACGACCTTTCCAAGGCTAAAATCACCAGGTTCGAATCCAATACAGGGTAAAAATTCCCCGGCCATAGGCCAATAATACCCCATAGCTCCTATAATTTTCTCAGGATTTTTGATAAAATTAACTCGTCAATTTTCTACCTATACTATATATGAGTTCATTTTCCCAATTTGTACCTGATGTTATTAAGTTTCTTATTTCTTTAATAAAGTCAGTCATCCGTTGGTATCAATTTACAAGACCGTCAAAAAAGTTATTGGGGAAATTGGTGGACAATAAAAACCTCGTTCGAATATTTGTAAAGGACTTTATAGTTGAAAATAATACAATAAATTCGCCAAAACTATTTTCTCAAGAAGGTCCAACTACTCAAGCTCATCCTAACATAGAGAAAGTTTGGGCTGAGGCTGAAAGTAGAGGCATAGCTTTTTTGCTAAATCTTTTTGGTGAATTAGGAAAAAGAGACAAGCTTGAAATAGTCGAGATGAGTAGAGGCTACGACATTTGGGATACAGATATGATTATTTTGGGGGCACAGGCGATGAAGTGTATGGATTTTTACGAAGTGATGGAAGATGTTGCTTATTCTATGGACGAACAGCATATTTACAACAAGGAGTCTGGAGAAATCATTCCCAGAGAAGAACCTGAAAAATATGGTTACGGACTTATATTAAAAGCTAAGAATCCTCAAATGAGCAAGAGGGGTATTGGTATATTACTGGGTGGATTTGGTGTTTTAGGCACACAAGCAGCGATTTATTATTTCATCAAAAACATTGCCAATTTAGGAAAAGAGTTTAGTAATAAATCTTTTGGTTTGATTGTGAGGGCAAAAGTTTCAGCAGGTGAACAATCGGTTAAAAGATTGAAGAATTACGACAGGGTGTTCGATAACTAACCTTCTAAATTTCGACCCTACAAGCCGTTTTCCCAATCTTAATTTTCGAGTTAAAATGTTTAGTCAACCTGAGGTAAAATAATATCAATATGCAGAAAATATATCCAGACAAGCTAAATAAAGGTGATGAAGTGCGAGTTATCGCTCCTGTTAGGTCTTTGGCAATAATCTCCAAAGAAAGCAGGAAAATTGCCAACAAAAGATTTGAGGATTTGGGACTTAAATTAACTTTTGGAAAACACATAGAAGAAATTGATAATTTTGCTTCTACGACCATTGAATCAAGAGTTGAAGATTTACACGAATCTTTTCAAGACAAGAATGTTAAGGCTATTTTTACAGTAATAGGAGGTTTTAATAGTAATCAATTACTCAGATATATCGACTGGGGCTTAATAAAAAATAATCCAAAGATATTCTGTGGATTTTCTGACGTTACTGCTCTAAATAATTCGTTATACGCCAAGACAGGTTTAGTTAATTACTCTGGACCACATTATTCAACCTTTGGTCAAGAATTGTATTTTGAATACACGTTACATTATCTTAAAAAATGTTTATTATCAGACGAACCTTTTGAGATTAAACCTAGTAGCGACTGGAGTGATGATTCTTGGTATAAAGACCAAAAAAATAGGAACCTGATTAAAAATCCAGGCTGGTTAGTAATTAACAAGGGAAATGCTGAAGGAACGCTATTAGGAGCGAATCTATGTACTTTTAATTTGCTCCAAGGAACTGAGTATATGCCTGAATTAAATAACTCAATTTTATTTCTAGAAGATGATGGGGAGTCTCATCCACATGATTTCGACAGAGATTTGCAATCTCTAATTCACTTACCCGCTTTCAATGGTGTTGGAGGCATTGTTATGGGCAGATTTCAAAAAGCTAGTGAAATGACTAATGCAAAGTTAAAAAAGATTATAGAAACCAAATCTGAACTTAAGGGGCTACCAGTAATCGCTAATGTGGACTTCGGACACACTGACCCAAAAATTACTTTTCCTATCGGTGGTGAGGTAAAAATAATAGCAAACAGCAATAAGCCAGAAATAACAATAACTAAACACTAGTTACTTTTAACGTAGGAGTAGTTTGCAACCTTTTAATCTCCTCCCACCTCACCCTCACTAATTCCATTTGAACCCCACCCTCAAAGGCTTTAATTACCTTTGAAATCGTGAGTCTAAGAATCTCAGAATCAGGGAGCAAATATTTTAGCCTCAGAAAACTACATCAAACTGTTCAAACCCAGCTAGAATTCGAACTTTGATATACTTCAGTCATGAATTTAAAAAACAAACAACTTAATTGGCAGAAATATTTAACAAGGGAATACAACTTTCTTTATGCAAGTTACGCTATCGACAGCTATAAGGTTATGAAGAAAAAAGTGGGCACAACTATTACTTATGATATTTCATGGGGTGAAGGGAAATTACTCAGCCTATATGGAATTCAAGCAGATATTCAAAATTCTTATAACATGATAGAAAAAATTGCAGCAAGAAATCCATACGAGATCATTAAGAAGATGAACAAATACGATGAACTGATAGATAGAAATTATGAATTGTTTAAGCTAATTAAAAATACTAAAGAAAAAAATACTATTAAGAAACTATTAAAAGAATTGGATAAGACTTTTTTGAATACACTTTGTTATTACTTATTTTTTGTGTATTTAGGTTACGCAGGAGAATCACCTCACATAAAGTCATTTTTAAGAAAACACGGTAATAGATTCCATAAGATACGACTCTACACAATAGACGTTGAAATGAATAAACAATTTCCGAAATTGTTTGGTTTGTATAACAAAAAATTAACCGCACTTGCCCCCTTTATGTGGAGGGGTGAGCTTATTAAGTCTATTGAAGGGAAAAGGGTAGATTTGGAGAAAATAAAAAATAGAAAGAAAAAATATCTTGTAATAACTAAGGCGGGAAAAACAAAGGAGTATTTGCTTTCAGAAATTGATAAAGTTTTGGATAAAGAGTTAACACTCTAAAGGTAAGTCAAACAAACCAAGTAAAAGGAAGTGTAGCTTGTCAAGGTAAAGCGAAGGGCTCGGCAGTTTTAGTTTTCTCGTCAAAGGACTACAAGAAGATAAAACAGGGTGATATTTTAATAACACCTATGACAAAACCTGAAATAACCCCCTATCTTAAAAGGGTTTTGGGAATTGTTACAAACGATGGCGGTGCTCTATCCCATGCTTCCATTATTTCTAGAGAAATGGATCTTCCTTGTATCGTGGGGACAAAAATCGCAACAGATATTTTCAAAGATGGAGATTTGATCGAATTAAACGCATATGAAGGTGTCGCCCGGAAACTAACTGAGAAATTAGTATAAATTTCTAAATCCCCCCCACTTAGCGAGCATTTTTCTCCTAACCCCCCTTGCGTGGGTGAGGAAAAAATCTACACCGACCAAGATCTTTTGTATTCAAAAGTAGACTTACCAGGGGAGCTAGGTTCTAAAACCATCCCATTTAACCACCCCACCTAGATAAAAGCTTCAATTTTAGAACTTTGATATACTTCAACCATGAATAGTGCCAAATTCTATACTGAAACTAAAAAGGCGTACGACATAAATGCCAATGATTATTTAATCAAAACGTCATTTGGATTCGTTCCTCCCCCACTTAAAAAGTTTATCGATTCTCTTAATAAAGGATCAAGAGTTGTTGACTTGGGTTGCGGACTAGGCTTAGTATCACAGCTCTTCAAAAAACCAGGTATAGAATATTTAGGACTAGACTATTCGGAAGCCACTATAGAAATCGCTAAGAAGATGAACCCCAACACAAAGTTCCTTATTAAGGATTTTCTAAAATTAGATTTTAAGACAAACTCCGTTGATGCCTATATTGCTATTGCTTCTTTATACCACTTGAATAAACCTGATTTTATTAAAGTAATAAAAGACATTTATAGAACTTTAGTCAGGGAGGGAAAACTTTATCTGGTAATGAAAAAAGGTAATGGAGAATATTTCAAAAGAGATCCAAGATATAAAAGTGGAAGCAAATTCGTAACTTATTTTTCAAAAAAAGAATTATTACATATTTTAAAAGAAGCTGGATTTGCAATATTGGAATCCATAATTGTGAAAAAGTCACAAGTACAAAAAGATACAAAATCAAATTATGAGAACAGATCAGTAATCGTGATTACAGCTGAAAAGTTCTAAATCCCTCCCACTTAGTGAGCATTTTTGCCCTACCCCACTCGGGGTAAGGGGAAAAATCTACACCGACCAAGATCTTTTGTAATCAAAAGTAGCCTTACGGGGGAGCACTATTAAGTTTAGCCTTGAAGTTGAATAAGCCAGTTAGTATCTAATATAACCTTACGTGTTTTTGTCGCTTTTGTATTCCAGAATATCCCCAGGTTGGCAATCTAAGGCGTTGCAGATCGCCTCTAATGTTGAAAAACGAATAGCCTTTGCCTTCCCATTTTTTAATATAGAAAGATTAGACATAGTAATACCAACCTTCTCTGAAAGTTCAGTAACGCTCATTTTACGCTTGGCCAGCATCACATCGATATTGATTATTATTGCCATAGCTAGACCTCATACTGTCAAATCATTTTCGGATTTTATGTTTACTGCATTTTGTAATAGTTTTTGAAAGATAGCAGTTGCAGTGGCAATTACCAAGGAAGCAAAGATAGCCACAAACCCCACCATGGTTGGGCCAGCAGGATCGTCACCGTGAGCCATCAAGCGAATATAAAAGATAGCCATTACCAAAAATCCAATTATAGCCAGTGCACAGTATTTTATATTCCTAACAGTTTTAATAGCATCTTGAGAGAAAATTTTATTTTTATCAACATAACCTAATAGTTTTAAGGCTTGGTAGAGTGCCACAAAAAAGGGAATAGATCCTATATAACCGTAGATAATAAAGGGATCTGTATAAACACTGACTAGATCCAGGTTGGCGGCTCTTCCTTCAGTTTGAGGAAACCAAATCATACCCGCAAATGCAATAATTGCGATAAAACAAATAGCAAACCTTAAAAATAGTGTTGAACCCTTTTTCATAAATGATGCTCGACTTATTAACGTATTCTACTGTCCTATTTATCGTTTGTCAATATATTAATGTTGTTATTCAATACATTCTACGACCAGCCGTACTTTGTACGTTTCTTCCCGTAACTGGCGAATAAACCTAAAATCCTCAAATGCTTTGAAAATACGCACGAATTGACTGGTTATATTTATGTTACGATCCTCGAGCTGAGTGGTACTTAATAGGTGACTCTACACCAAACGTTAATTTGACAGTCTTTCTTAAAGTATCAGCGAATTAGTTTACATCAGAGTATTTCTTCAGTACAGGTAAAAACGAAGCCATTGCAAAGAAAACGACCTCCTGTTAGGGTTACCCCTAATGGTTTAG